>Ga0209890_10000957_pt1 | contig 13302 bp, 10 predicted proteins | sample OrgsoiDNA2013049_FD_185799 | JGI IMG/M metagenome (GOLD analysis project Ga0209890, IMG submission 185799) | Permafrost soil microbial communities from the Arctic, to analyse light accelerated degradation of dissolved organic matter (DOM) -... | ecosystem: Environmental > Terrestrial > Soil >...
GCCAGCCGGAGGCGCGTGTCAGCCAGCAGCCAGGCGAGCTCGCCCCGGACCTGTGTGGCCAGCTCCCGGGTCGGGACGATCACCAGCGCCCCTGGCTCCCCACGCGACTTGCCGTAGGCGGGCATGGGCGCGGGGGGAGGGGTGCCTGCCTCGGCCCCCGGTGCGCCCAGCAGCGTCTCGGCGACAATCACCCCGAACGCGATCGTCTTGCCCGATCCCGTCTGCGACGAGACCAGCAGATCTCGCCCGGATACGGCCGGGTCGAGCACCGCTGCCTGGACGCCGGTGGCGGTTTCGTACCCACGCGCCGCCAGCGCCTTGGCCAGCGCAGGGAGAAGATTGAGCTCAGCGAAGTTCATGCGGCGCGAGGTCTACCGCACTTCCGGCCCGAACGAGAGGACCATATGAGGCATTTGCCTCAGCCGGCAGCGTGTCGAGCGACGCTGGTGCAGCTCTACGAGCCGGCCGGACGAACCGAGAGGCGCAACAGGCAGTCTTCTTCGAACAGCGGTCCGGGCCCCGGCTGAAGTCGCTGCGAAAGCGCCGAGCTGAGCTCCATGTGATCGACCTGGAACCCGAGGTCGCGATGGTACCGGGTGACCTCATCGCGATCGGCCGAGAGCCGAAAGCGACCGCTTCCCGGCGCCCCGCCGAAGTCGTCGGCGACCCCCCGCAGCTTGAAGTCGTAGGCGAGGGTGCTGGCCGGGTGGAGCTTGCTGGAGAGCAGTCGCAGGAACGCCGCGAAGGCGTCCTCACGCACGTAGGGGCTCACCCCCTCTAGCATCACGAGGGTGGGCGCAGCGGCGCCGCGGGCGAGCCACGCTTCGAGCGCCGGCCAGGCCCCGGCCTCGAGGTCGATGGGGAGATACTCGACGTGGTTGGGCGCCCCCCACAGCTTGCGTGCGAGTTGCTCTTTCGCCCGGATGGCCGGCTCCTGATCGCACTCCAGCACCTCCACGCGGTGCGCCCGCAACGGGCCCGCGAACCGCTGGGCCCGCGTGTCGCTGCCGCAACCGATGTTGACGATGCGGGTGATCGAGCGCTCGAGCGCCTCGCCGAAGACCTGATCGTAGTACTTCGTGCGGGCGTTCAGGTAGGCGTAGAACGGATTGGCCCGCAGCGTCGGAAGCAGCAGGGTCCCCCGCACCCAGCAACCGAGGCGCTTCGACCAGGGGAGAAACCCGCCGACCAGGCCGTCCGGGCCCTTGGCGGTGCCCTTCTCGAAGTGCGACTGGATATAGCGCAGCTCGCCGACGCTCATCATGTAGCTGAGATTGGGAAGCTTCATCTGCCCCCAGGCTATCCCGCGAACCCGTGTCCGCGCCGCTTTTCGTACGCCCTTAGATAGAGGTCGCGGTATGCCCCGGCCGCGCGCTCCCAGGAGAAGTCCTGCGCCATGGCTCGCTTCTTCATCGCGTCGATGTGCTTCGGGCGGTCGAACCAGGTCGAGACCGCCCAGCCGATGGTGTTGGCGAGCGACTCGGGGTTCAGGTCGGCGAACATGAAGCCGGTGCCGCCGGCGGTCGCCTCGTCGTAGTTCTGGACGGTGTCGACGAGGCCGCCCGTCGCTCTGACGATCGGCAGCGTCCCATAGCGGAGGCTGTACATCTGGTTCAGGCCGCAGGGCTCGAACCGCGACGGCATCAGGAAGAAGTCCGAGCCGGCTTCGATTCGGTGCGCGCGGCCGTTGTCGAACTTCAGCCAGGCCCTGAACCTGTCGCCGCGGTGGGCGTCGGCCCAGGCGAAGAATCTCTCGGCGTCGGGATCGCCGGTCCCGAGCAATACGAGCTGCACGTCCCACTCCAAGATTCGGTCGAGGGCGTGCGCCAGGACATCGAAGCCCTTTTGAGAGGTGAGTCGCCCGATCACGCCGAAGAGCGGGATGTCGGGACGAATCGCGAAGCCGGCCTCTTTTTGCAGCGAGGCCTTGCAGGCCACCTTCCCAGACATTTTTTTGGCGTCGAACTTCTTCGGCAGATGCTTGTCCGTCGCCGGGTTCCATTCGTCGACGTCGATGCCGTTCAGGATTCCGACCAGATCGCCGCTGCGCGTGCCGAGCACGCCGTCGAGGCCGCTGCCGTAGGGGCCGGTCTGGATCTCACTCGCGTAGGTCGGGCTCACCGTCGACAGGAGCGTGCTGTGGTGGAGCGCCCCCTTGGTCAGGTTCATGGCGCCGAAGTGTTCCAGCTCGTTCGGGTTGTAGTGCTCGCGCCCGAGGCCGGTGATGAAGATGCCGCCGCCGTCGAAGACGCCCTGGTAGGCCAGGTTGTGGATCGAGTAGATCGTGGCCGCCGCGTGCAGCGGCTGCATCCACTCGACGGTGTTGACGAAGACGGGCACGAGAGCGGTCTGCCAGTCGTTGCAGTGGATGACGTCCGGGAAGAAGCCGAGCGCCTTGCACAGCTCCAGCGAGCCGCGCGACAGGAAGGTGAACCGCTCCAGGTTGTCGGGGTAGCCCTCCGCCGGCGGCCCGTAGAGGTATGGCCGGTCGAAGTAGCGGTTGAACTCCAGGCAGTAGATCGGGACGTCGCTGTCGGGCAGCTTGCCGTGGCGGACGCGCGCCCGCGCCGAGCCCCACCACATCGGCACCGACAGGAGGCCGTCCAGCGCGTCGAGCTCGTTCCAGGGCATCCCCGCATAGAGCGGCATCACCACCCGGACGTCGATCCCCAGCTTGCGCAGCGACTTCGGCAGCGCGCCCGCGACGTCGGCCAGCCCGCCAGTTTTGGCGAAGGGGGCGCACTCCGAAGCGACGAACAGAACCTTGAGAATGGCGGCGGGCCCGGCCAGCGAATCAGCTGGCGTAGATATGGTAGTCGATCTGCGGGAAAATGTTGTTCCGCGATTCGACGTCGGCCAGCCAGGGCTCGTTCACTTTGGCGCCACGCAGGTCGTCGTAGAGCTTGTTGAACTGCACGATGTGCTGGTTGATGCGCTTGGTCGCGTAGGGCACCGTCGTGCCCGTCCGCATGATGAACGTCCAGTCGCTCGACTGCGCCAGCATCAGCTCACGCGCCGCCTGATTGAGCGCGCGGGTGGTGAGCGGGTCGGCGCTGGGGTGACGGCGCGCCAGCTCGATCATCCGCTCGCCGGCGGCGTGCAGGTGGCGGTAGGTCCAGGAGTTGGTCTCGTTGATCCAGTAGTCGTTGAAGCCCTTGGCGCCCCACGACGACGCACACGGAGTCGCCACCTGGTTGGTATCGTAGCGGTCGAGGTAGTCGCCCGGCGTGATCGTCTCGACGTCCTGCTGATCAAAGTGCATCTGGCGGAAGACGTCGCCCAGGAACATCGGCCCCTCGTACCACCAGTGGCCGTAAAGCTCGGCGTCGTACGGGCTCACGATGATCGGCGGGCGATTCATCTGACCGCGCAGCCGGTTCACCTGCTTTTCCCGGTTGCCGCGGAAGTGCGAGGCGTGCAGGCCCACCTTGCCGCGCGCGATGTCCGGGTCGTAGACCCACTTGTCGTGCAGCTGGTTGTGGGTGATCGCGTGGTACTTGATGCCGGTGTACATCCGGTGCCCTTCCGGATGGATGTAGGGCTTGATGTAGTCGAGCGGCAGGTCGAACCCGATGTCGCGGTAGAAGTCGCGGTAGTGCTTGTCGCCGGGGTAACCCTCCTGCGCGCTCCAGACCTGCTCCGACGACTCCATGTCGCGGCCGAAGGCGGCCACGCCGCTCGGACAGTAGAGGGGGGCGTAGACGCCATACTGCGGGCGGTTGTCGGCGAACAGGATGCCGTGCGTGTCGACGAAGAAGTAGCGGATGGCCGCCTCGCGCAAGAGCTCGTCGACGCCGGGGACGAAGCCGCACTCGCCCAGCCACATGCCGCGCGGGCGGTGGCCGAAGTGCTTCTCGAAGAGGTCTGCGGCGACGTGGATCTGGGCGCGGATGTTGGCCCAGTTGCGATCCATCGCCGGGAAGAACGCATGCGTCGCCGTCGAGGTGATGACCTCGACGCGGCCCGCCTCCTCGAGGTGGCGGAAGGCCTTCACCAGATCGCCGCCGTGGCAGCGCCAGGTGTGGCGCAGCGAGCGGAAGCGGTCGGCGTACATATAGGCGAGCCGCTGGTAGTGCCGCTCGGGGCGGGTCCGGTCGATCTCTTTTTCGGCGAGCTCGATCAGCTTGTCGAGGTGGGCGGCGTAACGGACCTTCAGCAGATCGTCGGTCAGCATCGTGAGGAGCGGTGCCGACAGCGAAACGGTGCAGCGGAAGGGGACGTGATCCGCGATGAGCCCCTCGAACGTCTGCAGGAGCGGCAGGTAGGTCCCGGTGATCGCTTCGTACAGCCACTGCTCCTCCATCACCGTCGGATCTTCCGGGTGACGGACGAACGGCAGGTGGGCGTGCAGGACCAGCGCGAAATAGCCGTTGGGCATAGTTACTCTCCGCCCTTCGGGTAGATGGACGGAGCCGCGGGGACCTCGCTGGGCGCCTCGGCGATCCTCTCGCTGGAGCCGCCGTAGGGGAATTCGCTGGCGCCGCCCAGCGCGCGCTCGCTGGCACCCATCATCATGCGCTCGCTGGCGCCTTTGTAGGTGAGCTCGCTCGACCCGCGCATCATCCGCTCGCTGGCGCCGGCATACATCGTCTCGCTGCCGCCGCGCAGCCGGCGCTCGCTGGCCCCCGCGTACATCAGCTCGCTGGCGCCGCCGAGCAGCATCTCGCTGGCGCCGAGCATCCAGAGCTCGCTGGCTCCCCCGAGGCGGAGCTCGCTTGCGCCGAGCCAGGAGCGTTCGCTCGCCCCGAGCGACATCCACTCCGAGCTCCCCGGCGCGAGCTGACCGTCGGCTGTTCCATCGAGCGCCGCCATCCGCTCGAAGCCGCCGGAGACCGCCACCTGGCGCTTGTACTCCCAGGTGCCGAGCACCCGCCTCTCGGCGCGCGCGCCGAGCCCGCGGATGATCACCTGCCAGGGGCCGTAGACGACGTGCACCCGGCCGTTCTCCGTCCGCACCGAAATCTCACCGCTGTCGCGAAGCTCCACCACCGAGGAGGGGACCTCGATCGGGTAGGTGAACGGTCCCGATTCCCACTCGGTCCGCAGGAGCGGTCCGACCCACTCGGTCCGCTTCAGGTCGCCGGTCCACTCGGCGCCGCTCTGCTCCTGCCAATCCCAACGACGGCCGACGGCGCGGTTGCCGCCAGGCACCGGGAATCCCCCGAAGTGCTCCGTCCAGTCTGCCCAGCTGGGCGTCTCTCCGCCGGGGCCGGGTCCGGGTCCGCCTCCAGGGGCGCCCGCCGCCGAACCGTTCGTGCCCCCGTTTGCCACGCCATTGCTCGGCGCTGCGCCGTGGTGGTGCGCCTGAATCTCGCCGGTCGCGCGCACGGTCAGCCACTCGACGGGGCCGCCCGGCATCGGCTCGCGGCGCGGAAACTCGACGCGCCCCGAACGAATGACCTTGGCGAAGTAGCCCTCTTCGGACTTGAGGCCGATCTCGACGCAGGCGCTGGAGGTCGGCTTGTTGATGACGAAGAACCACTGGCGATCGTGCCGCTCGACCTGGTGGTCGAAGTAGTTGTGGGCGTTGGTGCCGTCGAACAGGCGCCCGGTAATGTCGTAGACGCGCAGGTTCAGCCAGGCGTTCTTGCCGGCGGGACCCAGCCCCGCGCGCGCCGCCGCGACCGCGTCGTCCGTGAGCTCCCAGTAGACGTAGAGCCGCTCGGGATCGATCACCATCGCCGTGATGCGGTCGTAGCCATAACCCCACGGGATGTGCTGCGGCATCGGCGCGGCGTCGACGGCCGGACCGAGATCGAACTTGGGCGGGAAGGACGCGATGCCGTTCTCGATCGCCGGCGTGGAGCCATTCGTCGAGGAGGCGGAGCGGGCGATCGCGGCGCGCAGGCCATCGAAGGCGACCTTCACCCGACCGGCCAGGTCTTCCTTCACCAGCTTGGAGACGCCGGTCAACCCCAGCGTCTGGGCGCAATCGAGCAGCTGTTTGCGCGACGCCTGATTGAATAGTTCTTCCGCGGTGAACGACGGCAGCCGCGCGTCAGCCTTTTGTCCCACGATCACCAGGATCTGAGAGGCGAGGTCGGTCTCCGATGTCAGCTCAGGCGGCATGAAGGTGTAACTCCCACACGATAGTCTTTTTGATCGGGGTTGGGCGGAAAAAGTGAGAGCACGCGCGTAAGCTGCGGCGGCCATGGACGTACGCAAGAGCTGGGCGCAGGAAATGGAGTCCGCTTACCTGTATGAGGTTTTGGCTGATTCTGATTCCTCGCCCGAAAGGCGCGCTCTTTTCGCGCAGTTGGCCGGCGAGGCGAAGGCGCAGGCGGCGATCTGGGCGGCCGAAGCTCGGAAGAGTGCAGGGGAAACACCCGAGGGATTCCGCCCTTCGGCGCGAGCCAGATTCGTGGCCGCGCTGGTGCGCCGGTTGGGTCCGGAGCGCCTCCGGAGCGTGCTCGCCGGGATGAAGGTTCGGGGGATGTCGGTCTACCGAGGCCTGCCGGGTCCGGGCGGGCACGCGATGCCCCATTCGGTCGAGGAGGTCGGTCGGAGTCATCGCGACCACAGCGGCGGCGACAACCTTCGGCCGGCGGTCTTCGGGGCCAGCGACGGCCTGGTGTCGAACCTCTGCCTCATCCTGGGGGTCGCAGGGGCGAGCGCCAGCGGCCACACCGTGTTGATCACGGGCGTGGCGGGCCTCTTGGCCGGGGCCTTCTCGATGGCGGCCGGTGAGTACGTCTCGGTGCAGTCGCAACGCGAGATGTTCGAGCACCAGATCAGCGCCGAGCGGGACGAGCTCCGGCAATATCCAGAGCAGGAGGCGGCGGAGCTATCGCTCATCTACCAGGCTCGCGGGCTGAACAAGGGCGACGCCGATCGCGCCTCCACCCACCTGATCGCCGATCCGGACCGGGCGCTGGACACGCTGGCGCGGGAGGAGCTGGGGCTCGATCCCGGCGCGCTCGGCTCGCCGATCGGCGCGGCCCTGTCGTCGTTTGCGTCGTTCGCGGTCGGCGCCGCGATTCCGCTGGCGCCGTTCCTGCTGGCCGCGGGGCGAGGGGCGCTGGGCGCGTCGGTGATCTTGACGGCGGCCGCGCTGTTCGGTGTCGGCTGCGCGATCAGCCTCTTCACTGGCCGCGGGGCCCTGCGCAGCGGCGTCCGAATGCTGCTCATCGGCGGCGCAGCGGGCGGCGTGACCTATGCGATCGGCCACCTGGTTGGCGGCGTCGTCGGCGTCTAAGATTGGAACCCTGGGAGGGTTCCCAAGCCCTCCCGCGACAGGCTCCGGCGAGCGAAGCTCGCCTGCGCCCACGCGAATCACGCTGGGACTTGGCGCGGGCCAGGCGCGCTGCTAGACCAGGCGCATGTCCCAACACAAAGCGACCGTGAGCTGGAAGTCGGACAACGAGAATTTCGCGCAGGGGAAGTTCACCCGCGTGCACAGCTGGTCCTTCGACGGCGGTGCGGTGGTTCCCGCCTCGGCTTCGCCGTCGATCGTGCCGGCGCCGTATTCCAGCGCTGCGGCCGTCGATCCCGAGGAGGCGTTCGTCGCCTCGGTGTCGAGCTGCCACCTGCTCACCTTCCTTCACGAGGCCCGTAAGGCGGGCTTCCGCGTCGACGCCTACGACGACGAGGCTGTCGGCGAGATGACCAAGAACGAGCGCGGCGTCCCCTGGATCAGCAAGATCACGCTGCACCCGCGCATCGTCTACAGCGGCGACAAGCGCCCCACGCCGGCCGACGAGGAGCAGCTTCATCACAAGGCGCACGACGGCTGCTTCATCGCACAGTCGGTGAAGACCGAGGTCGTCGTCGGCGAATAGCGCGATCAGCGCTTTCGAAAGATCACCTGCGCCATTCTCCAGCGCACGGGCGCGGCCTGCCGCGCGCCGGACGCCAGCCTGTCCAGCGAGTCGCCCAGGCGATCCAGCTCCGTCGCGTCGACGTTGCCGACGATGAACGGATTCTGCCTCCACGTCCGGAAGTTGAGCGCGTGCAGTCGCGCGGCGACGGCCGCCGGTAGCACCACCGGCACGACGTCGGCGCGCTCCACGACGAACGCCTCCGCGGGCGCCAGCGCGGGGAGGTCGCGGCCGACGTACGTCCGCTGTCCGCGCGCCGCCTGCATCGCCTCGACCAATTCGTAGTAACGGATGAGCGTCGGATCGTCCGACGTCATCGCGTCGACCTCCTCCAGCGCCAGCCGCCCCCGCGCCCTGATCGCCTCGGCCCATCGCCCGATCGCCGCGCCGGCATCGGACAGGTGGGTCACGATGAAGCGGCCGTAGAGGAGGTCGGCGGGAGGCGCGGGGAAGGGGACTCGCGCGATGTCGTGCTCTCCGAACGCCACGCCCCGCGAGCTCTGCCGCCACGCGCGCGCCAAGAACCGTGGGGAGTTGTCGAGCCCGATCGTCGCCGCGGCGCCGGTCGCCGTCTGCAGGAGCGCGGTCGTATAGCCAGGCCCGCAGCCGAGATCGATCGCCAGCCGCACCGGCTCGCGTCCCAGCCGCGAGGCGAACGCGCGCGAGCTGGGAGCGAACGCCTCCGCCAGGAAGCGCAGCCGCTCGGCGGCGACGTCGCTGTCGCCGAAGGTGTAACTGGGAGCTTCAGAAGGTCGGACGGTTTCGAATTGGGACATGGCGTTCCGGCTCGCCACGGTGTCCCCTCGAACGCGATCCCCAAAACGCGAAGAGGCGACCACCGCGGGTCGCCTCTCCTCTCTTCTATCTACCTGTTGGTTGTCTAGACTCGGGGCGACCGTTGTTCGTTCGCGCGCCACCACCAGCGGGCAGCGCGCCCTTCATATGAAGGCGAAAACGAAAGCGATCGAACCGCAGCGGGCTTCATCGGACCTGAATCCATTCTGCCCATGCGCGCCCGAGCCGTCAACTGGCGCGGCGTCCGCTTGGGGACGCGTCAATTCCCCAAACGAACGCGGTCCCCAGACGAACGCGCCGCGACGTTACTTCTTCTTGCGGGCGCCGCCACCGCCGCCACCCGGGGGGGGCGCGGGGTGCGGGGCAGGCGGCGGAGCCGCGTGCATCGCGGGCGGAGGTGCCGCGTGCGGGGCCGGGGCCGGCCCAGCTCCGCTGTGCATGCCGGGCGGGCCGCCAGCGCCAGGCCCCGGGGCCGGATGCATGCCGCCGCCAGCGGGAGCCGCGCCCATGTGATTCTCGGGACCGCCGGCCGGGCGCATACCGCCCCCGGGAGGAGGAGAGCCCATGTGATTCTCGGGGCCGCCGGTGGGGTGCACGCCACCACCTCCGGGCGATTGTCCCATGCGACCCTCGGGGCCGCCTCCCGGGCGCATACCGCCACCGGCCGGGCCGCCCGGACGTGCGCCTCCGCGCTCTACCTCACGACGCTCCATCTCGTTGCGGCGCATCGCCGGCGCCTCGCCACGGAAACCTCCGGCGGGGGCACCCGGCGCGCGACGCCAAGCGGTGGCGTGCTCCGGCGCTCCACGCCAGGCGCGCGGCTCATACTGAGGACGCGCGCGCCAGGCTGCCGGTCCGCGGCCGCCCATATAGCCGAACTCGCGGTAGCCGCCCGGGCCCTGCCAGTAGCCGCGGTAATAGACCATGCGGTCGCCTTCCCAGACGAAGCGGGGACCGAAGTAGAGGTATCCAGCGCGCTGGGGAGCCCAGTAGCCGCTCTGCCAATCCCAATCGAGGCCGGTCCAATCCCAATAGCCGCCCACCCAGTAGTAGCCGTAGCCCGGAGCCGGCGGCTGATACTCGGGGATCGGATCCGGAATCGGGGACGTCGGATAGATGGTCGGGTCCATCGCGACGACCGGCTGCGGGGGAGGTGGCGGCGCCTGCTCGACGTATGCTGGCTGGGGCGGTGGCTGCTGCTCCACGTAGACCGGCTGGGGCTGCGGCGCGGGCGCGACGTAGACCGTGGCGGGGGGCCCCACATAGACCCCCGGAGCTCGCATGTAACATCCCGCCATGAAGGCCGACACCGAGACCAACACCGACGAGCCTAGCAACCAGGGACGCAGATTCATGGGCCACTCTCCCTCGAATATTCGAGTCGCGGCACGGTAACACGCCCTCCGAGGCCCCTTCTATGAAAAAGGAAATGGGAAAGGTTCGGCGCTCTGCCTGGCTCGCGGATCCTGCCTCAGGCGGTCGAGCTCGGACGGCGCGCGGGGCTGGAGGGCAGGGCGTCTACCTGACCTTCGGCAGCCCGATCTGCTCCTTCAATCGGTCCGTGAGGGGAACGTTCAGGACGTTCACCGTCTTCGTGACGTGGGTGGTCGAGAGCGCCACCAGGTTCCCCTTCGGAAGCACGGCGATTCCGCATCCGGCGAAGGGGACGTCGTCGCCCTCCTCGACGAGAATTCGGAAGTCGAGCTTCGCCTTGGACGTGTGACACGCGACCGCACCGGTCACGAACGCTGCATCGATCGCGAACGAATTCTCCGGCGGCCCGAAGAGAAGGTGCTGATCGAACGTCACGGCCACCGACCCGAAGGTGCCGACGTGTCCGTCGGTGAACTGACTGAGCCGTGGCTGGAACTCCTCACCGTCGACGATTCGATTGATCGCGCTGGTGACGACGTGGTCGGCCCAGTCAGCGACGGTCCGCAGGGAGGCGTTCTCGGATCCGTTCTCGGATCCATCTTGGACCCTCACCGGAAGGCTGCCGTCGAGGGCCCGGCATTCACGGCGGTCGACACGTCTGAAGGTGACGTGCGGCTGACCGACGGATTCGAACCAGCGGACATGATCGGACCCCTGCGAAGGATCGTCCCAGTGCTCGAACGACCAGGGGACCACCGCGTGATGCCGAGCTTTTCGAATCGCTGGCTTGGTGTACCCACTCGCCGAAACGATCGCATGCGAGGTCAGCCCAGGCAGGTCCTTGAACTTCGCGCAGAGCTGTTCGATGTCAGCCACGTCGAGGGGTCTCGCATGATCCTTCACCTCGATCCCGTGGAACGCCGTGACGTGGCCGTCCTTGTCCCTCGTGGTGATGGTGACGTCGACGTCCTCTCCGAGAACGACCTCGACATTCTCGGGGCCCGAGGGAACAGAGAGAAGCCCAACCAGTGAATGCACGTCGACGGGGGTCAACATGGGAGTGTCAGAGTCGGTCACGACGTCCTCTCATCGAATCGTGAGCGGCGCCGAGGACTTCCGGGCGGGGCATTCCTTCGGTGACGAGCGGGAGGTCAGCAGCTAAAGTAGCGAAATCGTTCCACGCGAGGATGGCGAAACTGGTAGACGCGCCAGATTTAGGTTCTGGTTCCGAAAGGAGTGGAGGTTCAAGTCCTCTTCCTCGCACCTCTGATTCTCGATACTTACGATTCGCTCGGCGAGGAAAGCATCGCCGCTGACACCTTGCGGACCAACTGCGGACCAACTGTCTAGTTCAGGGTGTCCGCAACGCGATCAGCGGCGGCGCCGGCGACAGCATCCGCGCCGGCGTAGCTCGCGGTCGTTGTCGCGAAGGACTCGTGGCCCAGACTCGCGGCCACGACGTCCCCACTGATCCCGGCCTCCACCGCCAACCGTGCGTGCGTGCCCCGGAGGCCATGGGCAGGCACCACGGGAACGCCCGCCGCAGTGCAGATGCGTTTCACCGAGCGCAGAACCCAGTGTCGATTCACGACACCGAAGATTCGATCGCTCGGCTGCTTCCCCTCCGCCAGCCCCCTCAAGAGCGGTTGGAGCAGCGGCGGCACCTTCATCGTCCGTACCCCCGCCGCCGTCTTGGCGGATGTGATCCGGAGCTTCGTGCCGCCTGCGTCGAGATCGCGGACGATCCTCTCCGCGATCTCGCTGGCGCGCATCCCCAAGACCAGCGCCGTCACCGCCGCGACCGCGCCCACATCCCCAGCCCTACCGAGCCCCAGAGCGCATTCCAGGAAGCGCTTCGATTCGTCTTCCGTGAGCTGGGGCTTCCCCCTGTTCCGTCGACCCAGCACTTCGATCCCATCGAGCGCCTCCGGGTGCTTGAGCCAGCCACGCGCGTTCATCCACCGGAAGAACGTCCTGGTCTGCGCCAGCGTGTTCAGGAGCGTGTCGACCGCCTTGCGTGCCTTGAACGCGTCCCAGAGCACCCGCACGATGGCGGGCGTCAGCTCTCCCGTCACGACGTCTGCCGTGAACACCTTTCCGAGGCGCCCCAGCGTCGTCTCGATCGTCCGTGGGCGATTCGGTCGGCCTGGTCGGTTGCCGCGCATCGCGAGGTGCTCGCCGTATTCCTCCAGTGCCTTGGACATCTTGACGCCGACAGGTCGCCGGTACGCCCGCTGGATCCCGGGCATCGCGTCTCGCGCTTCATTCTCAGTGGGGAAGAGGTAGCTCTTCTTCTTCCTCGTCTCCGTGTCGACGACCCTCACACGCCACGTCTCACCTCGATCTTTGCAAAGATAGACCTTACACATCGGCGCTTCTCCTTTTGAAGCGCCACCATCAGCACCTATTCCGTTCTCAGAGACCGCAGGTCCGCGGGCATTTTGGTTCGGCGACTCCTGCGAATCAAGACGGGCTTGGGCACAATCGTGCTCTGCCAGGATCGCCCGCAGAACCGCAGCGTGCTCGATGCTCAGCGGTGGTGCCACGACTGCTTTCCTTCGGGTGGGTGTCGGACCGGCGATCTACGGCGGCACGGTAGATCGCGCGACGAACGACAGTGCGGTGGGCGCGGCCGTGACGGTGACAGGCGAAACCGTTCCAACGTGGTCTCGCCGGACGGGTACATGAGATCGACTCGGGCACCGAAGCTGGCAATTGCGGCTGTCGGCCTCCAGACCCCGCGCTGGGTGTCGCCTGAGCCGATATCGCTTCAAGATCGCGCTGCGGTAGCGCGTGGAGCCGCTCTCCGTCGGACACGATGCCCGCGTCAACTGCGAAGAATTAGGAAATGGCGTGAGGTGACGGTCGGTTTCGTATGCAGCGTGATTTTCGTGTTTCGACGAGAAATCACGAAAGACTCAAGCGCGACGCGCACATGGCGCCGCACGGTGATTGTCTTTTTATCTTGCCCTACCGCTGCTCCGACCGAAGTCACCGAGCCATCCGCGATCTTGTGGACCGCGGTGGATCGCGATCGTCTCGCGCTCTGATCGAAGGCGCTGAGGATTGTCGTGGCGGTAGAGTCAGCTTCGTGTGGGGACGGATTGGCGACAGCGACCTGCTGGAGTTAGTGCGGCTGGCAGTCTTCGTCACCTCCGCGTTGGGCGCCGTCAGCATGTGACGGACGACGACGTCAGCGCCGCGATCGCGCGGCGTCAACTCCGGGTCTACCGGCCGGGTCGGAGTGAATTCAGCGCCGTCCGCTGAGTGAGATCCAATTCGGATCGGCTGACCAGCAGGATGAGTCGGCGCCCAA
>Ga0209890_10000960_pt1 | contig 13280 bp, 12 predicted proteins | sample OrgsoiDNA2013049_FD_185799 | JGI IMG/M metagenome (GOLD analysis project Ga0209890, IMG submission 185799) | Permafrost soil microbial communities from the Arctic, to analyse light accelerated degradation of dissolved organic matter (DOM) -... | ecosystem: Environmental > Terrestrial > Soil >...
AACTTTGTATTAACCAGCATTCTCTCGCCGCCCTAAATTTTCGGCAAGCAGGCAGCAGCGCGGCGGACTGACGCGCAAGCTCGCGCAATGTTTGGTCTCCCGGCTTACGGGCAAGCGTCGTCTGCTCATTCGCGGTCTGCCTAAATCTGGCAAAGGCAGCGGCAGCCGTCACGCGTCGCGGTCGAGGGGGCTCTGGACGCCAAGTGGGCCGCGGCGGAGGACGTGTGTGTAGATCATGGTGGTGCTCACCTCCTTGTGGCCCAGCAACTGTTGGATGGTGCGGATGTCGGAACCGGATTCGAGCAGGTGGGTGGCGAAGGAATGGCGCAGGACGTGCGGCGTGACCGGTTTGGGGATTCCAGTGGCGCGGGCGGCTCGGCGGACCGCGCGCTGAATCAAGGTTTCGTGTAGGTGATGACGGCGGCGCTCACCGGTCGCGGGGTCGACGTATTGGCGGGTGGCCGGAAACAGCCACTGCCAGGCCCAGTCGCGCGGGGCTGACGGGTACTTCGCGCGAAGGGCGTCCGGTAACTGGACGAAACCGGCGCCAGCGGAAAGGTCGGCGGCGTGCTGGTCGCGGACGTGCTCGATGTGCCGTCGCAGTGCGGGCTGCAAGGTGACGGGGAGGAGCGTCGCGCGGTCCTTTCGACCCTTGCCGTCGCGGACCATGACCTGTTGGCCAGCGAGATCGACGTCCTTGATGCGGAGTTGTAACGCCTCCAAGAGTCGCAGCCCGGCGCCGTAGATCAACGACGCGCAGAGCTGCTCGACGCCTGACATCCTGGAGAGGACGGCGGCGACCTCGCCGCGGCCGAGGACCACGGGCAGGCGCTCTGGACGCTTGGCGTGGACGATCCCCTCCAGCCACGCGATCTCGCGCCCCAGCACCGACTGGTAGAGGAACAGCAGCGCGGCCAGCGCTTGGTTTTGGGTCGAGGCGCTCACCTGGCGTTCGGTCGCCAGCGCGTTCAGGAAGGCGGTGATCTCGGGCTCGCCGAGGTCGGCGGGGTGTCGCCGGCCGTGGAAGTGGATGAACCGGCGGATCCAACCGACGTAGCTCTCCTCGGTCCGGCGGCTGTAGTGGCGGGCGCGCAGCACCGCGCGAACCCGGTCGAGAAGTCGGGGCGTCGACTCGGATTGGGCAAACGGGTTACAATCCGGCCATCGCTTAAAGAAGGGGTCGGGAATGCGTGCAATCGGATTGGAACTGACTTTGCTCGTCGGCGCGCTGGGCGCCTGCAGCGCCGAGCAGTTGGGCGGGGTGCAGCGGGACGCGGGCACTACACCGCCGACCGGGGTGCCGACGACCGACGCCTCGACGCCGCCGGTCTTCGCCGACGCCTCGACGGGGCCGGTCTATAGCGACGCCTGCTGGGTGGCCTCGCTTCCGGCCGAGACGCAGCCGATCCTCCCCGTGTCGACCGTGGTTGACGCCTGTGCGGCTGGGACGGGCGCGCCCGTCTGGAGCTACCCGCAGAATCCGGTCGGGATCAACGCCGACGATCGCCGCAACATCGTCGGGCGCTGGCAGACTTGCAACGCCAGTCTCCCAGGCTTGCCGGCGCACTCGGCGATCGAGTTCGGCGCCAACGGCCGCTGGAGGCTGCTGGCGGTCGATGGCACCTTGCTCGGCACCTTGCTCCCGCTCGCTGGGGCGGGGACCTCTGGGTACTACTACATGCTCGGGACCGGGCAGCTCAATCTGGCCGCCGAGGCTGCGGGGGGCGGCATCCGGGGCTTCTTCGTCTCGTTCACCGCCGGGATGGACACCCTCCAGTTCACCAATACTGGAGGGGTGACGCCCGTCTACGCCCGAACGACGCCCTCCCCGCTCAACGGGGCCGACAATCCACCGCCGACGACGGCGGGAGCCTGCTCGATGGCCGGGACCTGGGACGTCCCGGCCAACACCGGGCCGGTCCGCGCCCCGGCCTCCGTGTTCTCGTTCGACGCGGCCGGAAACTTCGTGGCGGGGGCCGAAGGGACCAACCTCTGCGACGGCCACACGGCGTACGGGACCTATGCGCTGTCGCCCGGCATGTTTCAGCTGACCAGCAACGTCGGCCTTGGGGCCTGCCCCTGGTGTGACACGGCCAGCTTTCAGGCCGTTTTTGACGTCTCCTGCAACTCTCTCTCTCTCACGCGGCAGTACGACAATTGCACGGGCGGCCGCGGCTACTTCAACGAGCCGACGACGCTCACGCGCCGGTCCGCCGCCTCCAGCGATGCCGGCACCGCCGCGGCTTTCGCAGCGACCGCGCCGGGTCCGTAAGGTCGCTACCGTTTCCAGGCGCGCAGGATCTCGTCGACGCGCGTGTTGGCCGCCGCGTCGATCGCCTGGCGCGAGGGGTCGGCGTCGAACCAGTCCACCGTCCGTTTGATCCCCTCGGCGAAGGGGATGCGCGCTTCCCAGCCGGGGACGAACGACTTCACCTTTGTGTTGTCGAAGAGCGCGCACCAGCTCTTGTCGCCCAGCAGGCCGGCGCCCGTGTCGGGATCGAGCTTGGCGATGAACTCGCTCGGGACATGGACCAGGTTCGGCTCGGCGCCCGCCGCGCGGCCGACCAGGCGCAGGATCTGGTCCCAGGTCAGCCACTCGTCCGACGTGATGTGGAAGGCGTGGCCGATGGCGCGCGGGTTGCCGCAGAGGCCGAGGAACGCGCGCGCGAAATCGTCGGCGTGGGTCAGCGTCCAGAGTGACGTCCCCTCGCCGTGGATGATGACCGGCAGGCCGCGGCGGATGCGGTCGATGATCGTGAAGTCGGACTTGCTGACCGCCACCGGCACGATGGTGTCGTAGGTGTGCGACGGGCGGACCACGGTGAACGGGAAGCCGGTCGCCCGGTGCGCGCGCATCAGCGTCTCCTCGCAGGCGATCTTGTTGCGGGAGTACTCCCAGTAGGGATTCGCCAGCGGCGTCGACTCGGTGATCATCGGGTGCGCGGGGGGCTTCTGATAGGCCGAGGCCGAGCTGATGAAGATGTACTGGCCGGTGGTCGCCGTCTCGGTCGCGCCTTTGGTCGCAGCTTGGGTCGCAGCTTGGGGCCCGCCCGCGAACCAGGCCAGATCGCGCTCGACGTCCGACGGCAGGAAGGCGATCCAGTTGACCACCACGTCGTAGCGGGCGCCGCGCAGCTCGGCGGGAACGGAACCGGGGGCGCCGCTCTGGATGTCGTGCTTGATGACGCGGACGCCGGCGGGCAGCGGGTGCTTGGCGCTCTTGCCGCGATTCAGAAGGTGCAGCTCGTGGCCGCGCTCGACCACCAGCCGGCTCAGCGTCGAGCTGATGTTACCGGTACCGCCGATGAACAGGATCTTCATGCGGCGCAGTATATATTCGGCGCCCATGCCTTACGATCACAGCAGCATCGAGCCGAAGTGGCAGGCCCGCTGGCGCGACGCCGGCCTGCACAAGACCCCCACCGACCCGCAGAAGCCCAAGTTCTACGCCCTCGACATGTTCCCCTACCCCTCGGGCGCCGGGCTGCACGTCGGGCACTGCGAGGGGTACACGGCCACCGACGTCATCACCCGCTGGAAGCGGATGCAGGGGTTCCGCGTGCTGCACCCGATGGGGTGGGATGCCTTCGGGCTGCCGGCGGAAAACTACGCCATCAAGCACGGCGTGCACCCGCGCGTGACCACCGCAGCGGCGATCGCCAACTTCAAGCGGCAGATCGACGCCGTCGGGTTCGCCTACGACTGGACGCGCGAGGTCGACACCACCGATCCCGCGTACATGAAGTGGACGCAGTGGATCTTCCTGCAGCTCTACCAGCGCGGCCTCGCCTACGAAGGGGTCATCCCCATCAACTGGTGCCCCGTCGACAAGACCGGCCTCGCCAACGAAGAGGTGAGCCAGGGGCGCTGTGAACGCTGCGGGACCGCCGTCGTCCGCAAGGACATGCGGCAATGGCTGCTGCGCATCACCCGCTACGCCGATCGCCTGCTGGAGGATCTCGACGGGCTCGACTGGCCTTCGTCGACGCTGGCGATGCAGCGCAACTGGATCGGCCGCAGCGAGGGGGCCGAGGTGGTATTCGCCAGCGCGACGCCCGTGGCGGGCAAGGAGATCCGCGTCTTCACGACCCGCCCCGACACCCTCTACGGCGCGACCTACATGGTGCTCTCGCCCGAGCACGCGCTGGTCGACGTGCTGACCACTCCGGCGCAGCGCGCGGCGGTCACGGCCTATCAAGAAGAGGCGCGGCGCAAGAGCGATCTCGAGCGGACCGATCTGGCCAAGGACAAGACCGGCGTCTTCACCGGCGCGACGGCCACCAACCCGGTCACCGGTAAACCGATCCCGATCTGGCTCGCCGACTACGTGCTGGCCAGCTACGGCACCGGCGCCATCATGGCGGTCCCGGCGCACGACGAGCGCGACTTCGCCTTCGCCAAGAAGTTCGCGCTCCCCATCGTCCAAGTGATCAAGCCGAAGGACGGGAGCGCGCCCGATCCCGAGGCGGCGTTCACCGACGAAGGGGTGAACGTCAACTCGGGCCCGCTCGACGGGCTCGCCACGCCGGACGCCAAGCGGACCATCACCCGCGATCTCGAAGCGCGCGGGGTCGGCAAGGGGGCCGTCAGCTACCGGCTGCGCGACTGGGTCTTCTCGCGCCAGCGCTACTGGGGCGAGCCGCTCCCCCTCATCCACTGCCCCACCGACGGGGTCGTGCCGGTGCCCGAATCACAGCTCCCGGTTCGCCTCCCCGACGTCGAGACCTACGCGCCGACCGGAACGGGCGAGTCGCCGCTGGCGGGGATCGCCGAATGGGTCGCCACCACCTGCCCCAAGTGCGGCGGGCCGGCCAAGCGCGAGACCAACACGATGCCGCAGTGGGCGGGATCGTGCTGGTACTACCTGCGCTATCTCGATCCCAAGGACGACGCGCGCGCCTTCGATCCCAAGGCCGAGAAAGAGTGGATGGCCGTCGATCTCTACGTCGGCGGCGCCGAGCACGCCGTCTTGCACCTGCTCTACGCGCGCTTCTGGCACAAGGTGCTCTTCGACATGGGGATCGTGCATACGAAAGAGCCGTTTCAGAAGCTGCGCCACCAGGGGACGGTGCTGTCGTATTCGTACCAGGACAGCCTCGGGCGTTACTACGAGCCGTCCGCCATCGAGATGCGCGGCGACAAGCCGGTCCTGAGCGCGACCGGCGAGGCGCTGACCATGACCGTCGAGAAGATGGCCAAGTCGAAGATGAACGGCGTCAATCCCGACGACGTCATCCGCGATTACGGCGCCGACGTGATGCGCCTCTACGAGATGTTCATGGGCGAGTTCGAGCTGCCGAAGCCCTGGGACCCGCGGGCGATCGAAGGGGTGAATCGCTTTCTCAAGCGCGTCTGGCGCTTCTGCGAGGAATTCGACGAAACCCGTGCGCCCGCAGGCGACCCGCATTTGCGCCTCCGCCACAAGACCATCAAGCGCGTGACCGCCGATCTCGAGCGGATGCAGTTCAACACCGTCATCGCCGCGCTGATGGAGTACGTCAACGCGCTCGGCACGGGAGGCACCACGCGCGAAGATCTCCTGACGTTGATCAAGCTGGTCGGCCCGTTCGCCCCGCACCTGGGCGACGAGTGCTGGGAGCGCCTCGGAGGCCAAGGCTTCCTCCTCGAGGCCGCCTGGCCAACCTACGACGACGCGCTCACCATCGACGAGCGGGTCACCGTTGGCGTGCAGGTCGACGGCAAGCTGCGCGGCGACGTCGAGCTCGCCCGAGACGCCAGCGAGGACGAAGCCCGCGCCGCCGCCCTGGCGATCCCCAACGTCGCCAAGCACCTCGAGGGGCGCATCATCAAGAAGTTCATCTACAAGGCCGGCCGCATCATCGGCCTCGTCACCGGACCGGCCTGAGCGTCAAACCCGAAGGCGTTAAAATCGAAGGGTGAACATCGGCCCGGGCGCGAGCGCGTGGAATGGCACCACCGGCTCGGGCGGCGGCAGGCCCGGGTCCTGCCCCAGATTGTCGTTGAAGGCCGCGGTCGCCTCGGAGGCCATCACGAGTCCCGAGATCCGCGACACGAGGTAGACGATCGCCGCCGTCGCCAGCACGGTGATGGCCGTCCCTTGCTCCGTGTCCTGGAACAGGCGATCAACCCCGGTCGGGTGCTGGCCTTCGAGGTGAATCAGCCAGAAGGCCGAGCCGACGCCCGCCCCCGCCGCCACGACGCTGACAATCGCCAGCACGGTCGCCCTGTCTGAGTCGTGCGCGTAGAACGCACCCATCCCGGCGATCGGCGACAGTGCCTCCAGCGTCACCGCCAGCGCGACGCTCTTTCTTTCTGCCTGGTAGGTCGGCGCGGCGGGCCCGGGCGTGGTCTGCGCGCGGGCGATCCCCGCCAACGCGAGGAAGCAGACCGCCGCAACGAGGAGCCGCACGCCCCAACCTTACACCGCGCGCGAGGACCCCGCCGCCCTGAGCGAGCCGGGCAGTGGTGCTCACCGCATCGACGCCCGCTGCTCCCGCAGGAACGCATCGAGCGCGTGCAGATGACCGAATCCGGCGCGCGGAAACTCGAGGTTCAGGATGACGTACGCGGTCACCGCCAGGACGCCCGCGAAGATGACCATGTGCAGGTAGCTCGGGTGCTGTCGCCGCGCCATCCCGATCCCGGCGAAGAAAGAGCAGGCCAGAGCCATCACGATCAACAGGACGAAGATCGCCATCGGCACGTGCGTCCGCAGCGCTGCGTAACGCTCGGTCGCGACGTCGAACAAGGCGTTGAGACTCTGTAGAACCAGCAGGGCGGCGCGCGAGTCTCCGGCCCTGGCGCTCGCCGCCACCGCGTGGGTCCAGATCTCCTGCTGGAGCCGGTCGGACCGGGCCCGTTCGGCCCTCGCCGCCCGGAAGTCGAGCAGCTGGTCATAGAACGCCAGGCGCGAATCGACATAGCGCCGCATCTCGTCTTGCAGGATCGGCTCGTCCTCCGCCCGGAGCAGATCGAGGCGCAGGTAAGCGGTGCCGACGGCGTTGGTCTCTTCGACGATGAGCTTCCGTCGCGCGTCGAGGCGCGTGTCCGCCCCGGAGAAGGTGAACGCCACCAGAAGACCGAGCATCGCGAACAGCGTCGCCTCGACGGCCGCCGTCCCTTCGGAGCTGGGGGCCGAATCGCCGTCCGCGCGGTGGAGCCCGTAGCGATGCCCCGCGATCTGCATCGCCACCATCGCCAGGAAAAGCAAGGCCAGCACCCCGAAAAACACGACGTTCACCAGCACTGGCCTCCCCCCAGCTGAAATCATAAGACCGCGCCGCACCGGCCCGCGGGCGTCCCTGCGCACCGCCGAGATTATCGGGAGCGCGCCTTACACCTCGAGCTCGTCAGCGGGCGCAGGCCCCAGCCGCGGAGGCTACTGGCAGAGAGGCTGGCCGCCGGCCGCAACGTAGGTCTTGGTCTTCGAGACCAGGTAGCCTCCGTCGGTCTCTGGCGTCGTCTGCTCGCCGGCGCCGGCGCCGAACGCGACGCCGATGACGTGCGCGGCGGCGAGCGCGCTCCAGTGCGCGGGGACGGTCGTCGGCGCCGCGCTCTGGACGCCGGCCGCGCTCCCGCCGAAGAAATAGTCGACGCGGTTGTCCTGGTAGTGGTCGGTCGTGTTGTTCTGGCTGGCGTTGCCGACGGGGGTCTGCCAGTAGAGCGCCGGCGTCCCCAGCGCCTCGGTCAGCGCCTTCACCCAGGCGAGATCCTGCGCGTAGTCGGGCAGCGTCGTGTCGGTCGCGTCCCACCAGTTGTTGGTCCCCTTCACAATCTGGTAGTAGCCGGCGTCTCGGTCGCTGGTCTCGATGACGACGAAGTCGGCGCTGCTCTGCCCACACGCCGCCAGAAAAGCGGCGACGGCCTTGGCGTCGGTGGTGACGTCGACGCTCTTGTTCGTATTGCTGGCGACGTTCCAGGCCGACGACGAGAGCCCCACGAGCGCGTTCGGCGCGTACTTGCGGACCATCGAGATGAGGCACTGGCCCATGCCGGCGATGGTATTGGGGAGCGAGCCGCAGTCGGTCGGGTTCGCGCTGGCGACGGCGGCGGCGAGCGACGTCGGCGATCCGGCCAGGCGCGCGTAGCCCCAGAAGTCGGGCTCGATGTGCAAGAGCGCCTTGTTCTGCCCGATCTGCTGCAGCAGGAAGCGCCAGTCGGCGTAGTAGCGGGCCATGAGCGCGCTGCTCGTCGCCGCCTGCGTCACCTCTGCTGCCCCTTCGGCGAAGTTGGTGAAGGTGCCCTGCGCCGTCTGCAGGATCTCGTAGTAGGTGAACATCGGGACCTGCGCCGGCGACGGCTTCGCGGCGGCCTGCATGAAGTAGCCGGCGTACATCCCGGGCGGGGTGTTGTAACAGCCCCACCAGGCGCAGCCGTTGGTGCAGACCTTCCCGCCGGCGGTGCAGGCGCTGCCGCAAGCGGTGCAGGGCGTCGCCGAATCGAACAGGCCGCCCGAAATGTAGATGTAGCGAAGGTCGAACGGCGCCATCGCCGCGGCCGCGTCGGACGTGCTCACACCGACGAGGAGCCGGTTCTTGCCGAGCTTGCTCAACATCGACGACCCGATGCAGCTCCCGCCGGTCCCTCCCGAGGAGCCGCCCCCCGCGCCCGTCGCGCCTCCGGTCCCCGGGCTGCCGCCCGACGCGCTTCCACCCTCTCCGAGGGCGCCCTGCCCGCCCGTCGATTCACCTCCGTCGACGCTGCTTCCACTCTTTCCCTGACAGGCGGTCGTCACCACCGCGAGAACGAACGCCAGGCCACAACGGAAGCGAGCTGTCATCGACGACCTCCAGCAGGTCCATTGTATCCCAACCGGCGGTCGCTACCGCTTTGCGGGCGGCCCTGCGACGAGCTGCGCCCGGATCTCCCGGAGCTTGACCATCAGCGCGGCGGCGTTGTCGCGCCCCATACGCAGCAGGATCTTCTGACCCGCCGGGCTCGCCTCCAGCGCAGGATCTGCGTAGACGTAAAGGCCACCGCCCGAAGTCCCGCCCGAAGTCCCGCTCGAAGTCCCGCTCGAAGTCCCGCCATCGGCCGCGAATCGCTTCACCGCGATCGGCCCCGCGGGCGTTGGCGTCGCGAGCAGGTTGTCGATCACCTCGACGACCCGATCGTTGAAGTACTTGCCGGGGTACCCGAGATCTTCGTACGCCTGCTGCAGCAGCGGGTAGACCCGCAGGTAGAGCGCCACGGCCCGCGGCGCTTCGATCCCCTCGACGAAGCGCACGAACGGCACGTAGCGGTCCCCGTTGCGGTCACCGATCACCATTCCGCCGTCGCGCGGCTCCGTCTCGAACCTCCCCGCCGTCGTCTTCACCGGCCAGAGCGACGCGGACGCGTCACCGGTCGCGAGGTTGTCCACCGTGGCGACGAACTGGCGGACCACACCATCCAGGTGCAGGAACGCCCGGATCTTCTTCTGCCCCAGCAGACCGACCAGCGCGTTCTCGAGGTAGGAGTCGGATCTATCGAGCGACGGCAGCCCGGCCGCCGTCGCCGCCGGCAGCGGATGGCGGATCGCCGGGGCGGCAGGCGGCGCCACAGCGACCGGAGGAGCAACCGGAGCAATGGTGGGCGTCGGCGTCGGCGTCGTCGCCACCTCGCCGGCTGAGCGTTGATGCCGCCACAACAGGAACCCGCCGCCGCCGGCAAGCAGGAGGACGAACGCGATGCCGGTGGCGCGGTTCACGCCCTAGGGTCTGCGCGAAAAGAAGCCGCCCGTCAATCGGGCGTCCTCCGACTCCCTGCAGGGATTTGCTACTGTTGCCCCATGTTCGTGCGGCAAGGTTCCTTCGAGGTGGTCCCCGGCAAGCTGGACGCGCTCCGCGAGACCTACAACCGCGACTGCATCCCCATCGTCCGCGCCGCGCCCGGCAACGTCGACGTCTACCTCCTCGAGCCCGCCGACGGCGAGGGGCCAATCATCGCCGTCACCATGTGGCAGTCCGAAGAGAACGCCCGCGCCTATGACGCGAGCGGCACCGCCAAGGAGGTCGTCGGCAAGGTGAAGCCCTTCTTCGCCGGCCCGCCCACGCTGCGGTCCTACCGGATCCAGCGAAGCGGATGAGCTCCCTTGCGCAGAAGATGGACGGTCTCGCGCCAAAGTGAGCTACAATTGCGCACGCGATCTGGGGGAGGAAGGGTTAGAGATGGGAGGTACCGCCAAAGTGGTAGTCCTGAGGAGCGTAGGGGGTTCGAGCGCACTTCGCGAAGCCGACGCCGACGCCGCGAAGTCTCCGTCGATCGACATTACCAACGTTGACGACGCCGTCGATTGTCACCTGATCCCCAAGATTAGCGACCTCTGGCCTCATCCTGCAAACGAGGAAGAGGACGACGATCTGGCCGAAGTGCTGCGGACCGACCTGCGCGTTGCGATCACGAAGGTACTGGTCGAGCACAGGGTCCAAATCGTCGACCCTGTGCCCCCGGTCTAGTCTAAGTCTCGGCCGCGAGCTTTCGCTGGACGCCCGTGGTCGGGCGCGGGCCGCGTCTGCGAAAGAGAAGGCCCGCGGCCAGGATTCCGATGCCGAGCTGGATGGCGAGGAGGAGCACGCCGAAGAAGCTGGCGTCGCTCTTGGTCGCCCCGGCGGTCAGCAGCTTGAACGTTGCCTCGGTGCCGAGGAAGCCAGGGGCGAGCTGCAGGAGCCCGGGCGCGATCATGGTGAAGGCGATGTGGCCAGGGATGCGCGCCTGTAGATAGGCGGCCACGCCCAGAATGAAGGCGGCCACGATGGGAGCGCCCTGCGGACCGACTGTGCGTCGCGTGAGCTCCACGGCCCCGAAGGCCACCACCGCCGCAGCGACGATCCAGACGGCGTCACGCGGCCGGGCTTGCAAGCAGACCACCAGCGCGAGGCCGCCGATGGCGACGCTCCCCATCACCGCGGGCTCAGGGAGCTTCGTCGCAACGACATGAGGGGGCAACCTCCCCAACATGCCGCCGAGCACGAACGCCGCCGCGATGCCCGCGGCCATCAATGCAAAACAGATGAGGCCGTACGTCAGACGCACCGTCCCCGACTCCAGCGCCTCGTTGGCGATCTCGTGAACGCCGATGGTGATGACCATGGCGGGGACCAGAAGCGAGATGCCTCCGAACAGCGCGCGCGGATAATCGAACGGCGGAAGGAGTAAGGCGAGCGCGAAGGCGGCCAGGCTCCCCAGGAACGCTCCGAGAAAGCTCTTCTCGAGGTTGATCACCTTGTGCCCCGTGGTGGCAAAGTGAATGGCGCCGGCGACGAGACCAATCAGAACCCCGGCGAACACCTCGACCCATCCGCCGCCGACCCGCGCGGTCACCGCGCCCCCATAGACAGCCCAGGCGACGGCTGTCAGCCAGGTCGGATAGGGATTGCGCCGCATGACAATGCGCGCGAGCTCCGCGCGGCCGGTCAGCGGATCGATCTGCCGCGCCGCCAGCGCCTTCGCGAGGTCGGTGAGCGCGGCGGTCTGCGTGAGGTTCCAGTGTGTGTCGAACGGGATCCGCCGGATCTCCACCCGCTCGACCCCGTCGCGGCGAAGCTCGGTCGCGGAGAAGCTCTGCAGCGTGAAGAATTGCGCGTCGATGTCGAGCACGGCGGCGACGCCCGCCAGCCGCTCCTCGACGATGTCCGCCGGCACGGCAGCCGCATGCAGCGCCTCCCCGAGGTCGAGGAGCAGATCGGTCGACGTATCTCCGGGGGGCCTCGACGGGGCGCTGACACGCGACTCGGTGGTCATGGGCGATGGGCCGTGGTGCAAGGTACGGCGGCGCCCGGGTTCAACAAGAGTCGGGAGTGCACCCGGCGAACCAATCAGGAGATGGATGAGCGACCGAATGAACGACGGCGACCGGTGCGCATCTCCAACAACGACCGTCTTGTGAAACGCGCGCCTCTCCTTAGGTTGGCCGCCCTTCAGGAGAGGGGCCTATGCGCGTACTTCAAGGTCGAGGAATGCTGGTGACGTTGGCCGTGGCCGTGGTTTGTGCGGCCGCGCCGCTCCGTGCGGAGACCGCCGCCGCCGCGACGGACCCGCCCGCCGTTGCGCTCGGCGGGTTCTCGCCGGACAAGACCTTCGTTCTCGAGTCAGCCGACAGGAGCTACCGGCTTCGGATCGGGCTCCAGGCCGCTTACCGGATCGAGCCGCGCTATCTCAATGGCAAGTCGCAAGATCGCGACGCCATCTTCTCGGCACGACCCAGTCTGGCCGGCAACGTGGTGCGCCCCTGGATCTCCTTCCTCGTCACCACCGAGCTCGCCGACAACCCTCCGTACCTGCTCTACTCGTACATCGACTTCAGGCCGGTGAAGGCGTTCGGTCTCCGCGCCGGCCAGCAGGACACGCCGTTTTCGCGCCACGAGAACTTCGGCCTCTACCGGGTCATCTTTCCGGAGACCACCCCGGTCGCCGGCTACTTCTGGACCGGCCGCGACAAGGGTGTCACCGCCTACGGCTCGGTCGCGAACGACCGGCTCGACTACTACGCGGGCTTCTACGGTGGCTCACCGCTCCGCCAGTTCACGACCATTGCGGGCAACTACGTCGCCGAAGGTCGGCTCACGTTCAACCCGATGGGGAAGGTGGGCGACGCCGAGTTCGCCTACGTGCTCGGTGACAGCCCGGCGCCGACGCGCATCTCGTTCACGGTCCAGGGCTACCTGGGAAACGTTCAGAGCGCGTCGGAGAACTTCGACCCCAACAGCTTCCTCTACACCCCCACCGCGACCGGCATGACCACCCGCCAACGGGCGGGAGGCGCGGACTTCTTTCTCCAATCGAGTCACGTCATGTTCACCACCGAGGGATACATCCGCCGGACCTACCCCGACGGCTCTCCGAGCTATCTGTCGCTGGGACTGTGGGGCCAGGTCAGCGTGCTCCTGCTCCGGCGGCTCGACGCCGCCGTCCAGGTCGATTGGGCCAACCCGAGCACCACCCTCTCCAACGACCGCCTCCTCGGCGCGGAGGGGCAGATCGCCTACTACGTCTCCGCCCCGACACTGATCTTGAAGCTCCGCTACGCCTACGTCGATCAGCAGACGCCCGGCACCACCGCGCTCGGGGCGGTCACCCTCCCCGTCACCGCCGGCCGAACCCAGCTGATCACGCTGCAGGTCAATCTGGCGTTCTGAGGAGCGCGACTCTGGTTCGAACGCGCATCCTTCGAATCCCTAACCCACCTAAAGCCTGAATGATTCTGCTGAGCCGGCGCCCAGGATTGAACTGGGGACCTACGGTTTACGAAACCGTTGCTCTACCACTGAGCTATGCCGGCCAACTTCGAATGAGGCACCGGTTCTTACGCTACCGATCCG
>Ga0209890_10000961_pt1 | contig 13274 bp, 10 predicted proteins | sample OrgsoiDNA2013049_FD_185799 | JGI IMG/M metagenome (GOLD analysis project Ga0209890, IMG submission 185799) | Permafrost soil microbial communities from the Arctic, to analyse light accelerated degradation of dissolved organic matter (DOM) -... | ecosystem: Environmental > Terrestrial > Soil >...
GGCCAAGGATGGCGCCGGCCTGATCGGCCAGTTCGGGGTCGGTTTTTATTCCGCCTTCATGGTCGCCGACCGCATCGTCGTCACCAGCCGCCGCGCCGGTACCGATCAAGTCTGGACCTGGTCGTCGTCGGGCGGCAGCGGATTTGAAATCGCGCCGGCCAGCGAGGAGGACGCAAAGCGCGTCACGCGGGGAACCGAGATCGTGCTTCACTTAAAGCCCGACGCACAAAAATATCTCGAGACGTACGAGATCGAGCGCGTCGTCGGCGCCTATTCCGACAATATCCAGTTTCCGATTCTGCTTAAGCCTGAGGACGGCGAGCCGCGCCAGATCAACTCGGCAAGCGCGCTGTGGCAGCGGCCGAAATCGGAACTGACGCCGGAGGACTACAAGCAGGCCTATAAGTCAATCGCCGGCGCCTTCGACGAGCCGGCGATGACGCTGCATTACCGCGCCGAGGGCCGCTATTCCTACGCCGTGCTTCTGTTTGCGCCATCGACAAAGCCGTTCGATCTGTTCGAGCCGTCGCGCAAGGGCAAGGTAAAGCTCTATGTCCGCCGGGTGTTCATTACCGACGATGCCGACCTGTTGCCGGCGTATTTGCGGTTCATCCGCGGCGTGGTCGACAGCGAGGATCTGCCGCTTAACCTCTCGCGCGAGATGCTGCAGAACAATCCGCAGCTCGCCCAGATTCGAAAGGCGGTGACCAGCCGCGTGATCACCGAGCTGGAGCAGCTTGGCGAAAAGGAGCCGGAAAATTTTGCAAAAATCTGGGACGCCTTTGGCCCCCTGATCAAGGAAGGCCTCTATGAGGACTATGAGCGGCGCGAGAAATTGCTGGCGCTGTCGCGCTTCACCACTACCGCGGGCGAGAAGCGCTCGCTGAAGCAATATATCGCGGACTTGAAACCCAATCAGACCGAGGTCTACTTTCTGGCCGGCGACAGCATCGAGCGGCTGAAATCCAATCCCAAGCTGGAGCAGGCGGCCGCCCGCGGCATCGAAGTCTTGTTGCTGACCGATCCGGTCGACGCGTTCTGGGCCTCGGCGCCGCTCGACTTTGAGGGCAAGCCGCTCAAATCGCTGAGCCAGGGCGACATCGACTTTGGCCTGATCCCGCGCATCGACGACGGCAAGGACGAGACCAAACCGGACACCGACGAGGCCGCGACCATCGCCGTCATCAAGGCCGCGCTCGGCGAGCGCGTCGCCGACGTGCGCGCCTCGCAGCGGCTGACATCAAGCGCGTCATGCCTGGTTGCCGGCAGCCATGGCCCGGACCGCGAGCTCGAGCGATTGCTGGCACGGCAAAATCGAGGCGCCGGCACCAAGCCGATCCTCGAAATCAACATGCGCCATCCGTTGGTCGCGGCCATATCCGCCACCCAGGACGCCGCCACGGATTTGTCGTTTCTGCTGCTGGAACAGGCGCAAATTCTCGACGGCGAACTGCCGGAAGATCCCGCCGCATTCGCCAATCGGCTCAACCAGCTGGTGCTGCGCGGAGTATCGAAGGGGAACGGCTAGCTAACAGGACCGGAGGCGAGATTGAATTGGCGCAACCGGGATCGGCAATCCCGCACGGGATACCGCTCATCCGGATATCCGTAATAAGTCGTTAGCCCTCGATGGGGAAGTTAGGCCGGTTCCCGCGCAATGGTGGGTCATCGTTAGTATTACTGCTTTGAAGTGAAGGCCACGTCTTCAGCTTTTTACGGTCTGGCCTTGCAATGCTTGTTCATTTCGTCACCGATGACCCTGCGAAAATACCGGCCATCCGTGCGATGCTGGAACCGCGCTATGACGTTTGCCCCCAGCTGTTGGGAAGCGGCGACGCGCAAATCAATTCAAACGGCGTGCTGATGGTTGACGCCGACCTGCGCCAGGTCGATCGCGTCGAACAGATCAGGCTTGTTTTGCAGGACCTGAGCTGCATTTCTGAAAAGCTGTTTGTCGTCCATAACCACGTTCGCTCCATGGTTGCGCAGGCCTACGCGCTCGGAGCGACCGCGGTCGTTTCGCGTCCAAAGGAAATCATCGTCAAGCTCGCGGAGATCGAAATCGCCGAGAAGGCGGCACAAAGCGAATTTGCCATTACTTCGCCCGAGATCACAGATAGCACCGCGGCCTTCGCGTCGATGTTTTCGGCGGTGCGGGCCGGCAAACAGATAAATCTGTCAGATGCCGAGCGCGCCACTTTGCAGATCATCAACAGCATCTCGGAAAAGGGGCTTGCCGCCTGGCTTGACGACGTCCGCCGCTATCATGAAGGAACCTTCCAGCATTGTCTGCTGGTCACGGGAGTGGCCGTCGGCTTTGCGCTGGAGATCGGGTTCGCCAGCCTCGATGTAAAGCGATTGGGAATCGCGGCAACCCTTCATGACATCGGCAAAGCCCATATTCCCTTGTTGATTCTCGACAAGCCCGATCGCCTTGACCCGGATGAAGAAGAGATCATGAGGCGCCATCCGGTTATCGGGCACGAATTGTTGAAGGATATCGCAGACATCAGCCCCGAGATTCTTGACGGCGTGCGGCACCACCACGAATTTCTCGACGGTTCGGGTTATCCCGACGGGCTGAAGGCGCCGCAGATTTCCGATCTGGTAAGATTACTGACGATCTCCGATATTTTCGCCGCGCTCATTGAGTCGAGGCCGTACCGACCGGCAATGCCCCGCCAAAGGGCCTACAGCATCCTGCGTGGCATGGACGGAAAGCTGGAACGATCGCTGGTGAAGGCGTTCCGTAATGTAGCGCTGGTGGCGTGATGCAATTCTGCAAACGTTCACGAGCGCCGGGCGGCGGTTGGACCAGCCGCTGGCAATCGCGGCAGACCGGATGCCCGGCCGACGCAGCAAATTCGGCAGGTAGATGATTCAGAATGGACAACCAGAGACTGTCTGACTAGGCTTGGGGGTGAGCGGAGTTTGCGCGCATGCCATTTGGGTCCGAAGGCATTGAACCGGGCATCGCTCTCGCCCTTTCCGGGGGAGTTGTTTCGCGCCACCCTGTTTCATATCGGCTCTTGCTGGCGTCTGCTCGAACTTGGAATATTGCCGAAACTGACGCGGGTTTCCAGCGTGTCCGGCGGATCGATTTTTGCCGGCGTCCTCGCCACCGCCTGGGAACGCCTGATCGCGTCGCCCGACGTTGCGCAGTACCAGCAGCTTGTCGTCGCTCCGCTCCACAAATTCTGCAAACAGGAAATCGATACGGTCGCCATCGGGGAGGGCCTCCTGACGCCGGGGAAGTCGGTGAGCGACGTGATCACGGCAAAATACCAATCGGAGCTTTTTCCGATCGGCCTCAATCAGTTGCCGGACGCGCCGACCTTTGTGTTCAATGCGACCAACCTGCAGACCGGCCGGAGCTTCCGTTTTTCCAAGGCCTATATGGGCGATTATCTGCTCGGGTTGATCCGGACGCCGATCCTGCCACTGGCCAAGGCCGTTGCCGCTTCGAGCGCATTCCCGCCGTTCCTCTCGCCGGTCGTCTTCGCTTCGCCCGGACATTTCGAAAATGTCGAAGGGGCCATCTACAACGGCGATCCAGCCTACACTGCCAAACTCTATCTGAGCGACGGTGGCGTCTACGACAATCTTGGTCTCGAGACGGTCTGGAACCGGTGCCAGACCGTGTTGGTCAGCGACGCCGGCGCTCCGTTCGGCATGGGGGCGACCGTCGAGACGGATTGGGTGAAGCAGACCCTTCGCGCGCTTAATGTGGCGACCGATCAGTCCCGCGCGCTGCGCAAGCGCGCGCTGATCGACGACTTCACCAAAAAGGTCCGCGCGGGCGGATACTGGGGTATCGCGACCGAGATCGCGGACTATCAGCTCAACGACGCGTTGCCTTGCACCGACGCCAAGGTGAAGCCGCTGGCCGCCATGCGTACGCGGCTGAACCCGTTCAGCGACGTCGAGCAGGACCAGCTCATCAATTGGGGCTATGCGCTGTGCGATGCCGCCATCCGCGCGCATGCACCCGAGATTATCGCTACTCAAAAGCCGCCCGATTGGCCATGTCCCGCAAATCCTCTGACGTGAGGAAAATGTGCCATCGGGTGCTTCAATGGATGCGCAGACTAATCCGCCGTTGAAGGCGCGAGCACGATCACGCCGTTGGCGGGAAGCGAGACGGTGGCGCTTGCCGAAAAGCCATCCAGCGGCTCGCTCCAGGCGCGCACGTGGCCGCCATTGCCGACCGGCGCCGGATTCGGAAAGTTGTCATAGACATCGCTGTTGAGCAGTTCGGACCATTCCCCGGCAAATGGCAGCCCGATCGCATAAGCCTGTTTCGGTTGCTCGGCCAGATTGGCGACAACGACCACGTCGCGGCCCGCGCCTTCGATCCACCGGTGCAGCACGATCACTCGCTCGAAATTTTTGGCCCGCGATACCCGCGCACTGCTTCCGCGCAGCGCCGGCTGCGCGCGTCGAAGCCGGATCAGATCGCTGAAGAATTTCAGGAAATCGCGCCGCGCCGAATTTGCGCCGTCCAGCGCGTCCCATCCGATCAGGCCGTCGACCTGCCGGTCGTCGCTCCACTTCTTGTCCTCGAGGAATTCCTCGCCCATGAAGAGCGCGGGAATGCCGGGCGCGGCCAGCAGCAGGCCGGTGACCGTCCGGCTGCGGCTGCGGGCGTACCAGGACGTGCGGTCCAGCGAATCCGCCAGCATCGGCACCCGCGCGGCGTCCTCATGCGACACATGCGTCTTGTCCTGGTTTTCAAGGCATTGCACCAGGCGCCAGGCCTCGGCGAACGCGGCCGGCACGACCAGCGTTCTCGCCACCGCGGAAAGATCCAGCGCAGCAGATGCGCCGACGGAGGCCTGTCCGAGAAGGTCTCGCAGCGCATCGCGCAGGCCGTCGCCCAGCTCCGCGTCGAAGCCGAGCCCTTGAGGAGACCGATGTACCGCGCTGGGACGATCCTCGTTCCAGTATTCGGCAATCTGGATCACGGCTGGGTTGGTCGCGCGCACCGCGTCGGTGAGCTGCTGGCAGAACAGCCGGCCGCCATTGTTCTCGATGACGCGCACTTCGTCGTAGCGAATGCCATCGATCCGGAACTCAGTCAGAAAGAACCGCGCGTTGTCGATCAGGAACCGACAGACCCAATCGTTCCAGTACGCAAAAATCTGGCCGCCCGCCCAGCCATGATCCGTGAAGAAAAGGCTGTTGTTCTGATTGTCCGTCTTCTGCCGGTCGTAAAACCAGATGCTGCGGTCGTCGAAGCCGCCGCCGGCATGGTTGTAGACCAGATCGAAAATCACGGCGATGCCGTGCAGATGGCAAAGGTCGATCAGGCATTTCAACTGATTGACGACATGCGAAAGTTCATCCGCCGTCAGCGGCGGTTTGCCGAAGCGTCCGAGCATCCGGTTGACGTTCACAAGCCGCCAGCCGAGTTGCTCGGGAGCAACGGCGTAGGCGCCTTCAGGCGAAAAATAGTCGACGCCATTGTAGCCCATGCTGAACGCGGTCTCGAATTCCTGAACGGGGAGCAGTTGAATGGCGTTGACGCCGAGATTTTGCAGATGTTCCAGTTTTTCGACGACGTCGAGAAACGTGCCGCCGCGCAGCTTGCGGACATCTTGGCCGGTCGCGTCCTGCGCCCACCAGGTGCCGACGTGAAGTTGATAGATGATGAGATCGTTGAATTCCGGCGGCTGCCAGGTTTCGGCGCGCCACGAATAGTTTTGAGGATCGCGAACGACGCAAGTGCTGTCGGGGAAGGCGGGCGACAGGCTGAGCTCGCGCGCATAAGGATCCCGCTTCCATCCCGCGCTGCCGATCCCCTCGACGAAAAACATGTAGGGCTCGCCGTCGCCCACCCCAGCCAGAAAGCCGCCCCAGCTGCCGTCACCAAGCGGCGTCAAACCATCTTCCGCAGCCGGGCGCCAGGACGGTTCCTGGCTCGCGGCAAGTGCGCTGCCGCTCACCACGAAAACCTTCTTTGCATTCGGCGCCCAGGTGCGAAAGCCGGTCCCATTGGCCCGCACCGTGGCCCCCATGGCGCTGTTTTTGTTCACCCGGCTCAAATCGACTGGCATATCCGCACCCGTCTAAATCCTTCTGCAGAAGGTTGTAATCATCCTAGTATACACCTAGAATAGACTGCCGGACAAAATCGAAATTTCCCGGTGCGCCAACCGCGCAGATATCGCCGGCTTCGATCGCGCCGGGCCGACGCATTATCGTCATACCGAATTCCTTTGCCTTGTTTAGCCTATCAGGCGCGAACGATCGGTTTTTGAAAAATCATATTTTTGGAGTGTCATCATGAGGAAAAAGGTTCAAGGAAACGGCCTCATCCTGCAAGCTGTCGCCGGCACCTATGTCGTCACGCTGGGCTGGGACATCACCCAGGAAAGCGTCAAGACCGGCCTGCTCGGCTTTGCCGTCCAGAGGGCCGATCAAACCGAAAACGAGATCCACTTCATGCGCGGCATGAAGACATTTCTGAACACATCGCCGCAATTGCCGCTGGGCGGCACCGCCTCAAGCCACGACCAGCCAATCCAGAGTTTTCAGTGGGCCGACTACACCGCCAAGCCCGGACATTCCTACATCTACACCGTGATTCCCATGCACGGCAGTCCGGGCGCGCTGACCGACGGTCAATCTCTCGCCGTCGACGTCACGACCGAGACCGAATGGGACGGAACCCATAGCGTATTTTTCAATCGCGGCGCGATCGCGTCGCAGGAATACGCCCGCCGCTTTCAGGACAAGCGGCCGAGCGTGGTCGGCCAGGCCGCCTATGACTGGCTGTCGCGCGGCCTGATCGAGGCCATCGTCACGTTTATCGGGCGGGCGACAGGGCCGGGCTTTGGCTTGCGGGTGGCGATCTATGAATTTCAATGGCCCGCGATCCTCGACGCCATTCATGCCGCTGCCGGGCGGGGCGTCGACGTCAAGGTCTTGTTCGACGCCATCGAAAACCCGCAGGAGGATCCGGTTCATCCGAACGAGGAGGCAATCGCCGCCGCCAAAATCGATGATCTCTGCCAGGGCATTACCGAAGGCAAGATCATGCACAATAAGTTCATCGTGCTGTTGAAGCGAACTGAGCCGATCGAGGTGCTCACGGGATCGACCAATTACACGGAGAATGGACTGTTTGGCCATCTTAACTGCGCGCATATCGTCAATGATGCCGGCGTGGCGCAAACCTATCTCGGCTACTGGACCGAGCTGCAAAAGGACCTGGCCCTTGCCAGCCTTCGTTCATTTAACGACCGCAACACTCCCGCGCCGCCGAACCCGCCGGATCCGGGAACGCACGAAGTTTTCTCGCCGCAAGCCGGCAAGGCGACGCTCACACGGTACGGCCAGATCGCCGGCACCGCGAAACGCGCGCTGTTCATGACCTTCGCCTTCGGGATGAACAAGACCTTCGTGCCGCTCTACCTGCAGGAGGACGATGTGCTGCGGTTCGCGCTGATGGACAAGGAGGGCACCGGCAAAGGCATCGAAGAGGCCAAGGCGACGATCGCACAAATCCGAACCTGAAGAATGCGGTGGTCGCGGTCGGTCAGAACATCGCCTTGATCGAGTTCGATCGCTGGCTGAAGGAGATCAGCGGCGTCCAGGCCAAGGAAAATGTCCGATGGGTTCACACCAAATTCATGCTGCTTGACCCGCTTTCCAGCGATCCCGTCGTGATCACCGGTTCGGCGAACTTCAGCGACGCCAGCGTGAACACCAACCACGAGAACATGCTGGTCATCCGCGGCGACACCCGGGTTGCGGATATCTATCTCGGCGAATTCATGCGGCAGTTCTCGAGCTATGCGTTTCGCGACGCGGCCGCGGCCATGGGCGACGCGGCGAACTTCAAGCCACAGGATCTGTTCACCGACAATTCGTGGATCAAGCGCTACGAAGTCGCCGGCTCGTCCGGCGCGCTGCGCCGGGCGTATTTTTCCGGCCAATAGCCGTTCGAGGAAGAAGCGACGGTATCTTTCTTCCAGGGCGTTTTCGAATGGAGGAGGCTCTAGCGCCATGCGGGGAATGCGATGACGCCGAAGCGCATCATGTTTATTCGCCATGCCGAAAAGCCGGGCGCTCCCGGCGATGGCGAGGGTGTCCAACCGGACGGCATGCAAGACGACGAAAGCCTGACGGTGCGGGGCTGGCAACGCGCCGGCGCCCTGGCCCGGTTCTTCAGTTCGCGGCCGGAACTGAAGCCGGGTGTCATTTTCGCCTCCGGCCTTGGGCACGGCAGCAAGAGCAAGCGGCCGATGCAGACGGTTGCCCCGCTTGCGGATCTGTTGAACGAGGCCGCAGCGGTTGCCTTGATCACAACTCATCTCAGGGACGATCTCCAGCCCCTGATGGCAGATGTCTTGTCCCGCCAGGGCCCGGTGCTGGTCGCGTGGGAACATAAGCGAATTCCAGAGCTGGCGGGGCTGCTGCCCGGTCCGCCCGGTGTTCCCAGCGACTGGCCCGACGACCGCTTCGACGTGGTTTGGCTGTTCGACCGCACCGACACCGGCTGGTCGTTTTCCCAGCTGCCGCAGCTCCTGCTGTCGGGCGACCGCGCCGATCCCATCTCCTGAAGTTCAAACCGGAAAAGGATTTCAACGGTGACGCTCGCTTACCGATATGTACCAAGGGCTTCATCCATCGCGATGGCGATGACTCCAACGATCACAACGATATCTGGCAGGATGGGGCCGTCATGGTCGACCTCGGCGAGGAAGAATGGGCGGCATACTTCGCCGCATTCAACCAGCAGCTCGTTCCGACCGGCGATCTCGGCAATCCGTTGCCCGGCGCGGCGACAATTTAGGGGTGCCGTCTATACAAGGTCCATGAAACCCGCTCTCTGAAAACAGTTTATTTTCGAAGCTTTTTTCTTCAATATGCGCTGATGGCACGCCGCACCATGCACTCGCCGTGAACCCGGATACCGAGCCCCGCCGTATATGTCAGACGATCCTGAATCCGGCGGTCACGCACCCATGACCACGCCCAACGACACCTTCTACGGCAACATTCCGGTGTTTCGCGGCTTTTCCCGCCTGATGGACCCGGCGCTTTATTCGCCGCTGCCGGATGACTGGAGCATCGGCGTCGCCGATATCGTGGAATCGACCAGGGCGATTGCGGAAGCGCGTTACAAGGCGGTCAACATGGCTGGCGCGTCCGTGATCGCCGCGGTCACCAATGCGCTCGCGGGGCGCGAGTTTCCGTTCGTGTTCGGCGGTGACGGTGCGAGCTTTGCGGTGTCGCCCGAGGACCTGCCGCGTGCGCGCGAGGCGCTGGCGGCGACCGCGATCTGGGTGAAGGAAGACCTCGACCTTGCGATGCGGGTGGCGCTGGTGCCGGTCGCAGCCATCCGGGCGCAGGGCTTTGACGTCCGCGTGGCGCGGTTCGGGCCCTCGCCTAATCTGTCCTATGCGATGTTTTCCGGCGGCGGCCTCGGCTGGGCCGAAACCGCGATGAAGCGCGGCGAGTTTGCGGTGCCGGCGGCGCCTCCCGGCACGCAGCCGGATCTGACCGGGCTGTCGTGCCGGTTCGAGGAAATTCCGTCCGCGCGCGGGCTCATTCTCTCAGTGCTGGTGGTGCCGGCCCGCGACGCCGATTCCAGCGCCTTTCGTAAATTGATCGAAGACATCACCGCGCTGGTCGAGCGCAGTCCGGATGCAGGGCGGCCGGTGCCGCCGGGCGGCCCGCCGCTGCGATGGCCGCCCGCCGGCCTCGAATTCGAGGCCCGCGCCGCGCGGGGCGGACCGCTGTTCAGGCGGCGCGCCGCCGTGCTGGTGCATACGCTGTTTGCCTATCTGATCATGCGCTTCGGCATCAGCGTCGGCGGCTTCGTACCGAAAACCTATGTGCAGCAGGTGGTGGAGAATTCCGACTTCCGCAAATATGACGACGGCCTGCGCATGATCCTCGATTGCACGCCTGAACTGGAGACCGCGCTGGCGCAACGCCTCAGTGCTGCGGCTTCAAGCGGGATCGCGCGCTACGGCCTGCACCGGCAGGACGCGGCGATGATGACCTGCTTTACGCCCTCGGCGCTGCGCAGCGATCACGTACATTTCATCGACGGCGCGCGCGGCGGTTATGCCTCGGCGGCGACGGCGTTGAAGGCGACGGCCGCGTAGACAGGCCGATAACGCGAAATTGAAACGCTCAGCGCCCGGCCCGGGTCCAGTTTTCGCCGCCGCAGAGCGCGCCCAGGCAGCCTTCGACTTTCAAGGTGTCCGGACCCGTCACTGAGATGTTGCTGGCATAGCTGTTGCCGTCATCGGCGTTGTAGATCTGGCCGGACCATTTGTTCGGACCCGAGGGCTGCATGGCGCTGAACAGCGGAAGCCCGATCATCGGGCGTTTTGCCAGGGATGCATTGGGGTTCTTGTCGTCGATCTGAGGCTTTCCGGTCGCGGGATTGATCGGATCTCTCAGCCAGACCACAACCCCGCAAATTCCACCGCCGCACTTGCTGACACGGACTTTGGCGTCACCTGCCTGGGTCAGCCAGACCCCGCCAACGTCGCCGACGGCCTGCGCTTTCGCCGGCGCTGCGACAAGCAACGCCGTCAAGATCGCGATGATGAAACCTGGTCTGCAAGCCATGAACTTCTCCCCGAGAAACAGGCCTGCATAACAACAAATCGAATTTGCGCAATGCCATATCCGCCACACCGGCTTACGCATGGTCACCAGGGCAGGCCGCACAGATCGATGACGCCCCGCAGCGGCGCGCGCTTGAGTTTGTAGACATAGGGCGCGGTGGCTTGGTAGCGGATCCGCCCCTCCGGCTGATCGCAATAGATTTCGCCGTCGAACGGCTGCCAGCCGCGGCCGACGTAAAACGGCGCGTTGTGCGGTTCGCAAAACAGCAGCGCGAAATCGGTGGCGCCTTCATCCTTCAAGGTCTGAATGGCGGCATTGAGCGCAATGCTGGCATAGCCGCGGCGCCGCTTGTCCTCGCGGGTGACGACGCCACCGATGCCGCCGGCCTGCATCTTGCGGCCATTCCATGTCACCTCGCGACGCTGGATACCGACATGGCTGACGACGCCTTCCGGGTCAGACTGGACCAGCACCCGCCATTCAGGATAGGCAACGGCGAAGCGGCCCCAGGGCAGCTTCTCGACGACCTCGGGCGGCCAGACCGCCTTGAACAGCGGCTCTGCCAGAGGCCACGATGCGTCCCCGTTCAAAACGTCGATCTCGATGCTCATTGCATTCCCTGCCTCTCGCCCGGCGCTGACGGTCGTGCGCCTTGCTGTCATAGCGCCAAATGGTATGATTTCGCGATCGGAATTCGGGAGTCTCGATGCGCCGGCTCGCCGCTCTTGTCGCTGCTGTGCTGGCGGTTTGTCTTGCCGGTCAACCCGCCTTGGCGGGCAAGCGCGTCGCACTCGTCATCGGTAATTCGAGCTACCAGAACGTTGCCGCGCTTACCAATCCCGCCAACGATGCGGCCGCTATCACCGAGCTGTTCAGGAAGGCGTCGTTCGATGTGGTCGAGTCGCGCCGCGACCTGAAATACATGGAAATGCGACGGGCTTTGCGCGATTTCACGGATAAGGACCGCGGCGCGGATATCGCGGTGATTTATTTTGCCGGTCACGGGCTCGAGGTCGACGGGACAAACTATGTCGTTCCGGTTGACGCCGTGCTGGAACGCGACGCCGATGTCGATGACGAAGCCATCGCCCTCAACCGGATTCTTGTGGCGGCCGAGCCGGCGACGCAGCTGCGACTGGTCATTCTGGATGCCTGTCGCGACAATCCGTTCGCCAAGCGGATGAAGCGCACGATCGCATCGCGATCCATCGGGCGCGGCCTGGTCGGCGTCGAGGCGAACAAGCCGAACACCTTCATCGCGTTTGCCGCGAAGGAAGGATCGACCGCCGCCGATGGGGACGGCAAGAACAGCCCGTTTTCGACGGCGTTGCTGAAATATCTGACCCGACCCGGTCTCGATATCCGCAAGGCCTTTGGTTACGTCCGGGACGATGTGATGAGCGCCACCGGCAACCAGCAGGAGCCTTACACCACGAATTCCCTGGGAGGTAACGACGTGGCGCTGGTCCCGGCCCCCGTTGTTTCGCCGGCCGCGAACGAGAACGTCAACGCCAATGCCGACATCCGCCGGGACTATGAACTGGCCGAACGCGTCGGCACCAGGGACGCCTGGGATTCCTTTGTGGCGGCCCATCCATCCGGGTTCTTCACCGACCTTGCCAAAGCGCAGCGCAACAAGCTTGCCGCCGAAACCGCACGGCTTGCCGCCACCGAAAAAGCCCGCAATGCCGCTGAAGAACAGGCCAGACTGGTCGCCGAGGGCGCCAAGGCCAGCGAGCAGGCCAAGGCGGCGGCGCAATCGAAAGCCGCCGAAGAGGCCGGACTGGCAGCCGAGAGGAAAAAGCAGATTGAAGACGAAAGGCTGGCGGCCGTAGAAAAAGCCAAAGCCGCCGCCCAGGCCAAAGCCGCGGAAAAGGCCGCGGAAGACGAACGCCTTGCGGCCGAAAACGCCCGTGTGGCCGCGGAGAAGAAAAAACAGGCGGAGGACGCGAAGCTTGCGTCGGCCGAGCAGGCCAAGCCGAAAGACGAGAGGCCGAAAGACGAGAAGCCATCGGATCAGGCCATAGCGTCGCTCACGCCGGGTCAGGGCAATCCGGATGCGGCGAAATCCGATCAGCCGTCGCTACAGGACATTCCCCGGCTATTGCAAACCGAATTGCGGCGGGTCGGATGCAAGACCGGCGAAATCGACGGCGAATGGAACGCGTCGGCCCGCCGGGCGCTTTCGTCATTCAATGCCAATGCCGGCACCCGGTTCGATGTGAAGCTCGCCAGCCTCGATGCGCTCGACGCGGTCCGCGCCAGGCCGGGGCGGGTTTGCCCGCTCGATTGTGAACGTGGATACCGCGCCAAGGGCGATCGTTGCGTGAAGATTACCTGCGATAGCGGCTATGTCCCGGGCTCGAACGGCAGCTGCCAGAAGCGTCAAGAACCGACGCCAAAGGTCACTCAACGGGAGCGACGGGCACCGGCTTCGGCGGGACGGAGCAAGTGCTTCGTCCACAACGGCGCATCATTCTGCGAATAGCCGGATAAAGTCCGGTCCGCTCTAGTAGGCAGCGCATTCGGTTCGGGTGATTTGCGGGCGGGAGCAATATGAAAGATCGGAGCCATTGTAAAAAGTCGTCCGTGAAGAACGCGACTTTCAGGCTGGAACGGGCTGAAGCGCGGCGATCGGGGCGCCGAGGATTAGGCACAACAAAAGCCTGAGCCAGCGGATC
>Ga0209890_10000962_pt1 | contig 13269 bp, 10 predicted proteins | sample OrgsoiDNA2013049_FD_185799 | JGI IMG/M metagenome (GOLD analysis project Ga0209890, IMG submission 185799) | Permafrost soil microbial communities from the Arctic, to analyse light accelerated degradation of dissolved organic matter (DOM) -... | ecosystem: Environmental > Terrestrial > Soil >...
TCGTCCTTGCCCGTGTAGGCGCGAGCCAGACGCAATCCGGCCATGACCGCTTCCGTGCCCGAATTGGAAAAACGCACGAGTTCAGCGGCCGGCACCATTTTCGAAATGCGCTCTGCCACCGTGAACTCGCGCTCTGTGGACAATGCGAATACGCCGCCCAATGCCATGCCTTCGCGAGCCGCTTGATCGACTTCGGGGTGCGCATAGCCAAGAATCGCCGGGCCATAACCCATGCGGTAGTCGACGTACTCATTGTCGTCGAGGTCCGTGATGCGCGCGCCCATTCCCCTTTTCACATAGATGGTGCGATCCTCTCCCCAGTAGCGAAAATTGGAAGCAACTCCGAGCGGCAGGCGTTTGACCGCACGTTGAAAATGCGCGTTGCTCTTGGTCAGTTTTCTGGCCATGACGTCCTCTATTGAATTTTGATGTATTTCGCGGATTTTGTGCGACCGTAACACCCGCCAGGCCGCTCGTCCAGAATTATTATATGAGCATATAAGCCTGCTGCCGGCGGGTCAAATTAACGCAACTCTCGACCCCCCTGATTCGCCCAATATGCCGCTTTATCAATGTTTTCGTGCAGAGTATTCATGATGCACTGCTCTGACTTGCCAACGGCGCGCCCTTCGGCGTACATTAAATGACCATATAATCGATGTCGGGGAAAGCCATGATCAACCTGTCCGCCGCGAAGCGCGCCGACGCCCCAAGCGCCTTGCCGCACGCCTTGCCCGCCTGGGTTTACAACAATGGCGAAATGACCCGGCTCGAACTCGAACGCATTCTCTTGCCGAGCTGGCAAATCGTTTGCCATATCAATTCCATCCCCAAGGCGGGCGACTACGAAACTTTCGATTTGGGCCCGGAAAGCGTCATGGTGCTGCGCGATCGCGACGGCTCCATTCGCGGCTTTCACAATGTTTGCCGGCATCGCGGCGCGCGTCTGTTGGACGGCTCGGGAAACTGCCCCGCGACCATTACCTGTCCTTATCACGGTTGGACCTACCGCCACGACGGCGGCCTGATCGGCATGCCGGTGCGCGAGAGCTTCCCGGGACTCGATCGCGCCGAACATGGCCTTCGGCCGGTGCGCACCGATATCGCGTTCGGTTTCGTCTTCGTCTGTCTGGCCGGCGACCCGCCGCCGGTGTCGGCTATCTGGGGCGAATTGGCCGACGAATTCCTGCCGTACCGATTCGAGGAAATGGTGCCCTTGGGGCCCATCAGCCAGGAGACCTGGAATGTCGATTGGAAGATTGCCATGGATAATTATCTCGAGTCCTATCACGTGCCCATCGGACATCCCGGCCTGTATCGCATGTTTACGCCGGATTACGATGACCAGGCCTCGGTGCCCGGCATCGCGCGCGGTGTCAGCTGGCTGCGCACCCAGGAGTCGCCGCGCTGGGCGGAAGGTCTGTATCAACGGATGATCGGCCGCGTCGCCACGCACTTACCCGAGAATAACCGCCGCTGCTGGCGCTTTTACAGCGCACTGCCCAATCTGGGCATCGACGTGTTTCCCGACCAGATGGACTTCTTTCAAGTGCTGCCGGCCGGTCCGGGCAAGTGCACCGTTCGCGGCGGGGTGTTTGGCCTACCCGATGAGCGCCGCGAAATGCGCGCGGTTCGCTACCTGAGTTCGCGCATCAACACCCAAGTAAACAACGAGGACAAGTGGCTCTGCGGTCGAGTGCAGCGCGGCTTGGCCTCCGGCAGCTACAAACCCGGACCCCTGTCGCAGCTCGAACGCTGGATGCTCGAATTTCACAACCTGCTGCGGAATCGAATTCCGGAGTTTGCTCTGGCGAGCGCGCCCAAACAATTCGGTTGACGGCATCGCACCCAGTTGACGGCATCGCACTCGGTTGACGGCGAGGCCGGACGCGTTTGCCTACTGCGATGCAGCCGTCCGCAGCCGCGCCGGTATCACTGTCGATTAAAAAGCCAGCAGCGTTTTGACGTCTTAGCAGCCAACAAAACGTCAAAACGCCGTCGGAAAAAAATACGATAGTGTTCCCTTTCCGCGAACCGCGAACCCCTACCCCTATCTTTCCGCTACCCGTTACCCCTATCCCCGGCCACTTTCCTGTCCCTACCCGTTCCGATGAGGCCAGGGATAATCAACCGAGATTGATCCAGGCGGACTTCGTCTGCGTGTAGGACATCAGGCTCTCCACGCATTTGTCGCGGCCATAACCTGATTGCTTGTAGCCGCCGAACGGCTGCGTCATATCGCCGTGGTCGAAGCAATTCACCCAGATGACGCCGGCTTCGAGGTCGCGGACCGTTTTGTGAGCGACGCTCAAGTCGCGCGTCCACACGGCTGCAGCCAGACCGTAGATCGAGTCGTTGGCCACCGCCAGCGCTTCGCTGAGGCCGTCCACCTCGATGGCTGCGGCAACCGGCCCGAAGATCTCTTCCTGTGCGATGGTCATGCGATTGTTGACGCCGGAGAACAGCGTGGGATTGACGAAGGCTCCGGGCAAATCCGGCGAGCTGCCGCCGAATTCCAGCCGCGCTCCCTCCGCCTTGCCGCGGGTGATATAGCTCATGACCCGCGAACGGTGAGCGGCGGTCACCAAGGGCCCCAAATTGGTGGTGGGATCGAGCGGATCGCCGGCTCGATAGGCATCCTTGCCGCGCTCGATGAATCGCGCCAGAAATTCCTTGGCAATGGGACGATCGAGCAACAGCCGGGAGCCCGCGTTGCAAACTTCGCCCATGTTGCCGAAGATTCCGTTGATCGCGTAGGTCACCGCCGTATCGAGGTCCGGCAAGTCCGCGAGGAAAATCTGCGGTGTCTTGCCGCCGCATTCCAAGCTGACGCGCTTCATATTGGACTGGCCGGCGTAGATCAACATCTGCTTGCCGATCTCGGTCGAGCCGGTGAACGCGATCTTGGCCACATCATTGTGCAGCGCCAGCGCGGCGCCGGCGGCCTCACCCAAACCGTTCACGACATTGAACACACCCGGCGGCCCGCCCGCTTCCACGAAGAGCTGCGCCATCAGCAATCCTGACAGCGGCGACTGCTCTGCCGGCTTCAACACCACCGAGTTCCCGGCGGCGAGAGCCGGCGCGACCTTCCAGGCGGCCATCAGCAAGGGATAATTCCACGGCACAATGCATCCGACCACCCCTAAGGGTTCACGCAGGATGTAGTGAAACGCGTCCGCGGCGGTGGCAGTGACCGTGCCGTCGATTTTGTCGATCAATTCGCCGAAGTACGCGAAATTCCGCGCCGCCGCCGGCACGTCGATGGTCACCATGTCGGTGATCGGCTTGCCCATGCACAGGGTATCGAGCAGGGAGAATTTCTCGGTGTTCTCTTCCAGCAGCCGGCTGTACGCCGCCATGATGGCCATGCGATCGCGCGGCGCCTTGCGGCTCCAAACTCGCGAGGCGAAGCTGCGCTTGGCGGCAGCCACGCCTAAGTCGATGTCAGCCGCAGTGCCGGCGCTCACCTCGCACAGAGGCTTTCCGGTCGCGGGATTCACCACGGTAAAACGGCCGCGCGCGGCCGAGTCCACATATTGGCCGTCGATGAAATGCCGGGTTTCGTAGCGCACCGCGGCGGCGCGCGCATGCCAGTCCTTCGTGGTAAGGGACGTCAAATTCATGGTGCTGCTCCCCATCAAGGTTGCGGTGAATGCCGGTCAGTATAGTGATTTTTCCGCCATCATCGGCATGAGCGTGAACAGCTGCCGCCGGAAAGCCGTCGCGGCGGGCGAGCTCTCTGCCCCATCCGCCGCCTCGTGGCCGAAAGCAACGATGCCCTTCTGAGTCGATTCAGCGACGGCGATTGCCGATGGTCGCGTAGTCGCGTTTAACCGCGACGCCAGGTACCGCGCCGCCTTCGCGGCACGGTCGGCCGCGCACAGTGTGAAATCGTGTTTGCGCAACAGACTGCGGCCCGGCGCGCTCGGCAGCACCTGCAGGACGGTTAGACCGTCAGGTCGCAATTCGATCAGGTGATTCGGTGCAAGCAGGCGCCGCTGCCAGCGCATATCCGCGCCGGATCCCAGGAGCCGCTGGTACGAGCGCAAACCCCAGCCGCGGCCCGCGGCGAAGTGCGATCCATCGATCATCGGCGACTCGAGCCACTGTTCGATGACGAGTTTCCAATCCGCGGCAATACTCGTCTCGGCCGGCAGTCCCAAGGGCCGCAATCCTGCGGGCGGCGAGAAATTCGCCCAAGGTTCCTCCGTGCTTGCCTTAAGCCCGCTGCGATCCGCGGAGCGCAGCAGGATCAAGTCGCCGATCATGCGGAGTTCCAGGCTCTTGAGATCGGCAGCCCCGCGCGTGCCGCGGCGTCTGCCGTCGAGGTCGAATTGCAGGCCGTGAACCGTGCACTGAATGAGATCGACGTGACCGGTGCGCGCCGCATTCAGTATGTGCGGCGCCTCGCCGCAGCTATTTCGAAACGCGTGTACTTCCCCCGCCGGATCGCGCACGATCAATGCCCGTTCGATGCCGAGGTCGACGCCGAGAAAATCCCCGGAGCGCGGGATCGCTCCCTGATGCCCAACGAGCTGCCACGAGTCCAGGAACAATGCTTCACGCTCGATCGCGAAGAGCCGCGGATCGGCGTACGCCCATCCCGGAAATCGCCTATCGCGGGCCGGCGCACCGGCATCATGCTGCGCAACGGTGAATTGCCCGGGGAAAATCGAGCGCAGATACGCCAAAGCACGGCGCTTGGCGGCGGCGCGATCGATATCGGCTTCCGTCCGGAAGGCGAAGTCCTGCCACAGCATTTCCAACACCCCAATGAGCCCGAGCGCGATCCCGTCCGGGTCCAGCTGCGGCTGGGACGTTTCGACGATGAGCCGCTCGACGAGCTCGCGCACCAAGGCTGCAAAGCTCTCATCCTTCTGCCCGCAAATATCGTAGTATTCCTGTCGTGAACTCGCCTCGCCCCAGAACGCATACCAAACCGAGACCTTGCGGGGGCTTGCGATCTCAGGGTCGAGATACAGGTCAACCATCAACTCCAACGCAGCAACGGGTCTCGATTTGAGCCGCGTCACGGGCACCAATAATTGCTCCTCGAACTCGGCAGCCAGGAATTGCAGAGACGCGACCAGCATTGACGCCTTGGAGGCGAAGTAGAACCGAACGATGCCGGGTGACATTTTTGCGATGGCCACTACTTTTTCCACCGTCGTTCGCGACGGCCCGTAGATATGCAAGGCGGAGATGCACGCGTCGATCAAACGCTGGCGCTGCCGGCTGTGCCCATTGCGGGCGCGGGGGACGCGCGCCGGCTTTTGGGATTTTTTCTTGAGATTACGCATGCTTCGGCTTAAGTGCTCATGACATCGGCGGGACGCGACGATTTGCGTGCGCCGGCGCGCTTCCCGCGAGGGGAATGGCTGAAGCGCCGGGCGAAATGGCTCATTATCTTGCCGCCGCTGCTCTTTCTGGTGGTTTTCTTTCTCATTCCCTTCGGTTTTGCCTTGAGTATCAGCTTTGCCGACACGGCGGTCCGGGTACCGCCCTTCACGGATATTCTATCCGTCAGCCCCGACTGGCACATCCATCTCACGCTCAATCTCGGCAACTTCAAGTACCTGTTCACCGACGAAGTTTATGGTCTTTCGTACCTTTATTCGCTGAAGACTGCATTTTTCTCCACCCTCATTTGCTTGGGGCTGGGTTATCCGATGGCCTACGGCATCGCGCGGACATCCAAGAGCACGCAAGGCATCCTGCTTCTGATCATCATCCTGCCGTTCTGGACCTCGTTTCTGCTGCGCGTTTACGCGCTCGAGGGAATCATTCGGGAGACCGGCCTGCTCAATACCGCGCTCCTGTGGCTGGGCGTAATCGACCACCCGCTGCAAATCATGCGCACGACCTTCGCGGTGTACCTCGGAATCATCTATTCCTATCTGCCTTTCATGGTCTTGCCCTTGTTCGCGACACTCGAGAAACTGGATCATTCCTTGCTGGAAGCGGCCGCCGATCTTGGCAGCCCGCCGTGGCGAGCCTTCTTGGACGTGACTTTGCCATTGTCCACGCCCGGCATCATTGCGGGCTCCATGCTCGTGTTCATCCCGGCCATCGGCGAATTCGTCATTCCGACCCTGCTCGGCGGACCGGATAACCTGATGATTGGCCGGGTGCTCTGGGACGAGTTCTTCGGCAATCGCGATTGGCCCGTCGCCTCCGCAGTGGCCATCGCATTTCTGGTGCTTCTGGTCGGCCCAATCGCACTGTACCAGCACTACAACATCAAGCAGCTCGAGGCGTAGGATGGAGCACCGAATCTCGCCCTTCCTCGTGTCCATCCTCTGCATCGGGATCGCACTGCTGTACATTCCGATCCTGGTCTTGATCGGTTATTCCTTCAACGCTTCGGCGCTCGTGAGTGTCTGGGGCGGTTTCTCGACCAGCTGGTACACGGAGCTGGTTCACAACGACCAGATCCTCGACGCCGCATGGTTAAGCTTGAAAATCGGGGTCGTGGTGTCGACCGGCGCGGTAATCTTGGGCACTCTCGCTGCGATTTCCTTGGTGCGATTCAAGATATTCCCCGGCCGGCTGCTGCTGACGGGAATGGTCAATGCGCCGCTGGTGATGCCGGAGATCATCACCGGCATCACGCAGCTTCTGCTGTTCGTCTCGATGTTGAATCTGTTGGGCTGGCCGCATCGCGGCTTCACGACCATCGTGATCGCGCATATCGCGTTCTGCAGCGCCTACGTGACGGTGACGGTGCAATCAAGGCTGGCGAGTGCGGACCGTTCTCTGGAAGAAGCCGCCATGGATTTAGGGTCAGGGCCGGTCCGCGCCTTCATCGATACCACTCTGCCCAGCATCGCACCGGCGCTGGCCTCGAGCTGGCTGCTCAGCTTCACGCTCTCGCTCGACGATTTGGTGATATCGAGCTTCGTCTCGGGCCCGGGCGCGAGCACGCTGCCAATGGTAATCTTTTCCAAGGTGAAGCTGGGCGTGAGTCCCGATGTCAATGCGCTCGCCAGCTTGATGATCTGTCTGGTCGGAGCCGGCGTGCTGGTGGCCGGCTATTTCATGCGCCGCGCGGAACGTCAGCGCGTATTGGACGCCCAGATGGCCGAACGCTGACGGGAATTCAAGAAGCCTTACCCACATAGCGGGGGTCGTGCGCGGGGCGGCTGAAGATATCGCGCAAGCGGGACTCGAACGTGCTCAATGGCAGGGATGCATAGCCAGGGTCGAACGAGCACTGATCCCAATTGGCGCAGAAATCCAGGCAGGCCTGATACCAGCGGTGGCCGCGAAACTTTTCGCGGGCATTTCGGTCGCGGCCACTGTGATGCGCGTAGTAGTAGGTCTGAAACAGCCCATGCTGTTCAACGATCCAGGTGACCTCGGGGCGCACATAGGGCCGTATGATTCCCGCGGCGATTTCGGAGTGATTGTACGGCGCCAGTTCGTCACCCACATCATGAATCAACGCGGCGACGATGAGCTCGTCGTCAGCGCCATCGTTGAGGGCGCGCGTCGCGGCTTGCAAGGAGTGTTCGAGACGGCTCACGGGGTATCCCGGCAGCGATTGGTCCAGTTTCATGAGCGCCGCCAATACGCGGTCCGGCAACGCCCGTACATACTCCCGCTCGGAACGGTCCAGCAACTCGTAGTCCTCGCGGGTGCCGTCCTCCATCCGATGAAAACTCACTACTCCGGCAGATCTTGCAGCGGATTTATCGGTCATTTGGCGGTCTTCACGCGTGTCCAAGTCCTTGTGCGGATGCGTTCGGTTGCGGCGGACGCCTCTTCGGCCCGGTATAACCTGGCCTCGATGGCCGGCGTCGGATACAGAGTCTCGTCGCTGAGAATACTGGGATTTATCAACGGGCGCGAGGCGGCATTGTCGTTGCCGTAGTAGATCTCGTTGGTGATCTCGGCGATCACCTCCGGACGCAGCATAAAATTGATGAATTGATAAGCGGCTTCCCGGTGAGGCGCGCCCTCCGGGATCAGCATGGAGGAGAAGTTCTGGTTGGCGCCCTCCTTTGGCACCGTAAAGGCGAGGTTGACATTGACGCCCACCGCCCGGGCGCGCGCCTTCGACAACGCATAGTCGCTCGACCAAGACATCGCGATGCAGATCTCCTTGTTCGCCAACCCGTTCAAATACTCGGAGGAATCAAAGGAGCGCACATAGGGACGCACCTTCAGAAGCAGAGCCTCCGCTGCCTGGTAATCCTCGCGCTTCGTGGAATTCGGGTCCAACCCCAGATATTTCATGGCGAGCAGCAACGTATCCGCAGCCGAGTCGAGCATGGTCACGCCGCAATCGGCGAATTTCGCCACGATTTCCGGCTTGAATATCATGTCCAGGCTGCCGACCGGCGCGTTCGGCATGCGCGCCTTGATCATGTCGACGTTGTACGCAAAGCCGTTGATGGCATGCATGTAGGGCACGGAGTGCGCGTTCCCGGGATCGTGAACGGCCTGGATCGCAAGCACTCGCGGATCGAGATTCTTCCGGTTCGGCAGCTTGGCAAGGTCCAACGGAATATAGACTCCGGCTTTGATTTCCCGCCCGAAGTATTCGGTGGATGCAATGACCACATCGTAACCGGAGTTGCCGGCCAAAAGCCGCGCGTCCATGGTTTCCTCGGAATCGTAGACGTCGTAGATCACTTTGATTCCGGTCTGCTTCTCGAACTCCGCGATGGTGTTGTGACCGATGAAATCGGTCCAGTTATAGATGAAAAGCCGCTTCTCCTCGGCGGCGGCGGCCCTGCCCCCGGTCCCGGCGGCGAACGCCATCAGCGCCAGGAACAATACATTGGCCGCGCGAAATCGACTGATTCTCATCGAGTTAGTTTACCATCGCAGCAGCGCGGCGCCGCCTTGCAGCGAACCGGCGCGGACATAGTTCGGGAGCAGACCATTGGTTGATCTCAAGCGTTGGCCTCGCATCGCACTTCTGGTGCTCGCATCGTTGGGTGTGCCTTTGGCGATGGGCGCGCCGGCAGAGAAGCCGCGTGCACGTGATCTAGGAGTTCCGTTCGACGGCATTCCCGGACCTAACAATGCCATTACCGATGTGGCCGGCGTCACCGTCGGTCACACGACGTTGATTTCCGGATCGGGCAAATTGCAGTCGGGCCATGGGCCCGTCCGCACGGGTGTGACGGCCGTGCTGCCTCGCGGCCAAGACTCGCTTTTCAATCCCGTGTTCGCCGCCTGGTTTTCGCAAAACGGCAACGGCGAGATGACCGGAACGGCCTGGGTCGAAGAGTCCGGCTTTCTCGAAGGCCCCGTGATGATCACCAACACCCACAGCGTGGGCGTGGTGCGTGACGCGGTGATCCAATGGCGGGTGGCGCGTGCCGGGCCGGATGCGACCGGGTTCTATTGGTCGCTGCCGGTGGTTGCCGAAACTTGGGATGGCTGGCTGAACGACATCAATGGATTCCACGTCAAGGCGGTACACGCCCTGCACGCCCTGGACGCCGCGCACGCGGGTGCCGTCGAAGAGGGCAGCGTCGGCGGCGGCACCGGCATGATCTGCAACGGCTACAAGGGCGGCATCGGCAGTTCGTCGCGCCGGCTGGACGCGAAGGATGGCGGCTATATCGTCGGCGTGCTCGTGCAATGCAATTACGGCACTCGGGACAATCTGCGGATCGCCGGCATTCCCGTAGGACGGGAAATACCCGCGCCCGAACCTTACGCTTACCTGCCCTGGGGACCAACCGAGCACGGCTCCATCATTGTGGTAGTTGCCACCGACGCTCCGCTGCTGGCGCATCAGCTCAAGCGTGTCGCGCACCGGGTGACTCTCGGCCTGGGGCGCAACGGGAGCATTTCGGGGAACGAATCCGGGGACATTTTCATCGCATTTTCCACCGCCAATTCCGGCGCAGCGGCACCCGGACGCGTGGTGGACCTTAAAATGCTGCCGAACGACTCCTTGGATTCGCTGTTTCGCGCAACGGTGGAGGCAACGGAAGAGGCCATTGTCAACGCCATGGTGGCCGCGCAGGACATGACCGGCGTCGACGATCATCGCATCATCGCCATACCGCATGAGGCGCTGCGCGCGGTGCTGAAGAAATATGGTCGCCTGGCACGCTGAGGCTCGTTCATGACAGCCGCGCATTGGACAGCGCTGCTCATGGCCGCGGTGGGTCTTGCATCACCCGTGCGGACGCCCTTGCAGGCGGGCACCAAGACTTCGCCTATCGCGCCGGCCGAAGCGCTTTACGCCGATTGGCTGGATGCGGTCAGCGCTCTTGCAACGGTCGACTCCGGCTTTACGCGAGAGGTCGCGGGTCACGGGCACAAAGTCTGGGCGGCGCGTCTGCGCGAATCGAGCGCCAAGCTCGACGTCGCGCTGGCCGGCATCGACGCCGAATCACTCGCGCCGGAGGACGCGCGCGCGCTCAAGGCGATCCGCAAGGGCCTCACTGACAACGAACCGGACGTCCCCTTTGCCGACCCCGCGCACCCCGCGGTGCGCTGCTCCGACGGCGCACGGCGTGACGGCGACGCGGCCACGCTGCAAGTCGCTCTGTATGAATGTTTCGAGGAAATCGGCAATCGCATCGACTTCGAAGGACGGCCCATCGTCCGCACCACGGCGCTCCAGCAGCTGCAGCAGGTGGCGGACCGCGATCAACGCAAGCGCTTGTTTCTAGCATTTGGCCCGCTGTGGCTGACGATCAACGGAGCAAACACCGCGGACAGCCCCTACCGGCGGATGATGGCATTGAACGGCGCCGCGACGCGCAGCACCGGACGCTCGCCCATCAGCGATGCCGCCGCAACGCTCGGCATCACGCCGCTCGAGGCCGAGCAATGGCTGGTGCAGGTCCTGGAAGCGTGGCATGCGCGGTCGCGCGGGCCGGCGCTCGAGCCGTGGGACTATTGGTATGCATCGGCGCGGGCAAGCCGCGAGCTGTCGCCCGCCCTATCGCGCGATTCGGTGCTTGCCGCCGCCAAGCGCTTCTACCGGGATCTAGGTGCCGACTTGGACCGGCTCGGGGTACAACATGACCTTGATGTTCGGCCGGGTAAAGCGCCGCTCACGTATACGCAGCAAATCCGAATCGGGCGGCGCATCGGCAAGACCTGGCGTCCCACCCTGGCGCGGATTTCCGGCAACTACGAGCAAGGCGGGCTATTCGTGCTCAACGAACTCGTCCACGAAGACGGACACGCCGTGCACTACGAGGCGCTGCGCACGCGACCCGCGTTTTTTTCCCTGGGCGACGATCTATTCTGCGAGGCATTCGCCGATGTCCCCGCGTGGAGCACTTCGGAGCCTGAATGGCAGCAGAAATACTTAGGGCGCCGCGCCGCCGAAAGCTCCGCGCTGCGCGAACTGTTCTCAAACGTCATGCTCGACGTGGCGTGGGGGCTATTCGAGCTGCGCATGATCGAGCACCCGTCCACGGACCCCAACGTTTTGTGGACGGATATCACGTCGCGCTACTTGAATATCGTTCCGCATCCCGAGCTGTCATGGTGGGCATTGCGCGTTCAGTTGGTGCGCTGGCCGGGATACATGATCAATTATGGATTGGGTGCCGTGCTGACCGCGGATTTGCGTCAACGCATCCACGATGCCATCGGTCAATTCGATACGGGCAATCCCCGCTGGTACCGCTGGACTTCGTCGCACCTGCTGCGATTCGGCTCCGCCCTCGAAACGGCGCAACTACTGCACGGTTTCCTGGGCAGAGATGTCTCGCCGGACGCAATCCTGCGGCAGCTGCAGCGGGTCGGCTCAGTGGAGGTGCTCGCTCGCCAACACCTCGGTCAAGCTCCGGTCGAGTAACACGATCGCCTCATCCACATCGGCTTCATCGATTACCAGCGGCGGCATGAAGCGTAGCGTGCTGAGTCCGCACGAGAGCAGAATGAGGCCATTGTGATACGCCCGGGTGACCAAGGCGTCGCAGAGTTTCTTGGCGGGCTCTTTGCCCGTCCGATCCTTCACCAATTCGACGCCGATCATCAATCCCTTGCCGCGCACTTCGCCGACCACCGGAAATTTATCGGCGAATACCCGCAACCTGCGCATGAAGTAATCCCCGACCTTGGCGGCGTTGGCGCAATATTCACGCTCGATGAGATCGATGGTCGCGAGCGCAGCGGCGCAACAAATAGGATTGCCGCCGAAGGTATTGCCGTGAGCGCCCCGGGTCCACTTCTGCATGATGCGCCGCTTCGCGACGACCATACCGATGGGCAGTCCCGAGCCGAGTCCTTTCGCGAGCGTCATGATGTCCGGGGCAACGTCCCAGTGCTGCGCGGCGAACATCTTGCCCGTGCGGCCGATACCGGACTGAACTTCGTCGAATATCAACAGAATCCCATGCCGGTCACAGAGTTCGCGCAGGCCTTGTAAAAATCCGTCCGGGGGCACGAGGTAGCCGCCCTCTCCCTGAATGGGCTCGACCAGAATCCCCGCCACCTCAGCAGAGGGCACGTTGTGCACGAACAAAACATCCTCGATATATCGCAGCACGGCGCGGCCCTGGTCCGGACCCGACAGCAGCGGCCGGTAGTTGTTGGGATACGGCACGTGCGTTACGCCGGGCATGCTGGGGAAGAAGCCCCTCTGCTGGGTGTACTTGCTGGACGTGAACGAGAGCGAACCCATGGTTCTGCCGTGAAATCCGCCCAAAAAACCGATGAACCGGCCCCGTCCCGTGGTGTAGCGCGCCAATTTCAGCGCTGCCTCGACGCTCTCGGTGCCCGACTGTGCAAAGAAACTCATGACGGGCTCTTTCATGGGCGAGATTTCATTGAGGCGCTCGGCCAGCTTGACCTGGCCTTCGTGCCAGTAATCGGACGAAATATGCAAGAACCGATCGGCGGCATCCTTGATCGCCTGCACCACCGCCGGATGACTGTGACCGGTGCTGCACACCGCGATGCCGGCGGCAAAATCGAGGAAGCGGTTGCCGTCGACGTCCCAAATCTCCGCTCCCTTGCCGTGCGACATGACGAAGGGATAGTCGCGCGGATAGGACGGCGACACGACGAGCGCATCGCGCGCGAGCAACTCTCGCGCCTTCGGGCCCGGCAAATCGGTTTTGATATTCGGTTTCTTCATTGCCAGTCCGACTCCCCCGGTACGCAATTTTTGATTCACGCCTTGACATCCTCCCTTGCCTGAAGGCAAGGGATTCCTACGGCGCTACGCATGATCAACCTCACGCATAGTCGCTTCGGTGGGTTCCTGCTTCACAGAGGACGGTTTCGTTCTGGTCTTCTGACCGGAACCAGAGCCTTCCTCTCCACAGGCTATCA
>Ga0209890_10000963_pt1 | contig 13267 bp, 8 predicted proteins | sample OrgsoiDNA2013049_FD_185799 | JGI IMG/M metagenome (GOLD analysis project Ga0209890, IMG submission 185799) | Permafrost soil microbial communities from the Arctic, to analyse light accelerated degradation of dissolved organic matter (DOM) -... | ecosystem: Environmental > Terrestrial > Soil >...
CGAGCCCGCCTTCATCCCTGATTCGGTATAGAGAAAGATCCCCGTTGAACTCAAATCACGAGTCAAGGCCTGGTGCTCACTGCCCTCGTGACGAACCTTCACCGGGACGCTAACCGGCATGCGCTGGCCGGAACGCCTCTCACTCGTTGCAGTTTTCTCCGTCATATGTTCGGAAAGTGTACTCCAGTTTGCGAGGAACGTGGGAACCGTAAGCTATTGGCAAGAACTTCGCGTCCCAAAAAACGCTCCTCCCGCACCGCGGGAGGAACTGGGGAAGAAGCGTCACGTGTCCTAGAAAATGATCTTCAGCGCAAACTGCGTTCCGCGCGGTCCACCACCACCGAGGAACGGATTGCCGATGCCTACATCGCCTGTGGCGGCAAGGCCCAATGGACCGAGACCACGGCCTGGCGTCGTGCTCGTTATGGTGCCTATACCTGCGCTCGCAGGATCGGTAATGAAGTTCGGCAAATTTGGGTTTGCGAAATTCGGATGATTGAGGATGTTGAAAAACTCGGCTCGGAACTGTAACGTGATCCGCTCAGTCAGCGGCGTGTTCTTAAAAATGGACAAATTGACTTCCTTGAAAGCCGGCCCGCGCAAGGCGTTGCGGCCGAGGTTGCCAAAGTGGCGCGTGCCCGCTTTGCAATTGCTATCGCCAGTTGTCGCGCTCAGATCGGGATTCAGGAGCGCAGTGGTATTACCAAATGTGCAAGGTACTTGGAACGCGGTCAGGTCAAGGAAATTGAACGGAGCCTTCCCGTACCGGATGGGACCCACGACATCAGGCCGGTCGAATCCCTCGCCTGAGCCCGAATAGTCACCTTCGAAGTTATAGTTCAGTTGGAAAGGTTGACCGTCTTGGAGGTTCAACACGCCATCCAAGCCCCATCCGTTCTTGAGCTTCGCCATACTTCCACTCATCTTTGGGATCTCGTATCCGAAGTTCCAAGTAAAGCGTCGCCGGATATCGAAATTCGAATTTCCGCGCTCCAGATTCGTCGCGAGGCTGTTATTGGGTTGCGCCGCGTTCGGGATGAAATCCTCACTGTCGCTGGCATTGTCGATGGAGTGGGACCAGACGAAATTTACCGCCGACGTTAACCCACGCCAGTTGTTCACGCGCAGGCTGGTTTGCAGGGCATGATAGTTGGAACTGGCCGATGATTCCTCCTGGTTGATATAAAACTTGCTACTGAAAGGTCGAGGCACATTGAAGTTGATTCCGTCCGGGCCGTCAAATCCGGCAATGGGGCAGTTTGGCAAGATGGCCCCATTGCATTGAGCCGCCGACGTATCGTAGGCCGTGATCTGCGCTTGACTTGGCTGGTTGATGTCGCGGAATCGGAAAAGTTTTGTACCCCTCGCCCCAACGTAGCCAACTTGAACGAAAGCCTTGCCAAATTGCTGCTGCAGGTTGAGGTTGAAATTCTGAGTATAGGGCGTGCGGATGTTTTTGTCGGTTCCGAAGAAGTCTCCCAACTGGGAAAAAGTCCCGAAGACCGGAGTAGTCGAACTGAGCGGCCCCCCATTCGCGCCCGCGGAGAGAATCGCTCCGGACCCGACGCCGGTATAGGCTGGACCGGGACAAAAGGCGCAGTTATACGGTGCATGTCCGAGGAAGATATCCTGCGCGAAGGCATCGTAGAACAAGCCCCAACCGCCGCGGACAACAGTCCTACCCTTGCCGGTCACGTCGTAAGCGAATCCGATGCGCGGGGCGAAATTGTTGAGATCTTTATTATAGAGTTGGCCGGCGGGAACAACGTCCCCGACCGTAGGATCGAAGCGGTAGAACAGGTTGTTCTTCTCGCCCACGACGCCGAAGTAATCCCAGCGCATGCCGTAGTTGACTGTGAAGCGGGGAGTCCACCGAAAACTGTCCTGGATGTAGAAGCCGTGGTTGTTTTCAAAGGAGTGCCGCTTGCTGTTGCCCTGCGTTATTTTGCCGCCGCTGGGATTGCCTTCGAGGAAAGTCGCAAGGTCGGGAAAACTCAGCCTTCCGCGATATGTGTTGTCTTGAACCAACTGGATCGTTGTCCGGCGAAACTCATAACCGAACTTAATATCGTGCCGTCCCGCTTTCCAAGAATAGTTGTCAATGAAATGCCAGTTCGAATCAACGCGCGACCTTGGAACGGAATTAGTAGCGCCAATGACCGAAAAGGCTCCGCTGGCGAGCGTAATCTTCGGCAACCCGAAGTCGAACGGTGAGGTGACACCGGTGTCCAAGCCAATCGACGCAGGGTTGAAACTCTTATCTTCGGGGAAAAAGCCCTCCACGAACCGGTTCCATCCCAAACGCGCCTCATTCACTTGATTGGCGTTTACCACCTTTACGTAGGAGAGCGAAACCAACTGCACGCGAGTGGGAGTAGTAGTGTTGAAACCGGGAAGAAGTCCACCGGCTAACTGGGCAAACGGAAAACTCTGATCGCTATCCCCAAAATAATAGCGGCCCGTCACCAGATTGTTGGGGTTGAAGTTGTGATCTACCTTGCCAATGAAACTGTCAACGCGGTTGCTGAACCGGGTGGAAACGGCAAGGTTGTTGACTCCTCCCACACATCCCGTGTCATACCCCTGCCCCGCTGGACTAGGAGTAAAGGCCGGATCTGGCTGGTTTGGCGTCGGCCACGGATTTCGCGCCAGCAGAGCCGCGATCACCGAATTCGGTGCGCCGTTGGCTGCCTCATCCGCCGCAATCTGTCTCGGGTCGGGCACGCAACTGGTGCCCGACTGGGCACCCGACTCCCGTTGCCCCTCATAATTCACGTAGAAGAACGTCTTATCCTTAACGATCGGACCGCCGAGCGAACCACCAAACTGGTTGTTGTGAAATGGATCCTGGGACCCGACACTATTGAAAAGATTCCGGGCGCCTCCTACCGAACTAGTGCGGTTGTATTCGAGCAGCGACCCGTGCAGCTTGTTCGTACCGCTCTTGGTCACAATATTGATGACGCCGCCGGAATTGCGGCCATACTCCGCCTCGTAGTTCGAGAGCACGCGCAGTTCGGCCACTGCGTCAATCGGCAGAATCGTCGCCGGATCGCCGAACACGCCCGCCTCGTTGATGGCTGGATCGTTGCGGAATCCGTCATTCATGTCGGTGCCGTCGAGCAGGAAGTTGTTGGCGCGGCCGCGCGAGCCGTTCATCGAAAACGTTCCGAACGATCCGGGCGAATCCGAAATCTGGTCGGGAGAGCCCGCTACGCCGGGATTTAGATAGATGAGCTTGGTGTAATCGCGCCCGTTGACGGGGATATCGGCGATCGTCTGGCTGGTCAGCGTGCCGCCCAGTTCGGCCGAGGTTGTCTCGATGTTGCTGAGTTCTTCGCCCGAGACTTCCACTTGCTCCGACACCTTGCCGGTCTTGAGCGCCACGTCCACTCTGCGTTCGGTGGCTACGTTCACTTCGACGGTGTTGGTGATCGAGGTTTGAAAGCCAGTCAGCGTTACGGTAACGGAATAGCTGCCGATGGGCAACTCGGACACTGCATAGCTGCCGTCCGCGCTCGTAACCGTTGTGCGCTCCAGCCCCGTGGCCACGTTGCGCACTTTGACTGTCGCTCCGGCTACATAGGCTCCGGAAGGATCGGTCACGGAGCCGAGGATCGTTCCACGAAATGTTTGGCCCACGAGTACGACCGTCGAAAGCAGAACAAATACCACCACTAAACGTAGTTTCATAGCCGGTTCTCCTTAGTCGCCGCGGGCACTGGAACAGACCCACGCTCCGCGAGCAGCAAATGCAGTTCCACTTGAGATTCGCGGAATTATAAACGAGTACGGGCGAAAGATCAGTGACGAACTGCATGGAAAGAGTTGCTGGGAGGGGTCAATACGGAATCACAGATTGCAAATCTACAAATTCTAGAAGGCTGCGGAGGAGCGCTATGTCAAGCCGAGTGCCATGTCCAGCCCCTTTGGAGGTGGCGAAGGGGTATGCCTAAACTTCCCGTAGAGGCCGGAGTTTTTAGAACGCTAGAAGCTGAAGGCCACGCCGCCGCGTACCGAGCGCGCCGATTGCACCAGATACAGAGTGCGGCCGTCCCGTCCCATCACGGGCACATAGCCCTGCGCCAGAAGATTGCGCAGGTCCATGAGAATTTCCATGTGTCCCGCGAGGAAGCTGGCCGGAATCGGTTGCCGTAGGAAGAGGTTCAAATACGGATCAGACTGGCCCGCTGAACTATTGAACATGTCAACCGGCGTCAACGTGGGGCCGCCCGTGTAACGATAGGAGGCGATCCAGCGTGTCTTTGCCCTCGGTAGCGTTCCGCTGAACTTCGCTGCGACCGCCTGACGCCGCTCCGTGCGAATCCACGCTCGTGCGTCCTGCAGTTGGACATCGGGGCGTGACAGGTCGAGTACGCCTCCGTAGGAATAATCCAAGGTCGCGGTCAGATCGGAGTACAGCTTCCGCTGCAACACGACCCGCATCCCGCGCGTCGCAAAATCGTTCCCCTGATAGCTGAAAGTTCCTGAGTACAGATCGGGCAGCACGTCACTCGACTCGGATATTTCGCCAACGCCGGTCAGCACCGGATCGATGATACTGTCCGAGTAGAACGCCACCTGCATGTTGGTCTTGCCCATGCGCTGAGAGATGGATACTTCCTGGTGATGGGCCCGCTCGACGGCCGGAGAAAACCCGTTGATGCTCATACGCGGCGCCGTTTCGCTCAGGTCCGACGAAGCTAAATCGAACCGACCGTCAGTCCCACGATCTTCGAGTCCCATCTTCGGGACTGAACTCGCGTATTGATATTCCAGCACGGTGTTCGGCGTGATGTGCAGATCGGCCGACCCGAAGGGCTTGAAGGCGTGTACACGCCCCATGAACTGGATCGTCTGCAATTCGCTACCGAGCTTCATCTCCAGCTTGTTGCCCAGGACAATCCGATCGGAACTGGTCACCGACAGCGCCTGCAGCGTGGCGCCGGGCATCGTGTTCAGGTCACCAGAACGCAGCCGGAGAGCCGTAATCGCCACCGAAGGTTCAAAAACACCGTTGAACCGGTTCGTGTAGGTCGTTCGCAGCACCGCCGCCGGAATGCGTTGCCCGTCGGCCTCGTATCCGAGATTGCCGTTCAATCGCACCGTGCCGCTCGATAGCAGCGAATGCTCCACGGCAAATCCAGCGCTCATGTCCGAGCTGCCGAAACCCTGCCCAGGCGATCCAGCGAGGAAGGTCAAGCTGCCTTTCAAATCATGGTCGCCAGTAGATTCGCCACTCTGCGCCACCACAGCCGTGCCATCTTCGAGCACGCGCAGGATGGGACGGTTGGCAACCGAGCGCAACGTCCACTTCCAGTCGTCATCCTCCACCGGACCACGCAGCGGAACCAGTTGGATGGCCTCGTATAGTGTGGTCAAGGTGACATTCACCATCAGCTTGGCGCCGGCACGCACACCGATTTTCTCACGCAGCGTTGGGAGGAACGCAGGCGCGCTCACCTTGACGCTATAGTTTCCGGGCAGAAGACTGGCCACGGAGTAGAAGCCGCGATCGTCGGTGAAGACCTTCAGCGCAAGGGCGGCTGAACCGAGTACTTCCACCACCGCGCCCATTTGCGGCGCGCCGCTGCCATCGCGAACGTATCCAGATATCGCGCCCGAGATCGCGCCTGCGGCAGTTCCGGACCATGCCGGAAGAGACACGCACACGACGACGCTCGTGACGACTACGAGGAACCCGAGCTTTCGGAACATCTCGCCCCCCACCTCTGGGAAACCAGGCAGCAGTCTACTCCACGGCGAAGGTCGCCGTTGGATCCACCATCTGCTTGGAAAGGTTGTCGTTCACTTTGATCTCGATCTTGTACAGCCCCGGATGCAGGTTCGCCGCGGAAAGCGTCTTCTGCAGCGTGACCTGATCGCCTACATTGCCCATCGTCTCTGTCGACTCGACGGTATGGATGACGGCCTTGTTGTTGGCGTCGGTCACATTGTATTCGATTGTTGCCGAAGGCTTGTGCGTTTTTTCGTCGACGCTGAGATTGTAAACCTGCATCCAGAAATTCATCTTCTGATTGCGTTTGAACAAGATTGGCTTACCGTCGGAAGGTGCCACGCGGGGCCGAACTTTTGTGGTCCCGATTACGAAATTGCCGGTGCCCACATTCTTGGTCGCCACCGGTTCCATCTGGTCGGCAATGATGAGCGTTGAGCTGCTCAACTTGTCCTCGCTGAAGTCCGGAATCGTGATGGCATGGCTCCAACTCCCAGTGCGATCTCCGTTCACGTCTTTAACCGCGATGTCCAGACGGTAGCGATTCTGGCTGATGCGCAGCGGCAGGGCTTTCCAGTACACCGAAGAATTCTCGGCGGTCTTGGGCAGCAGTTCCGCCGGCACATCGACCTGCACCGTGTCTTCAAAGGTCTGTACGACTTTGCCTGTGAGCGTGGTCACGCGACCGAAGATGTTGACCGTGCCCCGCTCCACGCCGTCTTTGTTCTGGAAGGTCACGTCGCGGTTCTTGATCTGAATCGTAACCGGCACCAGCACCGTGTCGCTGGTCACCTTCACGAAGTCCGCTCGCACGTCAAACGGCATCAGGTTGACGCTGATCTTGTGGCTGACCACCTCTAACAGGTCTTTGAACTTCACTGCCGGCGCCGCCTGCAGTTTGGCAAACTGTTCCAGGCGGTCGAATTGCTTGGTCTGCAAATCCTTATTAAACGGCGATTGGCCGAGTTGCTCGATGCCGCCGCCGGTGAAGCGACTCGCCTTGCTCGACATGCCCATTTGCTCGTACATCGTGAGGCCGGCATTGGGTGTGTACTTCAGGGCATCTTTCTCCGAGCGATCCATCGTCATGTGATAGTCGCCGCACATGCAGGAATCGACGAACTCGATGATCACTTCCTGACCGATCCCTTCCAGGTAGCGATAGCGCCAAGTTTCAAAGGGGAAGGTGGAAGTCTCGCCGCCGCCTTCTTCCATTGGGCGCTCGTAGCTGCCGCCTGAGGGGTGGGATTCGATCTCATCCGCCGGCCCAAAGACGATGTAAATCCGGCCGCGGTCCGCCTTCCAACCGGGGATGCCAGCCGCATAGTGCTCGTTGGCATACGCGATACGCCGGTAGTGCTCTTCTTTAAACTCGTTCTCTTCGGTGTCGGGCGTGGGATCGCGGCGTTGCCAGAAGGCTTCAATGAACTGGTCGCGCTCTTCGTCGTTCGAGAGCTGCATGAAGGCGGATTTCTCTTCGTCGGTGATAATCCACCGCACGTCTTCGTCCAGCCACTTCCGATAAGTCTTGCTCAACTCAATCTTGAGGGCCTTGGCATTGGCCTTCCGTTGTTTTTCCGGGATCGGGCGTTTTAGAGGATCGGTCTGGCTTGCCTCGGAGCCCTTGGCGTCCTTGTCCTGCGCTTGGGAAACGGCGGCGAACCCCAGTGCCATCACTCCCGCAAGCACGCCAACCGAACAACGATTTCGAACACCTGCGGAGAACATAGAAGGAACTACCTCACGAAAGACGTCAGCTGCCTAATTCTATGTTCATTGGATACAACAAGGCAAGAAGAAGTGGCCTGTCGACAAAAGATTTCCTGCGCGCAGCCCCATCTTCTAAATCCCTTAAGAATCCGCGTCTTGCGGGCGGGCAGGCGGTCGAGCAACCGTCGCTTTGCGGGCCCGCCGCCCAAGCACTCGGCACGATATAATGATTGGCGTCGTTCGTCTCCCGTTTGTAACCCAGCCGCGGCGACATCGAAAGAGACCTGTTTCACGGGAATTTGGGAACTTTACGACTCGCCTGAACGTAACTGTTCATGCGCAACCACGGTGCCTTTTCGCCGTTCTATCACCAGAACTAATCATGAAGACCTGGAAGAAAGTATTGATCGGGGTGGGCGCGGCCCTAGTGCTCTGCGTCATCGTCGCCGTCACGGTTTACCAGAGCCGGAAAAACCTTGTGACGGTCCAGACTGGGAAAGCGCAAAAGCAGAACTTGGCCTCGGTGGTCAGCGCGTCGGGTGAAATCAAGCCCAAGACCTACGTGAACATCGGAGCCAATGCCTTCGGCAAGATCATCAAGCTGCACGTCAAGGAGGGCGACCGCGTGAAGAAGGGGCAGTTACTGGCGCAGCTGGAGAACGTGCAGTCCTCGGCCGACGTCAACGCGACTCGCGCATCCGTGCAAGCGGCTCAAACCGACGCCGTCGCCTCCGATGCCGGACTGAAGACGTCGCTCGCCGACCTGAACCGCGCCAAGTCCGACGCCGCTCACGCCAAGCTCGACTGGGACCGCGCCCAGGGTCTGTATAGCGCTGCTCTTATCGCCAAGCAGGATTACGACGTTAAGAAAGCGGCATGGGAGTCCGCCGATGCCGGACTCGCCCAAGCCGAGGCTCGCGTGGCTCAAGCCAAAGCACAAAAAGATTCGATGGACAAGCACATCACGCAGAATCAGGCGAACCTTACTCGGGTTTCCGATGTGCTGCAAAAAACCACCTACGCAGCGCCCTTTGACGGCGTAATCACCAATCTTCCCGTGCGTGAAGGCGAGACGGTTGTCATCGGCATCCAGAATTCTCCCGGTAGCACGCTGATGACGCTTGCCGACATGTCCGTGATTACCTCCGAGGTCAAGGTGGACGAGACCGACATCGTCAACGTGCATCTTGGCCAGTCCGCCGACGTGACCATCGACGCCATCCCGCACAAGGTCTTCCACGGCGTCGTCAGCGAAATCGGGAACAACGCCATCGTGCGCTCGACCGGTGTCGCGACCTCGCAGGCCGCCTCGACCAGCGAAGAGGCCAAAGACTTCAAAGTCGTCGTGACCCTCACCGATCCGCCGGCCGACCTTCGCCCCGGCCTTTCCTCGACCGCCAAGATTACGACCGCGACCCGCAACAGCGCGCTGAGTATTCCCATCCAGGCGCTCACGGTCCGCACGCAGGCCGACCTCGCGCCCAAGGATAAGGATGCGGGGAAGACCTCCGTACAGGCCTCCAGCGCTCCAGCCGAAGCATCGAAGCAAAAAGAAGAAGTGCAGGGCGTGTTCGTGATCCGCAACAAGAAAGCCGAATTCGTTCCCGTGGATACCGGCATCAGTGGTACCACGGATATCGAGGTCACCAAGGGAGTGCAGGAGGGTGACGAAGTAATCACCGGCAGCTACAAGGTTTTACGTACCCTGAAGCCGGGAACAAGTGTCAAAATAGATAACTCGGCCCCGAAAAAAGAAGACGAAAGCAGTTAGCACCAACTGTAGAGACGGGGCTTGCCCGGTCTCCGCGGATGCGGCAAAGCTGGGGACGCGGCGAGCCGCGTCTCTACAACAAAGCAATCTAACCTCTGCCAGGTTAGAACGTCAAAGATAGAACGGCCATAGGAGCGTGCGTGACCGAGCCCGATCCGCATAAGGAGAGTAAGATGGCGACTGCCGAGGTATTGCCAATCGATAAGCCTGCGAATTGGTCTGCGCCCAATTCCTACATGATCTCAACCGAGGATCTGTGGAAGACATACGACATGGGCTCGGAACAGGTGCACGCGCTGCGCGGCATCAACCTGCACATCCAGCGCAACGAATACGTTGCCATCATGGGGCCGTCCGGCTCCGGCAAGTCCACGCTGATGAACCTGATCGGCTGTCTCGACTCGCCGTCGAAGGGCCAGTACTGGCTCAACGGACAACTGGTAAGCGAACTCGACGACGACGAACTGGCCCGCATCCGCAATAAGGAAATCGGATTCGTCTTCCAGACTTTCAATCTCCTGGCCCGCGCCACTTCGCTGCACAACGTGGAGTTGCCGCTGATCTATGCCGGAATTCCCGCCGAACAGCGCGCCGAGCGCGCCAAGGCAGTACTGACGTCGGTCGGTATGGGAGACCGGATGAGCCACAAGCCCAACGAACTCTCCGGCGGACAGCGCCAGCGCGTGGCCGTCGCCCGCGCTCTGGTCAATAAGCCCGCCATCATCCTCGCCGACGAACCGACCGGCAACCTCGACTCCCAGACCGGCAACGAGATCATGGCTCTGTTCGATCGCCTGCACGCCGAAGGCAATACCATCGTTCTCGTCACCCATGAGCACGACATCGCCGAATACGCGCACCGCATCATCTACATCAAAGACGGCGTGGTCGCCAAGGACGAAGTGAAGCGCTAAGAACCCCGCGTAGGGACGGCCGCCCTCGGCTGTTCGCGGGGCAAAGCCCCGCGTCGGGATGGAAGACCAAGGGGCGCAAGCAACCCGGAACGCACAAGATGGCTTCTTACTCACCGGAATTGTCACTCCGGAGGCGGGTTATGCGCATTGTTCTCGCTTTAATCCTCTTTACCATCTCCGCCTTTGCCCAGGATCCTGCCGCCGTCTCCGCCGCTCAAGCTGCCTGCGGACCGAAAGGCGTGAACTTCGATGTCAAAGACGACGACTCCCAGCACACCATCGGGCAGCCCGAGGCGGGCAAGGCGCTCGTCTATGTGATCCAGGATGTCGGGGCCGTAAACTGCATCGGAGGCTGCATCACCACGAAGATCGCTCTAGATGGCGCGTGGGTCGGCGCCAATCATCACAACTCCTATTTTTCTTTCGCGGTCGAGCCCGGCGAGCGCCATCTCTGCGCCAACTGGCAATCGCACATCGCGAGGATGTCCCGCGTGGTCGGCCTCGCCCACTTCACTGCCGAGGTGGTAAGGTCTATTACTTTCAAACCCGAGCGCTGGGCTTGGGGGGCGCGACTTTTTTCAATATCGAGCCGATCGACAGCGATCAAGGTAGGCTCTTCGTCGCCTCGATCCCGTTGAGCCTCTCGCATCCTAAGAAATAATCCGAAGAAGTCAAAGAGGAGGGTGCGAGTTTACTCGTGCCGCCCAGGCGCTGAAAATATGCGCGCTTCACTCTGCGTGAGAACTCGGTCGTCCCTCCGGGGCTGGATTGTCGAGCATCTGGTTCGACCGGATTGCCTGAAAATGAGTTCTCACACACCCTCTTCAGCCCTGGAGACTCGCTTTTGCGCCCGCCATTGATTTTCGCTCTTGAAATCGTCATTCCCTTCGCAGGCACTTTGATCAACCTTTTTCATCTTACGACGGTAGTATCTTGTAGGGTCATCTGGACCTCCCTCATGGTCTTCGTCATTTTTTTCTCTTCGCTGTTGCTCATGCGAGTATTCGAACCGCGGTAGCGATGTAGCCTGAATCTGTTGAAATGCATTGCCCAGCGAAATCGAAGCAGGAAAAGAACGCAAAGAATAGGGGGGACCACGAAGAAGAACAACATCGTCATCACCAAGGTCAATGGATCGCTATAAATCGGCATAGAACACACGCCTTTCCGGGCCATCAGCCCGATTCGCCGGACGAACACAGAGGTAGGCACCCGCATGTAGTCGATCTACCCGCGAAGTGCTTGGGACTGCAAGCGAGCTATGCGAAAAAGAACGGAGGCGGGCGGGCGATTAAGAGTGGAAGGCAAGGTTCCTGCGGAGGCGGAGAGATCTCGGACTGCCACCCAAACAGCCGGGGAGCAGCAACAGGCGTGACAAGGAAGTCGGTGACAAGGACCAGACAACAGGCAAGCAGACCGCAGACACTCGGAGAAAGACCTGTCAGGCAAAGCAGGCCAATGGCGGCAAACGCAAGCAGCGCCATGATCGGCCGGACAGTTTGCCTACAGATCTTCATCTCAGCTCTACATCTTAAATATCTGCGAACAAAACGGACTGGGGAAGTTCAAAGCCGCGTCTATTGCAGAGTACCCGGGGCGCTGACTTTCTCCAGGTCCGTAGTGGAAGTTGTACCCGCCGTTCCCGCCACGAAGAACTTGTGATCGTAAAGGTTGCGATACATGCGTCCTGCAATTTCCGCCGCTTTCGGCCCAAACGTAGGACGTCCGCCCTGCAGGAAGACCACCGTCACAACGCGTCCGACGTCAGTGTTGGCGTAAGAGGCGAACCATCCGAAGCGCGTACCGGCGCGCGAGCAGGTTCCAGTCTTGCCTAAGATCGATTCCTCGTTAAAGTTCAAACGCAGGCTGCGTGCGGTGCCGTAAGCAACTGCTCCGGCCATGCCGTCGGAGAGTTCGGGAATCACCGGCTCGATGTCGAGATGCCGTTTGACGCGAGGCTGGAAGTTGGCCACCTCGTCAGGACCGGTCGGATGTTGCAGATAGTAGAGCGTGCCACCATTCGAGATCGCTGTCACCAGCGCGCCGAGTTGCAGCGGAGTCATCGAGATGCCCTCGCCAAACGAGCACATCTTGCCAACGCCACCCAGTTTGGAAGAGATTTCTACTTCCGGATAAGTGCCCAACTGCTCGCCCGGAATATGATAGCCCGCGAGTTCGCCCAGCCCGAACTGGTGCGCGTAGTATTGCACCTTTTCAAAGCCCAGTTTGCGCCCGACCGCCTCGAAGTAGGCGTTGTTCGAATGCGCCAGCGCCGTCGTCAGATTCATGCGGCTGCGGCGACCGAGAGGAACTTGAGTTGCCTTGTCAATCACACCTTCGCTCAATGCCGCCAGAGCAACGGAAAGTTTGATGGTCGAGCACGGCTGCGCGCCGCTTGAAAGCGCCAACTTCTGGTTGACCATGGCAAGGATGCGTCCGCTCGTCGGCTCGATCGCGACCACGGTCCCGTTCATGTTGCCCAGAGCATCGATCGCAGCCTGACGAACCACGGGGTCTTCCCCGGCCGTCACGTCACCCTCAGTGATCGCGGATGCGAATGAACTGGTGTGGAAACGCTCGTAATAACGACGCCGCCGATGGGTACCCGTATAACGCGTCGGCGCATACCGCGATCGCGGGACGCGGCTCCTAGCCAGCGTTCTCATGCGCTTCTTCGCGTGCTGATTTTCCGTAACTCCGCGCTTCGAGTGCGGAGCGAGTGCGCGTGGACTGACGCTGGCTGCGATGCCTATGGTTTCCAGCAACATTGCCAACCCCAAGAAAAATGCGAGACGAAGAAACCAGGCCCTAAACTTCACTTCACCATCCCCGGCGGTACTTGGCCGATCTACTGCTTATCCATCTGTCGGCCTATGTAAGTTCGATGCAAGAGTCTCGCCAAATCACTGCAACAACGGCGCCCATTCCCGCATCTGTCCGATAGTAGGCGATTTACGCGCTTCGGCGCAATGCCAAAGTATCAAACTGTCAATAGCCGCATCAGTGCGGTAACTATCTGAATAAATTGGATTTAATGTGATTCCGGGAAGAGGACACGAACCTTGGTAATCGAACCGGCTTGTTACCTTGCAAGACGACCAAATTTTGCAGCTCTTTCCTCATCCCCCCCCCCGG
>Ga0209890_10000966_pt1 | contig 13240 bp, 9 predicted proteins | sample OrgsoiDNA2013049_FD_185799 | JGI IMG/M metagenome (GOLD analysis project Ga0209890, IMG submission 185799) | Permafrost soil microbial communities from the Arctic, to analyse light accelerated degradation of dissolved organic matter (DOM) -... | ecosystem: Environmental > Terrestrial > Soil >...
CTTGGAGTGCGCGTTCGGGGTTCTGGTCGAGCTCGAGGGGTCGGATCGGCCGGCTTGCGTGATCGAGACGGTTGTGATCTACCGGTAGTGCCGCCCATTGCCAAGCGCAGGAGTAATTACCAAGGAGCGCGGTCTGATGAGCATCAGGTCTATTGTCCCGACTGCCCGGTCTGGCTCGACGGGCAAGGTCGTGTCGGCCAGGGAGGCCGTCCGGCTTATCCGCATCGGCGACACGGTCGCCATCGGCGGGTTCTTCGAAATTGGCCTCGCCCTTGAGGTCATCCACGAGCTGGGCGCGCTGTTCGAGGCCACCGACGAGGAGTCCGCAGCCTTCGGCAAGCCGCGCGATCTGACCCTGGTGTTCTGCGTCAGCCCAGGCGACTGGGCATCCGATGGCGCCAACCGGCTGGCCCAGCCCGGCCTGGTCAAGCGGATCATCGGCGGGCACTGGTCCGGTGTACCTGCGTTGTACCAGCTCGTCGCCGGCAACCAGGCCGAGGGCTATAACATGCCGCTCGGCCCGATGTCGCACCTGTACCGGGATATCGCCGCGGGCAAACCCGGGCACTTGTCCCGGGTCGGGCTCGGCACGTTCGCCGATCCGCGTTTCGGCGGCGGCAAGCTGAACGAGATGACGACCGAGGATCTCGTCGAGGTTGTGGAGATCGGCGGCGAGGAATACCTGTTCTACAAGGCATTCCCGGTCAATGTCGCTATCATTCGCGGCACCACCGCCGACCCGGCCGGCAACATCACGATGGAGCGGGAGGCGCTGACCTGCGACACGCTGTCGGTGGCGATGGCGGCGCACAACTCCGGGGGGCTGGTGATCGCGCAGGTGGAGCGGCTCGCGGAGGTGAACAGCCTCAACCCGCGTCAGGTGAAGATACCCGGCGCACTGGTCGATTGCATCGTGGTGGCGACGGACCCGGGAAACCACCCGCAGACCTTTGGCAGCCCCTACAGCCCGGCCTTGGCGGCCGAGGTCCGGGTCCCGCTGACATCGCTCGCGCCGATGCCGCTGAGCGCTCGCAAGATCATCGCCCGGCGCGCCGCCATGGAGCTACGGCCGAACAGCGTAGTGAACCTCGGCTTCGGAATCCCCGAAGGGGTCGCCTCCGTGGCCGCCGAGGAGAAGATCGCCGACCTGATGACGCTGACCGCCGAGCCCGGCGCCATCGGCGGCATCCCGGCCGGCGGTGGCGACTTCGGTGCGGCCACCAACGCACAGGCGATCATCGACATGCCCTATCAGTTCGACTTCTACGACGGCGGCGGTCTGGACGCGGCGTTCCTCGGGCTCGCGCAAGCCGACCGGGAAGGCAACGTCAACGTATCGAGGTTCGGCCCGAAGCTGGCCGGCGCGGGCGGCTTCATCGACATCAGCCAGAACGCGAAGAAGGTGTTGTTCCTCGGCACCTTCGCCGCGGGCGACCTCCAGGTCTCGGTCGTCGAGGGCAAGCTGCTGATCGAGCGCGACGGACAGTACCAGAAGTTCGTCGAGGAGGTCGAGCACCGGACATTCTCCGGGCCGTACGCCGCGCGCCAGGGAAAGGATGTCCTTTACATCACCGAGCGGTGCGTATTCCGGCGCACTACCGAAGGCCTGGAGCTGACCGAGGTCGCTCCCGGCATCGACATCGAACGCGACATCCTGGCCAAGATGGCGTTCAAGCCGATCGTGACCAAGCCACGCGAGATGGACCGCCGCATCTTCCGGCCCGACCCGATGGGCCTCCGGGAGGACATGCTGCGGCTGCCCCTCGACGCGCGGTTCACTTACGATGACGAGCACAACATCTTGTACCTGAACTTCGAGGATCTCCCGGTAAAGTCGATGGAGGTGCTCGAGGATGTCGTAGCGAAGATCAGGGAGATCTGCGGGCCGCTCGGCCACAAGGTCTACGCCGTGGTCAACTACGACGGCTTCGAACTCGACAGCGACCTTGAAGACGCCTACCTCGACGCCGTGCAGGAAATAGACGACACCTACTTCCACGGCGTCACCCGGTTCACCACCAGCGCGTTCATGCGCACCAAGCTCGGCAGCGCGCTCGAATCACGCGGCGTCGCGCCGCACATCTACGAATCCGAAGACGAAGCTGCAGGCGCCGTACGCACCACCTTGCCACGCCAGGAGTAACTGAGGTCCCCTGACGAGGTTTACCGCGACTTTGCGTGACCGCGCAGTTCGCCGGCTTTAGTGGCTCGGGGAGATCCGTCTCGCCGGGCCACTCGCAGTCGTGACCTCCGCCGTCCTGGACATCGCGGCCGCATGTGCCGGATGACTCCGGCTGGCCCCTGTCGTTGTCGCCCGGGACCTCGACAAGGCGATCCGGCCGCGTTACGTTGCGTCGACTGGCTCGACAGGAGGGCTTGGCCATGACGACAACAGTCACCGCGCTGGCGCAGGACATCGGGCTCGCCCGTGAGACCGATTACTTCTTGATGAAAGACCAGCTCACCGACGATGAGCTGGAGTTGATGTACAAGGTGCGGAAGTTCGGCGAAACCGAGATACTGCCGGTCGTCAACCCGTACTGGGAGCGGGGCGAGTTCCCGTTCGAGCTGGTGCCCAAGATCGCCGCGCTGAACATCGTCGGCGACACCATGGTGGGCTACGGCACCACGCCGATGTCGGCGGTCGGCGCGGGATTGCTGTCTTATGAGCTCAGCCGGGTTGACGGCAGCATCGCGACGTTCTTTGCCGTGCACGTCGGGCTGGCGATGCAGTCGATCTACCTGCTTGGCTCGGAGGAGCAGAGGCAGCGCTGGCTGCCGCCGATGGCCAGGCTGGAGAAGATCGGGGCGTTCGCGCTCACCGAGCCCGATCACGGGTCCGATGCGGTCATCCTCGAGGCCACCGCCCGGCGCGACGGCAGCGAGTGGGTGATCAACGGCCGTAAGCGCTGGCCCGGCAACGCCGTGTGGTGCGACGTGATCGTCGTCTTCGCCCGTGACACAGCCGACGGGCAGGTCAAGGCGTTCGTCGTGGAGAAGGACAACCCCGGCTACGCTGCGTCCAAGATCGAGGGCAAGGTCTCGCTGCGGATGACGCAGAACGCGGACATCACCCTGACCAACTGCCGTGTCTCCGAAGATGCCCGGCTGCAGAACTGCAACTCGTTCGCCGACGTCACCAAGGTGCTCCAGGGCACCCGCAACACCGTGGCCTGGGGATCGGCCGGACATGGGGTCGCCGCCTACGACATCGCCCTCAACTATGCTCAGCGGCGGACCCAGTTCGGCCGGGCGATCGCGAAGAACCAGATGATCCAGTCGGTGCTCGTCGAGATGCTCGGCGAGGTCACCGCCATGCAGCTCTACTGCATCCGCCTCGGGCGGCTGATCGACGACGGAAAGATGAGCGACACGATGGCCTCCCTGGCCAAGTACGTCTGCTCGGTCAAGGCCCGTCATGTGTGCCGCCTGGCCCGCGATGTCCTCGGCGGTAACGGGATCCTTCTGGATTTCCACGTGATGCGCCACCTGTGCGACATGGAGGCGCTCGTCACTTACGAGGGCACCGCGGAGATCCAGACGCTCATCGTTGGCCGCGACATCACCGGGCAGAGCGCCTTCGCCTGATGCGATCCGCTTCAGGCGTAGCCACCGGCCGGCTCGGGCAGCCTGCGCAGCGTCTCCAGGGCGATGAATAGTTCCGCTGACGATCTGGGGTCCTGCAGCGAACGGCCGGTGTGACGCTCGATCCTGCGCAGCCGGTGGCGCACCGTGTTGGGGTGGCAGTACAGGCGCTTTCCTGCCTCGATCGCGGAGCCCTGGAACGCGAAGAACGCAGCGAGGGTGTTCAGGAGCACGTCCCGCTCGTCCGGGTCGACGTCCAGCAACGGCCCGAGGATCGTCTTCATGATCCAGTAGGAGGTAGTCGGGGAGCTGACCACGAGAACAGGCAGCGGGGCGTCATCGAACACGTTCACTATCGGGTCGCCCGCCGGTGAGCTAGCCAGGGCGATCCGGGCGAGATGCAGCGCCTCCGACGTGCGCTCAAGCCTGGTGTACACCGGGCTCACCCCTACTCGGGCCACAGCGCCCGAACGCAGGATCTCTACCAGCGCTGGGGTGTTACGCCGCGATCTCAGCGACACGATTCCCACCTGGAGGTCGGCCAGCAACTGCCAGGCCGACCCGATTCCTCGTACATGGAGACGGCTCTCGAGCCGTGGCAACGCGTGCCGGGCCACCGCGGGGACCTCCGCGGCCACGACCACGAACACGCCCTGGTACGGAAGCCCCAGCAGATCGGCCGCCTCCCACACCGTCGCCGTGTCGGCGATCCGCCCCTCGAGCAGCGCCTCGACCAGCGCCGATCGTTCCTGGCCCTGGCGAAGGACCAGCTCGATCCTGGCGTCCCGGTAAGCGGTGGCCAGTTCCGTGGCGAACAGGGTGTTCAGCATCCACACCTCAGATGCGAGGCCCACCAGTTCGGCACCGGAAATGATCCCGGTCCGGTGTGCCTCCGCGACGAGAGTGTCCCACATGAACCGGAAGCCGACCTGCAGCGAGCTCAGCACCGTGGCGAGCGGCGCCCCCTGCTCGGCCCGCCGCCGGCCGGTTCGCCGCGGGGCGGCCAGATCGTGCGACCCCAGGCAGCCGAGATTGCTGAACATGAACGTGAGATTGTCCTGCAACGACTGGTACAGATCATCGATGGGAACCAGGCGGTCGTCGCCATAGATGTCACTCTGATTACCGCAGATTTCACTCTGCTTGAGGACACGCTTCAGCAGCTCGTCGGCAAGCGCGGGCAGCCGGTTGAGCAGCGCCGACGCGAGCACGGCGCCTTGCGGATTTGAGACATTCGCATCCTGTGTCACCCTCGCCTCGTTTCGGCGGTGGGGAACCCCTCCACCATCGGCGCCACCCGGCGCAGCGCACCGAAGGCCGCATCGGTGAGCAGCAGGTCCAGCGGCGCCGACACAGCATCCGCCGCGGCTGACCCGGTCGTATCGGTGTCGGTGCTCATAGCCGTCATTCAGCCGAGCCTAAGCCGCGGTCGGCGCTCAGGCATCGGCTCCTCGTCACGAACCCCGGGCCCGGCGTGAGTCCCCGAGCACAGCCGTGGTCGTGTCACATGGCACAGCCAGGCCTTCCAGGCAGATGGACGATGCCACGTAGAAGTCCGTTCCGAGTGACTTCCCAGGATGCGTACTCATGACCTGTTTTCGCCTCAGATTGAGGTTAGGGCACCGGGCTGGAGCTGGCGCTATGCGCGGACTTCCGGGTCGCCGGCGAAAACGCCAAATCCGGCGTGCCCGAGATCCTGCTCGGCGTCATCCCCGGGCCGGGCCGCACCCAGCGGCTGCCCAGGCTGATCGGGCCGGCCCGGGCCAAGAACCTCGTCTACACCGGAAGGTTCGTGAACACTGACGAAGCCCTGCGGATCGGCCTAGTGGACCAGGTCGTACCGGACGCCGACGTGTACCGCACCGCGACCAGGTTCGCCGGGCAGTTCGTGTCCGGTCCCGCGCTGGCACTGCGCGCGGCCAAGGAGTCGATCGACACCGGGCTGGACCTCGGCCTCCACGCCGGGCTCGAGGTCGAGCGCCTGCACTTCGCGGCGCTATTCGCCACCGAGGATCAGAAGCTCGGCATGGAGAGTTTCGTGGCCAGCGGGCCCGGCAAGGCGAAGTTCGCGGGCAAGTAGGTCGGTCCACGACCATCGCGCGACACGCGTTTCCCGCGGCCGGCGGCGCTACGTGTCGTACTCGTAGAAACCTCGTCCGGACTTCCGGCCAAGTCGGCCGGCGGCGATCATCCGCTTGAGCAACGGCGGCGGCGCGTACTCCTCGCGCTTGAACTCCTCATACAGCGAGTTGCCGACGGAGTAGACGATGTCGAGGCCGGTCATGTCGGCCAGGGTCAGCGGGCCCATCGGGTGACCGGCGCCGAGGCGCATGCCTTCGTCGATGTCCTCCCGGCTGGCGAAGCCTTCCTCGTACATCCGGATGGCGGCCATGATGTACCCGGTGAGCAGGAGATTGACGATGAAGCCCGCCCGGTCCTTGGCCCGGATGGGGTGCTTGCCCAGCTTTTTGGCGAACGCGAAGGCGATGTCTGCCGCCTCCGGGTCGGTGTCCAGCGCGACCACGATTTCGACCAGCTTCATCACCGGAACTGGCGAGAAGAAATGGACTCCGACCACCCGTCCCGGATGCTGCACTTTGCCCGCCAGCTCGGCGATCGGGATGGACGAGGTGTTCGTGGCGATCACGTTGCCCGGGCTGACCAGCTCGTCGAGCTCCTTGATCAGCGACACCTTGAGATCGAGGATCTCCGGGACCGCCTCGATCACGATGTCCGCGCTCGCGACGTCTTTCAGATCCGGGGTGAAGGTGATCAGGCCGAGCACCTCGTCGCGCTTAGCCTGGTCAATCTTGCCGCGTTTGACCGCGCCGGCCAGCGACTTCTCCACCCGCCCCCGGGCGGCATCGAGGAACTGCGGCAGATCGCGGACGACAACGGGCATGCCCGCGACCGCGGACACCTCGGCGATACCCGCTCCCATGAACCCGCCACCGACGATGGCGACCGAGTTGATTTCTCGCGGCATGGCTGCACACCTCCGCCGGATAGGCCAGATCTGCTGTATCAAGTCTCATCCGAACGTACCGCTGAGTGCCCGGTGACCCGTTGTGCGGTGGCATCGGGGTCAGGTGCGCGGATTGTCCGCGGCTCCATCGACATTCCAGACCGGCCGGCATCGTCGTCGCTACGGCGGCCGGCAGGGGGTGACCCGATGAATGCCCTCGACCTCGCGCGCTGGTAATTCGGGATCAGGACCTGCCGCTGCGCGTGCTGCACCCCTCGGTGGTGGCAGGCACGCCGTCAGCGGGACTAGGGCTTAGGCCGGCTCCTCGCTGCTCCCGGCCCGCGCCTTCTCGAAGGTGATAATCCGCTGCGGGTAGTTCTTGGTGAACACCAGAGACCGCTGCCACACGAGCAGGGTACTGAGCCGGTTGCCCCAGCCGATCAGGTAGAGCACGTGGATGAAACCCCACATCAGGTACCCGGCGGAACCGGTGAACCGGATGCCGAACGCGTCGGCCACGGCCGCGCGGTACCCGATGGTGGCCATGCTGCCCTTGTCGAAGTACTTGAACTGCGGCACGTTCGCGTCCCCGTCGAGCCGGGCCCTGATCACCTTGCCGACGTAGCGTCCCTCTTGGATCGCGGGCTGGGCCACGCCGGGCAGCTTGTTCAGCGACACCATGTCGCCGATGGCGAACACCTCGGGATGGCCAGGCAGCGTGCAGTCCGGCAGCACCACGACCCGCCCGGCACGGTCGGTTTCCGCGCCGGTCGCCTCGGCGAGCATGCTGGCCAGCGGCGATGCCTGTACCCCGGCCGCCCAGATCTTCGTGCGGGCATTGATTTTCTCAAGCCCGGCCGCGCTCTTCACCGTGATGCTGTCGGCGTCCATGTCGATGGCCGTGGTGTCCGTCCGCACCTCGACGCCCAGCTTGACCAGATTCTTGCGGGCGTAGCGCTGCAGCTTGGGATGGAACGGGCCGAGGACCGCGGGGCCGGCCTCGACCAGGATGACCCGGATCTCCTTGGCGGTATCCACCCAGCGGTACTCGCGCGGCAGCACCCTTTTCGCGAGCTCGGCCACCTGGCCGACCAATTCCACCCCGGTTGGGCCGGCGCCGACCACGACGAATGTCAGCAATGCCTTACGCAGCGACGGATCCGGGACCGTCTCGGCAGACTCGAACGCGGACAGGATGTGACTGCGCAGTTTGCGCGCGTCCCCAAGGGTTTTCATCCCCGGCGCGAAGTCGGCCCAGTGGTCGTTGCCGAAGTACGCATGCGTCGCGCCGCCCGCCACGACCAGGGTGTCGTAGCGCCGGTGCAGCTTGCGGCCGTCCGGCGTCACCCCATAGACGAAATGCTTGTCCAGGTCGAAGTGCGTGACGTTGGCCAGGACGGTCCTGGCGTTGCGCTGATCCTTGATCACCCGGCGCAGCGGCGGCGCGATCAGGCCCTCGCTCAGCAGCCCTGAGGCCACCTGGTATAGCAGCGGCTGGAACAGATGATGGTTGGTCCGGTCCGCGATGGTCACGTCCACGTCGGCGTGAGCCAGTGCCTTTGCCACGTTCACACCGCCGAACCCGCCGCCCACCACGAGCACCTGATGCCGTCCGCTTGTCTCGGGGGCCAGAACAGAGCCGCTGGCCTGGTCCGTCATCGGCATCGACTCGCCTTTCGCCGGGGCCAATCCACTGCTTCAGAGGCGTTCGAAGATGGCGGCGATGCCCTGGCCGCGACGATCTGGCGTGAAGCGTTCATTCCGCCTCCAACCACTAGCGAGGGTCTTGAGCGTAGGCCCGGCGACCGCCCCCGCCATTAGCCTCGCCGACCGTGTTGCGCCCCTGGCGTTAGTCCCGCGGACAGCCGTGATGAGGACGGTGACCACGTTGTGCGCAGCAACCGCGGATTGGCCACGGGGTTGTCACGCCAGCCATGGACGGTGTGCCGCAGGCGGAGCAGGCTCGGTGATATATCCCATAGGAACGATGGCTCGTACATGATCGGGGCGAACCAGCCGACCGGCTTCCGGAGGGCAACTCGTGGCGATCTCGCGGCCGGAGCCTCGTCGTAGATCAGCAAGCGGTCAGTACACTCGGCCCGTACCGTCCGTACCCAGCGTTCGGCATAACAGTTCGCCCGGGGCGCCCGCGGCGGAATCCTCACGATCCGCAAGCCCTCGCTGGCCAGGACATCATCGAACGCGCTCGTGAACGTGGCGTCGCGGTCCCGGATGGGGAACCCGAACCGGCGCCGCCGCCGCTGCGGCCGAGGGGCAGCTCCCGCAGGTCCGCGATCCGCGTGATAGGAACTTGCATTTATCCGATCGACAGAATGTTGTCCATGCCGCGGCGGCGCTTGCGTTGATGCCCAGGTCGTGGAACAGAGTCTGCATGCCGGTGCGGAGGGTCTCGTAGTCGCGGTCGATGATGGTCCAGTGCGCGGGCTTACGGCCAAGGCGAGCGCTGCGGACGCCAGCGAGGATCGGGGCGATGACCTGGTCGCGCAGGGCGAGTAGCGCGGCGATGGTGCGAGCTGCGTCGGGTGGTGTTTGGAACCGACGCCTCGACACGGTTCGCTTCTACGAGCGCCGCGGTGTGGGCCAGCACGTGAACGCAGGCCTTCGGGCTACCTGATGTTCACCGAGCGGCAGTCACCGTCCATCCAATCAATCCTCCGGTGAACGATCGGCGCGAAGGGCGGCCGGAGTCGGCGCACCAATACCGCATCGCCGCTGGACCGCGGCGACCGCTTGCCGAAAGCGCAGCGCTCGGGACACCGGAACCCCCACGCGGGCATGGTCCTTGAAGCCACCTCGGCCCGCGACCGTTGCGGACGGCTTGGCTGTGACCCGAGGATCGGACCCCGGTCATCGACGTCGCCAGGCGGGTGCGGGCGGAGCGCCACGACCTCGTCTCCGTCGACCCGCAGTCCCGCGAACCGCCGGAGGGCGCTCCGCGTGTGGCTAAACAAAGGTCGTGGTCGACGTCCGCGAACGGCGCCAGTTGCCTCTTGCGCATGACAAACGTCACCGACTCGATGTGCAGGGTCCAGCGCATCCGGTGACGCTGCGCACTCCCAGTCGATGCCCTCCGCAGGCAGACTAGGCACCGGGACGTGCATCACCTCGGAGGTAGATCGGTTCTCGGACTTCTCCGCCAGTGTCCAACCCAGCCCTGGGCTTGACCGCGAAGCGCAACTGAAATGGAGGCATCTTCCATGATCCACGTGGCACCGTCATCCCTCACCTTCCCGGATCGCAGACAGGGCGGGCGGTTCCCAGTGACGGACGCGACCGGCACCACGGTTGCTCGCATCTCTACGAGATGGACGGGAACGAGCTTCGTCGCCAGCGACGCGAACGACCGTGTTCTCTGCGAGGCGTCAACAGCCTGGTGGGGGCTGTCCCCCACGTGGCGGGCGACCGGGCCCGATGCGCGAGCCATGCTCTCTTTGACGACGCGGCTGATGCGCACCAGTGCCTCAGTTCACCTAGAACGTGGTGGCGACTTCGTCGTGCGTGGCAGTGCCTGGAGGCGTGATTTTATCGTCACAGATGTCGACGGAGCGCCGGTCCTGACCGCGGTTCCGCGAACTTCCGCCGTTTCGTTCCGGCAGCACGACTACGCTGTCGTGCAGACACGGCCGGTGTTCCAACTGCCGGAGATCGTTGCTCTCGTGCAAATCTGGCGGATGGTTCGAAAGAACGACGCGGCGACCGCCAGCGGTGCGGCAGGCGTCGCAGCTGCTGGAGCGGTGAGCTCGTAACTGTCGCCGGTGAGGCGAAGGCGGATCGGTTTGTCGCCTCGTCAATGTCAAGGGGTCCAGGCAGGCTAGCCACAGGTAGAGCAGGGTCAGGCCCATCAGGGGCCACCAGCCGCGGCTGATGCTGGTGGTGGCGGGGTCTTTGAGACCGCGCGGTCGGCCCAGTCCATCCGGGGCCTGGGCTGGGTCCGGCGGAGTACCGCGACTTCATGACGCAGGATGAGGATCTCGGCGTCCCTGGATGCTGAGGACCGGCCCAGCAGGATGAGCCATCCGGCGAGCCGCAGGAGGATCAGGTACAGCAGGCGTATCGACACGGCCGACCATCATGCCCGAGGGCCAGGCTGCTCACGGATCCCCAGGTCACAGCCACTGGCCGACTTTTGACACCCCACAGGCGCCGGCCCCGCGAGAGGCGCTAAGACGGTCTTGCTGCGGTCGTCGGTCAGTGTGGCGGGGCTGGCGCAGCGCGTCGCGTGGCTGCCGTTGGGGCGGGACGAGCGTGATCCGCAGCGGTTCTGGCTCTTGGTGCTAGGCGCGGGCTGCGTCAACTGCGTCCCGAGCGATTATTCGGGCGCTGACCCCGGTTGGGCGCAAAGCTGCGGCGTTGAGGCAGCTGGGTTGGCTGGCGGCTGCCCAGGCTTTCCGCTGGTGACCCGGCAGGCGTGCCCTTTGCAGGGACGCCTGCCGGGTTCGGCTCAGGGGCCAAGGCGGCGCGCCGGGCTGAGGAAGTCCTCGTCGCTGCTGCCGGGCGCGTCGCCGTCCCGCAGCTGGAGGGTTGCCTTGCTGGTGACCAGTTCGGGGTGGCGGAAGGTGAAGCCGCCGTCGCGGTCTTTCTGTCAGCCGCGGACCAATATCCCCATGTTCCAGGCGCCAACGTACAGGCGCCGGTTCCCGGCCTTGTAGGCGGGCATCTTGTACGACGGGTTACCTGCGCGCCGGGATGCGCGGTGAGGATCAGCCGGTGCAGCCGCTCGAACAGCGGCCGGTGCCCTGGCGGTATCCCGTCGATGTTGGCCTACACCTCTGGCGGCATGACGGTGGTCATGTGCCTGGCCTCCGCTTTGATCCGGTCTTGTACAGCGCGGCGAGAACCCCCAATCGCGGTCTGCGTGCTGCGGCGCTCAGCGCTGCTCGACCACCATCAGCGAGTGGCCGGTGGGATCCCGCAACGAGAACATCGGCGGCACCGGGTCGCCCATCCGCGACACCTCCGCGTCAACATCCAGTCCGCGCGACTGCAAAGCGGCGTGAGTGGCATCGATGTCGCCGGTGGTCAGCGTGATCCCGGTCTCCACCGGCCTGACCTCGGTCCCGGGCCGCGGCGGTGCCAGTGCGATCCCCGCCGTCCCCTCCGGCGGGTAGACCTCCACCCAGCGGTAGCCACCACCAAACGGCGTGTCGGTGCGCTTTTCGAAGCCGATCGACTCGTAGAACTCGATCGCCTTGTCCTGGTCGGGCGTCGGAACACACACCAGGCTGATCTGGCGGATCCCGGTCGTTGCTGTGCTAGTCATCCTGCACCTCCGCAGTTGTGGTTGCTACACCTACGACCGATTCGAGCGGGAAAACTCATCGGCCCGTCCCGGTGCCGCTTCACACGCGGTCACAGGCGACTCAGTTCGCTAGAGCGCCGTAGCCGCCTAATTGCACGCCGACCGGAGCGTGACTGCATAATCCGCGCCGGGCGCAGATCTGGTGATCGGCGCGGCGAACTTGGCCGGCGCTAATCTCGCTGGGGCAAGCCTGGAGGATGCCGACCTGTCCGGGGCCCGCGCGACCCGCACCGCCTGGTGGGCGGACTTGCCGGGGCGGAACCCGAACGACGACCCGGAGAAATGCGGGTCGAAGATCGGCGTGAGTACCTGCGCGATGGCCTGCCTCTGACCGCCTAGCTGCGTGGCTGGGGCTGGTCAGGCTGTGCGTCTTCGTTCATCCTCGCGTGCATAGGGGTGGTTGCGGAGGGGTGTCATGGGCGCACGCGTGGTGACGGTGAATGAGGTCCTCGGCGGGCATGTGCAGCTGGACATCGAGTGCCTGGACCGGGTCTACCTCAACGCCTACGTGCCCATCCTGCAATCCAGCGGGCAGGTGGTCGCGTTCATGACCCAGCACCTGGGCCTGCCGATTCCCTCCCCCGCGATCTTCGACAAGATGGGGCAGAAGTTCCGCCGCGCGGTGGCCTCCTTCGCCGAGGCCAACGGCATCCCGTGGGTCAGGTTCGCCAGGGACGACCGCAAGGCCGATGTGATGGCCCCGTACTTCAAGCGGGCGGCCGCCACGGGCCGGTCACAGGTGGTGGCGATCGGGGTGGCGCAGGAGTTCCAGCGGGTCTGGACCGCCTACCAGCGCGACACCCAGACCGCCGCGCCGCAGTTCACCTTCGCCAAGGCTGACCGGCGGGTGACCTGCTACTACTTCTACCTGTGGGACGAGGGCTTCGGCCCGGCGTTCATCAAGGTCTGCGCCTACTTCCCTTATCCCGCCAAGATCTGGGTCAACGGTCACGAGTGGGCCAAGCAGCAGGCCGCCCGGGCTGGGATCGCGTTCACCGAGTTGTCCAACGGCTTTGCCGCCTGTGACGACCCGGCCGCGCTGCAGGAGATCTGCGACCGGCTGCAGCCGGGCACCATCGAGGTCTTCGCCCAGCGGTGGCTGCACCGGCTCCCCATGCCCTTCGGCAGCAAGGACCGGGATGCCGGGTACTGGTGGGAGTGCTCGATGCGGCAGGTCGAGGTCTCCAGGACCATCGTCTTCGACGCCCCGTGCCGGGTCCGGTTGTTCTTCGAGGCGCTGATCGCCGACAACCTGGACCTGGGCCGCCCGGAGAACGTGGAGATCATCTTCGGGCGGCGGGTCCGCTGCGACACTCCCGGGACCTTCCGCACCGCCATCGACCGCCCCGTCATCGACCCGGACGACAAAG
>Ga0209890_10000967_pt1 | contig 13222 bp, 9 predicted proteins | sample OrgsoiDNA2013049_FD_185799 | JGI IMG/M metagenome (GOLD analysis project Ga0209890, IMG submission 185799) | Permafrost soil microbial communities from the Arctic, to analyse light accelerated degradation of dissolved organic matter (DOM) -... | ecosystem: Environmental > Terrestrial > Soil >...
GGACACCTACCTGGCATGCCAAATTCTGTCGGAAGCGCTTGGACATATGCTGGATAGTTTTGTGCGCGACTTTCTGCTGGAGCGATTGGAAGCCATGCTGAGCTCCCGTCTCGTCAGTGCCTACTACCCGAGGCTCGGTCTGGCGCCCGGTCAGCGATTTGCCTCGAAAGGCGGTTACCTGGTGCATTTTGTAGCGTCGCAGGGGACGGCGATCGCGCCGGACGATGGCTGGACCGTGCCGTAAGCACAGCATACCGCGAAGCCGGCGCGCTGCAGAACGCGCTGAATCCGATCGCGCACATCGACTTACGGGATATTTCCCGCGGTTGGGTTTGGCGGCCGGACAACGGTTCGCATCGAAGGGCGGCTACATCGTCAAATTCGATGGCCACGATCATTTCCGAATGGTGGTAGATGGTGACTGGCTCGCGCCCTGAGGCCTCCCGTCCGAGGCTGGAGCTGGACTGGCAGCCATCGCCGCGATGGCTGGAAGGAATATTCTAACCGTCGTTCCGGCGCCGGCGGCGGATTCGACGACGATACTGGCGCCGAAACTCTCCAAGATGCCATGGACTATGGACAGCCCCAGTCCGGTGCCTTGCCCCACGGATCGGGTGGTGAAAAAGGGTTCGAAGATCCGTTCCACGGTGGACTGATCCATCCCGTGCCCGGTGTCCGAGACCCAGAGTTCGACGCCGGACTGCGAATACCGCAATCCAACCGTAAGGATGCCGTTGTTCCCCTGCATCGACTGAAGGGCATTCGTGCAAAGATTCATCACCACGTCGTTCAAAAGGGTTGCATCGGCACGCACCATGGGAATCTCGGCGGCGAAGTCCGTGCGTATTTCGATGTTGGGCGGCGCCAGCGCCGAAAACAGCGCCAGGCTTTCGGGCACAACGCTCCGCAGATCAGTGGGCGCGAGAGCGGTGTCGCCAAGAACGTGACTGAACCTTAAGATTTTTTGCACCACGTTCTTGGCCCTGCGCGCGGAAGCCAGTACCCGCACGAGATCATTGTGCGACAGGCTTTGCGGCGGCAAATCTTGTATCGCCGATTCCGTGAACAGAATGATGGGAACCAGCACATTGTTGAATTCATGGGCGATTCCGCCCGCGAGGGTGCCGACGGTCTCCACGCGGTGGCGATGGCGCACCTGCTTCTCGAGTGCATCGCGCCGCGTCTCTGCGAGCTCTTTCTCGCGGATTTTCTGCTCGAGGCGGTCGTTGACGCCCACCAGTTCGCGGCGCATGGCTTCCAAGTCCGCTGCGAGATCGTGTAGTTCGCGAATGCCCGTGCTGACGTTCAGCGTTCTCGCGTAATCACCCGAAGCGATGGAGCGGGACACGTCCTGCAAGCGGCGAATGGGGCGTGAGAGGCGGTTGCTCAGGTAGAGAGCGACGGCGATGGCAACGCTGAGGTACACCGCCATCAGCAGGAGCATGCGGTTTAGCGCCAGCTGGATACGCTCCGTGGTCGGTCGTTCGTCGAAGCCCAAGCGCAGCTCGGCGCTATGCCCGGCGCGCAGAATGGGCAGCATGACAAAGTAAACCTGGTCGCCGCCTTGAGCGAAACCCAAATCCGTACGAGTCGCGGCCTTGATGTTAGGCGCACCCAGTGGGCTGCGAATCGAATGAACGCCGTCTGCCAATTCTGCAACGACTCCCTCCCCATGGATGATGGCAAGATCGAGGAGATCGGAGGTCGTCGCCGTTGAATCGAGCGCACCGCCAATTTCAAATTCCTCGGCGATTATTCGAGCAAACGTTCTCGCGTGCTGGATGAACAAATCCTCGTGACTCTTGCGAATGATGTAGCCCACGCCGAAATACAATGCCGGCAGGAGTACCAAGTGCACGGCCACCACGGACGCGGTGACGAATTTCGTGAAGGTGGCGCTCAATCGTGCCATAAAACACGGACAATTTTGACCCGCGCATCATGCGCCACGTCCTTGGCCCATACATACCCGACAGCCGAGGGATCGGCGGCGATGTCGTCGATCAGTTTTTTCTTGTCCTTGAATACGGTGGGTTGCGTTCTACCTTGAAGCAGCGAGAGCCGGAGAATGTAGCGATCATAGGTGCTATCCGACATGGATACGACGTTTTGCAGGAACAGCTCTTTGATCCGATCGTCCGATTCATTGAGCACCGGGCGCAGGCGACTGCCGAGCTGATTGACGGTCAGTCCGAGAAATAACTTTCGCACCAGGCTCGAGTCGAGCCCATCGATGTTGCTTTGCGCGCTGACGATGAGCACCAGTTCCTCGCCCGCGTCCGCGGGTGCCGTCGCGCAGAGCAACAGCACGACGGTGAGCATGAGAGCCGCGTAAACCTTAGCCATCGCGATTTTCACGGAATGGCGGCTGACCACTGAAACCGTGCTTCGTACGCGCGTTTGTCCAGCGAAACGACGTGTGACAGCTCGAGGCTCAACGCCTGGCGCCGGGCGTAGTCCCAGCGCAGGCCTCCGGCCAGCCGCCTGAGCGTGATGTCGATGTCGCCGGAGCGGTCGTCAAAAAGGGAGACGTAACGGGACTTCTGCATCCGCGCCGAGTCTTCGGCGCGGGCATATGTGGTGAGGCGGTACGGCAGTTGCCGTTCTGCCTGGATGTAGCCCGACACGAAGCTTTCGTCGCGACCGGGTCCATCCAATTGAATGTCGACATAGTATGCGGTGCCGATGAATCGCCAATCACCCACGGCCAAGTCGGCGTAGGCGCCGTAGATACCGAGGGTGGCGCGACTCGAGCCCAGGGCCGCCAACGCGGCGGCGCTCCTCAGGAAAACACTATCGTGGCCGTACAGTAGTCCCGTGCTGCTGGTGCCGATATATTCGGGCAGATAGGCGAGACGAGCGGTAAAGGATAGCCCGTGCCTCCCGGGGTTGCTGTCGATTAGGCTGATCGGCGAATATCCATCGGTCGACAGCGTGGGCGATGCGCCGATACCGCCTGATACCTGGAGACCCGCCTCCCGGCCCAGGGGACGGCGCGATTCGACGAGAACCCCGGTAATGTGCTGCGGTATCAGTCCTTCTTCATCTTCCCAATTTTCGATCGCAGGACGCGTTATGGCCGTCTGCAGATAACGGCCGTGATGATGTTCAGTGTTCCAGGCGCTGGCCGGCTGGTGAAACCGGCCCACCCAGACCGTCGTGTCCGGGATCAGTTCGTAACCAACCTGGAAGCGTTCGAGATCGTGTTCCGCCGACGTGATGAAATACTCGCCGAAAACTCGAAATTTCTCGCGAGTCATGCCGAAAATGACATCGGCGTTGAACCAGGCATCGTCGTCGCGCCGACGGGGCTGCCCGGAACCCGCAAGGCCTTCGGCCGCGACGAAGACCTCGAATTCGTTCGATGTGTGCTGGTGCTCTGCCAGCGCCGTGGGTGCGCTGAGCGAAGCGAGTAAGGCAGCAAATACGCCGCTCAGCCACGGGTGCGGTGTCGCTAAAATTCCAGCTTGACGCATGCATCCCACGGCGATTGCCTCGTTTACCTCAAGGACGATATCGATGTTCCCGTCAAAGTGCTAATTTATTCCGCATCCTGCCGCCATGGACGAGCACTGTGTCACAACCGCGTGCGTGGAAAGACGCGGGTTTTGTGACCTATCGCGTCGCCGAACGGTGCACGACACGGCTGTAGTAGACTCCCCGAATTCGACGGTTCCGCGAAAGGGAGTTACTTTGAGTGAAGTCACCGGAAAACAGCTTTGGATAGTTATTGCGTGGTCGCGGTAGGGACGAATGCATTGCGGCGGCGACGTCCGAATTCCCGGTCCTTAATGTCATGACCGCCACACGGCTCCTGTCGCTTTGCATGCTGGTGCTCGTGCTCGCCGGCACAAGCTTGAATTTGATCGCGAAGCCGCGCGTCGCGGAGCCGGGCCGGGCGAAGTCGCCGGTTGGGGAGGCGATCTACCTCGAGGGAGTCCTCGGGTCCGGAGCGCCGCTCACGGCCACTCGCGCAGGTGCGGAGCCCGTGACGGGCGAACAGGCAGCGTGTGTCAACTGTCATCGGCGCAGCGGCTTGGGCTCCCAGGAGGCGCGCAGCAGTTTTCCGCCGATCACGGGCCAATTCCTGTTTCATCCGCAGACCGGCGGCGCCGAGCTACCATACATCCCGGGTGCGAGGCTCAAGCGTCAGCCCTACACCGACATCACTCTGGCGCGCGCGATCCGCGATGGCGTGGATGCCGACGGGCGGCCGATCAGCTACCTGATGCCGCGCTTCGCGCTCGACGACACCGACATGTCGGCGCTGATCGCCCATCTGCGTTCCCTCGACCGCAACAAGGCTCCCGGCGTATCGATGAGCGAGCTGCACTTCGCCACCATCATCACGCCCGACGCCGATCCCGTGAAGCGGCGCGGAATGATGGACGTGCTCGAGCATTTTTTTCAGGACCGCAACGGCGCGCCGCGCGGCGCGTCGGGGCAGCAGATGATCACGTCGGGCGCCACCGATTCCGCGCGGTCCATGTTCAAGGTGAATCGCCGCTGGGTGTTGCACGTATGGGAATTGACGGGACCGTCGGCAACCTGGGCGGAGCAGCTCAACAAGAGGTTCGCGGAGACACCCGTGTTTGCGGTGATCTCGGGAATAGCCGGTAAGAACTGGATGCCGGTTACGGACTTCTGCGAACGGCGCGAGGTGCCCTGCCTGTTCCCCAATGTGGAGCAGCCGCCCGCCGATGCCGACCACAATTTCCACACGCTGTATTTCTCTCGTGGCGTGCTTCTCGAAGCCGACCTCATCGCGGCGGGTATGCTCAACGCGCCGGCGGACGCCCGCCTTAAGCGCGCGCGGCTCGTTTATCGCGCCGGCGACGTCGGTGAGGCAGCGGCGGTGTCGCTCGCGGCGCAGCTGCGGGCACGCGGCGTCGATACCGTAACGCGCGTCGTCCCGCTCGGCGCACCCGGCAAGGCCGTCGCCGAGGCCGCGCGCGATCCGTCGAGCACGGATGCGATAGTGCTGTGGCTGAGACCTGCGGACCTCGCCGCTCTCGAAGGCATGACGGCGCCGCCGAATCCCATCTATGTTTCCGGCGTCATGGGCGGTCTCGACGAGGCGCCGCTGCCGTCAGGCTGGCGGGATCGCGTTCACATGGCCTATCCGGTCGACTTGCCGGATCGCCGCCGCGTCCGTCTCGACTATGCGCTCGGCTGGTTTCGGATCCGAGGGATTCCCGTCGTCGCGCAGCAGGTTCAGGTGGACACTTATCTCGCTTGCGGACTTCTCTCGGAGACCGTGAAGCACATGGTCGACGCCTTCATTCCCGACTACCTCATCGAGCGCCTCGAGGACACGGTCGAGCATCGCGTCGTCACGGGATACTATCCGCGACTGACCCTCGGGCCGCACCAGCGGTTCGCGTCCAAGGGAGGCTTTCTCGTCCACTATGCGTCGACGGGCACCCAGCGCGTGGTTCCCGACGGCGATTGGATGACGCCCTGACCCGAGCCTCGCGAAAGTCGCCCGGATCCGCGCCCCCTGAACATAACCCGTTTGATAGCTGAACTTGAATCACGGGCCTGCGATACCGCTGGTGTAGACTTTAGATGAAGTGGCGAATGGGACGGCAATCGCGATGGGGCAACGAGGGAGTGACTTCACGGGCAATCGGAGCTGGTTGATCATTGCGGCCGCGATGACCCTGATGCTCGCCGCGCACGGCGCCTCGGGATCTCTCGCGGGCCTGATCGACCTCGTCGTCCGCAACGGCCCCGCGAGCCGGCTGCCGGCCCACCTTTCCGTGGTGCTCGGCGTCAGCAAGATCGAGCAGGAAACGCCGGTGAAGCAGGCCGTCGTTCATGATGGGCAAACGGTTCGAACATTCAACGTGTGCGCCTCCAAACATAACGACGTCGTGATAATGAGCGTCAACGAACCAGACCACACGACGAAGGCCTACCTGGTCTCGGCGGCGCGGGTGTTGCGCAAGGCGGTGTCGTACCAGGCGGGAGCCCCCGCGAATGAGCGTTCGTTGGCGGAGGCCCGTGCTGACTTTGCGAATGAAATGAAATTCTGGACCGATTTCGAGCGCCGGCAGGCGGGGTCAAAATGAATTGTTGCGGGGCGCCGACCCCGGACCGGCGGCGGGTAGGGTGTTTCACCCATGGCCGAGAGATACGGCGGTCGCTGATAATCGGGCGGGTTGGAATAGTCTGCCGTCATCGGCCCGGGAGAAACGCGTGAATTCAATCATCGGGGGACGGTGCTTGCTATCCGCCGCACTGATCGGCGTGTCGCTTCTCGCCGCCGGGGCTTGGGCGGACGAACATGCGGTGCCCGGTCTGGCCGACGCGCACGAGCATGTTCAGGCGTCCGGCAACGCCGACGTGCGGCGCTCGGAAGCGAAATACATGATCCCGGACGTAACGCTGTTGCGTGACGATGGAAAACCGGTGAATCTGCCCGCCGAACTGGACGATGGCCGGCCGCTGGTCGTCAATTTCATCTATACGAGTTGCACCACGATCTGTCCGATGAACAGCCAGGTCTTCGAGCAGTTTCAAGGGGATCTGGCCGGTGAACGCGAGTCCGTGCACCTGGTTTCGATATCGATCGACCCTGAACAAGACACGCCGGCGCACTTGCGCAAGTACGCAGCGCAGTTTCACGCTCAACACGGCTGGGACCATTACACCGGCAAATTGGCCGACATCATCGCCGTGCAACAGGCCTTCGGCGCGTATCGCGGCGATAAAATGAGCCATACGCCGCTCACCCTGATGCGTTCCTCGCCGGGCAAGCCCTGGGCGCGCTTCGACGGCTTCGCGAGGGCGGATGATCTCATAGCCGAACGCAAGCAGTGGGAGGTCTCGCCGGCATCGTTGGTCGCGAGATAAATGCGGGCCGCCGGATAACACCGCGTCGGGCGCCACGTTGGACGCGCCCCACCGCCCGGCGCAAGGCACCGTGTGTTTCAAGCTCGTCTACGGTGTTTTCCTACCTTCGACCCCTTGGCGGTTCGAGTAGAGTCGGGGAATGTCGGCATGGTCTAGCGCAATATTGATCTTGGCCGTCGCCGCCGCTCCGGGTCTCGCGTGCGCGGACGTATACGCCTTCACCGATGCCAATGGTGTCGCTCACTTCAGCAACGTGCCCTCCGATTCCCGGTACAAGTTGCTCGTTGCGACGCCCAGCGAGCTGGTAGCTCCCACGGAGAAGGGCCCATCGATCAACTGGCTGGCGCGCTCGGCTCAGTACGACGGCGTCATCAAAGGTGCCGCAAAGGACGCGACGATCCAGGCGGCGCTGGTGCGCGCGGTAATCGTCGTCGAATCAGGATTCAATCCTCGCGCGGTCTCCAAGAAGGGCGCGATCGGCCTCATGCAATTGCAGCCGGCGACGGCGAAGCGCTACGGCGTGAAAAACATCTACGATCCGGAACAGAATGTGCGCGCCGGCGCGCATTATTTGAGCGATCTGCTGGCACGCTTCGACAGCAATTTGGAACTGGCGCTTGCCGCATACAACGCCGGCGAAGAAGCGGTGGAACGCTATGGCCGCCACGTTCCCCCGTTTCGCGAGACGCTTGCCTACGTGCCTTCCGTCATGAAGGTGTATCAACGGCTGATGGATCAGGCGCACGCCAGCTAGGGATTTCGCGCGCGCTGTGCGCGGCTGAAGCCGTATAACCGCGAGCCGGTAAGCTGCAATGTTGCGGTCACACTCTTGTGACCGTCGCACGTCCAGACTCTTCCGCTTGATGCGTCCAAGAATAATTCACCAAAGTATTCTGTAAGGCGTCAAGCATCCTCCGCTGTAGTTTTGCGTGACGTGCGGCTGCAAATCCGTTCAAACGCTGCAAATTTCATGCTCGATTGAACATATCAAGACATCGAGGGCCGCGGCTACGGTGGTTCCTACACCAAAAGTGCAGGCTTGCCTCCCCCCGTGTACTTCCCGAGTGCGGCATTGTGTCGTCCACAAGCTCCGCGAAGAAAAGTAAACCGCATAAGCATTGGGATCGAACCAGGATGGCTTCAGGGATGGTCGTGAACGGAACGCAAAACATTTTACCCGCGACGTTCGAGCAACGCCGAGAGTACAGCCGAGTTGTTTTTGCGGTTTACCGTTCGAACTTTTCCACCATCTGTTTTTTTGAGCGCTGCCACGCAAGCACCAGGGGTCGGAGGTCACATGATTAATATTCAGTTGGTCCGTCTAGGATTGCCGACGTTTCTGTTGGCATTGTTGTCGCTTCCGGCCGCAGCGCAGTCGTTCCGCGTGCAGTGCCCCACCAGCACCATCACGCATCCGTCGGCGCTCAATAACAACAACGCGGAGCCTGCGTACACCGGGCCGACGACATACACTTTGGCAAGTGGTTACCAGGTGCCGTCGGCCAACGTCAACGGCGCCATCAAGTGCCAACAGATCGCTGGCGGCGACGGCTACTCCACCATGGGCGACGGCACGCAGACCTACATGTTCTCGTTCGGACCGCTGTCCGGGCTTGCCGATATCGCCAATGGGTTGCCGGGTACGCAGTTCCCGAGCACGTTCAACACCATGGCTACGACGCTGCAACCGGGAGATCCCGCCACCACCGATGGGATCGCTGCCAACATCTGGCCGGCGTTCCCCCTCTCGACCGCGGGATTTGCGTTTAACGGCGCCGTCGGACTCGCTCTCGACATACCGAACCTCGTCAGCATTTACGACATCAGCGAGGTCGGGACCACGGTGACGGTGGTCGGCAACGCGCCCTTGGGCGTGGCGATCAACGACACGGTAACGATCTCGGGAACCGATACCACTGCCTATAACGGTACCTTCACCGTCACAAATATCAACGTCCCGAACCCCTTTTTCGCGGCCAACTTTGCATTCACCTATACTAGTCCGACCTCTGGCCTCGCCGAGGTGACCCAATCGTTAACTGCAACGGCGGGAATTGCCCCAAGAATCGACGGCCACGTGGATCCGCGCCAAATCATGGACGTCGGTGTGATGAACGGCAACATCCCCGCGCCCTTGATGGCGATCGATGAGGACGATGAATTTTTCCTGACGCTGACCAACGTCGGCATGATCATGCGGCCAGACCTGTTCGAGCAGCACACCGTCCACTTCCACGGCTACCCGAACGCCTCGGCGTTCTACGACGGCGTACCCGATGCCTCGGTCGCGATCAACATCGGGGCGAGCTTTACCTACTACTACCTCGCGCCGGATGCCGGCACCTACTTCTGGCATTGTCACATCTCGCCGCCCGAGCATTTGCAGATGGGCATGGTGGGACAAATCTATGTACGCCCGCGGCAGGACCGGGTGGCGGTGGGCGGCAGTCTCTTCACTGCGCTCTCCAATCAGCAATTGGATTTGCGCACGGCATGCAATTCCACAGCCGACATCCTGTGCAGCAATCCGCTGCCAGCGGGAGGCTCAAGTGTGAATCCGGCAACCCGCGCGGGAACACCCGCCACGACGACGCTCAGCGCCACGCCAACCGGCAACTACGCTTACAACGACGGCGACGGTTCGACCTACTACGACGTCGAATACCCGCTGCAGATCCACGGCTTCGACCCGAACTTCCACTTTGTCGGCATGACCTTCAATCCGGAAGGGTTCAGCGACATGAAGGACAAGTATTTCCTCCTGAATGGACGCAGCTACCCCGACACCGTGACTCCGGGACCGCTGGCGACGCAGAGCACCGATGGCTCCATGCATTTCTCACAGCCGCTACCGGCGATCATCAACATTCCGGCCGGCAAGAAAGCGCTGCTGCGTATTTCCGACCTCGACGTCACCGAGTACCAGACGCTCGCCTCGCTCGGCATCCCGATGAAGGTGATCGGCTACAACGCGAAACTCCTGCGCGATCAGGCCGGCAACAACATGTACTACACGACCAACTCGATCACGCTCGCGGGCGGCGAGTCGCTGGACGTGATCCTCGATGCGACCGGCTACACAGCGGGCCAGGTGTTCTACCTCTACACGCCTAATCTCGACCATCTGTCCAACGACGCCGAGAACTTCGGCGGGTTGATGACAGAAGTCCACATCAACTGAGGGAGCGGCCATGAGCGCAATGACCATGAAAAAGGCGATATCACCCATGAACCGACGGCTACTCCTTGTGTTTGCGGCGGCAACTCAGCTGATCTGGGGCACCACGCACGCCGCGGCGCCCGGTATCACCGGCACCGGCACGCCTGTCACGTTTAATCTGACCGCGCAACCGGCTTATCTCAACCAGCCGGACGGGCAGGTGGTCTACTCGTGGGGTTACGGCTGCGCTAACACCACCGGAATTACCTTTCTTCCTCCACTGCCTAATGCGACTCCCAGCTGCGGCGGCATGCAAGTACCGGGACCCACGCTGATCGTCACGGCCCCTGTAACCGGGACGACGACCGTCACGGTTAATTTGACGAACAATCTTCCCGCGGCCGCCGGCAATACGTCGATGTTGTTTCCGGGTTTCAGCGTCGCGACTTCGGGTGGGGTAGCGGGCCTTCTGACGCAGGAGGCGGCGCCGGGTGCCACCGTAACCTACACGCTGACTATTCCCAGCACCGCTGCGGGGACGCACGCGTATTACAGCGGAACGCAAGGTGACCTGCAGGTCGAGATGGGCCTGTATGGCGCGATTATCGTGTTACCCAACACCTTCACCATACCGGCCGCCTGCACGGGCGGTGTGCACGCTCAGAACCTGATCGCGCAAAGCGCAAGCAGTAACGCGCATCTAGGAGTTGCGGAGGCAAACTTCCGGCTTGCGGCAGCGGCCTATAACCACCCGCAGGCCTGCTACGACCGCGAGTACCTGTTCCAGTTCTCCGAGATGGATCCCAACATCCACACCCAGGCAGAAGCACAAGTGAAGGCGAGGACCGGCTGCGTAGCTGGGGCGGCGGGATGCAGCCTCAATGTGCCGACGGAACCCTACCACCCCGCGTACTTCATGGTGAACGGCCGTTCGATGCCGGACGATATGGATCCGAATTATGCGCCGCAGTATCCGCACCAGCCCTACAACGGGAATCCCCATATGCATCCGGGTGAGCTGACGCTACTGCGGATCATCGGCCAGGGCCGCTGGCAGCATCCTTTCCACGAGCACGGCAATCATGTTCGCATCCTGGCGCGCGACGGCAATTTGATTCTGAGCCAGACCGACCCGAACAGCCTCGCCGGACCGCTGCTTTTCACGACGACGACGACGCCGGGCCTAACGATGGACGGGATCTTTTACTGGACCGGCAAGGGGCTGAACTGGGATGCCTACGCGCACAACCCAACGTCGCAAGACCCGCTCGCCAAGCTTTCGTGCAACCCGGACGCCAACGGCTACAACACGAGTGCTCCTACCGCAATCAACTATTTCGAATGGTGCCAGGACCATAACAAGCCGTTGCAGGTGAGTCCGTTTGGTGATGTCGCGGGCGGCGGACCGGTGACCCTGCCCGATCCGAATCTGTTTACCAATGGTGCGTGGTACGGTGGCAGTCCCTACCTCGGCCCGAACGCCACTATGCGGGCGACCGGCTGCAGTAAAGGTTCCCCAGCCGGCTCGTGCGGCGCCACGGGCAGCACACCACCATCGGGGACGATTGCGAATTCGCCGAGTGGCGAAGCGGGTTTTGCCTTCATGTGGCACTCGCATAACGAACGCGAGATCACCACCAACAACATCTTCCCCGGCGGCATGCTGATGATGATGCTCGTCGATTCGCGTGAATTCGTAATCGACGAATCGAATTAGTACCAGGAGAATGGCAATGCGATTCAACACAATCAAGTCGGTCCTGATCAAGTCGGGACTCGCGGCTTCCGTACTCCTCCTGGCGAGCGGTGCATCCTTCGCCCAGTCGGTGACCCTGACGGCGGCTGCGACCACCACCACGATGCCGGACGGCTCAATCGTCCCGATGTGGGGTTACAGCTGCAGCGCGGCGGCGGTTGCGCCCGCCACGTGCGCAAATTTGAACACGAACGCCGCCGCGGGGACCTGGTCGCCGGTGGTAATCACAGTTACCTATGATCCAGCTGGGACGAGCCTGGCGATCAACCTGACCAACAGCCTGCCGGCCTCCGTGCCCGAGACCTCGCTGGTGATCGTGGGTCAGCTGGGCGGCGGCCTCGGAACGACGGCGAGTTCAATACCCGGTCCGGTTCATGGCGGCCAGTCTGTTACTTGGCCGATCGCGAACACCGGTGCCACGAACACACCGCCACCGCAGGGAAACCGCGTGCAGTCGTTCTCCACACCGGTGACGCCGGGAATCACGGCGACGCTGAACTGGAGCAATTTGAAGCCCGGTACTTATCTGATTGAATCCGGTACGCACCCCTCGATTCAGGGCCCGATGGGCCTCTACGGAATATTGATCGTGACGACCGCGCCTGCCGGCGCGACTGCGGGCACGGCGTACCCGGCCGTTGGGACCTCAGGCACGCCTGGCTTTGTTCCCGCTGTGACCTACAGCGCGGAAATCCCCTTGCTGCTCAGCGAAATCGACCCGGTCCAGAACGCCGCGGTCAGTGCCGCGGTCAACGCCTCGTCCTTCAGCGAGACCTTGGTGTGGTCCGGCCAGCCGGGCGGCTGCGGCAGCCCAACCTACGTCGTAAGCTCCACCACCCCGGCCTGCTACCCACCGGCGGTCAATTACACGCCGCTGTACTACCTGATCAACGGTGTTGCGTTCAGCGGCAAGTCAAGTGCAACGAGCGCATCGAACTCGCTGTTTGCGCCGCTGCCATCCACCGCGACAACTCCGATCACTGGAAGCGTCCTGGTTCGCCTCGTGAACGCCGGCCTGCGCATGCACGTGCCGTCAATCGTCGGCGCACTGACCACACCCGCCATCGTTCCGACCGGCATCACCGCAGCACAAGTCCCGGGTTTCAGCCTGGTTGCCGAAGACGGCAACCCCCTGCCGGGTGTGTCCCGCGTGCAGAGCGAAGTGTTCCTCGCCGCGGGCAAGACCTACGATGTGATGATTGATGCGCCACCCGTCCCTGCTCACCGGCCCGCGCTTCCGGTCTTCGACCGGGAATTGAGCCTGTCCGCCAATTCGATCGCGCGCGACGCCGGCATGCTGGCTTACCTCAGTGTCAATGGTGCTGCACTTCCGAGCGCCGCCACCGCGGCATTTTCGGCCGTGCAAGCCAAAGACGATACCTACAACTCGGTGATTGCGGGCAAGACGCTCAGCGTGTCCGATCCGAGTAAAGGTGTGCTTGCCAACG
>Ga0209890_10000969_pt1 | contig 13203 bp, 8 predicted proteins | sample OrgsoiDNA2013049_FD_185799 | JGI IMG/M metagenome (GOLD analysis project Ga0209890, IMG submission 185799) | Permafrost soil microbial communities from the Arctic, to analyse light accelerated degradation of dissolved organic matter (DOM) -... | ecosystem: Environmental > Terrestrial > Soil >...
AGCACCGCCGCGATAGCGATGGCGGTAAGGCCGCGCTTCATTTGACCAGCTCCTCGTAGTAGCGGCGGACCTCGTCGCGGTAGCGCTCGGGCGCCCGTTCCTTCATCGCGTCGAGCAGCTCCTGCCGCCAGGCGCGCGGCGCGCTCGATTCGTCGGCGCCCGGGATGCGCACCGGGTCGCGGTGCTGCTCCGCGCCCCCCATCGAGCGCTCCTGCATCGAGTCGCGCAGCTTGCCCAACCGATCGGCGGCGTCGCGCTCGGCCGTGGCGGCCGGCTTCGATTCGTCCCGCTTGAGCGACTCTCCCGCCTCCTTCATTCGCGCGCCGGCGCCCTTGAGCTCCCCCTCGGCCTTCTCCATCCCCGGCATCTTGCCGAGCCGCCGCGCCGCCTCCTCTGCAAGATCGTCGGTGCGTTTGCCGATGGCCGCCTGCTTCTCGGCCTGCCCACGCGCCGCTTCGCGGTCGGCCGGCGTCAGCGTCTCCGAGGGCTTCGGCATCACCTTCGACAGATCGTCGGCGATCTCCTGCGCCAGCCCGCGCGCCTCGCCGACCGCATCGGCGCGCTTGTCGCGCTCCGCCTCGACGCCGCCGTGACGCGCGCGGCGCGCCTCCGCCAGCTCGTCGAGGTGCTCGCCGGCGCGCTCCAGGCTGGTCTCGGCCCGTTCGGCCTCCCCCTTGGCCTCGGCCAGATCGCGCTCGGTCAAGAGGCGCCGCATCTGCTTGGCGCTCTCGCGCGCGCGGCCGATCTCCTCGCTGAGCGCGCTCTCCGGATCGCCGGTGGGGACGCTGGCCAGCTTCTGTTTGAGCCGATCGATCTTTTCACCTTCGCGCTTGAGCAACTCCTCCATTTGCCCCTTCAACCGGCGCTCGACCTCCGCCTCCTGCTTCTCGGAGATCGCGGCCGTCTCCTTCTGCAGCGCGCGCTCGTCCCCTTCGATGTCGCCGATCTTTTTCATCAGATCGGCGACCACCCGGTTCTCCTGGGGAAACCGCTCGGCCCCGAACCCGTCCAGGTTCTGGTCGAGCATCTTGCGCATGCCGCGCAGATCGTCGCCCAGCTGGGCCAGCGCCTTCTCCAGATCGGCGCTGTCCCCCTTCTCGATCATGTCGTCCAGCTTGCGCGCCTGCTCCTGCAGCCCCTTCATCTCCGGAAGGTTCCGCCACTCCTCGGGGACGTCGTTGCGCGCTTGCACGGCCGCGATCTTCTGCGCCAAATCAGCCAGGCGGGCCCGCAGGTCGCGCGCCTCACGCGCCAGCTGGCGCCGCAGCCCCTCGTCCTTGGTCTTCTTGTAACGCTCCAGCAGATCCTGCAGCCGCTGGTGTGCCTCGGTCAGCTCCTTGCCGAGGCTGGCCAGATCCTCCAGCCGCTGCCGTCCGATCAGATCGTCGAGCCGCAGCACGTCGTTCTCCAGCTCGGCGATCTGCTTCGTCGAGGCGGCCTCCAGCCGCGCGCGGCCGGCGCCCGGCCTCGTCTTCAGCGCCGACAGCGCCTTCGCCTCCTCGCGCAGGAGGTGCTCGAGACGATCGGCGATCCCGGCCAGCGCCGCTCGCAGCGTCTTGCCCAGGACCGCCTCGCGTCGATCCTCGTCGAGCAGCCGTCCCAGGATCGCGAGGTGCCCCTCCTCGGCCTCGTGCTCCGCCGCCAGCGCCGCCACCCGCTCGTCCGCGGTGGCGGCCTGGCTGGCGCCCGACGCTGGCGGTGGCGTGACCGAGGGGTCACGCTCGAGACGCGCGGCCAGATCGCCCAGCAGCTTTTCCAGCACGTCGCGCTGGCGCTCGAGACGGTCCTCCAGGTTTTGATGCGGGTTCTGGATCACCACGTAGAGCGTCCGCGACGAGCCGACCTTCGGTCCCGTGATCTGATCGCGATCGTGCGCTTCGATCCGGTAAGCGATCCGTTCGGCGCCGACGAGGTCCGTGGTCGCCGGATCCCAGACCGTCCGCCCTTGAATTGCCCGCCCGCCGGCCCCGTCGCGCAGCGTTACGCGCTGCTCCGGCCGATCGCCGATGCGGTACACCAGCTCGATCGCGCCGAGTCCGAAGTCGTCGCTGGCGGCGTAGCCGATCTCAATCGGCCGCGGTGTGGCCAGCTCCAACCTGTCGGCGGGCCCCAGGATCTCGACGCGCGGCGGGGCGTCGGGCTCGGCGGTCAGGCGATGGCTGCGCTCCTCGCGGATTGGCCGTCCGAAGGGCGGCTCCAGCCAAAAGCGATAGCTCCCATCCTGCGTGAGAGTCAGGTCGGCGGTCAGCGTCTCGCCCGACAGCGCCACGGAGATCTCGCCCGCCTCGCCCCGCTCGCCGAGCAGCAGGAGCGCGCGGCGTGCAGGACGCAACGGGTGGGTCTCGATCCGAACACGCGTCCCCTTGACGGCCGCGATGTCGCCGGTCGAGCCCTCGACCGTGCGGGCGCCGAGGCCGGTATAGGCCGGATACTCGTAGGTGACGCGAACGTCGCCGACCAACGGCACCGCGGAGACCGCGGCCCCTTCGAAGCGTGAGGGGCGGTGGACCAACGTGCGCAGGCCGTGGGCCACCATCGGCCAGGTTGCCATCGCCGCGATCAACCCCGCCGCGATCAGCCCCGAGAGGGCGAGGGCACGCGCCGCTGGACCGAGCGACACGAGGCCGCCCGGAGCGACCGGCGCGAGCGCCCCGGCCACCTGCTCGCGAAACGCCCGCACCAGCGCCGGCGACGCGCCGCCACGCGCGTCGGCCGCCGGCACCCCGGCCAGCTCGACCGCGGACAACAAATCGCTGGCCATCCCGGGCAACAGCGCACCGGTGCGGCGCGCGGCCGCGCGATCGTCGCGCAGGGCGCGCGCCGGGACCAGGACGCCACGCGCGAGCACCACGAGGCCGAGCGCGCCGGCGAAGCAGGCCGTCACTGTGGGCCAGAAATCAGCGGGGCCGATAGCTGCCGCGGAGAGACCGAGCGCGAACAGCCCGACGCCCAGCGCCGCCGCGCCATAGCCGGCCGCCTGGAGGCCGGCGCGCAGCATGAGCCGCCGCCGAACAGCCGCGAGAAAGCTCTGAATTCCGTCCCGCTCGCTCATCGCCTGGACCGAATCGTATCAACTTCCCGGCGTCGCGGCCCGCGCCGGTCTCGATTCGTCGCTGACGAGCCCGAAGTCGGAGCAGGCAACGGGCCGAGCGGACGGCCAGGTGTAGGCGACCGCACCGCATGTCTGAGCTGTCCGGCGCGGAATCGTCGTCGGGCCCGTCCGGCCCTGGTAGTATTCGCGAGCCTTGCAGCCGCCGCCTCTCCCGCCCGGTCTGGGCGGTCCGCCGCGCCTCGAGCCCTTGGGGCCGGCCGAGCGCGCGCGGGCTTTCGTGGCGGCCCACCGCCGGGCCAGCATCGCCGGGGGCGTGGCGCTGGTTCTGCTGGTCCTTTATCCCTTCGTGGCGGGCGGCCTCGCAGCGCACCTTTGCGAGAGCCGCCTGTCGGCGAAGCTCGGCCGGACGGTCACCGTCGGGCATGGCCGCGGCGGCTTCGGCCGGATCGTCCTTGAGGACATCATCATTCCGGGCGCTTCCGGCGGACCGCCGCTGGCGACGATCGCGCGCCTCACGGTGCCGTTCGGCGCCGCGCTCGGCATGCACAGCACGGTCGAGGTGGCCGGCCTGCGGGTCCACGCCGTACGCGGCGGCGCCGAGGACAATGTCGACGCGATCCTGGCGAATCTCCGCGGCCATGGGCATCACGACGCCGAGGCTCCCAAGCCCGGAGCCCCCAAGCCCGAAGCCCCCAAGTCCGAAGGCGCGGCGCCGAGCCTGCCTGACATCGCGCTGACCGGCGCATCGATCGAGGTGCGCGACGAAGCGAGCCATCTGCACCTCGCCATCGCCAGCCTCGACGGCGAGATTCATCCGGGCGCGCGGATGGCGTTTCGAATGCACGCCGTGAAGGGCGGGCTGGCGTTCGGCAGCGACGGCGCGGGGCCGCGCTTCGGCGCCGAGGAGCTGGACGTAGAGACGCCGCTCGCCGGGATGCGGCCCACGGGAATCCCGTCGCTGCGGGTGGCGGGAGGCGAGGCGTCGCCGCTGCCGCAGCTGGCGCTCACCGGGATCGCGGGCGTGATCGGGCCGCCGCCGTCGGGTGTCTCAGGCGCGGCTGGCGGCCTGCTGATCGATCTGCGGGGCAGCTACGGCGGCGCGCGTGAGGCGCTCTGGACAGCGAAAGGGCACGCCGATCCGGCGCACGGCACCGGCAAGTTGGCCCTGCGCGCCGAGCAGTTCTCTCTGGGGCGCATCGCCGACGTGCTCCCCAAGTCGGTGCTGGCGCCGGAGAACACCACGCTCGACGCGGCGCTGGATCTCGACTGGCTGGGCGACGCGGTGAGCTTCGGCGGTGAGCTGGCGATGGTCGGCCTGTCGTTGCAGAGCGACGCGCTGGCCGCCGACCCGGTCCAGAACGCCTCCCTGGGGATCACCATGCGGGGCACGGTTTACCCGCTGGCCCGCCGGTTGGAGCTGGAGCGGGCCGAGGCGCGCGTGCGTGACGTGACCGCCCGTCTCGCCGGGCACATCGCCATGCCGACCGGGACGTTCCGCTTCACCAACGGCAAGTCGTTGAGCGTGGTTCCCGACATCGAGCTGCATTTTTCGGTGCCGCGCGTGTCGTGCGCCAAGCTGCTCTCCAGCATCCCGAGCGCGCTGGTGCCACGCCTGCAGGGATTCGTGATGCAGGGGTTCTTCGCCGCCGACGTCGGCGCGAAGATCGACTTCGCCCACCTCGATGATCTCGATCTGACCGGCAAGGTCGGCATCGACGGCTGCAAGGTGGTGAAGGCGCCCGACGACGTCAAGGCGCTGGCCAATCCGGGGACGCTGGTGATCAACGTCGACGTCCCCAAGCTGCCGGGCGGCGCGCCCGGCGAGACCGACACCGTCCCGGTGGTCGTGGGTCCCGACAACCCCGACTTCGCGCCGTACGATCAGATCTCGCCGTATCTCGTCAGCTCGATCATGACCACCGAGGACAACGGCTTCTTCAAGCACCACGGCTGGGTCAGCTCGGAGTTCAAGAGCGCGCTGCGCCGCAATTTGCAGGGGGGCGGCTTCCGGCTGGGGGCCTCGTCGATCACCATGCAGATGGTGAAGAACGTCCTCTTGACCAAGGACAAGACGCTGTCGCGCAAGCTGCAGGAGCTGTTTCTCGTCTGGTACCTGGAGCAGGAGCTGCCCAAGGAGCGGATCCTCGAGCTCTATTTCAACGCCATCGAGTTCGGCCCGCGCATCTATGGCATCGGCGCCGCCACCCGTCACTACTTCGGCAAGAAGCCGGCCGACCTCACTCCGCTGGAGGCGGCGTTCTTCTCGTCGATCTTGCCGTCCCCGAAGCGGCGCTACGTGCAGTACTGCCACGGCTCGCTGTCGCCGCAGTGGGATCGTTACGTCCGGCGGATCCTGGGCAAGGTGCATGAGCGCGGGCGGATCACCGACGACGAGTACGCCGCGTTCTCGGCGCAGCCGTTCGTGTTCGACCGGAGCGAGGCCAGCTTCACCGAGAAGCAGTGCCTCGATTGGGTGAAGAACATGGCGCCCAAGCCCGAGCCCGAGACGCCGCCCGATCTCGACGAGGGAGCGGCCGACGGCGAAGGTAACGCCTGGTCGGAGAAGAAGCTGCGGCGGCTGTTTTCGCACCCGGGCGCGCACCACACGACTTCGGCGCCGACTTCAAAGTCGATCGTCGCGCGCACGCGCTAAGCTCGGGCGCATGAACCCATCATCGACGCGTACAGCCCTGGTCGTCGGCGCCAACCGGGGCCTCGGCCTCGCCCTCTGCAAACGGTTCAAGGCCCTCGGGCGCGAGGTGATCGCGGTCGGTCGCCGGTCGTCGTCGGCCCTCGACGGGCTCGGTGTGCGGGTGGAGCTCGGCGTCGACGTCACCAGCGACGACGGGGTCGCCTCCGTCGCCCAGCGCCTCGAGGGGGTCGTGATCGACGAGCTGGTTTGCAACGCCGGCATCCTGCGCGAGGACGATCTGGACGGCGTCGACCTCGACGATGTCCGGGCGCAGATCGAGGTCAATGCTCTCGGTCCGTTGCGCGTCGTCAAGGCGTTGCGCCAGAACATCCGCCGCGGCGGCAAGCTGGCGCTCATCACCAGCCGCATGGGCTCCATCGCCGACAACGGGTCGGGCGGTTACTACGGCTATCGGATGTCGAAGGCCGCGCTCAACGCCGCCGGCATGTCGCTGGCGCGCGATCTGCGCGGCGCCGGGATCGCCGTCGCGATCTTGCATCCCGGGTACGTGCGCACCGACATGACCGAGGGGAGCGGCAACATCGACCCCGACGCCGCAGCCAAACAGCTGGTCGACCGCGTCGACGCCCTCAACCTCGAGACCACCGGGACGTTCTGGCACGCCAACGGGCAGGTCCTCCCCTGGTGAAGCCTCTCGTTTTCGCTGGGGTGTTGCTGGTGTCAGTCGGCCTCGTTGGGTGCGGCGGGTCGACAAGGACGCTGACGGCGACGGACGTCTCGAACATCCCTCCGGGCAGCGCTGTCGGGACGTCGCTCTCCGGAACGTACCTCGTCACCAGCTCCTCGATCGACGACTGCAACTGCCGCGTGGGGAGCTGCTCGCAGTTTCACGCGGAGATCGGCGTCACGTACACGATCGTCGAACAGGACGGTGCGCTCTCCATCACCGATTCCGGCGACGCGACCGGAACGCCGCTGTTGGGTGGCGTCGACCTGGACGACAGCTTCTCCGCTGGAGGGGTGGCGCAGATCCCGACGTACCTGGGGCAGGGCGCCGTCTACGCGCTCGAGACAGGGACGTTCAGCGTCTCCGGTGGCGTGCCGACGGGAATTCACTACTCGATCGATGACACCACCACGGCGACGATTACCGGGATCAGCTACGACTGCGACATTCACGGCTCCGGGTCCGCCCAGTACGAGGGGCCGTAGGACCGGGCGCCGCCGTCAGCGCGCAGTCAGCCGGACCACGAGCCAGATGGTACCGAACGCGCCGATGATGCCTGACCCGAGCTCCAGCCCCCATCGCTCGAACGCGCGCGGGGCACGGCGCGCGCAGGCGACGACGATCGGCAGCGCCAGGCCGACGACCAGCAGCTGACCGAGCTCGACGCCCAGATTGAAAGAGAGCAGCGAGAGGAGCAGTCCCCTGCGCGGCAAGCCGATCTCGCGCAGCACCGACGCGAACCCGAGTCCGTGCATCAGGCCGAAGGTGAACACCAGCAGCCGTCGTCCGCCCAGTCCGCACATTGCTCGCGGCGCGCGGCGGACGAGGTTCTCGAAGCCGACGTAGGCGACCGAGAAGGCGATCGCCGGTTCGACCCAGCGGGTGGAGAGCCATCCCGGGTGCAGGACCTGCGTGACGAGCGTGATCGAGTGCGCGACGGTGAAGGCGCTGACGATCGCTACCGTGCGGCGCAGGGCCTGGCGCGGCGTTGACGCCTCCGCGACGAGGTCCCTTCGTCTCGATGTCCGCGTGCTCAGCCCGGCCGCCAGCAGCAGTGCCATCAGGAACGACAGGTGATCGTAGCCGGTCAGGATGTGCGCCACGCCGAGGCGCAGGTAAAGAAGGGCGGTCCGCCAGAGCGGCTCGGGGACCCGCACGTCGACCGCGATCTCGTGCGCCAGGTCGTGGAACACGATCGACGACGCCGACGGGTCGACGCCATCTGGCGCATCGCCCAGCAGAAGCCGCGTGTAGCTGGCGTGGTACGGGTCGTGGTCGAAAAACAGGTCGTAGCGAAGGTGGAGCACGCGCGCGTCGGGCCCGCAGACGAACCGCGCGACGAACACCGAGGTCGGCTCGGGCGGGGTTGCTCCGGTCGGCCCGGTCGAATCAGGGCCCAGCGTCGTCGCGCCCGGCGCGCAGAGGTGTGTCTCGCCCCCGACGCCTGTGGCCGCGACCCGCAGTCCTCCGCGCAGGCTCTGCGCGCCGCCCGCCAGACGATCGCCCAGCATCCGGGCGAGGTCGAGCGTTCGAATGCGCAGGCGCCAGGTCAGATCGGCCCCGTCACTGTTCGGAGCGGGATAGGCGATCTCGCCGAAGGTTGTGGTCTGCTGGTGGGCGAGGGCGCGTGCGCCGCCGCCGAGCAGCCACAGCGCCGCTGCGATCGCCGTCGGCGCCCGTTTCATCGGAGCCATAGTAGCCCGACAGCCGATAGTCGATGGCCGACGCGGCCGCTCGGCGCGCGTTTGCTCTCAGCCCACGCGTGCGACCGGGGTGGCGCGGCGATGGCGCCTTGGCATCTGCATCACCAGAACGGTGGCATCCTCGGTGGCGCGCGAGTCCGGGCCGAGCAGCGCGCCGCAGATGCTCTCCGAACCGTGGCGCGCCCGGGTGAGTCGCTCGAGGAGCGCGTGCTGTCCCAGCTGATCGCCGGCGGTGGCCAGCCGATCGGTGATGCCGTCGGTGACCAGCACCAGCGCGTCCTCCGGCTGCAGCTCGACCGACGTCTCCTGATAAACCTGCTCCGGGAAGATCCCCAGCGCGAGGCCCACGGCGTATGGCAGATCCTCCGCGCCGCCGGCCGCGCGCTTGACGAATGGACCGAGGTGCCCCGCGCTGGCGATCTCCGCTCGGCCGGTCACCGCGTCGATGCGCACGCAGACGGCGGTTACGAAACGATCGTCGACCCGCTGCGCAACGATCCAGTCGTTCAGCGCAGCCAGCACCGTGCCCGGCCCCTCGCCGCGCGCGATCGTCTGGCGCAAGATCCAGCGCAGGCTGCTGACGGGGGCGGCCGCGCTCGGTCCGTTGCCGCAGACGTCCGCCATCACCACGGTGACCCGTCCGTCGCGCTGCTGGATCACCTCGAAGAAGTCACCGCAGTTGCCGGCCGGCGCCGACTGCTTGGCGGCGACGTTCAGCCGGCTCCAGGTCGGCAGATGAACCGGCGCACCCGCGCGCGCACCCTCACGAGCGTCCCCCGACGCGATCGCCAACTTCCCCCTCCCCGAATCGTCCATCCCAGCCATAGAACGCCTACCCCCTGCCCGAATTTCTCGTCCATGGCGTTGTCACGATGCATACAAGTTATCTCAGGCATTTAAAGAATTAAAGGCTAAAAAACTGTATTTTAGATTAACATTTTATCAAGCCGACTTTGCTTTCCGAAGGGGAGCTCCGAAAGCGCAATGGAATCAGAGCCTTCCGCTATCTGAGGACGAGCTGGCCGTTGAGCTCGATCCTCTGGGAGGACGAACCGACCAGCAGCTCGAAGGTCCCCGGCTCTGCGCGCCACTTCTTGGTCGCCACGTCGAAGTACGACAGGGCCCGCCGATCGAGCCGGATCTGAACCCGCTTTCTCTCGCCCGGCGCGAGATCGATCTTGGCGAACCCCTTCAACTCCTTGGGCGGTCGCGGCACGGGCGCATGGCGGTCGCCGACGTAGAGCTGCGCGATCTCTGCGCCCCTGCGTCTGCCGACGTTGGTGACGTCGAATGAGACGGTGACGGGCGCATCGCCGGTCATGACCTCGGGCGTGACCGTCAGGGCGCCGTACTTGAAGCTTGTGTACGAAAGGCCGTGGCCGAACGGGAAGAGCGGCTTGCCGCCCGTCTTGTCGAAGTGCCGGTAGCCGAGGAAGACGCCTTCCTTGTAGGCGATCCTCTTGTCGGCGTTCGGGTAGTAGCTGGCGGCGACGGCGCTGTCCTCGAACCGGCGCTCGAACGTCACCGGCAATTTTCCCGACGGGTTGACGTCGCCCAGCAGTGCCTCGGCGAGCGCCGTGCCCCCCTCTTGACCGGGATACCAGGTCTCGATGACGGCCGGGATCTGGTCGATGAAGTGGGTCATGTCGACGCCGCCGCCGGAGGTCAGCGCGACGACCACCCGCTTGTTGGCGGCGCGAACGGCGGCGATGAGCTCATCCTGGCCCGCCGGAAGCTGAAACGTCCGGTCGTACCCTTCGCTCTCGGTCATCGGCTCGAACCCGGCGGCGATCACCACCAGGTCGGCGCGCGCGGCGAGCTCCTTCACGGCCGGATCCACGAAGGCGTCGGCGCGGCGCACGCCGAGGCCGACACGGGCGTGGTGATCGCCATGGAGGTACTCGAAGCGGATGGCGTAGGCCTTCCCCGCCTGGAGCTCGAGCGACGCAAAGTTGATCGGTTGCGGACCGCGCGCGCGGTCGAGGAGCAGCTTGCCGTCGACGTAGAGGCGGTACGCGTCGAGGCCGTAGCTGAAGGCGGCGAAGCGGTACTCGCCCGTGGTCGGCGCAATGAACGCGCCGGTCCAGCGCGCGGACGATTGTGTGCGCGCGCCCGTCGGCCAGAAGTTGGGTTTGTCCCAGGCGAAGTTGACATGCTCATCGACGCGCGTGAGCAGGGGCGTGCCTGCGAGAGCGGGATTGTCGAAGTACTCGCCCGTCAATCCAGGGTTGCCAGGGTTGCCAGGGTTGCCGGGGTGGCCGGGCTTGCCGGGTTTCCCCGGCCTTCCGTCGTGTGGGGGGGCGGTGACGAAGTCGGTGGTGTCGAAGATCTCCGCCAGCGTCGGGACACCGTGGTGGACCAGCACGGTGGCGCTGCCGCGCAGCGCGTCCGCCAGCCCCTGCACGAAGCTGATCGCCGCGAGCGGCCGCACCTGCGCGCTGCCACCGCCGACAGGGATCGCGGGATAGCCGTTCGGGCCGATGAGCGCGACCGTCTTCAGCTTCTTCTTGTCGACCGGCAGCAGATCGCCTTCGTTCTTCAGTAGGACCAGGCCGGCGCGGGCTGCGTCGAGCGCCACCGCGCGCCCCTCTTCGCTGTAGAGCGAAAGGTCAGGGTCGACCGCCGGGCGATCGAGCCAGCCGAAGCGGATCGCGGTGCGCAGGATCCGCCTGACCTTGTCGTCGATCGTCGCCTGCGAGAGCTTGCCGGCCTTGATGGCCGGGAGCAGCGTTTCGCGGTTCATGAACTTCGCCGACGGCATCTCGATGTCGAGACCCGCCTTGGCGGCGGCGACGCCGTCGTAGGTCGCGTCCCAGTCGGACATGACGATGCCGTCGAATCCCCATTCCCTCTTCACCAACCCATCGACGAGGGGGGCGTTCTCCGTCATGTGGAGGCCGTTCACCAGGTTGTACGAGGTCATGAGCGCGCCGACGTGCGCCTCCTTGACGGCGGCTTCGAACGCCGGCAGGTAGATCTCGCGCATCGTCCGTTCGTCGATGTCGGAGCTGGTGTGGTGGCGATCGACCTCCGAGTTGTTGCCCAAAAAGTGTTTGATGGTGGCGCTCACCCCCTGGGCCTGCACCCCCTCGACGTAGCCGACGGCCATTCGCGCGGCGAGGAACGGGTCTTCCCCGAGGTACTCGAAGTTCCGGCCGCACATCGGGGCGCGGTAGATGTTCACGCCCGGCGCCAGCATGATGGCGACGCCTCGCGCGCGTGCGTCGCGCCCGATCGCCGCGCCAACACGAGTGGCGAGCGTGACGTCCCAGCTGGCGGCGAGGCCGATCCCGGCGGGGTAGGCTGTCGAGGGGCCGACGTTCCGAACGCCGAACGGTCCGTCGGCCATCCGGAAGGCCGGCAGCCCGAGTCGCTTCACCGCCCGGATGTAGAAGTTGTCGGCGCCGCCGAGATAGTCGACTTTTTCTTCCAGCGTCATCTTGGCCAGAAGCGCGTCGGCGCGGCTTTCGACCTCGGCGGCGCTCGGGCTCGCCTTCGCGGTCAGGGCGGCGGCTTTCGTCAGGAGGGGGCACAGAGCGGCCACGACGACGGCGCCGCCGAAGACGCTGGGAAGAATCCGTCGGAGGATCATCGCCGCGAACGTAGCATGCGCTCTGGACACGCCTCCGGCGGACCCGCCCCCCCGAACGGGTTCGAATGAAATGCGGACGGAGAAGAAGACCGCCTTACGCGGACTTCTTCTGCTTCTTTGCGCGGCGGGCTTCGCGGAACTTCTTGATCTGGGTCTTGGGAATGTCTTTGTGCTTCGCACAGACCATTCCGAAAACCGGCGCAGCAGGGTTCTTGCATCCGGGAACCGGGCAGAGCTGCTTCGGTCCCTTCCGCCGGGGCTTTCGACCCAGGTCGAGGCCGGCGGACAGCATCTTGGGTGGCCGGCCGGGCGAGCGTTTGCCACCGAGCGCGTTCTCGACCGCCACGCGTGCGCGATCCAGGGCCTGACGTTCCATCAGGGAACTGAGTTGATTGGCGAAATCTTCGATCAGAGTACGGATTGTCATCGGCGCGGATAATAGGCCCATAATTTGGCAGCAAACAAGTGTTTGTAAAACGGGGCGAGCGTTTTTTTTAACCGGGCCGCGCTTTCGTGACACAGGTAGTCCGGCATTTCCATATTGCCAGGCAGACAGAATCGACCGAGATGTTGCAGCCATCAGCGTCGAATTCGCGCAATTTCCGCAGGCCCAATTCGTTGCGCGCGGATGAGCGCAGTGGTGCGCAAATGTGCAAATGTGCAAGAGTTAGCTGCGTCGTTCGGAATCAGCTTTACGCCGCAAAACGGTCCGAGTCGTACGAAACGACAACCTCACGCAATGAGCCAAGCTGCTCGGCAGCCCCGAGGCTCGCGGTCGCAATTCGGTATGCATAAACGATCCACTGTCAGATTTCTGATGTTCAACATCGGCGCGTCGTTCGCCCATAGTCCGAGGGGCGGCGGCGGCGCGACGCGCGCGCTAGGCTGAGCACGATGTCAGTCCCGCCCCCCACACTGCCGCCGCCCCAGGTCCCGCTCGCCGACCGGCTCAAGGCGAGCGCTACCCATTCGGCGCGCGCGTTGGGACTGGTCTGGCGGTCGGCGCCCGCGGGCGTGCTGGTGCTTGGTGCATTCACGATCGTCGCGGCGGCGCTGCCGCCGTTCGTCGCCTACGTCGGCAAGCTGATCATCGACGCGGTGATCGCGGCGCGCGCGGCGTTGCCGGGGATCGCGCGTCAGGCGGCGCTCTCGCACGCCGTGCGGCTGGTCGGCGTCGAGCTGGCAGCGGTGGTGGTGATGGCGGGGGCCGAGCGGGTGCTCGGCCTCGTTCGCCAGCTGGTCGGCTTGCGGCTCGGCATCGATCTCAACGTGCAGATCCTGGAGAAGGCGCAGCGGCTCGAGCTGCGGCAGTTCGAGGATCCGGACTTCTACGACAAGCTGACACGGGCTCGGCGCGAGGCCTCGACGCGACCGTTGTCGCTGATTCAGAGCAACTTCCAGGTGCTCCGTAACGCGCTGACGCTGGCGGGGTACGCGGCATTGCTGATTCGCTTCTCCCCCTGGATGGCGCTGGCC
>Ga0209890_10000970_pt1 | contig 13202 bp, 9 predicted proteins | sample OrgsoiDNA2013049_FD_185799 | JGI IMG/M metagenome (GOLD analysis project Ga0209890, IMG submission 185799) | Permafrost soil microbial communities from the Arctic, to analyse light accelerated degradation of dissolved organic matter (DOM) -... | ecosystem: Environmental > Terrestrial > Soil >...
GCGGCCGGAGATCGAAGGCTTCATCTCGATCGTGCCGCCCGCCAACCTCTACGACTTCTCGTTCCTGGCGCCCTGCCCGTCCTCCGGTCTGATCATCCATGGCGAGAAGGACGCGGTGGTGCCGCCCAAGGATGTCACCACGTTGGTCGACAAGCTCAAGACGCAAAAAGGCATCGTGATCGAGCAGAAGATAATCCCGGGCGCCAACCATTTCTTCGACGGCAAGGTGGAGCCGCTGCTCACCCATATCTGCGCCTATCTCGACAAGCGGCTCAAGACCGACCGCAAGCCGAGCGCGGCGTAAGCCGCCGTTCATGAAAACTTCTTCACCGCCAGCACCGCATTGAGCCCGCCGAAGGCGAAGGAGTTCGACAGCGCGGCGTCGATTGTCATCGCGCGCGCTTCGTTCGGCACGTAATCGAGATCGCAGGCCGGATCGGGCCCGAGATAGCCGATGGTCGGCGGCACGATCCCTTCGCGCAGCGCCAGCAAGGTAGCCACCATTTCGAGCGCGCCGGAAGCGCCGAGCGCATGCCCGACCATAGACTTGGTGGACGACACCGCCAGTTTGCCAGCCTGCGTACCGAACACCTGATGCAGCGCCTGGGTCTCGGCCTGGTCATTGGCCGTGGTGCCGGTGCCGTGCGCATTGATGTATTGAATGTCCCGCGCAGCCAGTTGGGCGTCGGCGAGCGCACCTTCCATCGCGCGCGTCATGCCGCCTAGATCGGGCGCTGTGAGATCGGCGGCATCCGCGCTCATGCCGAAGCCGACGATTTCGCCGATGATTTGCGCGCCGCGCGCTTGCGCCCGCTCCAACGGTTCCAGCACCAGCATGGCCGCGCCCTCGCCCAGGATCATGCCCCTGCGGTCCTTGGAAAACGGCCGGCAAGTATCGGGCGCCATCACCCGCATTGCCTCCCAGCCGCGCAGCGTACCGAAAGTGATGCAGGCTTCCGCGCCGCCGGTGACCGCGCAGTCGACTTGGCCGGAGCGCACCATGTGGAAGGCAAGCCCGATCGCATGCGTCGCCGAGGCGCAGGCGCTCGCCACCACGAAGGCCGGGCCGCGCAATCCGCAATGCATGGAGACCTGGCTCGCCGACGCGTTGACCATCAGCTTGGGGATGGTGAGCGGAAATACCCGCGCCTTATTCTCGCGGTAGATGCGGCGGAAGCTGTCGTCGTGGGTGGTCTGCCCGCCGACGCCGACTCCGACGATGGTGGCGGTGCGCACCGACAGCGGCATGTCGAAGGTGATGGCGGACTGCGCGATCGCCTCGCGCGCGGCCACCACGGCAAATTGCGCGATGCGGTCGAGCATTGAAATCTGCCGCTCATCGAAATGCTTGAGCGGGTCGAAATCCTTCACCTCGGCGGCGACTTTCTGGGTCAGTTCCTCCGGCGTCGGCACCTGCGTGATGGGACCGATGCCGCAGACGCCCTGCTTCAGGCTCGCCCAGTACGAGCCGGCCGTTTGCCCAATCGGCGAAACGGCGCCGAGCCCGGTGACGACGACGCGGTTCACGTCTCTCACGATTTCTTGCCGACCAGTTTCTCGATAGAGTTGATGACGTCGCCGACAGTATCGAAATTGGTGAGCAGATCATTGGCATTGGCGTTAAATGGAATCAGGATATCGAACTTCTCCTCGAGATCAAAAATCAATTCGACTGCGTCGAGCGACTCCAGGCCCAAATCATCCAGCCGGTCGGACAGCTCGACATTCGGCTTATTCACCCGCTTCTTCTTGGCAATAATCGCGATCACGTCACTCGCCACGTCACTCATAACGCCAGAGCCCCCATCATTTCTTTTTCGTTCGGTCCATTGCGTCGAGACGCGTTTCTAGGCCTTCCACCTTTTCATGAAGCCGTTTTTGCCGGCCCGCGTAAAGATATTGCTCCAACGCGCGCTGGTGCGGCATCGCCGGATAACCCGACACGAAGGCGCCGGCTTGCACGTTGCTCCCAACACCGGAACCGGCTCCTACCACCGCTTGATCGCCGATCCGCACATGATCGCCGATGCCGACCCCGCCGCCGAGGCGGACACGGTCGCCGATGGTCACGCTTCCGGAAATCCCCACTTTGCCGCACACAACACAGCTTTCGCCGATGCTGACATTGTGACCGATATGCACATGGTTGTCGATTTTTGTGCCATGCCCAATCCGCGTGGATTCGAGCGTGGCGCGATCGATGGTGGTGCAGGCGCCGATCTCCACATCATCCCCAATTGCAACATTGCCGAGCGAGTGGATCCGCGTCAGCGTTACGTCGGAGGTGAAGGCCGCCACCGATGTCAGATCGGGCGCGAAGCTGAAGCCGTCGGAACCGATAACGGCATTGGCATGCACGATCACCCGGTCGCCGATCGTGGTGCGGTCGCCGACGCGCACGCCGGCGTGCAACACACCTTGCGCGCCGATCGTGACCTCGGCGCCGATCGTTACCTGCGGCATGACCAGCGTTCCTGCACCGATGCGGCTGCGCGGACCCACCACCGCGTAGGCGCCGATGCTGACCCCCGCACCCAGCTTGGCGTCGGACGCGACAATGGCCGTCGGATGAATGCCTTTTTCACACGCTGGGCCGTGATCAAACAGGGCAGTCAGCTTTGCCAATGCGAACCGCGCCTCACCGGTGGTGATGACGGCCCGGAACGAACCGGATGGAACCGGCTGTTCGGCCGAAACCACCACCGCCTGCGCCTTGCTGCGCGCGAGCGCGGCAACCGCATCTGCGCTGATGGCGAGCGCTAGGTCGGACGGCCGTTCAGCCCGCGCGGGATGCACGAGGCGGTCAATTTCGATCGCGCCATCGCCGTCGAGCCGGCCCGCAAGCGCCTCTGCGATGTCTTTGGTTCGCATGAATTCTGAGTGTGTTTCTCGATAGTTAGCTGCGCGCCCCGGCACGGCAAAAGGTTATGACAAGGCGGCGAACCTGCGCTAGATCGGGCATCTGGTCAACCGCGCGGGCGGGTGAGGATTCCGCCCGGCAGCGGCCGCGCCACGCCGGTCGTGGCGGGAAATGTGAGCGGCAGCCCGCGCATACAGCGCACCGCCAGATAAGCAAACGCCTGCGCCTCCATCGATTGCGATGACCAGCCGACCGCGTCGGCGGTCTCCACGCTCGCCGGTTTCAGCCGCTCCGCCAGCATCCGCATCAGCGTCGGATTACGCGCGCCGCCGCCCGCCACGATCCAGGCGTGCGGGACGGCAGGCAAATGCGGCACGATGCGCGCGACCGATGCCGCGGTCAGCGCCGACAAGGTCGCCGCGCCGTCGGCGACGGAAAAATCCGGCAGCCCAATATTGGCAAAGGCGAAAGCATTGCGGTCGAGTGATTTCGGGTACGGCAGACCGAAGAAGCCATCCGCCAATACACGCGCGACGAAGGCCTCATCCACACGGCCCTTCGCCGCCTGGTCGCCGTCGCGGTCGAGCGGCGCGCCGGTGCGCGCGCGCATGAAATCGTCGATCAGCGCATTGCCCGGGCCGGTATCGCAGGCGATCGGATCGCCGCCGTCGACAAAGGTGACGTTGGCGACGCCGCCCACATTGAGCACGGCGATCGGATGCGCCCGCTTGAGATCGCGCGCCAGCGCCTGATGGAACGCCGGCACCAGCGGTGCGCCCTGCCCGCCGGCGGCGACATCGGCAGCGCGAAAATCATAGGCCACCGGCAACTCAAGCCGGCGCGCCAGCGCCGCGCCGTCGCCGATCTGCACGGTCAGCCGCGCCGCCGGCCGGTGCAGCACGGTCTGGCCGTGAAACCCGACAATGGCAACGTTGGATTTGTCGATATTCTCGGTGGCGAGAAAGACCTCAACCGTCTCGGCATGGACGCGGGTCACGAAGGCATCGGCTTCCGCCAGCACGCCCGACCGCGCCGTGCGCTCGGTCAGGCGCGCGCCTTGCTCCAGCGCTTGGCGCAGCAAGGCCTGCTCGTCATCCGAATAGGGTCGGTAGCCGGTCGGACCGAAGTGGTCGATGCGCTCGCCATCGGTCTCGATCAGCGCCACATCGACGCCGTCGAGCGAGGTCCCGCTCATCAGTCCGATGGCCCGTACGACCCCCACACCAAATCCCTTCAGTTGAAATCAAACCCGGACCTGTTACACCACCGCACCATGCAAGCGACAAGCCGTCCAGAGCCCCGTCAATGAGCGCCTATAAATCCGACTTTCTTAATATTCTGGCCGAGCGCGGCTTCATCCACCAGGTGTCGGAGCCGGACGCGCTGGACGCGCGCGCCAAGGCGGGCGCCATCACCGGCTATATCGGCTTCGATTGCACGGCGGCTTCGCTGCATGTCGGCTCGCTGCTACCGATCATGATGCTGTATTGGATGCAGCAGACCGGGCATAAGCCGATCGCGCTGATGGGCGGCGGCACCACAAGGGTGGGCGATCCGTCCGGCAAGGACGAGAGCCGGCGCATCCTCACCGACGAGATGATCGAGCAGAACCTCACGGGTATCCGCGCGATCTTCTCGAAATTTTTGAAATTCGAAGGCGCCGGCGGCAATGCCGTCATGGCCAACAATGCCGAATGGCTCAACAAGCTCAATTACATCGATTTCCTGCGCGACGTGGGCAAGCATTTCTCGGTCAACCGCATGCTCTCCTTCGACTCGGTGAAGCTGCGGCTCGACCGCCAGCAGGAACTCTCGTTCCTGGAATTCAACTACATGGTGTTGCAGGCCTATGACTTCGTCGAGCTACACAAGCGCACCGGCTGCGTTTTACAGATGGGCGGCTCCGATCAGTGGGGCAACATCGTCAACGGCATCGACCTCGGCCGCCGCATGATGAACGCCCAACTGTTCGCACTCACCTCGCCGCTGATCACAACCTCGTCCGGCGCCAAGATGGGCAAGACCGCCGCCGGCGCGGTCTGGCTCAACGCCGACCTGGTGAGCCCATATGACTACTGGCAATATTGGCGCAACACCGAGGATGGCGACGTCCTACGCTTCCTCAAGCTGTTTACCGTGCTGCCGCTGGACGAGATCGACCGGCTCGCCGCGTTGAAAGGCCAAGACGTCAACGAGGCCAAGAAGGTGCTCGCCACCGAAGCGACCGCGCTGGTGCACGGCCGCGCGGCGGCCGATGAAGCCGCCAGCACCGCGCGCAAGACCTTCGAGGAAGGCGCGACCTCGCTCGCGCTGCCGACCGTTTCCGTGCCACGCAAGGACATAGCCGCCGGGCTTGGCGTGTTGAATGCATTCGTGGCCGCCGGTCTTGCAACGTCGAACGGCGAAGTGCGTCGCGCCATCTCCAACAATGCGGTCGCGGTAAATGATGTGCGTATCACCAGCGATAAGCACATGATCGGCGAAAAGGACATTACTTCCGACGGCATCATCAAGCTGTCGCTCGGCAAAAAGCAGCACGTATTGTTGAAGCCGAGCTAACGCGCGCTTTTTACGCGCATGATCTAATCCGAAAACTGGTTCCCACTTTTCGGGATCAAGCGCTAGCGCGACTGCGGAATGAAATTGCGATCGAAATTGTCGGGCGACGGGATGAATTTGCGCAGCAGCCCGGGCGCGATCGCGGTCACCGGATTGACCGTGATGCGAGGAGCGCTCGGCGGGCCGACCGCCTCGTAGGTGATGCCGAGCAGGCCCTCGTTGCTACCGGCGCCGAGGAACAGCCCGACGATCGGGATCTGCCCGAACATGTTGTTGAGACCGTAGAACGGCACGAATGTGCCGCGCAGGCGCACCTCATCCTTGACGTAGTCGATCTGCCCTTCGATGGTCGCGCCCACCACCGGACCGCGCACCACGCCATCGCGCACCGCCATACGTCCGGGCACCCGCGTGAACTCGCAATGCATCTCGGAAAATTGCACGCCGCTGGACACCTGGCCGGGCGCGCCGGCAACCACGCGATCTAACCCCGGTTCGCCGCGCACGACCAAATTGCGGATATAAAGGGTGCCTTCTTGCGGCGGGTGTTCCGGTGTCGGTAGGTCCATCGCCACCCACATTTGACCGCCGAACATGCGCGGATACATATCGGTGAACCGGAACAACGCACCGGCATCGTCGGTCTCGAAATAGACGACCTGGTGATTGTCGCGGGCACGCACGCGCAGGTCGCCATTGAGCGGTGTGTCGCTGCCGATCTTGGCGTTCATCGCGAAACTGCGGATGCGGCCACCCCGGCGCATGACTTTGAGATCGAGCCCGCGCAGCGTTTCGCCGTTGTGACCAACAACGGCGCCGATCTTGACGTCGAGGTCGAGATCCGTCTGTTTTTCCTTGGACTTGTCCGGCGCCACGCCGGCGAGCGCGGTTTTCACGAAATTGGCTCCGTCGAAGATGTCGCCGCGCAGCGCCACGCGCAGCACGCCGTCGCTGGCGCGGTCGGCCTTGAGCGAGACCTTGTCGCCGTCCGACATGCTGAACACCGGAAAATTCGCCGACACGATGTCGCTCGCTGCGTCGAGTTCGACCGAACCCTTCACGTTCGTGCCCGAACCGGTGATGGTGAGATCATCGAAGCGCAGGGATTGCCTAGTCTTGACCAGCGTGTAGGTCGCGTGCGCCGGCTTGCCGGCCGCCTTCACCCAACCCGGCAGCAGGTTGTCGATCTTCACCGGCGTGAGATCGGCGTCCACGATCATCGGCGGGTCCTCGCTGTCGCCGCCGGTCCGGGTGACGACCTTGACCGGGATCGCGCCGGTGACGGTGCCGCCGAGATCGAGGCCGAGCCGGCGACGCGCGACCTCGTCGATCATCGCCTGAAAATGCAACTCGGCGTCCGCGGCGCCTTTTTTCTTGTTCAGATCGATGGTGGCCGGCGTGCCGTTGATTTTGACGTCGCCGGTGATCTGATAGCCGTCGGGGGACGCGGTCACCCGTAGCGCCGAGGCTTCGACCTTTTGTCCCATCAGCAATTTGTCGGCGGCGAAGTTGGTCAGATCCGCGGTGACGCTATAGATCGCGCTATTTTTCGGAACGTCGCGCCCTACCAATAGATTGACAGTGACTTGGGCGGCGACCGTGCCGCGGCTCGACGCCGGATCGAGCACCGTACCGACATTATCGCGTAGCCCGTCGCTGGCCAGCAGGGCGGCCGCCGCCGGCACCGCCCCGTCGATGCGGAAGCGGGTGCGCGCCGGTGACGGACTGAGGTGGGTATTCGGTATTTCGAAAACTCCGTTCGCAATATTGAGCTTGCGCCCCGGCGTCACCTCTACGGTGCCGCGGCCGAGGCTGACATTGACGAAGCCGCCGGTGATGTGCGCCGTGAGATCGGCGTCGCGGATTGCCGGCAAGCTGTCGACTGGGCGAAGGGTCGTGCCGCTGGTCTCGATATCGACCGACAGCCCTTCGTCGAGCAAAGGCGGCCCATGGTCTTTGAAGTTCGCCAGTGGCGCATTGCCGGCGACCACCACGCGCTCGACGATTCCGCCGGACATGTGGGTCTCAACCCACTCGCGCACGTTGACGGCGGTGAACACCGGCCATATGCGCTTGAGTACCGCCATCGGCATGCGGGTGGCGGCGATACCGAATGCCAAATGCGGTTCGGCGCCGGAATAATCCAGGCTGCCGGTGACCGCGACCGCGACATTGTGCGAAGGCCGCGTATCGATGCGGCTGAAGTCGCCCTGTTCGAGATCGACGCGGCGGCGCACCGTGTCGATGCGCGCGCGCACCACCACCCTATTGAGGGCAAAGCCCTCCTCGTCGGATTTTCCCACCGAGGCCAGAATAATCGGTTCGATCACTGGATCACTACGCGCCAGGCTGAACATCCAGACGCCGTTCTGATCGACGGGCAACTCCAGCGCGGCGCGCAACGTGAACTGATTGCCGCCCGATTGGATCTGAAACGGAATGATCAAGGCATGCTGGCGCGCCTCCCAAGTGAACCGGACGTCGGCGTGATCGATTTTCAAACTGGGATTTTCGCTGTCGGGATCGACGATGGTGCCCGCATCCGCGAGCACCTGGCCCTGCAGCCGTTGCAGCGTGCCATCGGATGAGATTTCCGCGCGTACGCTCGCCGACAGCGGCAAGTCGACGTCGAGATTGCCTTCGTTGAGGCGCATGGCCAGAAGAATGTCCTTGGACGAGACATGCCGCGCTTCGATGCCGACCGCGCGCACACCGTCGCCGAGCGGCCGCAACGCAGCGCTCAACACCCATGGCCGGTCGGGGTCGTCCGACGCCAGACGAAAGATCACGCCGCCCTGGTGCGGCCGGGTTAGGCTCACATTGATCCGGCTGAACGTCCAATGCTTGCCGTTGCGCTGATCGTCTACGATCAGATTGCCGTTCTTGAGACCGAGCTCACGCAGATCGTGACCGTCGAGGCCGGTCGCGCCCAGACCATCGATCCAGCCGAGGATGCCGGCAACGCCCTGCGAGCCGGTGCGTAGCGGTCCCTGCGGCAATGAATCGGCCGGCAGGCCGGACTGCGCCGCAGGCAATGTCGGGGACGCGGTGGCGATCGGCCGCTTGTTGGCGCCGGCGAACACGGTGACCCCGCCGTCGGTCTCGATCCGCACCGACAATTCGGCCCCGACCAGATTGAGGCTTGACGCACGCACATTGCCGGTGAGCAGGCCGGCGCCGGAAATGCCCACTTCAGCTTTCGGCGCGGTCGCGACCACGGTGCCGTCGGCGTCGCGCACGACGATGTCGCGCAAGCGTAGGGATGTGCGACCGTTCTCGTCGCGCTCGATCTGGGTGCCGCCGACCGATACGGTCTGTTTGCCGCCAAAATTCTTCTCGATCGCCGCTTTTAGCCACGGGGTCGCCACATCGAGTTCGATCGGGCCACTCGAGAGACGCCACCACAGGCCAGCAATGGCGGCCACAACGACCGCGAAGGCGAGCGTCGTACCCCAGAAGCTCCGCCGCACCCATGGCCGGCGCACAATCCCGACCACGCCACGGCGCAGCGCGTTCCACTGCCGACGGCTGGAACCTTGCGCCGCATGATGATGACCATGATGCGGATGCTGGCTCGCGCCCGGCGCTTGGCGGGCTGAATGCCTATGATCGTGTTCGCTCGGTGTCATGCCCTAATGGGCGCCCCTCGTCCGACGCATTGCATGTATTCTGCCGCCGGCCGGGATTTCGTCCAGCGCGGCCCGTGGCACGTAACTGTGGAACCGCTTGCGCCCACCCGACGCAACTGGCAATTCCAACATTGACGGGTCGAAAACGACGAAAGGAAGGCATATGGGACGCGAACTTGACGCGGGATCGCAAGCGCCCACGTTCAGCTTGCAGCGTGACGGCGGAACGACTGTATCGTTGAAGGATTTCAAGGGCCGCAACCTCGTCCTCTATTTCTACCCCAAGGCTGACACCCCCGGCTGCACCAAGGAAGCCATCGCATTTTCGCACCTGCGCGCCGCCTTTGCCAAAGCCGGCACCGAGATTCTCGGCGTCTCGGCCGATCCGGTGCAGGCACAGGACAAATTCAAATCCAAGCACAAGCTCAAAATCGCGCTCGCCTCCGACGAGGCCAAGAAGATGCTGGAAGCTTATGGCGCTTGGGGTGAGAAATCGATGTACGGGCGCAAATACATGGGCGTCATCCGCAAGACTTTTCTGATCAACGGGAAAGGCCGCATCGTCCGCATTTGGCCGAAAGTGAGCGTTTCGGGACACGCCGAAGAGGTACTCGAGGCCGCAAAAGCTCTGTAATTCCCTCACTTCTCCGCGCAAATGTACATACGGACGGCGCGGATTTCCGCTTTTTTAACCATAAGCGATTGATATCGGCGGGCTGGTCCACCGGCTTCGGCCGCGGCCGAACCGGCGCGGAGCGTCGATGTCGCATTCGTCCCAATCGTATTATCCGACCGCCGGCCACACCGCGCAACCCCGCGCGCAATCGGCCGCCGCCGTGTCGCGCCACCTGCAGCGCGCCCACGGCGACTACACGCTGGTGCACGGCGGACGCCAGGTCCGCCTCGGCCCGATCGCGTTCTGGATCGTGGTCGGCACGCTGGTGGTCATGGCGGTGTGGTCAGTCGCCACCGGAACCTATTTCGCATTCAGCGAGGCCGTGCTCACCCGCCTGATCGGCCGCCAGGCAGAAATGCAGTTTGCCTACGAGGACCGCATCGCCGAATTGCGCGCGCAGGTCGATCGCATCACCAGCCGGCAATTGCTCGACCAGGAACAATTCGAGCAGAAGCTCAGCGCGCTGTTGCAGCGGCAGGCGACGTTGGAGCAGCGCACCTCAGCGCTCGGCGGCGATGTTTCCACCACCGGCTCGATCCGGCCCGCGCGCAACGCGCTGCCGGCGCAAGCGCCAGCCGACCGGCCGATCAAGGCCTCCCCGATCAACGATACGGTGATTTTCTCGGCACCGCCCGACCGCGAGGCGCGGCTTGAATCGCGCGAAATGCCGGCGAGTATGACGCGCATCGCCAGCCGCGGCGACGCCGGCGGGCTCGACGGCATTCTCGGCCGAATGTCTGCCGCGCTCGACAAGGTCGAGCACCGGCAGACCGCCGCGCTGACCGATCTGGAAGAGCGCGTCGACACCAGGGCGCGCCGCATGCGCAGCGTGCTCAGCGATCTCGGCGTCGATCCGGCCAAGACGCCGGCGGGCGCCGGCTTCGGCGGGCCGTTCGTGCCGTTGAAGCCGCCGCGCGCGGGCGCTAGCGCCTTCGAGCGCCAGCTCTACCGCATCAATGTCGCGCGCGCCGAGATCAACCAATATTCCTACACCCTGGTCGCCGTGCCGGTGCGCAAGCCGGTGGGCGGCGAGGTGGACATGAGTTCGCCGTTCGGCATGCGCCTCGACCCGTTCCTGGGCCGGCCCGCCGTCCATACTGGCATCGACCTGCGCGGCGAAACCGGCGAACCGGTGCACGCCACCGCCACCGGCAAAGTGAGCATCGCCGGCCGCGAAGGCGGCTATGGCAACATGGTCGAAGTCAACCACGGCAATGGCCTGGCCACCCGCTACGGCCATCTCTCGCAAATTGACGTGAAGGTCGGCCAAACGGTGCGCATCGGCGAGATCATCGGCAGGATCGGCTCGACCGGGCGATCGACCGGCCCGCATCTGCACTACGAGACCCGCATCAACGGCGAGGCGGTCGACCCGCAGAAATTCCTGCGCGCCGGCATCAGGCTGGGCAGTCTTTAGCTATTCAACATCCTCGACCTGCTCCGGCCCGCCGCCGAACGCTTTCTGCGCGAGAGCTGCCTGCATGAATTCGTCGAGATCGCCATCGAGCACCGCGCCGGTGTTGGAGGTGGATACGCCGGTGCGCAGGTCCTTCACCATCTGATAGGGCTGCAAGACATACGAACGAATTTGATGGCCCCAGCCGATGTCGGTCTTGGCGGCCTGATCGGCCTCTGCCTTGGCCTCGCGCTTCTTCATCTCCGCTTCGAACAGTTTCGCGCGCAGCATATCCCAGGCCATGGCGCGGTTGCGGTGCTGCGAGCGGTCCTGCTGGCACTTCACCACGATGTTGGTCGGGATGTGGGTGAGCCGGACTGCCGACTCGGTCTTGTTGACGTGCTGGCCGCCGGCGCCGCCCGAACGCATGACGTCGGTGCGCACGTCGTTTTCGTTGATGTCGATCTTGATGCGGTCGTCCACTACCGGGAAGACCACGACGCTGGCGAACGAGGTATGCCGCCGCGCATTGGCGTCGAACGGCGAGATGCGCACCAGCCGGTGCACGCCGTTCTCGCTCTTGAGCCAGCCATAGGCGTTGAGGCCCTTGATCACCACGGTCGCCGACTTGATGCCGGCGCCCTCGCCTTCGCTCTCTTCGATCCAGTCGACCTTGTAGCCGTGTGACTCGCCCCAGCGCACATACATGCGCATCAGCATGCCGGCCCAGTCCTGGCTCTCGGTGCCGCCGGCGCCGGCATGGACTTCGAGATAGCAGTCGTTGGCGTCGGCCTCGCCTGAGAGCAGCGCTTCCAGCTCGCGCCGCGCCACTTCCGCCTTCAGGCGCTTGAGGGCCGCTTCCGCCTCGGCGACGGTCTTGTCGTCTTTTTCGGCCTCGCCCATCTCGATCATGGTGAGCTGGTCGGCGAGCTCTTGCTCGATACGGCCGATGGCGTTGAGCCGGTCCTCCAGCGCGTCGCGCTCGCGCATCACGCGCTGGCCGCGCGCCTGGTCGCTCCAGAGACTGGGGTCTTCCGCCTCTTTGTTCAACTCGGCGAGGCGGCGGGTCGCGGTATCGACGTCAAAGATGCCTCCTCAGCAGCTTAAGCGACTGCTTGATCTCTTCGATGAGGCTCTGGGTTTCCGCGCGCATATTGAATTCCAATGCCGCCGGGTGCGGCGTTACGAGTCGATGTGATCGGGATTTAACGTCGCAAGCGTGCCGACGCAACTCTCAATGCCGGCTTCTGAAGCTCAATACAGCCCGCCGGTGCCCGAACGGACCGCGCGATCGGCGTCTGGGCTGACCCGGAAGAAGCCGGGCGGAGCACGTCCTGGCGCTTGTTCTGGTTGCTGCTGGTCATTGCCGTAGCCAACCACGGAATAGTTGTCAGGCGGCGCGGTGCCCGGCTTGAAGGCTTCCAGGATCGGCCGCTCGGTGCCCGGTCCGGCGCGCTGCCCGCTCTTCAGATCGACGCGGATGAGCTTGATGCCGGGCGGCACGCGGAACGGCACCGCCGGCTTGTCGGCGAGCGCGACTTTCAGGAAATCCTTCACGATCGGTGCAGCCAGGTGGCCGCCGGTCGCGCCGCGCGCCAGATGGCGCGGCTTGTCGTAGCCCATATAGACGCCGACTACGATGTCCGGCGTGAAACCAATGAACCAGGCATCCTTCTCGTCATTGGTGGTGCCGGTCTTGCCGGCCACCGGCTTGCCGACCTCTTTTTGGAAGCCCGCGCCGGCTGCCGTGCCGCGCAGGACCACGCCTTCCATCATGGAGGTGATCTGATAGGCGGTCATCGGGTCGAGCACCTGCTCGCGCCGGTCGATCAGCGAGGGCTCCGGCTGGTTGCCCCATTTCTTGGTGTCGCAGCCGATGCATTCGCGCTCGTCGTGGCGATAGACGGTGTGGCCGTAACGGTCCTGGATGCGGTCGATCAGCGTCGGCTTCACGCGCCGACCGCCATTGTCGAACATCGCATAAGCCGTGGCCATGCGCAGCAGCGTGGTTTCGCCGGCGCCGAGCGCAAACGATAGATAGGGCGGTAACTCGTCATAGACACCGAACCGCTTGGCATATTC
>Ga0209890_10000971_pt1 | contig 13187 bp, 14 predicted proteins | sample OrgsoiDNA2013049_FD_185799 | JGI IMG/M metagenome (GOLD analysis project Ga0209890, IMG submission 185799) | Permafrost soil microbial communities from the Arctic, to analyse light accelerated degradation of dissolved organic matter (DOM) -... | ecosystem: Environmental > Terrestrial > Soil >...
CCCCCATTGACGGAGGGGGCTGCGCCTCCCGGCGCTCCACTTGGCAGCGCTCATTGTCGGCGCGCCGCACCTTGTTCCGCCATCAAACGTCACTCGAGATGACGCCCTCTGCGAACAAGGCGGGATGAATATAAAGGGGTTGGCGAGAGCGAGGATAAGTTCTCACGGTATTGTGATTATAGTCCTAACGGTTGTGCGGCCAGGTCCGCGCGTTATCTCTTTACCGACCGCTATTCGCAGGAGTCGCCGATGCATACCCATTCGATCGAGCCCTGGCAGCACGCCCATGTGTTCCTTGGGCAGCGACACGACCGGCACGAGCGGCGCACCTGGTTTGTGGTCGCGCTCACCGCGGCGATGATGGTGGCGGAGATCATCGGCGGCACCCTGTTCGGCTCGATGGCGGTGGTGGCCGACGGCTGGCACATGTCGACCCATGCCGGCGCGCTCACCATTGCGGCGCTCGCCTACCGCTTCGCGCGCCGCCACGCGCGCGACCCGCGCTTTTCGTTCGGCACCGGCAAGGTGGGCGAATTGGCGGCGTTTTGCAGCGCCGTGATCCTCGCCATGATCGCGGCGGCGATCGGCTACGAAGCGCTCGCGCGCCTGTTCGCCCCGGTGCCGATTCACTTCGCGGAAGCGACCTGGCTGGCGGCGGTCGGGCTTGGCGTCAATCTCGCCAGCGCCTGGCTGCTGTTCGACAAGGATCATCACCATGCGCACGATCACGAGTACGGGCATGATGACGACCATGCGCATCATCATCACCACGGGCACGATTCCAACATCCGCGCGGCTTACGTGCACGTGCTCGCCGACGCCATGACCTCGGTGCTGGCGATTGTCGGCCTGCTGGCCGGGCGCTTCTATGGTTGGGTGTTCATGGACCCGCTGATGGCGCTGATCGGCGTTGGCGTGATCCTGAGCTGGTCAGTCAGCCTCTGGCGCACGACCGGCACGGTGCTGCTCGACATGGTGCCTGACCGCCATCTCGCAGGTGTCATCCGCAAGCGGCTCGAGATCGACGGCGACCGGGTGAGCGACCTGCACCTGTGGCGGCTCGGCCCCGGCCATTCCGGCCTGATCGCGGCGGTGGTGTCCGACCGCCCGCAGGCGCCTTCGGCCTATAAGCACAGGCTCGACGGTATTGCGGGACTTTCGCATGTGACGATCGAAGTGCATGCCTGCGAGGACCACAAGCGCAAGGCGGCGTAGCATTGCGAGGCCGAACGGGCCTCTGCTATACGCGCCAGAGCATGATCCCGAAAAGTGGGTACCGGTTTTCGGACAAGATCATGCTCTTAGACTACAAGCATCCCTTGAGGTTTCCATGTCCGTCGACGCCGACACCGTCCGCCGCATCGCGCATCTGGCGCGCATCGCCGTCGCCGATAGCGAGGTGGAGAACCTGCGCGCCGAGCTCAACGCCATGCTGGCCTTCGTCGAGCAACTGCAGGAGGTGAACGTCGAGGGCGTCGAGCCGATGACCTCGGTGACGCCGATGGCGATGAAAAAACGTCACGACGTGGTCACGGCCGGCGACGACGCCGAGGCGGTGCTCAAGAACGCGCCGCAGAGCGCAGATCACTTTTTCCTCGTTCCCAAGGTCGTCGAGTGATGTGCCTCGCCTGTGAGCTCGCTTTGATGATCGCGCTGGACGATCTGCCGGCTACGCCGCCGCCCGGCTTTCCGGGCGCGCGTGCCGACGATGCCGCGCGCTTTGCCTGCGACGCGCCCGCGGACGCAGCCCCGCCCGCCGCGCCACCGGCGACGGATAAGCGCAAATCTATAGTGAAAAGCCGTGAGTGATTTGAATTCGCTTAACTTGGCGCAAGCGCGCGACGGGCTGAAGAAGAAATCCTTCTCCGCCGTCGAACTGGCCGACGCGCATCTCCTCGCGATGGAGAAGGCGCGCGCGCTCAACGCCTATGTGCTGGCGACGCCCGAGCGCGCGAGCGCGATGGCGAAAGCCAGCGACGCACGCATCCACGCCGGCAAGGTCGGGCCGTTGGAAGGCATTCCGCTCGCCATCAAGGACATGTTCTGCACCGAAGGCGTGCGCTCGACGGCGTGCTCGCACATCCTCGATAATTTTGTGCCGACCTACGACTCGACGGTGACCGCGCATCTTTGGCGTGACGGCGCGGTGCTGCTCGGCAAGACCAACAATGACGAATTCGCCATGGGCTCGTCGAACGAGACCTCGCATTTCGGGCCGGTAATCTCGCCATGGCGGCGCAAGGGCGCGAATACGCCGCTGGTGCCGGGCGGATCAAGCGGCGGTTCGGCGGCGGCGGTGGCCGCGCAATTGTGCCTGGGTGCGACTGGCACCGACACCGGCGGTTCGATCCGCCAGCCGGCGGCTTTCACCGGCACGGTCGGCATCAAGCCGACTTATGGCCGCTGCTCGCGCTGGGGCATCGTGGCGTTTGCCTCCTCGCTCGACCAGGCCGGCCCGTTCGCGCGCACGGTGCGCGACGCCGCCATCCTGCTGCGCTCCATGGCCGGGCCCGATCCGAAAGACACCACCTGCGCCGATCTGCCGGTGCCGGACTACGAAGCGGCCATCGGCCAATCGGTGAAGGGATTGCGCATCGGCATCCCGAAAGAATACCGGCTCGACGGCATGCCGGCGGAGATCGAGAAGATCTGGCAGCAGGGCAGGGAATGGTTGAAGGCGGCGGGCGCCGAACTGGTCGAGGTGTCGCTGCCGCACACCAAATATGCGCTGCCCGCCTATTACATCGTGGCGACGGCGGAGGCCTCGTCCAATCTCGCGCGCTATGACGGCGTGCGCTACGGCTTGCGCGAGCAGGCGAGCGACATCACCGACATGTATGAGCGCACCCGCGCCAAAGGTTTCGGCGCCGAGGTGCGCCGGCGCGTGATGATCGGCACTTATGTTTTGTCGGCCGGCTATTACGACGCTTATTATTTGCGCGCGCAGAAGGTGCGCACGCTGATCAAGCGCGACTTCGAGGACTGCTTCAAGGCTGGCGTGCACGCCATGCTGACGCCGGCGACGCCGTCGGCCGCCTTCGGCGTCGGCGAAAAGGGCCAAGTCGATCCGGTCGAGATGTATTTGAACGACGTGTTCACGGTGACGGTGAACATGGCGGGCTTGCCGGGCATCGCGGTGCCGGCGGGGCTCGATGGCCAGGGCCTGCCGCTCGGCCTGCAATTGATCGGCCGGCCGTTCGACGAGGAGACGCTGTTTTCGGCCGCCGCCGTCATCGAGCAGGCGGCCGGGCATTTTACGCCAAAGGCGTGGTGGTGACGCGCCGCTAATTCGGTTCGGCGGCCGCGATCGGCGGCAGGTCCTCGTCGCCGTTGATGACTGTCTTGCCGCCCAATTCGCCGCCGCTGAAGATAAAGATGACCGCCGCCAAGGCGACCAAGCCGCCGACGATGAGCCCGAAAGTGCCGTTGTCCTGTTTCATGATCTTCGCTCTGTTGTCCGCTATCCAAACGTTCGCCGTTTGAATGAAGTTCCTCGCGAGCGCGATGCGCGCGCCGCGATTCCGACAACAAACTATGCAGAATTCGGGCCAATTTTAGGAAAGCCAGCGGCGCTGGCCGGACCCCCGCAAATTGCAGCTTTAGCGCCTGTGAGTTTGCGCGCCGGTCAGCCCGGCTCCATGCCGCGCTTCTTGAAAGCCTCGGCGGCTTGCGGCGAGGTGAGGAATTTCACCAGTGCCTTGGCTGCATCCGCCTCCTTGGCGCCGGCGATGATGCCGCTGGAGAACACCGTCGTCTGCTGCACCTCTGCAGGCAGCGGCGCGACGAAATCCACCCCGGGGAAAGTCGCGATCTCACTGACCTGCTGGAAGCCGATCTCGACCTCATGCTTGGCGATCAGATCGCCGACGAACACGCCGGACGGCGTCTGTTTGAGCTTGCCTTTGACCTGGTCGGCAACGCCGAGCTTCTCGAACAGGCTGATAAGATAGACGCCGCTCGGGCCGGTCGAATAGCCGATCGATTTGGCGGCGAGGATGGTCTTCTTCAGCGCCTCGACGGTGCTGATGTCGGGCTTGGGTGCGCCTTTCGGGACGCCGAGCGCGACACCGGATTTGGCCAGGTCGACGCGGCTGCCGGGGACCGCCTTGCCGGCCTTGATCTGGGCGTCGATGGCCGGGCCGGCCATGATGATCATGTCGTAGCTTTCGCCGTCGGCCAGCCGCTTTTGCACATTAAGCGTGCCGGTGAAGATGGTCGTGACCTTGTGCCCGGTCGCCTTCTCGAACTGCGGAACCAGTTCGCGATAGGTGTCCTCGGTGGCCTGGGTGGACAAAACCTTGATCTCGGCGGCGCCGGCCATGCTTGAGAATAGCAGCAGCCCGGCCGCGGTGGTCGTGAATTGGCGTGTCATGAGAGCCCCCAGGATGCAGTTCTATTGTCGTTTTGCCGCAGTCTAGTCTTACGGCCTGCCACGCGATAGATAGTCGCGCCATGACCGTGAGCAAACCCGACAAATTGATCAAAGGCGCGACCGGCGACTGGGAAGTCGTCATCGGCATGGAGGTGCATGCCCAGGTCACCTCGAAGGCGAAGCTGTTCTCCGGCGCCTCCGCCGAATTCGGCGGCGAACCCAACAGCCATGTCTCGCTGGTCGATGCCGCCATGCCGGGCATGCTGCCGGTGATCAACGAGGAATGCGTCAAACAGGCGATCCGCACAGGGCTCGGGCTCAAAGCCAAGATCAATCTGAAATCGGTGTTCGACCGCAAGAATTATTTTTATCCCGACCTGCCGCAGGGCTACCAGATCAGCCAGTACAAATCGCCGATCGTGGGCGAGGGCGCGGTGATCGTCGATCTGGAAGGCGGCGAGGCCGTCACCATCGGCATCGAGCGGCTGCATCTCGAGCAGGACGCCGGCAAGAGCCTGCACGAGCGGCATCCGACACTGTCCTATGTCGATCTCAACCGCTCGGGCGTGGCGCTGATGGAGATCGTGTCGAAGCCCGATCTGCGCTCGGCCGAGGAGGCCAAGGTCTTCCTCACCAAGCTGCGCTCGATCCTGCGCTATCTCGGCACCTGCGACGGCAACATGGAGGAAGGCAGCCTGCGCGCCGACGTCAACGTCTCGGTGCGCAAGCCGGGAGCAAAGCTCGGCACGCGCTGCGAGATCAAGAACGTCAATTCGATCCGCTTCATCGGCCAGGCGATCGAGCACGAGGCGCGCCGGCAGATCGAGATCATCGAGGACGGCGGCTCGATCGATCAGGAGACGCGGCTGTTCGATGCGGGGCGCGGCGAGACGCGCTCCATGCGCACCAAGGAGGAGGCGCACGACTACCGCTATTTCCCTGATCCGGATCTATTGCCGCTGGAGTTCGATCTCGCCTATGTCGACGCGCTGAAGGCGCACCTGCCGGAGCTTCCCGATGAGAAGAAGGCGCGCTTCATGCGCGACTACGGGCTCTCAAGCTACCAGGCGAATGTCGTTGTGGCTGAAAGAGAGACCGCGGAATTTTTTGAAATTGGTTTGAAAACAGCCATTAAACCTATGCTGGCCCCCACGCAAATCCCGGTAAATGCACCGTCATTTCCGCTTGGCGGAATCTATGACGGCGGCACGTTCTTATCGGTCCCACCGGAAAAGATAAGCTCAGTTGCCTCAAGTACGGCAAGTATCACTATCAATGAATTATTTGGCCGCCTTAATGCGGCTGGCAAAGACATCAAAAGCTCACCAATCACTGCGGAGCAATTGGGACAGGTCGTCAATCTGATCGCGGACGGTACGATATCCGGCAAGATAGCCAAGGATCTGTTCGAGATCCTGTGGACTGAAGGTGGCGATCCGCGCGCCATCGTCGCGCAGCGCGGCATGAAGCAGGTCACCGACGTCGGCGCGATCGAAAAGACGGTGGACGAGATCATCGCCAAGCATCCGGACAAGGTCGCCGACGCCAAATCCAACCCGAAGGCGATCGGTTGGTTCGTCGGACAGGTCATGAAGGCGTCCGGCGGCAAGGCGAGCCCGCAGGCGGTCAACGAAATCCTGAAAAAGAAACTCGGACTCTGACGCGCGCGACGGTCCGCGCGTGCGGGAATCCGTTTTGTGTGCAGTGCGGCAATTATTTGCCGCGCATGAGCGTGCATGAACAAAAAATTTCGACGCGAAATGAGATCGGCGCGCGCAATCGCGTAAAAATTTCCGCCGCTAACGACGTGCGACGCGAATCACCCGGCACTGATTCGCTCATTTTTTGCTCGATTCCGCTCCGCGCACACCATTTGCGCGACAAATTTTGAAAATTATTTTTGCCTGTGCAGATGTCGCCGCAGCGTGCGATGTCGGTGCAAAACTTAACGCGCACGCGCGAAAACTTTTCGTCGCGCGGCGATAACAACATAAGAGCGGCGTTGCAAGATGTCCTTATTTCATCGTGCTTTTCACACTCTCTGCACAATGCATTCGACAAAGCGTAATGCATTCGTTGCGCGCACTGACGTGCTGCATATGCGCGACGTTAACGACGTTGCAATGCGCGTCGCACGCCGCGGATACACACTTCGTTAGTGGAGTCAGTGTTTTTTTCATTGCGCTGTAGTAAACGGAATGCAGTGCGTGTCGATCCGCGACCGTACTGATGCAGACATCCGCCATGTTTCATGGCTAGGAGGGCAGCAAATGGCTAAACGTAGGAAGAAAGCAGCTAAGAAGAAGAAGAAGCTCTAGTCTGACGCTTCTTGATCTTCGGCCATGCTTGCCGGGGATTGCGTCATACGGGCCGGTGCGCGTCATGGTGTGACGAGCGCAACGCGGTTGCCCCGAGACGCCCGGTTCGAATGATGACAGAGGGCGTCGGCGAGACATTGTGTCTCGCCGACGCCCTCGGCACGTTTGGATCAAAAAGTTTTTTTGTGCGCGCTTTTAGAAACTGAGCATGATCTTTTCCGAAAACCGGTTCCCATCCCCGATCAAGTCGAGGACAAGATTTTCTGGACCATGCGCTAGCCGGCCGCTTTGAGACGCTTGTTGCACGCGCTCCAGAATTTCGGCCACTTCATTCCCTTCTCGATCTTGCCGGCGGCCTTGGCTTCCTTCCATTCGGCGCCGCACTTCTTCAGCCGCTCGCGCGCGGCGAGTTGCCCCGGCGTCGGTGGCTTCTTCACTTTGGCTTGCTTCTTTTCCGGCGCGGCCGGCTGCGTGGTCTGCGCAGCGGCGGTTTGCGTCAGCAGCGGCAGCGGCGCGGTGATCAGGCCGGCCGCCAGCAGGGCGGCGAACAATGCTTTGGACATGAATCCCCCCGTTTTTGTGTTGCAGGTCTAAGCCTGCAACCTAGGAGATCAGAATAACCATCTAAGGTTGTGCCCGTCTAGTAGTTGCGGTTTACCGCCGTCCGCCTTACGTCAGACGGCGATTTTCAGACATTTTACGGGTTAGGGAGCAGGGCAATGGCGCGTGCGAAGGCGAAACGGTCCACGAAATCGAAGCCGGCGGGCAAGGCGAAGACCAAGGCCAAAGCGGCCAAAAAAACAGCAAAGCCGATTGAGCTTTATTACTGGCCGACGCCGAACGGCTTCAAGATTTCGATCATGCTGGAAGAGTGCGGGCTGCCCTACACCATGATCCCGGTGAACATTTCCAGGGGCGAGCAGTTCAATCCGGATTTCCTCAAGATCTCGCCGAACAACCGCATGCCGGCGATCGTCGATCCCGCCGGGCCGGGTGGGCGGCCGATCTCGATCTTCGAATCCGGCGCCATCCTGCAATATCTCGGGCGCAAGACTGGCAAGTTCTATCCCAAGGACGAGCGCGCGCGCGTCGAAGTGGATCAATGGCTGTTCTGGCAGATGGGCGGCATCGGGCCGATGGCGGGGCAGGTGCACCACTTCAAGAATTACGCGGTGGAGACATTGACCTACGCGATCAAACGCTACGTCGATGAAGTGAACCGGCTCTACGGCGTGATGAATCTGCGGCTCAAGGATCGCGAATTCATCGCCGGCAAATATTCCATAGCCGACATGGCGATCGTCGGCTGGGCCAATGGCTGGGAGCGGCAAGGCCAAGACATCAACCAGTTCCCGCACATGAAGCGCTGGCTCGAGACCATGAAGGCGCGCCCCGCGGTCAAACGCGGCATGACGCTCGGCCTCGAGCTGCGCCAGGGCATCGACATGAAGGATCCGAAGGTGCAGGCGGTGCTGTTCGGCCAGCGCGCGCGCAGCGCTTAAGCAGTCCGCGCCGGGCATTGTCGCGCGGGTGGTTAGTTACCGCTTACCCAGCGCGGTTAGCGCTTCCTCAACCGGCCGGCCGGACGGCCCATTTAGCTAGATAATACGAGGCTTTCTCGCATGCGCGCGCGGCGAGGCACGCCGCGCATTCACATTCGATTCATCGCGACGCTTAAACTGTCATTCAAATTTTCTCGCCAATGATCGCGCTGTTCGGGCGAACAAGTTTTCGTCCGGCAACAGGGACGACGTGACTGGCCGTCGGGGGGCGGCCGGTTGCGATCATGGGGAGGCTGAAATGGCCATCGAAACTACGGCGGCTTATGCCGTCGAACCTAAAGACGCGGCAGGCTGCTTTGCGCTCGGCATGAACTATTCGGCCGGCGCGGGCGTCGCGGTCGATCTGATCGAGGCGCACAAGTGGTTCAACATCGCGGCCATGCGTGGACACGCGGACGCCGCGCGGCTGCGCCGCGAAATCGCCGAGCAGATGGCCGACGCCGAGATCGGCCGCGCCCAGCGCGCGGCACGCGATTGGCTCAAGAGCCATCCGCAGGCGCCGGCGCCAGCGCCCGCCATCCGCGCCGCTGCTTGATACGCCGCGCGCGGATTACAGTGCAGCGATGAAGGGCACGAGCGCGGCGCGCAACGTCGCGATCGCGCTCGGCCAATCGCCGAGCGCGCTTTGACGGAACAGCCGCGCCTGTGGGTACCAGGGGCAATGCTCACCGGAAAATGTCCAGCGCCAGTCCGGCGCAAAGGGCAGCATCACCCAGACCGGCCGCCCCAGGCTGCCGGCCAGATGCACCACCGAGGTATCGACCGAAATCGTGAGATCGGCGAGCGCGGCCACCGCCGCCGTGTCGGCCATGTCGGCGAGCTCATTGCCGAGATGGCTGATATTGCCATGGCGCGCCAGAAGCTCGGCGTCGTTGCCGCGCAGCTCGCGCTGGATGCTCAGGAAGGAAACGCCGTTGAGCGTGAGCAGCGGTTCGAGAAGCTTGAGATCGATCGAACGGTTGCGGTCGTTGGCGTGGCTCACATTACCGGCCCAGGCCAGTGCCACGCGTTTACCCGGCAGCGCCTCGATGCGGGCGCGCCATTTGGCGAGGTGGGCCTCGTCCGCGCGCAGATAGGGGATGTCGGCGGGAATGTTTCCCGGCTCGGTCTTCAACGCCAGCGGCAGGCTGCCGAGCGGACAATGCACGTCATAGGTGGGCAGCGTCTCGCCGCGCGCGTGGCAGGAGGCGACGCCTTCCAGGCCGGCCAATAGGCTTTTCAGCTCGGGCTGAACTTCGAGCATCACCTTTGCGCCGGCGCGCGCCAGCAGCGGGGCATAGCGCGCGAACTGGATGGTGTCGCCCAGGCCCTGTTCGGCGTGCAGCAGGATGGTCTTGCGCGCGAGCGGGTATTCGCCGAGCCAGAGCGGGCGGCCGTAGCCGCGGCGCGTGTCGCTCATGCCGCTGCGCTTCCAGCGCCATTCGTATTGCGCGAAGCCGGATGCCAAGTCGCCGAGCGTGAGTAGGCTGAGCGCCCGATTGAAATGGGCGTCGGCATAATCCTTCTGCAGCGCGATCGCCTTGTCGAAGCTCTTGATCGCGTCATCGTGCCGGTTGAGCGCTTGCAGCGCGCGGCCGCGATTATTCCAGGCCTGCCCATGGTTGGGGGCAGCAGTGAGCGCGCGATCGAAGGCGGCGATGGCCTCGTCATAGCGGCCGAGCGCGGCGAGCGCATTGCCGCGATTGTACAGCGCGGCCGGATGACCCGGCATCAGCGCCAAGGCGGCGTCGAAATCGGCGAGCGCCTGCTCGGTGCGGTTTAGCGTTGCGAGCGCGCTGCCGCGATTGAGCAAGGCGTCGGCATGGCGCGGATGGCGCGCCAGCACCTCATCGAAGCAGGCGAGCGCGTCCTGCGGGCGCCCAAGAGCGAGCAGCGCGTTGCCGCGATTGTGCAGGGCATCCGGATCGCCCGGCCGCAACGCCAGCGCCTTGTCGAGGCAATCGAGCGCCTCGGCGTCGCGCTTGAGCGCGTGCAGCACGTTGGCGAGATTCATCAAGACGTCGGGCGCTTTGGGATTGATCTTGAGCGCGGCCGACATCAGGCGGAAGGCCTCACCCATCTGGCCGCCTTGCGCCTTCGCCAGCCCGAGCAATTGCAGCGCGTCGGAATGTTCCGGCGCAACCTTCAGCACGCGCGCGTACAGCTTCTCAGCCTCGCGCAGCCGCCCCCGCTGGTGCAGGGCGACGGCCTCCTGCATCGCTTGCTGTAAGTTGAACGGGGATTTTTGCGCCATGGCGCGCGATAGGAACCCGGTTCATCCTGGCGCGCAAGCATATCAGCTGCGCCATCGGGCCTGGACCGGGGCACGCTATGTCAAGCCGTTTGGCCGCTTTTCAGTCGTCGTGACGCTTGCGCGTGCGCTTGGCGGGCCGCTCGGCGGGGCCGGTGTAGAACAAGTTTTGTTCGCAGAAGCCGCCCATGCCACGGACCGTTTCCATGCATTGCTCGAAACTCACGAAGCCGCAATTGCGGCCGCCGCCCCCTCTGCCGCCGCCGTAAGCGGCGCACCATTTGTAAGGATCGGCCTGGCCAGCCGTCGGCGTGAACACGTCCAGTGCCGCAAGCGTGGTCAGGGCGAAAAAAACCGAACATAATCTGCGCATCGAACATCTCCCGGTTCTGCGTTCGCTTATAAAACGTTTAACCAGCGTCAATCTTTGCGATGTTTGCGCGCCCGCTTGGCGGGCCGCTCAGTGGGGCCGGTATAGAACAAGTTGCGCTCGCAAAAGCCGCCCATTCCGCGGATCGTTTCCATGCATTGCTCGAAGCTCACGAAGCCGCAGTTTCGCCCGCCGTCGTCGTTGCCGCCATATTGCGCGCACCAGGGATATTCGATCGCCGCGGCGGGCCGGGCGAGGGCTGCCATGGCTGCGATGGCAATAATGGCAAAGAGCGCCGAATTGAACCTGGTCATGGCTGTCGTCCCGGTCGGTGGGATGTCACCCTGTAAGCGGTAACCCGCGTTTTGGCGTTTTAGTTCGCGCGGCGTCAAATTTTATGCGGCGCGCGCCGTCAGCTTTTCTGCACCCATAGCTGATACATGCCGGAGAAGGTATTGGGGTGTTGGGTCTCGATCGCGTGCCATTTGTCGAGATCGGTCATCGACCAGCCATTGGCGGAAAACAGCGCACGAAAATTTTGCGCGGCGGTGTCGTCGAGATCGAAGCCGATGAATTTCAGGGCGTGGCCATCGATGAACGCTTTGATGGCCGGAATGGTCGTGCGGCTTTCCTGCACATGAAACAGCAAGTCGCGGCACTCGCTGGTGCTGAAAAAATCGGTAAAGCGCGCGATGATCCCCATGGGAGTTTTGAGCAAGTCCTGCCGGCAGCGGCGAATGTCGGCGGGCGTGGCGGCATAGCCGCGTTCCACGATAAACGCGCGCGCCGCCATCAGGTCGCGGCGGCCGAGCTCGCTGTAAAAGCCGAGATGCATGATGCCGCCCGGCCGCAGCAGCGTGAGCAATATGCGCCAGCCTTCGATCGGATCGGCCATGTGATGCAGCACGCCGGTGACGTCGATCATGTCGAAGGTGCGGCCGATGGCGCCGAGCTTGAGGATGTCGCCTTGCAGGTATTCGATGCGCTCCGCCAGCGACGCCGGCGTCATGCGCTTGGCAAAGCACAGGCTGCTCAGGCTGAGATCGACTGCGAGCACGCGCGCGCCCTGGTAACATTGCACGACCTCAGTAGATTGCAAGCCAGTCCCGCAGCCGGGGACAAGGATATCGAACGACTCCGTTTTTCCGAGCGGCGTAAAGGCGGCGGTCGAGAATTTGTTGCGCAAATGTTTGTCGATCGCGATCGGCTCGACATTGCCTGCGACGCGCACCCAGCGCGGATAGGGATTTTCCTCGTATTGTTGCTGAACGCGCAGCGAGACGTCGTCGTCGACCGGCGTCAGGCGAGCAATCGTGGAGCGCAGCGCAAGCTCTTGGCGCGGCTCGCGCAGTTGCTGGGTCAACATGTCGTCGAGCGCCGGCGGCCAGGTTCGTGCCGGCAGCGCGTCCGCGCCGGGCAGGGCATGCAGCGGCAGATACATCGCCAGTGCGGCGAGCCGCATGGGAGCGATGACCGCGCCCGCCGCGATCGCATCGCCGAGCATGGCCTTGAGCCGATCGACCTGCGCGTCCTCGTCCGCGGTGACCGCGAACACGTATTCGTTGATGAAGCATTGCTTCGCCATCGCGCAGCAAAACGCCAGAACGCCGTCGTCCGGTGCATCGCCGGCTTCGTTAAGCAGCGCGGCGCGTAGCGACGTGAGAACGAGTTCGAGCTCGGTTTTGCGGGCGGGGACCGACTGCAGCAGAGAGAGCAACATGGGGTCCTCGCAGATCGCGCGCAGACCGGCGCCGCCGAGCAGTTGATCCGCGGTCAGCCGGTTCGGCCAGGCTGCGATCGCCCGCCGCATGGCCTCGCCGATCGGCGGCAATACAGCGGCGAGCGTTGCGCAAACGCCGTTGAATTGCTCGAACAACTGAGGCATCAGCGTGAGCGCCTGCGCGAAACGCGCGGAGGCTTCGTTTAGTTTGCCCTGCGCTTGCAGGACGCAACCAAGATTATTGCTGGCCTGCGCATGATCCGGCTTGAGCAGCAGCAACCGCTTGTAGACGCGCGCGGCGTCATTGAGCTTGTTCTGCCGCTGGAGGCGATCCGCTTCGGCGAACAATTGGCCGACGGGATCGCTGGCGGGACCGGCGCGATGGCCGCCGGCCGATGGGCTCTGCTTGAGCGCGGCGCGGCGCTGTTTTCGGTTCATCCGCTTCGCCTATTAATGTGCCGCAGTTGGTCCAGTCGTTTGACCGAGGAACGCAGATTCTATACGCATTTCAGTTACCGGAGCTGTGGCCGAGTGGCTGAAGGCGGCGGTTTGCTAAACCGTTATACGCTCCAAAGGCGTATCGAGGGTTCGAATCCCTCCGGCTCCGCCAGCCTA
>Ga0209890_10000972_pt1 | contig 13171 bp, 14 predicted proteins | sample OrgsoiDNA2013049_FD_185799 | JGI IMG/M metagenome (GOLD analysis project Ga0209890, IMG submission 185799) | Permafrost soil microbial communities from the Arctic, to analyse light accelerated degradation of dissolved organic matter (DOM) -... | ecosystem: Environmental > Terrestrial > Soil >...
ATCGCGACCAACAGCGGTCCTGCCTGGAGTGGCCCTACTCATCGCAGCGCCACTCCTCGCGCCAGCTTCGGAATGCGCCCCGCAGCTCCGGTACTCAAGCGTGACAGCGCTGCTTTGGCGGGCGGCAGTAGGTCGAAGGCGAGCAATCCCAAATTTCGCAGGCGCTGTACGGCGCCCAGCGGGTTGGCAAAGATCCGCACCAGGCCATCGGTGAATGCGATGATGCCGCCGCGATCCGCCGCGCGCCACGCATCGTACTCGGCCTGCACGCGCCCACGCCCAAGATCGGCATCCTGCGCGTTGCGCCGTTCCGCCACGAGTTCGGCGAAGCTCGCCACATCACGCAGCCCTAGATTGAACCCCATGCCGGCGACCGGATGCAGCCCTTGCGCGGCGTTGCCCACGATCACGCACCGTCCCGCGCTGGTACGGTTCGAACGCGTCAGCGACAACGGATAAGGAACCCGGCGTCCTACCTTGAGAAAGCGCCCCAATCGAAATCCGAAGCGGCGTTGCACTTCGGCGAGAAATTCCTGATCGGACCACGACATGGCCAATTCCGCCTGCGCTGACTTGAGCGTTAATACCAGCGTGCAGCGGCCGTCCGCCAGCGGCAACAGCGCCAGTGGACCCGAGTCCGTGAAGCGCTCGTAGGCCACGTAATCGTGGAAGCGCTGCGGCAGCACCGCGGTAATCACCGCCGTTTGTTGGTAGTCGCGGATCTGCGCCGCAACGCCAAAGGCGCTGCGCACGATGGATTGTGCGCCATCGGCGGCGACGATGAGCCGCGCTTCGACGCTGGACTCGACGCCGCCCTCCGCGATCAGCAGCTCCACCGATTGCTGCCCCGGTGTGACCCGCAGCACTTGCGCGGGGCAACACACGCGCACGCTCGCACTGTGGGCGAGCGGTGTCCACAATGCTGACCCCAGGGCACGGTTCGGCACGACGTAACCCATGGCGCGGAGTCCCTGCTCCGCCGCATCGACACGTGCAAATCCGAAGCGTCCCTGATCCGACACGTGGATCTTGCGGATGGGTGTCGCCGACGCGGACACCGCGGGCCAGACTCCGAGGGTCTCCAGGATGCGGCGGCTGCCATTGGACAATGCCGTGGTACGCTCATCGAAACTGGGTTGCGAGGCGGCATCGTGCGGCACGGCTTCGATGAGCGCCATACGCACTCCCAAACCTTCGAGCGCCACGGCAAGACTGGCGCCGACCATGCCGCCGCCGACGATGGCGATATCGAACATCTCGCTCACCCTGTTTGCACCAGGCGCTCGACCGCCTCCGGAGTTTTCTCCAGAGCGCCGGTCAGCACCTCCGGAGCCCGGTTCGTGACCAACACGTCGTCCTCGATCCGGATGCCGATGTTCCAAAATTCCGATGGTATGCGGGGCGACGGTCGAATGTAGATACCGGGTTCGACGGTGAGCGCCATTCCGGGCTCGAGAACTCGCCATTCCCCGCCCACCTTGTAGTCGCCGACATCATGCACATCGATGCCCAACCAATGTCCGGTGCGATGGTTAAAAAAGGGCTGATACGCTTGCTCTTTGATGAGCCGCGGCAAGGAGCCTTTAATGAGCCCCAACTTGATGAGTCCCTGGGTTATCACCCGCACGGCAGCCTCGTGCGGCTGATTCCAATGATTTCCCGGCCGTACTTTGTCGATGGCAGCGGTCTGCGCCTCGAGCACCACCTCGTAGACTGCGCGCTGCGCCGGGGTGAACCGGCCGCTGACAGGAAACGTGCGAGTGATGTCCGATGCGTAATAGTCGTGCTCGCAACCGGCATCCAGCAGCAGCATGTCGCCGTCGCACAGCCGCTGGTCATTGTCGCGATAATGCATGACGCAAGAGTTGGCACCGCCGCCCACGATGGGCATATAGGACAATTCGGCATTGTGCGAACGAAATTCATGCAGCACTTCCGCCATCACCTCGTATTCCATTCGTCCGGGGCGCGCGAATCGCATCGCCCGCCGGTGAGCGCCGACCGCAATCTGCGCGGCGCGCCGCAGGCTCGACTGCTCGGCGCGGCTTTTGTAAAGGCGCATGTCGTCGAGCACGTGATTCAGCGCAACAATCTCGCCTGCGTCTCCCAGGCTGTGCCGCGCCTGCGCGCGCAGCCCATTGACCCAGCCCAACACGTGGGGATCGAAATCCAGATGCGTACCCATGGAGTAAAAGATCTGCGAGCGCTGCTCGATCAGACCGGGCAGGATGTCATCGATGTCGGCGATGGGGAATGCATCATCCGCTCCGAAGCGTGTCACGGCGCCCTCGGTACCGGCCCGCGGCCCATCCCACGACTCTCGCGCGGCATCGCGTTCCCGAACGAACAGTACATATTCAGCCTGCTGTCGGCCGGGCACCAATACGGCGACGGCGTCGGGTTCCGGGAAACCCGTCAAATAATGAAAATGGCTATCCTGGCGGTAGGCGTACTCGATATCGCCATTGCGATGGCGCACGGGGGCCGCCGGCAGAATGGCGATCGCGTCTTTACCGATCATGCGCATGAACTGCCGGCGCCGGCGCAAGAACTCCTTGCTGTCCATGGATTCTAGGAGCCTGTCCGAGTAATGGTCATCATCGCGAGGGCGTGCCACGGCGAGCAGATTTCTGCGATCGTTTCGCGAGCATAGTGGGCGCTATGTGAGCGAAACGATCGCAGAAAGATGCCGGCGTGGGACGGCCGCAGTAGATGTATCATGACTCGGACAGGCTCCTAGTGCAGCCGTTGCTGAGTAGCCGGATAAACCTGTCTGCGCAAAGGAAGTAATTCTTCGAACACGACCTGGGCCGCGACCCGTATGAATTCCACCAGTTCGGCATAGGCTTGTTCGTTGGATTCGTCGGCGTCCGCATCGTCACCCGTCGCGCGCGAGATTTCCGTAAAGTCCCTGACGATTTCTCCGACCTCGCCGTTGAGTGCCTCCAAGTCGGAGATTTGGCCGGTACCCAGACCGTAGAGAAATCCCGTGCACCATAGCGCCAGCGCGTTCGCGCGGCCGTTGAGCGGCTGCTCGTCGTCGGGCAGCAACGGCTCGAATTCCATACCCTGCTCGCCGAAGGACGTCGCCGTTGCGGTAAACACACGCTCGATCATCGCCGCCGATTCATCGGACAGAGACGCCCCATCCGGCAGTATTTCGTTGACCCAATCCTGCATCTGATAAGGCGACATCGAACACAGGGCGCCGCATAGCGAGCCGTGGGCCTCGGCGGCGTCGGCCATGCTCCCGGCGGCCGCCAGCACATCCTCAAAGTCCTGAAACCGAATATCCGACATCATAGTGGGGGAATAATACCGCACGGGCCGTCCTGGGTAATGTTGCGTCGCCTTTGCATTGCGTTATGCAGCACTCTATATTGGCGATCTATGAACGAAAGTACAGCAAAATCCGCGGTCGAACTCGAGCTGAAGCGATTGGAAAAGCGCCTTGAGGACCTCATTGCAACGGTCAGCCAGATCAAGGAGGAAAATCGGGCGTTGCGCCAGCGTCAGGAAACGCTGACGTCCGAACGGGCCGGCCTGTTACAGAAAAATGAACAGGTCCGGGCACGGGTGGAGGCTATGATAGGTCGGCTGAAATCGATGGAGCAAGCATGAGCGACACCCCGGCAAGAGTGAGCGTGCGCATACTCGAGAAGGAGTACCACATCACCTGTCCCATTGAAGAACGATCCGACTTACTTGATTCCGCTGAGTTCTTGAACGCGAAGATGCGGGAAATCCGCGACACCGGAAAAGTGGTCGGCCTGGATCGCATAGCCGTCATCGCCGCGCTCAACATGGCAAACGAATTGCTTCGATTCCGCAATCGTGACAGCAATCTCGAATCCGACGTCGGCGGGCGCTTGCGTATCCTACGCGAGCGCGTAGAGTCGGCTTTGGAGAAGGGTCAGCAGCTCGAGTTGTAGATCACCCTTCTTGAGAAGTTTAATTTTGGCGCTGCCTGCGGTGTTCGATGCGGATCGGGTTACCTCTCGACCCTAATTTGTAAACCCCAGGGGCCATGCTTGCTGGCAACATTGTGCAAGTCCGCCTCGAGCGGAAAGCCTTAAGTGCCGCAGTTAGCCCCACCTGTTGTACAGGTCGGGAGCAACGGTCCAAAACGGCATATGCGGGTAGCGCCATCTCCTCTCGATGAAACTAAAATTGCGAAAAGAACTGCGTGCGAAGCGGCGTTCCTTGACTCGCGCGGAGCACGCCCTGCGCTCGAACCTTGCCGCTTCAGCCGTCACCCGGATGCCTCAGTTCAAGGCAGGCGCTCGAGTCGCGCTCTACTTGCCCTTCGACCGCGAGGCCAATACGGCCGCTCTTTTGGTCGCGGCACGGCGTCGCGGGGTCCGTATCTTCGTGCCCGTAGTCACCGACCTGCGTCATCGTCGGATCAGTTTCTATCCGTTGTCGGGTAAGACGCGTCGCGGCGTGTTCGGCATTTCCGTCCCTCACCGCAATGGGCGCCCGACCGCTCCACGCTGGTTCGATCTGATCGTCGTGCCCCTCGTGGCAATCGACGGCGCGGGTCGTCGCTTGGGAATGGGCGGTGGCTTCTACGATCGAGCACTCTCGTTCCGCCGCGAGCGGCGCCAATGGATGGGTCCGCATCTCGTGGGACTCGGCTTCGATTGCCAGCGAGTCGATACGGTGTTCGCGGACCCTTGGGATGTGCGCTTGGATGCTCTCGCGACCGAATCAGGTCGCAAAGATTTTCCACGTGGTATTCGCGCGGGTCAGCAATGAATTATTGGCTACTGAAATCGGAACCGGCCACCTTCAGCATCGATGCTCTCGCAGCCCTTGCGAAACAGACGACGGCCTGGGATGGAGTGCGCAACTACCAAGCGCGGAACATGCTCCGCGACTCTGTAAAAAAAGGGGATTTCGCGTTTTTTTATCATTCGAGCTGCGATCTGCCGGGAATCGCCGGCATCGTGAGCGTGGTCAAGAGCGGTTATCCGGATCAGACCGCGTTCGACCGAAATCATCATCACTACGATGCCGACAGCCGGTTGAGCGATCCGCGTTGGTATGTCGTCGACGTGAAGCTGCAGCGCAAGTTCAAGCACATCATCACGCTTGATGCCCTGCGGAAACACGCGGGCGGCGCGCTAGCGGACTTAGGTCTGCTACGGCGGGGCAATCGTTTATCGGTGATGCCGGTGACGAAAAAGGATTGGGATTTCATTCGGACTCTTGAGTGAAGCCGTTCACATCGCTACCACATATCCGGCATTCGCGCGACGTATTGCTTGTAAATTAATTATTCGTGTATATACTCGGTCCCCGGACTAACCCGACTACGGAGTTTCTATCATGGCAGCGAAAGCAAAGAAGGCGAAGAAGAAGGTAGCTAAGAAAAAGGCCGCTAAGAAAAAGTAAGCCTTCGAAAGTAAACAACTGTGCCCGCATACGCGGGCACAGTTGTTTTAGAGGAGCGAAATATTTTGTCATCCACGATAAAAAAGCGACGCGCAGCGGAAGCCGCGATTCAATACATAGAAGAGGGCACGGTGCTTGGCGTGGGCACCGGCTCGACGGTGGGGCAGCTCATCGAAGTGCTCAAAGACCGTAAAATCCAGCTAAAAGGCGCTGTCTCGAGTTCTCGGCAAACGTCCGAGGCGTTGGCGCTGGCGCGGATTCCGGAACTGGAGCTCAATTCCGAAGGCGATCTCCCCCTGTATATCGACGGCGCCGACGAGGCGACCACGACCGGCATGCTGATCAAGGGGGGTGGGGCCGCGCTCACCCGCGAGAAGGTGATCGCGGCGGCTTCGAAGCGCTTCCTCTGCATTGTCGACGATACCAAGCTGGTGGACGTCCTCGGTAAATTCCCGCTGCCCGTCGAGGTGATACCGATGGCGCGCTCCTACGTTGCGCGTCAGCTCGTGAAGCTTGGCGGCCAGCCAGTCTGGCGTGAAGGCGTCGTTACCGACAACGGCAACGTGATACTCGACGTTCACCACCTGCGGCTGACGGATCCCCTGCGTGTGGAAACCGCCGTCAATCAGATAACCGGAGTAGTTACCGTCGGCTTATTCGCACAGCGACGTGCCGATGTGATTCTCGTCGCAGGCGATGACGGCGTTAAAACCCTGAAGATTTAGATTTCCAAGCGCGTGCCGATCTCCACGACACGATTGGGGGGCAGGCCGTAGTAGTCCGCGATGACCTGGGCGCTTCGCGCCATCTGCATGAAAGCTCTGCGCCGCAACGGAGGCAGGTCGGATCGCTGACCCCGGATCAACTCCTCCCGGCTCAGGAAAAAGGTCGTTGCCTCCGGTTCGTAGGGAACGCCGTAGGCTTCGGCATTGCGGAGAACTTCCAGAATGTTGGGCTTTTCCATGAAGCCCACCTGAGCGACGATCCGGATGATGCCCTCGCATACAGGCGTCACCGTGAGCCGCTTCGCATCTGCGATGCGCGGCTGCTCACGGGTGACCACCGTCAGCAGCACCACCCGCTCGTGGATGACGCGGTTGAACTTGATGTTGTTGAGCAGCGCCCGCGGAATGCCGGAGGCCTTGGCATCCAGGAAGATCGCGGTACCCGCAACGCGCACCGGCGGATCGCGCTTGAGGTCTTCGAGGAAATCGCGCACCGGCTTCTGATCGCGCAGCAGCCGCGCCATCATCGCCGCCCGGCCGCTCTGCCAGCTCTGCATGAGCCAGTAGATGATGAAACCCGACATCAGTGGCAGCCAGCCTCCGTCCTCCAACTTGGTGAGGTTGGCGAGCAGGAAGGCGATGTCGATGATGAACAGCAGCGACAACCCGGTGCGAAGCGCGCGGCTCTTACTCCCCGTCCGCGACTTGATGAGGCTCAACGTCAGCGGCGTCACGATGGTCATGGCGCCGGAAACCGCGAGCCCGTACGCACCGGCGAGGGCCGCCGAGCTGCCGAACCCTAAGACCAGTGCGATGGCGGCACCCATGAGCAGCCAATTCATCGTAGGCACATAAATCTGTCCGACGTTTTCTGCGGAGGAATGTTCGACTCGCTGGCGCGGCAGGAGCCCCAGGCTCACGGCTTGCGTGGTCACGGAAAAGACGCCGGAGATCACCGCCTGCGAGGCAATCACCGTCGCCGCCGTGGCGATGATGACGAGAAGCCACCGCGACCACTCGGGCGCCATCAAATAGAATGGATTTTCGATTGCCGCGGGATTCTCGATGAGCATGGCGCCCTGGCCGAAATAGTTGAGGACCAGCGCCGGCATGACGATGAAAATCCACGCCGCCCGTATCGGCGCCTTGCCGAAATGGCCCATATCGGCGTAGAGCGCCTCGCCGCCCGTTACCGTCAGGAACACACCGGCCAGCACCGCGAGCGAACCCACCTTGTGCTCCATGAATAGACGCAGACCCTGAGAGGGATCCAGGGCAAGCAGAACACGGGGCTCGCGGATGATCCACCCCACCCCCATGACGGCCAAGAGGATGAACCAACCCAGCATCACGGGACCAAAGACTCTCGCAACGGATCCCGTTCCCTTGCGCTGGATCAGAAACAGTCCGACCAACACGACGACCGTTATCGGCAGCGCCGGAATTTGCGCGTCGGGCGCCGCGACATGCAACCCCTCGACCGCGGAGAGCACCGAGATGGCGGGCGTGATGGCCCCGTCGGCGAAGAACAGGGACGCGCCCAAGATTCCCAACGTGCCGTAAATCCTCCGGCGCGGGCTCGCGCGTTCGGTGTTGACCACCAATGCGGTCAGCGCCAGCACCCCGCCCTCGCCTTTGTTATCGGCGTTCAGCACCACACCGACGTACTTGAGGAGGATCACGAGGATGAGGGACCAGAAGATCAACGACAACAGGCCGAAGATGTGTTCGGGAGTCACGTCGATGTGCGGGCCCGTGAAGCATGCCGATACGGCATACAAGGGGCTGGTCCCGATATCGCCGAACACGACACCGAGCGCCGCAAGCGCCATCGGCGCCACACGTCCACTCGAATTGCGTTCGCCTGACATGGTTATCCGCGACAATTTAAGAAAAGGGCCCACCTATGTGGGCCCTGATTGGCTGGGGGACTAGGATTCGAACCTAGGTAAACGGTGTCAGAGACCGTTGTCCTACCACTAGACGATCCCCCAAAAACATCGATCGCCGTAGGTTCTTCCCGGAAGGCGGAAGGCGTTCTCGCGATCAGCGCTTGGAGAACTGAGTGCCTCGTCGGGCCTTGCGACGACCGACCTTCTTGCGCTCGACCTCCCGTGCATCCCGGGTCACGAATCCCGCCTTGCGAAGCGGTGAACGCAGGGTCTCGTCGTAGGCCATCAACGCGCGGGTGATTCCATGGCGAATGGCACCGGCCTGACCGGTGATTCCGCCGCCCTCGACATGCGCATCGACGTCGAACTTGCCGTCCAATTGCACCGCACCGAAGGGCTGCTGAACGATCATGCGGCCCGTTTCCCGCCCAAAAAACTCGTCCAACGTACGACCGTTGATGGACACTTTACCGGTGCCCTGACGCAGGTATACCCGCGCGCTCGAGGTCTTGCGACGTCCTGTGCCGTAAAAGGAATTGGCGGCTGTATTTGATGCCATTGATTGGTTTCTCTGCGTTTAGAAGGCCAGCGCTTTGGGCTGCTGTGCTTGGTGGGGATGCTCGCTGCCGCCGAACACATGCAGCTTCTTATACATGCGGCGTCCCAGGGGCCCTTTGGGAAGCATACCCTTGATGGCGAACTCTATGGCACGCTCAGGATGTTCGGCCAGCAGCTTGCCCAAGGCGATGCTTTTCAGGTTGCCTACATAGCCCGTGTGCTGGTGATAGAACTTATCGGTCAGCTTCGCTCCGGTGACCCGCACGTTGCCGGCATTGATGACCACGATGTGATCGCCAAGATCCTGATGGGGCGCATAGTTCGGCTTGTGCTTGCCCTTCAGACGATGGGCGATTTGCGATGCAAGGCGGCCCAAAGTCTGGCCTGCGGCGTCGACTACGTACCAGTCGATACGAGCTTCATCAGGCTTGGTAAATACGGTATACATGGAAATACTCAGCTGTTTCGGGACTTGGCGAAAGGCGCGAAAGTGTACAGAACCGCGCGCCACCTTACCAGCCCTGCCGTCGAGGCTGCCGTTATCCATAATATAGTGTTGATTACATAATATAGTATCAGTATGACGACCCGCAGCTACGGCATTCTCGACCGCATAATCGGGGAAATTGATAAGGCAATCAAGGTATTAGCGTCCCCCGTCCACCCAGGCCGGGCGTCACCCGAGGCCGCCGCCGGCGAGCATCCCCTCAAGGACTCGGAGCGCCAGGCGTCGATCCGGTTGATGCGGGTCAACCATTCGGGGGAAATCGCGGCCCAGGCCCTCTACCAGGGACAGGCGCTGACGGCGCGGGACGGCACCGTCGCCGTTGCCATGCGCCGGGCGGCATCCGAAGAGATGGATCACCTTGGATGGTGCGAGGAAAGGCTCCGGGAACTTCACGGCCGAACCAGTGTATTGAACCCCCTTTGGTATGCGGCCTCGTTTGCCATTGGCGCGCTGGCGGGAGCTGTCGGCGACCGCGCCAGCTTGGGGTTCGTGGCGGAGACCGAAAAGCAAGTGGAGGTGCATTTGCAAGGCTCCATGGACCGTTTGCCGGCAGCCGATCATCGCAGCCGCGCCATCGTGGCACAGATGACTCACGACGAAATTGCGCACGGAGCACAGGCCGCATCACTGGGTGCCGATGAGCTGCCGTTCCCGCTGCGTTCGGCCATGCGCTTGACGTCGAGGGTCATGACCAACAGCTCATATTGGCTATAGTCGATTCCCGTTACCGCTTGCGATTCCGGGACTTATGTAATAAAACGTGCGCAGCACACGCGTTTCGCGCGCTTTTCAAGACCAGGGAGTAACCATGGAAGAAGGGGCAAAGGCCTTAAGCGATATCCCAGCGATCAATCGTTTCTTGAGCTACTGCCGAATTCGGACAGTCCCTTCAAAGACCGTGATCATCCACGCCGGCGATCTACCCGACATTCTGTATTACATCATCAGCGGCTCCGTCGAGGTCATGATCGAAGACGAAGACGGCAACGAGATGGTGCTTGCGTATCTCAACAAAGGCCAGTTTTTCGGCGAAATGGGCCTGTTCTACGAACAGCCGACCCGCAGTGCCTGGGTCCGAACCCGCCAGCAATCGGAACTCGCCGAAATGACGTATCCGCGATTTCGGCAGATCGCCGCCGAGAGCCCGGGATTGATCTTCGAACTGGCCACCCAGCTCGCAACCCGCCTCGACCGAACCAACCGCAAGCTCGGCGACCTAGCGTTTGTCGACGTCACCGGCCGGGTGGCGCACGCCATCATGGATTTGTGTGGTGAACCGGACGCCATGACGCATCCGGAAGGCATGCAGATCAAAGTGAGCCGCCAGGAACTGTCACGTCTTGTGGGCTGTTCGCGTGAAATGGCTGGCCGTGTGCTGAAGGTGCTCGAGGAACAGGGCTTACTTCGCGCGACCGGCAAGACCATCGTCGTTTTCAATGCGCGTCCGAAGGTGAAGACCCGGCCGCTGATCGTGCCGGTGAAAACCGGCGCCGGTGCCGGCGCTGGTGGATCCAACCCCGCGACCACCAAGATCGCGCGCACCGAGCCTGTGGATGACGATGATGACGACGAGGACGACGACGAATAGAGCCAACAGGCCGCCGCTAGGCGGCCTCGCGTTTTTAAGCGCCGGGTCAAATCACTTGCCCTTGGATTGCCTCCCGACATCGATTTGCTCGCGCATCGACCGGATGGTGTTCGCGTAAGAAGCGCTGCCGAAGATGGCCGATCCCGCAACGAACGTGTCGGCGCCGGCCTTGGCAATGGCCGCGGCATTGTCAATCTTGACCCCGCCGTCGATCTCCAGCCGGATGTCGCGGCCGCTTGCATCGATTCGGGCGCGAGCTTCGGCCAGCTTCGGCATTGCCTCGGCAATGAATTTTTGTCCGCCGAAACCCGGGTTGACCGACATCAGCAACACCAGGTCGATCTTGTCGATGACGTAATCCAGCCAATTGAGCGGAGTAGCCGGATTGAATACCAACCCGGGCTTGCAACCCGAATCCCGGATGTGCTGGATCGTCCGGTCGACGTGCTGTGTCGCTTCCGGGTGAAAACTGATGTTGGTGGCACCCGCCTTCGCGAAGTCCGTCACCATCGCATCCACCGGCGACACCATGAGATGAACGTCGATGGGCGCCTTGACCCCGGCCTTGCGCAGAGCCTCGCAGACCAACGGACCGATGGTGAGATTCGGCACGTAGTGATTGTCCATGACGTCGAAGTGGATCCAGTCGGCGCCGGCGGCGAGCACCGCCTGCACTTCCTCGCCCAAACGAGCGAAGTCGGCCGACAGAATGGATGGAGAAATGATGATCGCCATGGTTACCCTCTCAACGCATGCCGCGAGCGGCACGGATTACCTCATAAGCCTCTTGTATGCGCTGCGTCTTTTCCTTGGCTACTTGCGCCATGGACTCCGGCAATCCGTTCGCCACGAGTTTATCAGGGTGATGACGGCTCATCTGCCGCCGATACGCCTTGGTCACTTCTTGGTCGCTGACGTGTGAAGCGACTTCGAGCTCCGCGTAGCACCCGGCCAGCGGCTTTTCAGAGGGCTGCCTATCGCGTGGGCCCGCTCTTCCTTGCTGGCGCGCCCGCAGCGCGGCCTCCATGTGCGCAAACTCCAGCCCCGACATTCCGAGCCGCTCGGCGACTCTCGTCAAAATCGTCCTCGCCGGCAGAGACATGCCATTGCCGGCGAGAGCGGCCCGAAGCTGCAGCTCCATGAATGCGCGCAGCAAGTCGTGACGCATGGCGCAGGCCGCACGCAGTTGCTCGACGCTCGATTCCGCATCGTAGCCTAAGGATTTGCCCAAGCGAAAGCAGGCGATCGCAGCATTGATTTCGGCGGGCCCCAAGCGAAGCTCCCCCATCAGCCGGCGGGCCGCGTCGATTTCCGCTTCCGACACGCGACCGTCCGATTTTGCGACATGTCCCATGAGTTCGAACGTCGTTCGGAAAAAGACTTCCGACACCTGTCCAGCGGGAGCCCCGGCCGCATCGGCCTCGGCGGCGGCACTCGCGTAGGCGCTGTTCGCGTAGCCGAACCCCGCGCTCTCGTCGAACATGTGCCCAATGACCGCGCCCATGACTGCGCCCCAGACGTTCCGGGTAATCAAGAAACCGACCAGTGCACCGAAAAATTTACCCTTCCAAGCCATTCGCGTTGACCTATCCCATCCACCCCGCCACAATCGCCGACCTTCGCACCCCTTCAATGGTAGCAGTCGGAAGCACGTGCACACATGGAACAGTTTTCTCAAGCAGCACCGTTGTTCGAGTCGCGTATCCGCAGCCTCCAGAAGGTCCATCAAGGAAAAGTACGGGATATCTACGACGTCGATTCGGACCATTTGCTCATCGTCACCACCGACCGTCTGTCGGCCTTCGACGTGGTATTGCCCGATCCCATCCCCTTCAAGGGCGAGGTCCTGACGCGAATCTCGCTGTTTTGGTTCGCGAAGACGCGCCACATGGTGCCCAATCACCTGTCCGGCTTGAGGCTGGAGGACGTGATCGCCGATCCGGGCGAGCGCGCGCAGCTTGCGGGCCGCGCCATGGTGGTAAAAAAGCTTCACGCGCTGCCGCTGGAAGCGGTGGTGCGCGGTTACCTGATCGGATCCGGCTACAAGGACTACAAGCAGCACGGCTCGGTATGCGGCATCCCGTTGCCGGCCGGATTGCCGATGGCGGCGCGCCTGCCGGAGCCGCTGTTCACGCCCGCCTCCAAGGCGCCTGCCGGTCGCCATGACGAGAATATCGACTTCGACACCATCGTGAAACTGGTGGGCCGCGACCATGCAAACGGTATTCGGCGTATCGCCCTGGAGGTTTATGCGTACGCAGCGGAGCATGCGCGCGCCAGGAACATCATCATCGCCGACACCAAGTTCGAATTCGGCACGGACAAAGCGGGAAACCTCTTCTTGATCGACGAGGCCCTGACCCCCGATTCGTCGCGCTTCTGGCCGGTGGAGTCCTACAAACCCGGGATCAGTCCGCCGAGTTTCGACAAGCAATTCGTGCGCGACTATCTGGAATCGCTGCACTGGGACAAGAAGCCGCCGGCCCCGCATCTCCCGCCCAAC
>Ga0209890_10000973_pt1 | contig 13171 bp, 11 predicted proteins | sample OrgsoiDNA2013049_FD_185799 | JGI IMG/M metagenome (GOLD analysis project Ga0209890, IMG submission 185799) | Permafrost soil microbial communities from the Arctic, to analyse light accelerated degradation of dissolved organic matter (DOM) -... | ecosystem: Environmental > Terrestrial > Soil >...
CATCCTGATCCATCTCCGGAAGGTGTCTGAAGAAGGCCACGGAGAATAGCGCCCCGCCGAAAATGAAACTCAGGCGACCCGCGAACAGGAGGATGTGATTCAATATCTGGCTTGAACCCTGAAATGGAATTGGAAGGCGCAGCAGACGGTACCAATACGCAAGCTGCATGACGAACACGGTCACGATCGTCGTAAAGTCGCTGTAGGGGTTGTACCGAAGCTGCTCACCCGGATTGATCGCCAATTGCCTGAACTCGGGTAATTCCTTCCATACAAAGAAAAATGCCCCCGAAGCCTGTAACGCAAGCAGCAGCAGATACACGGTTTTTGAATGGTCGCGCTCTGGATTCATGCTGATCATTCCCGACGCCGGACACCCCGCAGGACGCGCCGCGCGGGCGATCGCCTTGCTCAGAGATACAGCGTGAGCGCCCGGCCATAGAGCAGGATCCAGCCGATTGTATCCAGAGGCGCCGAGTTGGGGGCGTAGACGGTTGCCGTTCCGGACATGCCAGGCCGCAGGGCGGCAGGCTCGATTTCCTTGGGCCGCTCGATCACGGCCGGATATTCGGCGGTCATCGGCAGCGACGTGACCCGCATCAGCGTCCCGGACGAGGCGATCTGGCCTTCCCCGATGCCGGATACCATCTCAGCGATCGTCGAAGTGTAGAGATGGCCCGGGTTGTTCAAGAGCGCGAACTGGATCCGCGCGCCCGGCTTGATAGTCTGGAATCCATTTTGCGAGAAAATCCCGACCAGCCGTGTGGCATCGGCCAGGATGAACGACATCACCGATTTCGTGGGCGTCGCCCGGTCGCCCTTGTTCAAGGTCAGCGTGCCGACATACCCGTCGGCCGGCGCCCGGATCGTGGTCTGGTCGAGATCATACTGGGCCTTGTCCAGTTGGCCTCGCAGTTGGTCGACCTCGGACTGGCGCTGCTCGACATCGAACGCGCGCCCGGAACTGCTGGCCTGCAACTGTTTCATCTGCGACAGCCGAAGGTCCTGGAACTTGAGCTGGGCTTCGATCGTGCGCACCTGCGCCTCATAGGGCGCTGGGTCGATCTTGAACAGGACAGCGTCCGCTTTCACCAACCGGTTCGGCAGCACGGAGATTTCCGTGATCTGGCCAGACACGTTCGGGGTCACCTCGACGACTCGGCTGATCACGGTTACGCGGCCGGTGGGTGCGAGGTAGCTCAGAAACCCGACAAACACCGCGCACAGGAGCACGCCGAGGATAACGGTCACCGTTCCGGTGCCCCATCCCCAGCGTACCCATTTCAGCTTGAAGAAGATCAGCCAGACGAGAATTGCGTAGAGAACCGCAACGATGACCATAACGCCCGCTCCCTATGCTTTTTGCGATTATCCAGCCGACTACTTCGCCTCCTCGATCTCGCCGGCCGCCATGTCTTGTCGAACCAAGGCTCGAGCGGGCCGTAGAGACGGAAGAGTACGTTCCAGTGTTTCGCGGTTACCCGGTCGATACTCGTTCCATTTTTCGGGCCACACACCGAAACCCAACATGGCTAGTGGATGTGTCGACCGCCTCGGCGTGCCGTGCGGCGGGACGGTAACGCTGGCAGTAATTCGGCGCGCAAAGATGTGAGCCGCCCTTGATCACCTTGCGGGGAATCTTGATATTCGGCTGGCACGGATCGTAGCTTGCTGCCTCAGCACCGCCACGCGGATTCTCTGGAATGCAGCAGGCCTTTGGCGCGTCGGCCTCATGCTTCTGGGTGTACCAGTCGGTGGTCCATTCCCAGACATTGCCGATCATGTCGTGAACGCCGTATCCGTTTGGCGCGAACGCGGTGACCGGCGATGTGCGCTCAAAGCCGTCGTCGTTCAAGTTCTGCCGCGGGAATTCACCCTGCCAGGTGTTGGCCTGGTGCTTTCCGCCGGGCGTGAACTCATGGCCCCACGCATACTCGTTGCCGTCCAGCCTGCCACGCGCTGCAAACTCCCATTCGGCCTCGGTCGGCAAGTCCTTGCCGGCCCAGCACGCGTAGGCCAGCGCATCCGTGAACGAAACGTGGACCACCGGATGATGGTCGAGATTATTGATGTTGCTCTTCGGTCCATAGGGATGCCGCCAGTCGGCGCCCCTCAGAAATGTCCACCATTCTCCCCAGTTGCGCAGATCGACCGGGCGCGCGGGTGGTGCAAACACCAGCGACCCGGCATAGAGCATATGTGGCAGAGCACCCGGATAATCCTTCGCATCGGGCCTAATCTCCGCAAAGGTGACGTGGCTGGTCGCTTTTACGAACTCCTTGAACTGGCGGTTAGTAACCGGCGTGCGGTCGATGAAGAAAGAATCGATCGTGACGCGATGAACGGGAGCTTCTTCCGGGTAATGCTTGTCCGATCCCATGCGGAAGGTGCCGCCCGGAATCAGGAGCATCCCCGGATGAGGCGGATGTTCTGCTTTGCCATCGACTGCACCGTTATCGAATTGAACCATGCTCAAATTGCGATTCCTTGCGTGAGTGGAACGCCGATAGGACTCTATCGTCTGATCTTTGCACGTAGCAACGGACCGACGATAGCCGTACGGTCACGTGCGTAGGGTGCCAGGAGGAGGTGTCGCCTACGCTCACGCTCGAAAACGCCGTCGCGCGATTGGGTCGGCAGTCGCGCGACGGCTGATCCCGGATCATTCACTCAGTCCGATTTCGGCCCTGATCCTCCTGATTTCCGCTTCTTCCTCAGCGGTGAGCACGGCGTCTGACAGCTGGATGACGACTTTATTCAGGTCGCCGGTGAACTTGAAGGGTACCTGATAATCCTCGCTGACCGGCGTGCCGGTATCTTCGCCAATGTCCAGTGTTTCATCCGCAGAGATGCGGAACGGAATTGTTCGCTCGATCTTGCCTTGGGCAACCTGCCGTCCGTCCACCGTCAACGTCGCGGTGCCACCTTTGCCGAGGCCACCGTCATACTTGAAGTCGAGAAGGATGGCGTGCTTGCCGGGCGAAAGCCGGTCGGGGCCGGCGACTGTGGACCGATAGACGCCCACGGTGTTGTAGTGGAAAACCGGCTTTCCTGCGAGCAGGTACAAGCCCCATCCGTTGAAGCGTCCGCCTTGTGTCACAAGCACCCCCTCTGCGCCGGCGTCCGGAATCGTCACCTCGGCGCCGATCTTGAACGACTTGTTCAAGATGCTCGGAGCACTGCCTTCGGGTATGCGCGTCATTCCCGGGTAGTAGGTGAATAAGCCGCGACCACGGGTAAGGCTGGGGCGGTTGTCGACATTCATGCGTTCGATTTTGCTATTGTCCAACGGCAGCACCTTGTACTTGGCCGCCTCTATCCAAAACAATTCCTGCAATTCGCGGAGCTTTCTGGGTTCCCTGGCTGCGAGGTCATTGGCCTCGCTGAAATCCTTGGTCACGTTGTACAGTTCCCACTTGTAGTCATCCACGTCGATGGTCTTACCGACGGCCCACGGCGCCAACGGGGGCGTAGTAGCGGCGACCCAACCATCGCTGTAGATCGCGCGATTGGCGAACATCTCGAAGTATTGAGTACGGTGGGTCGAGGACGCCTTCGCATCGTCGAATGAATAGACCATGCTCACACCCTCAATGGGTTTCTGCGGCACTCCATTAAGCACAGCCGGCATTTGCACCCCGGCCGCTTCGAGGATGGTCGGCGCGATGTCGATGACATGATGGAACTGCGTACGAATGCCACCCTTGTCCTTGATGCGCGCGGGCCAGGAAATGACCATGCCGTTCCGAGTACCGCCGAAGTGAGAGGCAACCTGCTTGGTCCACTGGAACGGCGTGTCCATCGCGTGGGCCCAACCGATCGGGTAGTGATTGAATGTCGTCGGACCACCCAGTTCATCCATGCGGCGCAGAACTTCCTTGAAATCCTCCGGAACGGCATTAAAAAATGCCATTTCGTTGAGCAAGCCCTGTGGACCGCCTTCGGCACTCGCGCCGTTATCTCCCTGAATGTAGATGACCAGCGTGTTGTCGAGTTCGCCCTCGTCCGCAAGCGCATCGATGATGCGCCCCATTTGCGAGTCGCAATAGCTCAACGCGGCGGCATAGACCTCCATCATGTGCGCGGCGACCTTCTTGTGGTCGGCGTCTAGCGAATCCCAGGCGGGGATGCCCGCGGAGCGCTCGGTCAACTTGGTGTCCTGGGGCACGACACCCAGCTTCTTCTCGCGAGCAAGCGTTTCCTCGCGGACCTTATCCCAACCTTGATCGAATTGGCCCTTGTATTTGGCAATCCAATCCTTCGGCGCATGGTGCGGAGCGTGAGCCGTGCCCGGAGCGAAATAGGTTACCCACGGCTTGTCCGGCGCAAGCGAATGGAGCAAGCGAATCCGTTCGATAGCCTTGTCCGCCATGTCCTTTTCGAAGAAATAGTTTTTGACATCGTGTGGTGGCTCGATCGGCTTGATGTTCTCGAAGATGGCCGGCGCCCACTGGCTGGTGTCGCCACCGATAAAGCCATAAAAGTACTCAAATCCTAATCCGGTCGGCCACAAATCGAACGGTCCTGCTTGGCTGTTGTGCCAGTCGGGCACGTTGTGATTCTTGCCGTACCATGCGGTGTTGTAGCCGTTTTGCCTAAGCACCTCAGCGAAGGTTCCGACACTTTTCGGCATGAGAGTGTTGTAACCCGGGAAACCGGTACCGGCCTCCATGATGATACCGGTCGCGGCGGAGTGGTGATTACGTCCGGTTAGTAGCGCCGCGCGTGTGGGTGAGCACAGTGCGGTAGTGTGAAATTGCGTGTACCTGAGACCCTCATTGGCGAGGCGGTCCATGGTCGGCGTCGGAACCGGTCCGCCAAATGTGCTGCTTGCGCCGAAACCTACGTCGTCGGTCAGGATGAGCAGGATGTTCGGGGCACCTTTGGGCGCCTTGACCTCCTGTGGAAAGTCCTTGGTGGAATCCCCGACCGTTCGGCCGATGTGCCCTTTGAAGGATTGTTCAGGGCGGGGGAGCACATCTTGCGCCACCGCAGGTAGCGCAAAAGCTGCAAAGCTCGCGGTGGCGTACAAGGTGAGGATCATTTTGGTTTTCATAGTCGTTTCCTCTCGTTTCATTTCGTATTGTCGATGTCCGGCGCCCACTAGCTTGTGTCGCCGCCGATGAAGCCGGAACTTGGCACGTCAGCGCCTGCCGACTCGATTAACTGGACCGCCGCGATTCATCGGCGTTCCAGGCCGTACTACAACACCGGGGCACCGACGCCAGGGGTCACCACGGCTCGCGCAACCTGCCGGCGCAGGCGCCAGCGACAGATCACGGCTTCACCTTGATGCCCTGTTCATTCCTGTAGTCTTTGAAAACCACGTCGATCGCTTCGATGACCTTCTTGCCCGGATTAGCCTTGCAATGGACGATGACTTCGTGTTGCAGCGATCTGGCGCGCGAAACCTGCATCACGTGTTTCTTGGCAAGGCCATTGTACCAACCGCTGTACCAGGCCGCCAAGTAATCCGCGTCTTCCTGAAACGTGTTCGCTAGTTGAGCGCAGGTCAGCTTCTGAACATCGAGATAGCCGTCGCGGTCGGCGTACGCCTTGAGTTCGACTTGCGCAAAAGCCTCACCTGCAAAAGCGATACCCGCCCAACACAAAATCAGCATCTTCATCATTTTGAATTTCTCTCTTTCGCACATAAACTCTTAATTGCTTCATCATCAACCGGCCGGTGAGCGCCTCATCCTTGCAACACCGAGCGCGAGATTGGCGCCGACCTGTCCTTCGACCGACAGCGGCTGCAACGAGAAGGACTTGCGCGTTTGCTCACTCGAGGATCGCGTCCGTCACTGCATAGTGATGGTGACACCACCCACGGCGGCCGACAATTCCACGCCGACCTTGACCCCGTGCAACTCAAGGACCACTCCCCTTGCGTTCTGAAGCGCCACTCCCCCGGCGCCGCCAGCCACCGCTGCGCCGGCGCCGATTGTACTGTAGGTGCCTGCGATGTCGCCAGGAGCGTGCAGGTTCAAAGCCCGTCCGGCCAGCTGATTGGTCGATGCCCCAATCGTGGCGCCAAAGCTCATGCCCGAAACCGTGAACGGATAGTGGTGACCGCGGAAGGTCAGGACTCCGTGGCCCCCACCGACGCCTATAATAAATCCACCCTTCGTAAATACGACGCGAACTGAACCGGTTTCCGCCTGCGACGCCGTCGAAACGCTCGCCACCGCCACTAATCCCAGCACTGCTCCGCAAACCAGTGTTCGAACGATTCGGGCTCGATTTCTCTTCATCTGGATTTCCTCCTGGGCTCGACGTTGATCATCAATCGGAAAGCTCCCGAAGCGCGGTCGCCCGCGCTCCGTCGTTCGGTAAAGGCAGTTTAGCGGCACACCGTGACGACGCGTCCATAGACGTCCACGACCTGCGAACATGCGGGCGCGACCACCATCGGCGCTGCAACGACGGCAGCACCAGCCGCGACCGCGCCAACCGCCACCGCCCGGCGCGTGGTCCGCCGGGCCACGCCGGCGTAACTCATGGGCGTCAGCGGACGGCCGATCCGCGCTTCAGCCGAAGAGACCAGCGAAGATGCCGGGTTCAGCGTCAACTGCCCGCTCCACAGGAACGCCGCGCCGCCGAGAATGGTGGCAATCGAGAAACGGAAAAAGGCCGTCGATATCCGGGTCATTTCAGTGTGCTCCTGGCTTGGTCGTGCCCTGCGGCACTTCGTCGATATCGGAGAGGTCGCTTTCCGCGATCTTCGTTGCGGACGGATCCGGCTTGAACACAAACGCATCCGCCGGCACGTCGGTCTTCCATTCCTTGATGCGCAGCGTGTATTGCGGCGCTTCGGCTACGCCTTTGCTGGTAATCACGTATTTGCGTGGAATCGGCCGGGCGCCGGATTCGATCCATATCTGCCAGTCGGTATCGATGTTGCGGAACGCCAGGTGATCGCATTCGACGCCGTCAATGACGCCCTTGCCGATCACTTCGCCCTCGATAACGTCGGCCATCATCACGTCGAAGGCGTGTGGAAGCAGCAGGTCGGCGCCGGGGGCCACGACGCCGTGCCCTTCGCGCAGCACGTCAATGAGATGATCAGCCGTGCCTTCGGCATCGATCTGGGCGAAGTGCTTTGCATCCTTGTCGTTGATGGTGACCAGCTTGCCATCGAACACGACTTCGACGTCCCGGTAGCCACCCGTGCGCGTGGCACGAAGCTTGTCGGGACGGCTCAGTTGCACCTGCCCGGAGCTCGTGAACTGGATCTTTTGCAAATGGGAGGTGATCACTTCAATATCGGAGTCGTAGGTGATCGACATGGTTTTCTGACTCGCCACATAGTCCGACATCGCCTTGAGCAGCTTGTCGGCGTCCCCGTTTTCGGCGCTGGCCTGAGACATTAGCGAAGCGTTCATGGTTATTATCGCGAGCAGGACCGGCCATCGTGCCGAGCCGCCGACCGATCTTTTGACGGTGTTGCGCGTCTCTTTCATCGCCTTCTCCCTTTGTTTGGTTGGCGGGCCAAGGGCTATCAAACGGGAGGACGGCGATCTATTGGCCCTGGGTACAATGGGCATTGGCACAAGCGGCGGTCTTCTTCGGCGGCGGCGCGGATGCCGCCGGGGGTTGCTTAGAGTTCCCGCTATGCAATAACTGCCGGAAGTGCTTCGATGGTGCGGCGGCAACCCGCCATGTTTAGAGTGTCGCGAATGCCTTTACTCGGTCGGGCGAAGCTTCGGATTTTAGTCGTTCTGGCGGTGCTTGCGCTGCTGTTCGTTGCCGTCTCGGGCGATGCCATCGCCGCCCCGAAGCGGGTGTTGCTGCTGCATTCCTTCGCCCAGGATTTCCCGCCGTGGAGCGAATACTCGAAAAACATCCGCGCCGAACTGTTCCAGACAATGCCCCGCGACATCGACCTGTTCGAGGCGACGCTTGAAACCGCGCGGATGCCGGGCAATCCCGACGACGGTCCGTTTGCTGAATACCTGGGCGCGCTCTTCAAGGATCGTCCGCTCGATCTCGTCATAACGATTGCGGCGCCCGCGTCGAAGTTCTTTCAGCGGCACCGGCAGCGGCTATTTCCCAAGACGCCCTTGCTGGTCACCGGCATGGAACAACGGCTGTACGTCACGTCGGGCGACGCAAATGAAACGAGCGTCCTGCCCGCCATCGACTTCCAGGCAGCCATCAAGAACATCCTCCAGGTGCTGCCGACTACGGAGCGCATTGCGATCGTTCTCGGGGCGTCGCCCCTGGAGAGGTACTGGAAGGAACAGATCGGCATCGCGGTCGAACCGCTCCGCGACCGCGTGGCCCTTACCTGGTTCAACGATCTGTCATTCGAGGAAATGCTGAAGCAGGTCGCGAACCTTCCGCCGAAATCGGCCGTGTTTTTCGGCGCCCTGGCGGTCGACGCGGCCGGCGTGCCGCAGAACGACGGAAAGGTGCTGCCGAGGCTCCGGGCCGCCAGCAACGCGCCAATCTTCAGCTTCGAGGATACCAACTTCGGCGCCGGCCTGGTCGGCGGCCCGATGCTGTCGATTCCCGAGATCAGCCGGCGGGTCGTGGATGTCGCCGCGCGCATTCTGGCCGGCGAGACTGCGGCGAACATCCGCACGCCCGCGGTAGGATTTGCTGCGCCCCGATTCGACTGGAGGGAATTGCAGCGCTGGGGCATCGAAGAAGCTATCCTGTCCCCGGCAAGCGCCGTCGAGTTTCGGCAACCGACGTTCTGGGGCGAACATCGCTGGGCAATTATCACCATTGCCTCGGTTCTCTTGCTGCAGGCCGTGTTGATCTCGGCGCTGCTGTTCGAAAGGGTCCGCCGACGGCGCGCGGAAGCCGCGTCCCGCCAGCGCTTCTTCGAGATGACGCAGATGAACCGGTCGCTCACCGTCAGCGCGATGTCGAGCTCCATCGCGCACGAGCTAAACCAGCCGCTGGGAGCCATCCTCAACAATGCCGGGGCCGCCGAGGTACTGCTCGCGAAAAGCCCTCCGGATATTGACCAACTCCGGGAAATTCTCGCCGATATCCGCAAGGACGACGCGCGCGCCGGTGAGATCATAGGGCATCTGCGCGGCTTCCTGCGCACCAACGAGCGTTCCTTGGGCGAGGTCAGCATCAATCGTGCGATCGCCGATGTGCTTCAAATCGTCGAGCCGGAGGCGGCCAAGCGAGGCATCGCCATCAATTACGATCATGTCCCGCAGGAACTGTCCGTCCGTGCCGATCACGTTCATCTACAGCAGGTTCTGCTCAATTTGGCGCTCAACGGGATGGACGCGATGACGGATGCCACCCCGAACCGCAGGATGGTCTTTCAGGCGTCGCAGGTCTCCGATGCAAAGGTTGAAGTTGCCGTGCTGGACAGCGGGACCGGTATTCCCGAACACAGGCTCACGGAAATCTTCGATTCATTCGTGACGACCAAGCAGCATGGCACCGGTCTTGGCCTTTCGATCGCGCGCACCATCGTCGAGATGTATGGCGGCAAGATCTGGGCCGAGAACCGGCAGCATGGCGGCGCTGCCTTCCGCTTCGTCCTGCCGCTCGCTAGGTCCGCCGCATGACCGCCGCTCCGACCATCCATATCGTGGACGATGATGCGTCATTTCGCACGTCGATGTCGCGGTTGTTGCGGGCATCCGGCTACCAGACAACCCTTTACGAATCCGGCGATGCCTTCCTTAAGCAGCCTCCGGATGACAATGCAGGTTGCATCCTGCTCGACCTGCAGATGTCCGGCGTGCAGGGTTTGGAGCTACAGGAGCACCTCGCAAGGATTGGCAATATCCTTCCGATCATTTTCCTGACAGCACACGGCGATATCCGGGGCAGCGTCCAGGCGATCAAGGCCGGCGCGGAGGACTTTCTGCCCAAACCGGTGTCCAGGGAGGCGCTTTTCGAATGCGTGGACCGCGCCCTGGCGCGCAACGTCGAACAACGCCAGCAGCAAGACCGTCTGAGCGCCATGCGCAGCCTGGCGGCACGCCTAACCCCGCGCGAAGCCGAGGTTTTTTCCCTGGTCGTCAGGGGTAAGCTAAACAAGCAGATAGCCCATGAACTCGGGACGTCGGTGCGCACCATCAAGGCGCACAGACAGGCGGTTATGGAGAAACTGGACGTGAAATCCATTGCCGAGGCCGTGTCAATCGCCGAGCGTCTGGGCATGCTCGCCGAGTAGGTTTTACCTGTCATGGGCCTCGGTCGCGCGATTTCAGGCGCTATTGGTCCCAGGGACAATATCCTTGCGAGCCGTTAGGTCTGAATGTGCCAGCCGGGGACAACGGATCTGACATCGGCCCAGGCAACAGATATGGCAGCGCAATCGACAGTCGTGATCGTGGTGGACGACGATCCTGGATTTTTGAAGAGTGCTGCCCGCCTGCTGTCCGTCCACGGATTCGACACCCGGACGTTCAGTTCGGCCGAGGCGCTGCTCGGCAGCGACGCCGCCCGGGCTGCTACCTGTATGCTGCTCGACATCCATCTCGGAGGCATATCAGGTATCGAACTGCAACGACGGCTTGCGGCGGCGGGATCTAAGTGTCCCATCATATTCATGACGGCGATCGACGATGATGCCACCCGCAAGGAGGCGATGGATGCCGGCTGCATCGCATATTTGAAAAAGCCGTTTGCTCCAAATCTCCTGCTGGACGCGCTCGGGAAAGCGGTGGCTTAGCTTATGCCGTTTCGGGGCACACTATTAACTGGAGAAAGCAAACCCCAACCCGCGCAGATCAATCGCCGCGATGCTCTAAGTGGTCGAACCCCAACCAGATGGAGGCGTTTGTTGTCAAAGAACCCGAATCGAGGTGGTGCGGTGTCGGTGAAATCGTCGTCAGTCGTGCTGTTTCCTCAGCAACCTGCCCTGCAACTGATCTATGACACGGCGCCGATTGGCCTTGCGTTCCTTTCTCCCGACTGCCGCTATCTGCAGATCAACCAGCGCCTCACCGAGCTTTGCGGCATCTCCATCGAGGATCATCTCGGGCGTTCAGTAAGGGATTGCGTGCCGGCGTTGGCGGAAGCGGTTGAGGGAATCATCGGTTCGATCATGAAGACCGGCGAGCCGGTAATCGGCATCGAGGTCGCTGGCCAGCGTGCGGATCAAACCGATGAACGGTTTTGGATGACTTACTGGCATCCGTTACGTAGCCCGGGCGGCGAAATTGTCGGCGTCAATGTCGCAGCCGAAGAGATCACCGAGGGCAAGCGCGCGGAAGCCGCGCTGCGCGCCAGCGAACAGGAGACACGCAGCGCCAAGGATGCGGCCGAAACAGCGTTGCGAAATCTGCGGGAGACTCAAAACTCACTGATTGAAGCCGAAAAACTCGCAGCACTTGGGCGGCTGGTGGCGGGCGTCGCGCACGAAATTAATAGCCCCGTCGGCACCAGCTTGACCGTCGCTTCCTCATGGGAGCGCAAGATCACCTTGTTTGCGGCAGAGGTCGAGCAAGGCAATCTAAAGCGATCAAGTTGGAATGACTTTCTAGACCTTAGCCGCACGGCATCCTCACAACTGATTACTAACCTCAATCGAGCGGCCGAACTGATCCAATCGTTCAAGCAGGTTGCGACGGACCGGACTCACTCAAATCAGCGCCTCTTCGATCTCGGCGACCTGACCGAACAGATCGTCATGAGCCTCCGGCCTGGCTTGGAAAAGAAAACTCTGATTTTTAACCTCGAGCGCCAACCCAATTTGACCATGAACAGCTATCCGGGACCATACGGCCAGGTGCTAACCAACCTTTTTTCTTAACTCGGTCGTACACGCCTTTCCTGACGACGACGGAGGTGCCATCGACCTCAGGGTGCAGGCATTCGGGGACGCCAATGTCGAAATCAGTTTTTCCGACGATGGTTGCGGCATGAGTCCTGATATCAGGCGCAAAGCCTTGGATCCGTTCTTTACTACCCGGCGGGATCAAGGCAGTACCGGCCTCGGCCTCCATATCGTCCACAGCATCGTCACGAATTGCTTAGGTGGTAGGCTCAATCTCGACAGCGCGCCCGGCAAGGGAACGAAGATCCAGCTGATATTGCCCCGATCAGCACCCTAACGCACTGCGAGTGATGAGCATGGTTTCGCTGAATTTGCCTCTCTGGCTTCGTTTTGTCTTGATTGTTGGCGGTGTCGGTCTTGCGTGCGGCGCGAGCCTCCTTGCCTATCGGTACTACACTCGGCCGGTGACGATGAGCGTGGCGGTAGGCTCGATTGATGGTGAGGCCGCCAAGGCAATGTCGGCCATTGCAAGCCGGCTCGCTTCGACGAACGCCCCGGTGCGGCTCAGGGTTATCGACAGCGGTACCGTACTTGAAGCAGCCAAGACGTTTTCGGCGGGCGCTTGGGATCTCGCAGTGGTTCGCGGTGATGTCGGCGACCTGTCGCAAGCGCAGGCCGTCGTCGTTGTGAGCCATGTGGCCGCACTCATCCTCGCGCCGCCGGGTTCGACCATCGACAGTATGAACAAATTGAAGGGCCGCCGCGTCGGCGTGATTGGAGGGGACGCGAATACCAAGCTTGTCGATGTGCTGAGTAAGGAATATGGGCTCGACCGCGCGAAAGTGTTCAAGGACATCGCTCTGTCGGATGCCCGGAATGCCATTCAATCCAAAGAGGTTGCCGCGCTGCTTATCGTGATCCCTTTGACTCAAAAATATCTGTCCCTGGTGCGAGGCTTCTTTCAGCAGGCGAAAGCGCTGCCGGCATTGATCCCGATCGAATCCGCCGGGGCTATCGCGGAGACCGAACGCGCTTATGAAAGCTTCGACGTGCCCAAAGGCACGCTGCGGGGAGCGCCGCCGGTCCCCGACGACGACCTGACCACCTTGAGAGCCACTCTATATCTTGTTGCCAACAAGAAACTTGGTTCCGATTTGATCGCGACGCTCACGCAGACGATCATGAACGTGCGCAGAGATCTTCTGCAAGAACAGCCGATTTTCGCGCAGATCACGGCGCCCAGCACCGACCAGGATACCTACCTTCCGCTGCACCCTGGGGCGGCGGCCGTCTACAACGGCACCAGACAGAGCTTCATGGATGAATACGGCAACTGGATCTATCTGACGCCAATGGTGCTGGGTGGTATCGCCACGGTGCTCGCAGCGGCGTGGAAATTCCTAGGCATCAGAAATTCCGAAACCCAGCAGGGCCCGCTCGATGCTCTCTATGCCCTGGGGCGCCGCA
>Ga0209890_10000974_pt1 | contig 13169 bp, 9 predicted proteins | sample OrgsoiDNA2013049_FD_185799 | JGI IMG/M metagenome (GOLD analysis project Ga0209890, IMG submission 185799) | Permafrost soil microbial communities from the Arctic, to analyse light accelerated degradation of dissolved organic matter (DOM) -... | ecosystem: Environmental > Terrestrial > Soil >...
CGCCGAATGCGACATCGTGCTGCTCGACGTCATGATGCCGGACATGGACGGCTTCGAGGTCTGCCGCAAGCTCAAGTCCAATCCGCTGACCCATCATATTCCGGTGGTGATGGTGACCGCGCTCGACCAGCCGTCCGACCGCGTGCGCGGCCTGGAAGCCGGCGCCGACGATTTCCTCACCAAGCCGGTCACCGACGTGGCGCTGATCTCGCGCGTGCGCTCGCTGGCGCGCCTGAAGATGGTGACCGACGAGCTACGCCTGCGCGCGCTCACCTCCAAGGAAATCGGCATCGAAAGCCCGGAGCGCGAAGCGGTGGCGGAAACCGGCCGCCATGGTCGCATCCTGATCGTCGATGACCGGCCGAGCTCTTACGAGCGCGTCGCCGCGACGCTATCGGCCGAACACACGGTGGACGTGGAGAGCAATCCGAGCGAGGCGCTGTTTCATGCCGCCGAGGGCAATTACGAGCTGCTGATCGTGTCGCTCGGCCTGAAGGATTTCGACGGTTTGCGGCTGTGCAGCCAGGTGCGCTCGCTCGAGCGCACCCGCAACGTGCCGATCCTGGCGATCGCCGAAGCCGACAACAATACGCGCCTGGCGCGCGGGCTGGAGATCGGCGTGAACGACTATCTGCTCCGCCCGATCGACAAGAACGAGATGCTGGCGCGCGTGCGTACGCAGATCAAGAAGAAGCGTTACACCGACCGGCTGCGCGATAACGTGCAGATGTCGATCGAAATGGCGATCACCGACGCGCTCACCGGGCTGTTCAATCGCCGGTACATGGAATCGCATCTGGCGACGCTGGTCGAGCAGGCCGCCGCGCGCGGCAAGCCGATCGCGGTGCTGCTGGTCGACATCGACTATTTCAAGACGGTCAACGACAGTCACGGCCACGACGCCGGCGACGACGTGTTGCGCGAATTCGCGCTGCGTATCCGCAAGGCGATCCGCAACATCGATCTTGCCTGCCGCTATGGCGGCGAGGAATTCGTCATCGTCATGCCGGAAACCGACATGGCGGTCGCCACCATGGTGGCGGAGCGGCTGCGCCGGCGCATCGCCTCGGAGCCGTTCACGATCCAGCAGGGCGCGCGCAATCTCGATGTGACGATTTCGATCGGCATCGCCGCGCTCGGCGGTGAGAGCGACAACGCCGCGGCGATCCTCAAGCGCGCCGATACCGCGCTTTATCGCGCCAAGCGCGACGGCCGCAACCGGGTTGTGCCGGACGCGGCTTGATACCGTCTGAGCCGCTCACGGCCTAATGATCGTCCAGCCCTTTTCGCCCAGCTCGATCAGCGTGACCACGCCGGCCTTCACGCGCACGGCATTCTCCACCAGCGGCGGCTCTTTGCCTTCGGTGCGTGTCATGGCTTCCAGCGTGTTCTCGCAGGCCATGAACGAGACATCGGGCATGCCCTGCTTGAAGGATTTCAGCCGCTCGAGCACTGGCGACTTGTCCTGGCGCAGCATGTTGAGGCCGGCATTGAAAGCCACGATCTGGATTTCGACCTCGTCGCCCTTGTCGGAATAATATTTCGACACATTGGCGGCGACGTTGAGCACGGCATTCATCTTGACCGCGTCGTTGTCGCTGATCTGCAACGCGAGCCGATGCTTTTCCATCGCGCCGGCCGAGGCGAAGGCGAGCGGAACGAAAAGGAGTGCGGCGAGCAGCGGGCGCAGCATGGCGCTCACTTGATCTTGGATTCCTTGTACTCGACGTGCTTCTTGGCGATCGGATCGTATTTCTTCTTCGCCAGCTTGTCGGTCTGGGTGCGCGAGTTCTTGCGGGTCACATAGTAGTGGCCGGTCCCGGCGCTGGAGACGAGCTTGATCTTCAGACTGATGGCTTTGGCCATGGATTTTCCCTTGCAACGGACCTGTGGAGACGGCGATTGGCGCGGAACCTAACGCCGGAACGGCAAATGTCAAGAAAGCCCCGATTTTGCTGGGATTACAGCAATTCCCGAAAAAACTGCTTCTCGATCATGAAATAAAACGGCACCGGCAGGTCGTGGCCCATGCCGGCGGCGACCCGGGCGGCGAGTTCTTCCAGCACCACGCCGGTGATAGTCGGCATGTCGAGATGGGTGGCTTCCTCGATCGGCACCCAAATGAGTTCGACCAGCTCGGATTCCGGCCCGACCACGCCTTCGATCTTGTGGGCGATCGAGGAGACGTCGGTGGTGAAGAAACGGGTGTCGAAGCGCTTTGGCCGCCGCGGCGGCGTAATGGCGCGGGCGATGAGATGGATCTGCGCGAGGTCGGGATGCACGCGCGCCTTGGCGAAATCGTCCCAGATATTGCCCGGCACCGAAGGCGCATCGTCGCGCTTGACGCCGAGCAGCAGGCCGGTTTCCTCGGCCATTTCGCGCACCGCCGCCAGCGCCATGCCGCGCGCGAAGGCATCGCCGGGGTTTTGCACGCGCTCCAGCAGCTTTTTCTGCGTGTCGGGATGCAATTCGCTCGCCGCCGGCATGACGCGGTCGAGCAGCTCGATGCGCCCGCCCGGGAACACGAACTTGCCCGGCATGAATTTGTGGCCGGCGTGGCGGCGCCCGAGCAGCACCTTGGGTTTCGCCCCGGAGCGGTCGATCAGCATCAGCGTCGACGCGTCGCGCGGCTCGCTGTCGGGAAACGTCTGGTCGCGTTCCTGCTTGGTCATGCGCTCGGCCCAGACTTTTCCCAGATCTTTGGTCGTCGGGTCGCGCGTCATCGGGCCTTCCGTTGCTTGCCGCGCGGCCGGTACTGGCGCTGTTCGTGACGTGGGTGGCGGCTTGGTTTTCCAGGGCGGCCCTCGGATAAAAGCTCGAAGCGCAGCGCGCCGGCAACGGGCGCGGCTTCCACCAGCTTGACGGTGACGCGGTCGCCCAGCCGGTAGGTCGTGCCGGAGCGGTTGCCGACCATGGCGTGGCCGGCCTCGTCATGGCGGAAATATTCATCGCCAATGGTGCGCGCCGGCACGAAGCCGTCGGCGCCGGTCTCGTGCAGTTTCACGAACAGGCCAGCGCGGTGTACGCCGGAGACGCGGCCGTCGAAGGTGGCGCCGACGCGGTCGGAAAGAAAATGCGCGATCAGCCGGTCATTGGTTTCGCGTTCGGCCAGCATGGCGCGGCGCTCGGTCGCGGAAATCTGAGCGGAAATCTCCGCCAAAACTTTCACATCGGCCGCTTCGGGCAGGCCGCCTTCGCCCAGCTTGAGCGCACGAATCAGCCCGCGATGCACGATCAAATCGGCATAGCGGCGGATCGGCGAGGTGAAATGCGCGTAGCGGCGCAGGTTCAAGCCGAAATGGCCGTAATTTTCCGCCGCGTATTCGGCCTGCGCTTGCGTGCGCAGGACGACGTCGTTGATGAGCTGCTCGGCATCGTGGCCTTTCACCCGCGCCAGAATTTTGTTGAACGCTTCCGCCCGCATCGCGCCGCCTTTGGCGAACGGGATGTCGAGGGTGGCGAGGAATTCGCGCAGCGCGTTGACCTTCTCCATCGTCGGCTCGTCGTGCACGCGATAGATCAGCGGTATCCGCGCCTTTTCCAACGTCTCGGCGGCGGCCACGTTGGCGAGGATCATGAATTCCTCGATCAACCGGTTCGCCTCCAGCCGTTCCGGCGTGACCACGCGATCAACGGTGCCGTCGGCCTTGAGCAGGATTTTGCGCTCCGGCAGATCCAAATCCAGAGGTCCGCGCTCGGCGCGTGCGCGCTTGAGCGCGTCATAGGCGGCGTAGAGCGGCTTGAGCACCGGCTCGATCAGTGGCGAGGTATCTTCATCGGTGCGTCCGCCGATCGCCAATTGCGTCTGCTCATAGGAGAGCTTCGCCGCCGACCGCATCATGATGCGGTGGAACGTGTGCGAGTGCTTGCGGCCGTCGGCGCCGATCACCATGCACACGGCGAGCGCGGCGCGGTCCTCGCGCGGACGCAGCGAGCACAGATCGTTGGAAATTCGCTCCGGCAGCATCGGAACCACGCGGTCGGGGAAATAGACCGAATTGCCGCGCACCAGCGCTTCGCGGTCGAGGGCTGAGGCGGGCGTCACGTAATGGGCGACGTCGGCGATGGCGACGCTGACGATGAAGCCGCCGTGATTGTTCGTCGCCGTGTCATGCTCGGCGTGCACGGCGTCGTCATGATCCTTGGCGTCGGGCGGGTCGATGGTGACGAGCGGCACTTGCCGCCAGTCCTCGCGGTGAGCGAGCGTCGCCGGCCGGGCGGCATCCGCTTCGGCCTGTGTGTCGTGGCGGAACACATGCGGGATGGTATGGGCGTGGATTGCTATAAGGCTGACCGCGCGCTCGCTCGCCAGCGAGCCGAGCCGCTCGACCACGCGCCCGGTCGGCAAGCCTAAGCGCGGCGCGCGGCTGGTCTCGACTGCGACCAGATCGCCGTCTTGCGCTTGCGCGGTCGATCCCGCCGGAATGCTGAGCTCCTTGCCGAGCATCTTCTTGTCGACCGGCTCCAGCCGGCCGCCGCCGTTCGGCGCGTTGTGGAATATCCCCAGTACGCGATGCTTGGGATGATCGATGATCTTGATGACGCGGCCGCGGTGGCGGATGCCGTTGTCTTCTTCGGTTTCCTCCACATGCAGCAGCACGCGGTCGCCGATGCCGGCGGCCTCATTAGGCCGCGCCTTGCGCGGGGTGGGAATGCGGATTTTCGGCGCCGGTCCGTGCGCCTCCTCGTCCCATTCGTCGGGGGTGGCGATGAGTTCGCTATCGGTATCGCGCGCGGTGACGTCGGCCAGCACGGTGGAGGGCAGAGTGCCGGCATGATGCAGCTTTTTGTGCCGCTTCTCGACTGCGCCCTCGGAGGCCAAGTCGCGCAACATGCGCTTGAGCTCGGCGCGCATGGCGTTCTTGAGGCCGAAGGCGCGGGCGATCTCGCGGGTGCCGACTTTGCCGGGCCGCTTGCCGATGAAGGCGAGAATGTCAGCCTTGGAGGGGAGGGAGGGTGTTCGTTTGGTTGGTTTGTTCAAAATAGATTTTCCTGCGCCCAACTAAACGGGGCGCGTTGCAAAGAATGTAATGATTGAAATGAAGCTTCGCTAGCTACTCGGCGGCGGTCGCCTTGGTGCGGCGTGCCGGTTTAGCGTGGGCTGCAACCGCGGCTGCCTTCTTTGGTTTGGCGGCGGCGGGTTTCTTCGGTTTGGCAGCGGGTGAGGCCGCGACCTTGCCGGAGGCGGTCTTGCGGCCGGCGGCGCGGCGCCCCTTCGGGGAATTTCCCATCATGGCGGCACGCGCATCGAGCAGGACGATGGCCTCGTCGAGCGTCACGGTCTCGGGCGTCTTGTCGCCGGTCAGCGTGGCGTTGACGCCGTTATGGCTGACATAGGGCCCGTAGCGACCGTTCTTGACGACGATCGAACCGCCCTTGTCGGGATGCTCGCCCAGAGCCTTGCCGGGATCGGCACCAAAGCGCCGGCCCTTTTTCGGATTGGCGATCTTGTCGGCGATCAGGTGCATCGCGCGATTGAGGCCGACGGTGAGGACATTGTCGCCATCTTCCAAGCTTGCGTAGATCTTGCCGTGTTTGACGTAAGGCCCGAAGCGTCCGATGCCGGCCAGGATCGGCTCGCCGTCTTCCGGCGATAGGCCGACTTCGCGCGGCAAGGCGAGCAGCGCGAGCGCCTTTTCCAGATCGATGTCCTCGGGCGCCACGCCTTTCGGCAGGCTGGCGCGCTTGGGTTTCTCCGGTGCGGGGGGTTTAGGACCTTTTGAGCCTTTGGGGCGCTTTTCGACCGGCGCCTGCTCGCCGAGTTGCAGATAAGTCCCGAAACGCCCGCCGCGAATTGTCACTTCGAGATTGGTGACGGGGTCGACACCGAGCACTTTGGTGCTCTGGACGCCGCCAGCCCCCGGCGTCATCTGCCGGGTGAAGCGGCATTCCGGATAATTCGAACAGCCGATGAAGGCGCCGAAGCGTCCCACTTTAAGCGACAGCTTGCCGGTGCCACAGGTAGGGCATTGCCGCACGTCGCCGCCGTCGGTGCGCGCCGGAAAGATATGCGGCTCGAGCAGATCGTTGAGCGCGTCCAGCACCTGCGTGATGCGCAGATCCTTGATTTCGTTGACCGCGCCGATGAAGCCGACCCAGAACTCTTGCAGCACTTCCTTCCAGTTGATCTCATTGTTGGAAATGCGGTCGAGCTTTTCTTCCAGTGAGGCCGTGAAATCGTACTCGACGTAGCGCGCGAAGAAACTTTCCAGGAAGCCGACGACGACACGGCCCTTGTCTTCGGGCATCAGCCGTTTCTTGTCGATGCGCACATAGCCGCGGTCCTGCAGCACTTGCAGCACGGAAGCGTAAGTCGAAGGCCGGCCGATGCCGAGCTCTTCCATGCGCTTAACCAGCGCGGCTTCGGAAAAGCGCGGCGGCGGTTCGGTGAAATGCTGCGCGGCGTCGATCGCCTGCTTGGTGAGCGTCTCGTCCTGCGCCATAGCGGGCAGCCGGCGCGACTCTTCGTCCTCGTCGGCCTCGTCGTGGCCTTCCTGATAGAGCGTGAGGAAGCCGTCGAACTTCACCACCTGGCCGCTGGCGCGCAAGTCGATGACACGGCTGCCGGCTTTGGCGGCGATGTCGACGGTGGTGCGTTCGAGTTCCGCGGATTCCATCTGGCTGGCGACGGCGCGATTCCAGATCAGCTCGTACAAACGCGCCTGATCGCGGTCGACGAATTTCGCCACCTGATCGGGCGTGCGGTGGGGGTCGGTCGGGCGCACCGCTTCGTGGGCTTCCTGCGCGTTCTTCGATTTGTTCTGATAGGTACGTGGCGCGCCCGGCACGTATTCCTTGCCGTAGTTCTTGCCGATCATGGCGCGGATATCTGTGATCGCTTCCGGCGCCATGTCGATGCCGTCGGTGCGCATATAGGTGATGAGGCCGGTGGTCTCGCCGTCGATCTCGACTCCCTCATAAAGACGCTGCGCCAGGCGCATGGCGATGGCGGGCGCAAAGCCGAGCTTGCGGCTGGCTTCCTGCTGCATGGTTGAGGTGGTGAACGGCGGCGGCGGATTGCGCCGGGCCGGTTTGGCCTCAACGGAGGAAACGGTGAAGGCTGCGTTTTCGAGAGCCTGCTTTAGATCCTCGGCCTGTTTGCCGGAGCCGATGTCGAGGCGCTGGATTTTCTCGCCATCGGCGCCGACCAGACGCGCTTCGAAGCTTTCGCCGCGCGGTGTCGCCAGCGTGGCGGCGATCGACCAGTATTCCTTGGCGATGAATTTCTCGATCTCCAGCTCGCGGTCGCAGACCAGCCGCAGCGCCACCGACTGCACGCGGCCCGCGGAACGCGCACCCGGCAGCTTGCGCCAGAGTACCGGCGACAGCGTGAAGCCGACCAGATAATCGAGCGCTCGGCGGGCGAGATAGGCGTCCACCAGCGCCTCGTCGATGGCGCGTGGATGCTTCATCGCCTCGGTCACCGACTGCTTGGTGATCGCATTGAAGACGATGCGCTCCACCGTATGGCCCTTCAGGGCCTTCTTTTCGTTGAGGGCTTCCAGCACGTGCCAGGAAATAGCCTCGCCCTCGCGATCCGGGTCGGTGGCCAGGATCAGGGTGTCGGCCTTCTTCAGGGCGTGGGCGATGTCGTTCACCCGCTTTTGCGACTGCGGGTCGACTTCCCAGAGCATCTTGAAATTATTGTCGGGATCGACCGATCCGTCCTTGGCCGGGAGGTCCCGGATATGGCCAAAGGACGCCAGGACCTCGTATCCGGGGCCCAGGTACTTATTGATCGTCTTCGCCTTGGAAGGCGACTCGACAACGACAACTTTCATGAGAATCCAATAGGTTATCCGCCAGAATCGACCTGATTTCAGGCGGAATCGACCGCTCGCTTTGGCCGGAACATGGTGAAGGCACCCCTTACTGTCAAATAAGGGTGCCCGGAAAACCTTTATGAACAGCCAATTCGGGCATGAAAGAGACGGGGTTTGCCCCTCAATACAGCCCACAGGTTGTATTTAATTAGAAAAGCAATTTATAGATTACTATTCAAAGCAGACTGTGTATTTTCGCGGGTAGGAACCCCGCAATGGCCGACCAAAAAGCCTCAGACGAAAACGGCAACCGCACAGTGGTAGCCAATTACGTGGCGACCTTGTCGGCCGATCTCGCCACCATGGCGCGGGGAGCGGTCTCGACACGCTGGGCTACCTGCTCGAAATGGTCCGCCTCGAGGCCGAAAGCGAAACCCGGCACAGCCAAAACGGCGGGCGTTAATTACGGCAGCTTGATGCCGAGTTTTTCCAGAAACACCGCGGTCGGATTGCCGTCAGGCAGCATGCCGAGCTTGGCCTGCTCGGCGCGGATATTGTCGCGCAGATCAAAATCAAGATGCCCTTCGAAGTCGAGCACCTTGTAGCCGAGCGCGGACAATTTCTTCTGCAACGCGATGCGCGCGTCGCGCGAGATCGGATGGTCGTCGGCCGGCCAGGCCGCCTTGATCGGAGCTCCGCCATTGATGCGGTCGGCGAGGTGGCCGACCGCGATCGCGTAGGCGTCGGAGTTGTTGTACTCCTTGAGCACGGCGTAATTCTCGGTCGCGATGAAAGCCGGGCCGCTGGCGCCACTCGGAAAAAACAAAATGCCCGGGCCCGACGGCGGGAACGGTTTGCCGTCGGCGCGGCGGACGCCGAGCTTCGCCCATTCCGCGAAGCTGGCGCGGCTCTTCATGGTGTCGAAGCCCTTCGGCACGCTGACCTCGAAGCCCCAGGGCAGGCCGTGCTTCCAGTTTCCCTTGTGCAGATAGTTGCCGGTCGAGCCGAGCACGTCCGGCACGTTGCTCCAGATGTCGGCCTTGCCGTCGCCGGAAAAATCGATGGCGTAGTCGACGAAATTCGACGGCATAAACTGGGTCTGGCCCATGGCGCCGGCCCACGAGCTCACCATCTTGTCGCGCGGAAAATGACCGTCCTGCATGATGTGCATCGCCACCAGCAGCTCGTTGCGAAAGTAAGGATGCCGATAGCGCACATAGCCGAGCGTGGCGAGCGAGCGGAACACGTCCCACTTGTCCTTTTCGATGCCGTAGGATGTCTCCATTCCCCACAGAGCGAGCAGGACCCAGCGCTCGACCGCGAATTTTTTCTCCACCGCGTCGAAGGTCTTCGACCATTCCTCCGCCTTGCGGCGGCCAACTGAAATATTGCCGGCCGAGACAATCGAATTCACATAAGCGCCGACCGGCTTGCCGTATTCCGGCTGCTTCTTGGTGGCCGCGATCACGCGCGGATCCGGCGTCACGCCTTTCAACGCGAGATCGAAGGTGGCGCGCGTGATGCCCTTGGCCTGCGCGTCCGGCCACAGCTCGGCCTCGAAGGCGGCGAAGGACTGCTCTTGCGCGCGTGCCGGCGCGCACCATAGGCCGAGAACAATGGCGAGGAAGGCAAATCCGCGGATGAACATATGGGCGATCCGTTACGACTCGTTCCGCATCTTATAGCAGCGACACCAAACTGCCGCCGTGGCGCTCCAGCCGGCCGGCGATCTCGAGTTCCAGCAGCACCGTGCGCACGATCGCGGGCGAAGTCGCCGACAGCCGTACCAGATCGTCGAGCGAAACCGGCGTCGGGCCGAGCAGGCTGGTGATGCGGGCGCTCTCGTCCTCGCCGGGTTCGATGTCGAGCGGACCCGGAACGTCGGGCGTGGGCTCCTGCGCCGGCAGGTCGAAGCCGCGCCCCAGGATCGGCTCCAGCACGGCGATCACGTCGGCCGCTTCGGTGACCAGCGTGGCACCCTGTTTGAGCAGGCCGTTGGTGCCCTTCGCGCGCGCATCGAGCGGGGAGCCGGGCACCGCGAACACTTCGCGGCCCTGTTCGCCGGCCAGCCGCGCCGTGATCAGCGAGCCGGAGCGGCGCGCCGCCTCCACGATCACCACACCGACCGACAAGCCCGAGATCAGGCGGTTGCGGCGCGGAAAGTCGCGCGCGCGCGGCTCCCAGGCCAGCGGCATTTCCGAAACGGCGGCGCCCTCGGCGAGGATCGCTTCCAACAAATCGCTGTGCTCGGCCGGAGAGACGCGGTCATGGCCGCCGGCCAGCACCGCGATGGTGCCGGTCGCCAGACTCGCGCGATGGGCGGCGGCGTCGATGCCGCGCGCCAACCCCGATACCGTGCCGAAGCCGGCCGCCCCCAGGTCGCGCGCCAGCCGCTCGGCGAATTTGACGCCGGCCGCCGAGGCGTTGCGCGAGCCGACGATGGCGACCAGCGGCCGCGTCAGCACGGCGAGCTTGCCGCGCACCGCCAGCAGCGGCGGCGCGTCGTCGATCATCTGCAGACGCGGCGGATAATCCGGCTCGCCGAGCGCGACGAAATCGATGCCGCGCGTGCGCGCCGCCCTCAATTCGGTCTCGGCGTCCTCGCGCGAACAGATGCGCGCCGGCGCCGAGGCGCCGCCGCGGCGGGCGAGCGCGGGCAGGGCGCCAAGTGCTGCGCGCGCGCCGCCATAATGATTGACCAGGTCGCGGAAGGTGCGCGGACCGATATTGTTGGTGCGGATAAGGCGCAACCAGTCGAGCCGCTGCTCCTCGCTCAGTCGCACTCGCTCGCTCAACGCCGCCCCCCAGCCGGTTACGCGGTTGAGCATCGCAAAGCGGGCGGCGCACCACAACCGGTTTTGATGTATTGCAACCTAGGGTCAGGGCGTGGATTTCGCGCCGATCTTGCCTTCGCTGCCAGCAAGCAGGCGGGCGATATTGGCGCGGTGCATGGCCCAAAGCAGGGCTGTCAGCAGCAGAAGCAGCGCGGCGGCGCTCGGCTGGCCCAAGCCCCACAGCGCCAACGGGGTGAGCGCACTGGCGACCAAGGCGGCGAGCGAGGAGTAGCGGCTCAGCGCCGCGACAGCCATCCAGATGGTGCAGAAGATCAGCGCCCCCGGCCAGTAAAGCCCGATCAGCACGCCGATATAGACGGCGACGCCTTTGCCGCCTTTGAACTTAAGCCACACCGGAAAGAGATGGCCGAGGAAGGCGCCCAGTCCCGAGACGAGCGCGGCGTCGGGCGTCGCATAATGCGCCGTCAGCAAAACCGCGGCGGTGCCCTTGAGCGCATCGCACAGCAAAGTTGCGGCGGCGAGGCCCTTCTTGCCCGTGCGCAGCACATTGGTGGCGCCGATATTGCCCGAGCCGATGGCGCGGATGTCGGGCCCGCCGGCGGCGCGCGTCAGCAGCAGCCCGAACGGGATCGAGCCGAGCAGATAGCCGACCACCAAAGCGAGTGCGGGGATCATACGTATTCGTAAACGGTGCGGCCGGCGACGATGGTGCGCACCACGCGGCCGGTCATGCGCCCTTCATCGAACGGCGTATTCTTGCACTTCGATTTGAGCTCGACCGCATCGATGATCCAGGGCACGTCGATATCGACCACGATCACATCCGCCGGTGCGCCGCTTTTCAGCGTACCGCCGGGAAGACCGAGCAGCTCCGCCGGGCGCGTCGACATCGCGCGCAGCAAGGTCATCAATTCGATCTCGCCGGAATGCACCAGGCGCAAGCCGGCGCTGAGCATGGTCTCCAGCCCGATCGCGCCGGGGGCGGCCTCCGCAAACGGCAGGCGCTTAGTCTCCACGTCCTGCGGATTGTGGTCCGACATCACCATGTCGAGCAGGCCGCTCGCTAACGCGGCCACCAGCAGTTTGCGATCGTCCTCGGCGCGCAGCGGCGGCGACAGTTTCAGGAAGGTGCGGTAGGGCCCGATGTCGTTTTCGTTGAGGGTGATGTGATTGATCGAGCACGAGGCGGTGACGTCAAGGCCGGCGTCCTTAGCGCGGCGCAGCACCTCGAGCGATTCCCCGCAGGTGATCGAGGCCGCGTGATAGCGCCCGCCCGACAGCGCGACCAGACGGATGTCGCGTTCGAGCATGACCGTTTCCGCCGCCTTCGGAATGCCGAGCAGGCCGAGGCGCGCACCGAATTCGCCTTCGTTCATCACGCCGTCGCCGATCAGATCCGGATCCTCGGTGTGATGCACGATGAGCGCGTCGAAATCGCTGGCGTAGGTGAGCGCGCGCCGCATGACTTGGGCATTGGTCACGCTCTTGTCGCCGTCGGTGAAGGCGACCGCGCCGGCCGCCTTCAAGAGGCCGATCTCGGTCATCTCGTTGCCGTCGAGCCCCTTGGTCAGCGCCGCCATCGGGTGCACGTGCACGATCGCGGTGTCGCGCGCGCGCCGCAGCACGAAATCCACCGTCGCCGGATCGTCGATCACCGGCGAGGTGTTGGGCTGACAGATGATGGTGGTGACGCCGCCGGCGGCGGCGGCCTGGCTGGCGGAGGCGAAGGTTTCGCGATGGCCGGCGCCGGGCTCGCCGATAAAGGCGCGCATGTCGACCAGGCCGGGCGCGACCAGTCTGCCGCGGCAGTCGATCACGTCGGTGCCTTCCGGCACGCCGCCGGCGCCGATGCCCTTCTTGGCTTCGCGGATCACGCCGTCGGCGATCAGCAGGTCGCCGACGATATCGAAGTCGCGCGACGGATCGACGATCCGCGCGTTGGCGAGCAGGATCGGGCGGTGTTCAGATAACATTTTGCAACATCATGTCAGGCGTTCGGCAGGTTACGCGACAAAGCTTCCAGCACGGCCATGCGCACCGCCACTCCCATTTCGACCTGTTCGCGGATCAACGACTGCGCGCCGTCGGCGACGATCGAGTCGATCTCGACGCCGCGGTTCATCGGGCCCGGATGCATGACCAGCGCGCCGGGCTTGGCATAGCTGAGTTTTTTCTCGTCGAGCCCGTAATAGTGGAAGTATTCCGAGATCGACGGCACGAATGAGCCGTTCATGCGCTCGCGCTGCAGGCGCAGCATCATCACGATGTCGGCGCCGTTCAAGCCCTCGCGCATGTCGCGCGCGACTTCGACGCCGAAGTGCTCGATGCCGGGGGGCAGCAGCGTGGAGGGGGCCACCACCCGCACGCGCGCGCCCATGGCGTTGAGCAGGATGATGTTGGAGCGGGCGACGCGCGAATGCAGGATGTCGCCGCAGATCGCCACCAGCAGGCCTTCGATGCCGCCTTTGTTGCGGCGGATGGTGAGCGCGTCGAGCAGGGCCTGGGTGGGGTGCTCGTGCGAGCCGTCGCCGGCATTGATCACCGAGCAGTCGAGCTTGCTCGCCAGCAGTTCGACCGCCCCGGAGGCGCCGTGGCGCACCACCAGAATGTC
>Ga0209890_10000975_pt1 | contig 13169 bp, 11 predicted proteins | sample OrgsoiDNA2013049_FD_185799 | JGI IMG/M metagenome (GOLD analysis project Ga0209890, IMG submission 185799) | Permafrost soil microbial communities from the Arctic, to analyse light accelerated degradation of dissolved organic matter (DOM) -... | ecosystem: Environmental > Terrestrial > Soil >...
CCATAGAGCAGACGAAACGAGATTGTCGGCACGACGAACAGATCCATCGCCGCGATGCCGTCGGCATGATTATGAAGAAACGTCTTCCACCCTTGAGATGGCGGGCCTCTTCGCCTGGCCATATACTTGGCCACGCTCGTCTGTCCGATATCGATGCCGAGCTTGAGCAATTCTCCATGGATCCGCGGCGCGCCCCATAGCGGATTGGCAATGCTCATCTCGCGGACCAGTCGGCGGATCTCCAGCGGCACAATAGGCCTGCCACCAAGGCATCTCGACTTCCAGCGCCAATACGACCTGAAACCCGCGCGATGCCAGCGGACAATGGTGTCCGGCTTAACGATCGCCAAAGCATCGCAAACTCTAGGGAACAACCGATAGAGACCAACGAATATCAAACGGTCGATGGTACTGAAGGAGAGTTTCTTTGGAGCAGCCCGCCGCAGGACGTTTATTTGCTGCCGCAACGTCCAAATCTCTGCCTCGAGCGTTGCCCGCGACCGGAGCATATCGACGATTGTCCAACCAATAAGTCTGCAAAGATCCCTCATCCCACAACAGGATTGCCTGATTCTCGATCAACTGCCAGCCGGATGAGTTTGCGACAGGGACAGCGTGAAGAATTGCAAACATCGCTCTGATTGATGCGATGATTCTGCCTTACAATGCGATTCTGGGCTGGATGGAATTTTCGGAAGAGACACGTGATGAAATCCGGCACATGTTTTTCGAATTATCAAAAAATATTGTCAGGTCGGCAGCGCGAGGGGTTTGATTAATATCGGCAGAACCGTCAGTGCTGAGCGACGAAACGAGGAACCTCCTGTCCATCGAGGTAGGCAAGCAGGGCATCAGCCGCAGCGTCCGCAAATTGCTTGTACATCTCATCGGTCGGCCAACCAATGTGCGGGGTAAGGACAACATTCGGCAGCCTGATCAATGGGTGAGCGGATGCCATTGGCTCTTCATCAAAGACGTCAAGACCAGCGCCTGCAATTTGCCACCTTGCGAGCGCCGCGCAGAGTGCAGCCTCATCGACGATCGGACCGCGTGCAGTGTTGATCAGGTAAGCCGTCGGCTTCATAAGCCTTAGACGTCTGGCGTCAATGAGCCCCGTTGATTCGGGGCTCAGCGTCGCGTGTACAGAGACGATGTCTGAAGAGGTCAGAAGATCATCAAGCTCGCGACTCTCGGCACCAACCGACGCCGCCGCCTCTTGAGACAATCGCGGACCCCAGGCAAGCACTTTCATCTCGAATGCCCGGGCAATCTTGACAACGTGCCGGCCGACGTGCCCCAAACCAACAATACCGAGTGTCTTGCCGCGGAGGACAAAGGTCATCGGCGTCGGCCATCTGCCGAGTTTGACCTCGCGGTCGATCGATGGAATTTGCCGCATCACCGCAATCATCAATCCGATCGCAAGTTCGGCCGCGCTCGTGCAGAAGCCACCGGTAGCTTTGGCAACGATTATTCGGCGCTCCTCGGCTGCAGCTAAATCGATATGGTACGCGTGATTACCAGTTTGTGCGATGATGCGCAGATCGGGAAGCTGTTCCAGTAGCGACCGAGTAAAACGCGTTCGCTCACGGTTTGCCACCAGCGCATCGAAGCCCCGGAGCACTGAGGGATCGCCGAACGGGTGGATGAAGATTTTCACCTCGGCGCGGTCTCGCAAGCGGCGAACACCGCTCGTGCCCTCGTAAGCGCGGTGAATGTCGTCAAGAATTGCGATGCGCATGTGCTAAATGATCCCCGTCGCGCCCCATACTGTCAACAAGATGCGACACCACCTGCTGATTGACAGCGGCAGAAACCGCTACGTTCCGTGCGGCACGAACAGACATGCGGCGGCTCGCTCTTGCCAATTCGGGCGAGCGTCTGCGCCGAGATGGCCGCACTGCGTGCAGCGCAGGCGCGGTCCGAATGAGGGCACCGGTAGGTCATCGGGATAGGGGTTCACGTCGAGAACACGATAGTGATTGCAGCCGCGACTCCGGCCGCTCCCAATGACATTAGTCGATAAAGAGTTTGATCGCCCTAACCCGGATCGCCACCTCTGCCAGTGCCTGTGTTAAGCAGACCAATCGCAATTGTTATTTGTCCACTTCTCCGCCAAAGCTTTGCGGTCAAGCTTGCCTCGCGCGGTCTTAGGTAAGTGATTGCTAAGCACGATCTGCTTGGGCGCCTTGAATGCCGGCAAGACCGTGCAGCAGTAACGAAGCAAGTCATTGACGTCAATTTTCGTTCCCGGTCGCGCAACGACAAAGCTGACAACTTCTTCACCGTAAGTGCGGTCGGGAACTCCCACTGTGGCCACTTCGATAACCTCCGGCCGCTGCATAAGAATGCTATCGATCTCCAATGGCGAGATGTTCACGCCGCCGCGGATAATCAAATCCTTCTCCCGACCGGTGACATGGAGGTATCCGTCCGCATCGAGAAAGCCAATGTCGCCTGTTCGCAAGCGTCCACGACTGTGGACCTTGATCGTTCCATCGTCCCCCAAATAGCGGTATTCGTTATCGTGAAGGCCTCCAACCTCGATATGCCCTATCCCGCCCGAGGGCAGCGGCTGACCACGATCATCAATGACCGCAAGTTGATGATAGGGCAGCGGCTTGCCGACGGTCCCGAAATGTCGGTTTGCACCTGGATTAGTTGCGATCCAACCGATTTCGCTGCAGCCGTAGCCTTGAGCAATGGGAATACCGAAACGTTGTTCGAAGCGGTGCCAATCCTCATTCAAGAGAGGTGCGGAACTCGAGATCATGAACCGCAGGCTCGACAATGTATCGGCATTCACTGGATCATCATTGTTGAGCAGCATGTTGATCGTAGTCGGGTTTCCAGCGGCGATCGTTGCGCCATATTCTGCGATGTGCTGGAAAAACCGGCTGCGCGAGAACTTCCGCCCCATAATCAGTGAAGCGCCGCGACAGAGCGGCGATAATGCGCTGAGAACCTGGGCGGAGCACCAATTATAAGAACGAAAATCGTAGATGCGGTCGTCGTTGGTCAGACCTATTCCATCCGCAGTCGGTTCTACGTTCGACAACAGCTCGCGAAACGTCAGAACCACACCCTTCGGTCGAGAACTTGTCCCGGACGTGAACAGGATGCAAGCGTCATCTTGTGGCTGGGTAGTCGCAAGAGGCATGCCCCTCGATTCGCAGCGCGCAATCGATCTGTAAAACCCATCATGAGTATCGTTGTCCCACGATCCAAGCGCCAGACACGGTGCCGATGACTTTACCAATACGTCCTCGAGCCCCAATCCAGTCTCGAACACGATAAGGCGTGGATTCAGTGCTGGTAGAATCTGCGCGAGGTGGCGATGGTTCATCTCGACGTGAATGGTACAAATGGTTGCGCCATAAGCCATCACACCGATATAGCAGGCTAAATGTTCGATTGAGTTGTTGGCGAGCAGAACCACACGGTCGTTCGTTCCGACGCCGTGCCCGGCGAGAAACGTGGCGATTTGCCTGGTCAGTCGCTGAAATTGTCTGTAGTTGATCGTTCGTCGATCATCGACGCAAACGATATAGCTCTTATTCGGATTTTGCTCCGCGGCACGATCGATCCAGTGTCGAAGCAGGTTTGGCCCAACCTCCGATTCTTTCAACATGGGACGTCACCTGCGCGCAAGAAATGAATGGTGTGCCTCACTTTGCACGGTACGTGGTGCGGCGGGCGCCAATAGCCAGCGCCCACCGCTTCATTGCTGACAACGGCTTACCGTCCAGTTCGAGCCAAGGAGTGGACCCAGCCGACCATGCGCGATTTGGCGTTCTCGATATCCTTCTTGGTGAAGAAGTCCTCCGGCTTGACCTTGTCGACCGGATAGACCGGTCGCAGGAAGTCGCTCTCGTAGCCGAACGGCACCGTGGCATCGATCCCCATGCCGCCCTCGAATTGGGTATTCGATGCGGTCCACTGCTTGTCACCCGCGGTCATGCGCTCCGCCGGCATGAAGGTCTGGCCGCGCCCGCCGGGGATCGGGTTGAGGATGTCGGTGCGCGGATTCACCCGTGTGGTCATGCACCACATGATGTCATCCATAGAGTAAGGATCGGTGTCCTCGCTCACCGCGATCGCCAGCCGCATGCCCTGCGAGCAGGACAGCGCCGCACCGAGGAAGTTGCGCTGCCAGCCCTCATCGATTTGATGGCGCTTTTTGACTTGGATGACGCAGCCGCCCCAGTCGGTCATGCAGTAAGGAATGACCACATCCTGGACGATGCCGGGCTGCAGACGCTCGCACAGCTCGAAGATCGCCGCCTCGCGCACCGTAGTGTCGATATTGTGGTCGTCGAGAGTGTGGACGCCTAGCGCGAAGATGATCGGCTTGGTCTCCGGCTTGCGCATCGTCACAGCGGTGACGTGGAAGGTTGGCGCTTTGTAGGCCTTGCCCATGTACCCCGCCCATTCGGGATGAAAATGGTAGCGGCCTTGCACGCCGGCATCCTCCGACTCCTTGGTTTCGAATCGGCGATCACGCGGATGGATATAACCTTCGAGAACCAACTCAGCGTCGGCGAGCGTGTAGGCGTCGACCGTGCGGCACTTGACCATGCGTATGGGGCTGCCCTGCACTGCACCGGCAATGCCGATTTCATCGCAGCCCATCGGCAGAATGGCGTAGTCGAAGCCGGCGCCCGCGAGCAATGTGCAGGCGGGCGGCACGCCAAAGCACATTGAGATCGGGATCGGCTTGTCGTCCTGGTAATACTTGTTCGCCACCTGCCACATGTGCGAGCCGGGCGAAATCTGGAACGTACCGACATTGCCCCAACGGAAGTTCATGCGGTTGTAACCGAGGTCTGTACCGCCATCGAACTGGTCGAAGCTGATGCAGCGAATGCCGGACCCGACGGTAAGCTCGGTCTCGTAAGTCGTATGGCGGATCGGCACCATGTACTTGTTAACGTCATCCGGATCGAGGATGACGTGCTCCTGCACCGGCGCCTGCTCCTGGGGAATAATCACCGGCTTGAGTGGCTTGCGGAAGGCTTGGGCAATCTTGCGCGTGCGTTCGATATCGTTCTTCCAGCCGAACATCTTGTTGATGACGTTCATGTCGCCGAACAGGTTGGTGATGACCCTATGGTTCGGCTTGCCCTTGACGTTGTTGAAGATGACGGGGCAGCCGCCATCCAGGTGCTTCTGCAGCCCGGTCACTTCGAGATCCGGATCGACCGGCTTGTCGGTTTCGATCAAGTCGCCTTGCGACTTCAGCCATTCCAATGTCTTCCGCAGATCGACGACATCGGCGGTATTTGACTGGGGATTTTCTTTGGGCATCGCTTTCTGCATGACGTCCGAACTCCAATGTTTCTGGGAAGCTGTTTGATTGTAGTTAGATCGTGAGAGGGTCAGGGCGTGGGAAGCTTCGGCTCGCCGCCGGAGCCGCGGCCATAGAGCAACCCGACGATGTCGCCCCAGAATTCATTCCGGATCTTTCGGAACCAAACGGTGTAGATGTCGGGTCGCTCGTCGATGTCACGCTCGACCTCGGTGAATGTTTTCCAGTACCAATCCGACACCTCGATCGGATTTGGAGTTGGTGTACCATTGAGGCGACCGGCGAAGACATGAACGATTTCATTTGCGATCAAACCATTGGACACTTCGGGGCGGTAACTCATCGAAAAGCTAAAAGAGAGAGGGCAGATAATGCCCATCTCTTCATCGAGCCGCCGAGTGGCTGCATCAAATATGGCCTCGCCGGCGTGGACGACTGCAGCAGGTATTCGTCCATAGCCCGCCGGAGTTGTATTTTCCGGAAGCGCGTCGATGCAGAAGGATTCGCCGATCGCGCGCGCCGATGACGACGGATATGGCGCGGTGCCGCAATCCATTCCGATGCGCCTCGAGCTTGGGTGCCGTCCAATTGGGGCATCATCAACGTCGACGATAATCACGTCATCTGCAGCATTGTCGACGCGCGGCCGTGGACCGGTTGCGGCCAGCGGCAAATTGCGATGTGACTGCCTTTGTACCAGTTGCATTTCCAATTGTCTCCCAATGTCACTCTTTACGCTAAGCCCGCCATCTCCGACACTAACGATTTCAATCGAGGTAACCGTTCAACAGCGGCGAACATAAATCATTAGACTTCTAAGTATTTTTATGATAGCCAGTTTCATGCGGCTTGAAAAGTGCTAAACGATGGGCACAGCATATGGGTCACGGAGGCCAAAAGGTGGTCGATAGGGGCCTGTAGCCACCAAATAAGACGGCCTGGCGGTTATGAAAAAGGCCGCCAACTGAGCAACCAAAATAGATAAAGCCTCAGGGAACCCCGCCGTCTGCTATCGTTCACGCCGTTCCAGAGTTCATCTGGGCAATGTTGGTTCAGCATCAAGAGGAGGCGCCGATGTCGATTGTCCGAATGATTGTTACGACCGTCCCTGCCGGCATGGGCAGCCAAGCCGAACGTAATTGGAAAGAGAAATGCGCCCCACTCATGATTAAACAGCCGGGCTGCCTTTTGGAGCGCTTGCTTCGATCCAAGGATAACCCGGGGGAATACATTTCGTACGCGGAATGGGACAACGAGGAGAGTATTCGCACGTACCTGAAAAGCGCAGATCACCAGGAGATCAAGCGGCACAACACGAACATCACGGGCGCAAAGGTGGTGGTGAAGGAATTCGATGTAGTTCACTGATACGCAGCCCATCGACTGGAGCGCGATTCGATTGGGTGGGATCGGAAGTGCGCACGTGATTCTTAATTCGGGAGAACGCTCATGAATATTGCCCTCACTGACAATCGCCAAGCCCGCGTGCCCTATGACGATCTGCGCGAATGGATCGTCGAAGCCGATAAGCTCGGTGAGTTGGTCCGCGCCAACGGCTATTCCTGGGAACAAGACATCGGTATGGCGGCGGAGCTTTTGCAGCACGACGAAAAAGCGCCGGTCGCGCTGTTCGACAACATCCCCGGTTATCCCAAGGGCTTTCGTGTTCTCACCAATTTCTTTGGTGGCCGGCGGCAGAACATGACGCTTGGCCTTCCGCCCGATCTCAATAAAATCGAGCTGTCCGAGGCTTTCCTTACTGACTTTCAGAAGATCTCCGATAAGCCACTTCCCTACGAGGTGGTTGCAACCGGCCCGGTCATGGAAAACGTGATCGAGGGCGACCAAGTGGATGTAACCAGATTTCCGACCCCGGTCTGGCACGACCGCGACGAGGGGCGGCGCTACATCGGCACCGGCAGCTTCAACGTCACCCGGGATCCCGAGGAAAAGTGGGTCAACGTCGGCACCTACCGGGTGATGATCCACGACGCCAAACGGCTCGGCTTCTACATCTCCCCCGGCAAGCACGGTCGCGTTCACCGCGACAAGTTCGTGGCCCGGAACGAGCCGATGCCGGTATGCATCGTGGTCGGTGCCGACCCGCTGAACTTCCTGATGGCGTGCACGGAAATGCCGTATGGATTGTGCGAGTTCGAGGTCGCCGGCGCCTATCGTGGGCGCCCACAGAAGGTGGTGCTGGGCAAGCACACGGACCTACCGTTCCCGGCCAACGCCGAGATCGTGATCGAAGGTTTCGTCCAGCCCGGCAATGTGCTGCCGGAAGGGCCATTCGGCGAATGGACCGGCTATTATGGCTCCAAGATGCGCGCTGAGCCGGTACTCGACATCAAGGCCATCTACCACCGCAATGATCCGATCATCCTCGGCTGCCCGCCGCAAAGGCCACCGGAGGAGCAGGCGCGTTATCGCGCTGTGATGCGATCGGCGCTGCTAAAACAGGAACTAAAGAAAACCGGTCTGCCTGACGTAGTAGCCACGTGGTGCCACGAGGCAGGTGGATCGCGTCAACTCACAGCCGTATCAATCAAGCAGCGTTATCCAGGGCACGCCCGCCAGGCCGGACATCTCGCAGCCATGTGCCGTTCGGTCGCGTATGCCGGCAAGTATGTGATCGTGGTCGACGACGACATTGATGTATCCAACCTCGAAGAGTTGATGTGGGCGGTGTGCTCGCGCTCGGACCCTGTGACGTCGATCGATTTTATTCGTAATGCTTGGTCGACACCGCTCGATCCTTCGATTCCGCCGGAGAAAAAGGCGCAGGGCGACTTTACCAACAGCCGAGCCATCATCGATGCCTGCCGTCCGTTCCACTGGAAGGACAAGTACCCAATCGTGAACATGCCGCTGCCCGAAACGGCGCGCCAGACCAAGGAGATGTTCTCCTGGATGCTGAACGGAGCAAGCCGAGAAAAGACCAAGGGACGCTAGATCGCCGGTTTGCACCGCACCAGCTGGCCGTTGCGACCCGGCGCACGCGGGACTGCTAGCAGGAATACGGAACGCTATTCCGATAATTTTTATGTTCGCGGTTCGGCAACGAGTAATAGGTTGGAACCGCACCATGGCACTGCATTTGATGTTCCTGAAACGGGCCTTGGAAACCGTGGAGTCGGCGTAATGTTTTTCGAGATTGACAGTCAGCATATGGCCAGTCTTCCGATCGAGAATGCACTCTTCGAACAGGGCAAAGGAATTCAGATCATCAGACTGTTGTCCCGATTCCCCCGATTTCCTCAAGCGCCGGCATTCGCCGGGAATTGGAAATCATTCCAACGCTTGAAACAAGGTGCGGTTCAAGCCCAGTATGGCGCCGTCAATAAAACGATCCGGGGAAGCTAGCGCATCCAAGCGGGCCTAACCCCGGATATGGAGGACTCCCATGGTGGCCGTCGATGCCGGCGCATTGCCGGCGCCTAACTCCCTCGAGAACCCGAACTCACGCCTCGTCGTCATCGGGCAGATTCTCTGCATCCTGGTCCCGCTGCTCGTCTGGTTCGCGCCGTTGCCGCTACCACCGGTTACTCAACATGCCTTTGCTATCGTCGGCTTCATGGTGGTGGCATGGATTACGCGCGCTATGGATTACGCCTTGGCCGGATTTATCGGCTGCTTCCTGTTCTGGGCGCTTCGCATCGTCGCGTTTCCCGTGGCGTTCAGCGGGTTTGCCAACGATACCGCCTGGTTCCTATTCGGCGCTTTGCTGCTCGGCGTGGTCGCCACCCGGTCTGGAATCGCGCGCCGGATTGCCTATTTCGTCATGCTGCGCGTAGGCGTGACCTATCCGCGTATCCTGCTCAGCCTGATTGTCACCGATTTCCTGCTTACCTTCATCGTTCCTTCCGGAATCGCCCGCGTCGTCATCATGGCGTCCATCGCGCTCGGCCTGGCCGAGGCGTTCAATTCGCCTCCTGGGAGCAACGTCTCGCGCGGCATGTTCCTCATTCTCAGCTACACCGCCAATATATTTGACAAAATGATAATCGCCGGCGCCGGATCGATCACCGCGCGCGGTCTGATCGAGAAGGTGGGCGGCGTCGAGGTGTTGTGGAGTTATTGGTTCATCGCCTTCTTGCCTTGCAGCATCATCACGGTGCTCGCCGCCTGGTGGCTGACGCTCAAGTTCTACCCGCCGGAGAAGGTCGCCCTCGAGGGCGGTTACGACTATCTGCGCGCGGAAATGACGAAGATGGGCTCGCTATCGCCGCTGGAGAAGAGAGCTGCTTTGCTCATGACGGCGGCGATCCTGCTCTGGCTGACGGATTTCCTGCATCACATCTCGCCCGCGGTGATCGGCATGGGCGTCGGTCTGTTTGCGCTGTTGCCGCGCGTCGGTATCCTCGAGATCGAGGACATGAAGCGGCTCAATTATCTGCCGGTATTCTTCGTCGCCGCCGCGGTCAGCATGGGTACCGTGCTGGAGGCGACGAAAGGGCTCGATGTCCTGACCAGTTCCGTGTTCGCCTGGATGCTGCCCTTCATGACCAACATCATCACCACCACGATCGTGATGTATTGGACCGCGTTTGTTTATCACTTTCTGCTCGCCAGCGAGATCTCGATGCTCGGCACCTCGATCCCGCTGGTGATGGAATTCGCCAAGTCGCACGGTCTCAATCCGTTGCAGCTTGGCATGATCTGGACCTTCGCCGCAGGTGGCAAGCTTTTCGCCTACCAGTCCGGAGTGCTGATTGTCGGCTACTCCTATGGATATTTTGCCGCTCGCGACCTGGTGCTCATAGGCGCATGGCTGACGGTGGTGGAATTCGTCGTGTTGCTTCTGCTGGTCCAGTTCTATTGGCCGTTGATTGGGCTGCAGTAAGCTTGAAGGTGGGGCCGTCAGATAAAAAGCCGCCGCGGGCTATTCGTACGGATACATTATTGGCCGAGACTTGTTGTGCACATTGGTTGGCGGCTGGCCGCGGTCGAATTTATGATATTAGTTCTCCTTGGGCTCTACGCGCGCCAGAACTCGTTCATGCGCCCCGCGATGTCGGCATCACATTTGGGTCCCCCCGATAATGGACATCCGGTGGTTGAGCTTGTACGTCTGCTTAGTGTCAAACGCCCACATCTGGCGCACGTGGTAGAAGTTCTGAACCGCCTCGTTCGGCAAGAGGTGCTCCGAAATATCTATTTATCAACAATGGCGGTGAATTGGGCAGCCATCTTTTCGACCTCTGGGACTATCATCACGGCGTTTTGCATTTACTTCTCACGGCCAGGCAAGCCCACGAACTATGCCTTCATCGAGACTTTCAGTGCGCGCGCGCCGAGTGCCTCAATGCATTGCGCCTGCCGATGGCTATTGCGTGCCGTTGATTCGAAGAATTTAAATGCCAATAGAACGAAGATCAGCCCTGCTCAGGACTCGACAACTTGACGCCGAATGCCTTTGCCAACGAAGCTAGTAAAGCTCGAAAAGTTGCCTAACTGCCGGACCACAAACACGGAGCAAACCAGCTTCTCTGCTCCAACATCACCAGCATTCGGCCAAACGCCGCGGAAGATATGAAAGGATAAATCATGGAGTTCGAACTAGCCGGTAAGGGAGCGATAGTTACGGGCGGGAGTCGAGGTCTAGGTGCGGCGATTGCGGAGGCGTTGGCGCGCGAAGGCATGAACCTTTTTCTTATCGCGCGCAATAAGACAAAGCTGAAGGAAGTCTCCGCGGATATCGAGCGTCGCTATGGCGTGGGATCAAGCGTACATGAAGCCGACCTCACATCGATTGCGGAGATAGACAACGCGACACAGGCCGCTATCGCGGCGCTGCGCTCGATTGACGTTCTCGTTAATTGCGCCGGCGCGACCAAACGTGGCGACTTTTTTCGGCTCACGGACGATGATTGGGAGAGCGGATTTGGCTTGAAATTCTTTGGAGCTGTACGTTTGAGCCGGGCTCTTTGGCCGGAGCTGAAGAAAAACGGAGGCTCCATCATCAATATCGTTGGCCTTGGTGCGCGCATGCCTTCTGCCGATTTCACGATCGGCGGTTCGGTAAATTCGGCATTGCTAAATTTCACCAAGGCACTGGCCGAAATTGGCATTCGCGATGGAATAAGAGTTAACGCAATCAACCCGGGTTTCTTCCAAACCGACCGTATCGCCCATACACTGCGCGCTGAGGCAGAGCGTACGGGAAAGCCAATTGAGCATGCCGCGGACGCACTTCTGACTAAACTTGGCGTTACGCGCTTTGGACGATCTGAAGAGGTCGGAAACTTAGTGGCATTCATCGCATCGCGTCAGGCAAGCTACCTGAATGGGGCGGCAATCGAACTCGACGGCGGCACGCGCAGAAACATTTGACTGACACCGCAGTCTCACATTAGCCGTCGCGCCGAACATTGAAATTGAGGCGATTTAGATGTACTCACGAATCGAGATTGGCGAGAAGTCCACGCGATGTCCGCTTAACCCCCGAAAGCGGACATCCGTCGAGTGAGTTGTTGATCGTGCTCAGGAATCATCTGCCGAAGACCGCGCGTGGCAAGCTCGATCGCAGAGCTTTGGCCGAGCAATGGACCAGCGACCATCGCGAGTTGATCTAGTCCGCGCGTCCGACGCGCGCCAGCTCAGGCGCGCTTTCGCAGCCGCGCGCGGTTGATGCCTTCGGCCTCGTGGACACGACGCGCCAACTCGCGGGTGGATGGAATTCGCAAACGCTTGTTTGGCCGTGCTTCGTCGCGCGCCAGATTTTCTATCATCATCAGCAGCACGCGGCGCATCATCGTGATGTCTGGCGGATTCACGTTTTCGACCGCGATCCGGTTGACCTCTTCCGCCAGCGGCACCAGTTTGCGCTTGAGCAGCCGCCCCTTCGGAGTGAGAAAAACGTAAACCATTTTCTTGTTTTTGGGCATTTTCTTGCGCGTCACATAACCGAGCTTCTCCATCGCCGTGACCGCCGTGAAGGTAGTCGGCTCCATGACGCCGGCGAGCTGACTCAGCTCCCGCTGGGTGATGCCATCGCTTTCCCAAAGAATGCGCAAAAACGTCCACTGCCCCAACGAAACGGAATGCTCGGTCAGTCGCATCTGAAGCGCCCGCAGCAGCGCGCGGGTCGCATCCTTAATGAGATGCGCTAGGCGATCGTTCGGAACGGCTTCGCGCCAGTGCAGCAATGTGGCATCGGTTTCGCGAACTTTCGGTCTCCTCGGCCGCCTCATGATCGCACCTTTATAGGATGATTAGGTAACCTAGTCCAATATGCGAGTGCAATGTCTGACTGCGTGGTTGAGAAAACGCGCGCCGCATTCCCGACGGTCAGACTACAGCTAAAACCAATTTCGTTCGCCGACAAGCTTCCAGACATTTCATCGTGGACGGGTGACCCAAATCCCATTCCGGCAATCTGCCTATTCATCTTTGCCTATATGCGTTGGGGCTTCGGCGAGCCGTGGACGGGCTCGCTTGGCTATGCGGCGGCGACGACCTTGGTCTGCTGGGTGGTGTTCGACTGGGCACTCAGTGTCGCCTGGCCACGTTCCTTGCTCGGAGACATACTGCCGATGCTGCGCACCGCGATTGGATTGATTTGATCATGTCGGTATGGTCAAAATCACTCGTGCTCGCTTTTTCCGCTTTATGCTTCGTCTGTGGAGGTGACTCATGTTGAAGCGCTTTGCTACCAGTCTGAAACGCGCCATGCCGCTTGCCGTGGGGATTGCAATGGCCGGGGTCATGCTTAGTTCGCCGGCGATGGCACTCACCACGAACGCTTCCGGCGCAGGCTTCGCGGGGGGGCTTGAGCCATTCGTTCTCCGGTCTCGACCATATTCTGGCGATAATCACGGTCGGCTTATGGGCCTCGCAGCTCGGCCGGCCCGCTTAC
>Ga0209890_10000979_pt1 | contig 13140 bp, 11 predicted proteins | sample OrgsoiDNA2013049_FD_185799 | JGI IMG/M metagenome (GOLD analysis project Ga0209890, IMG submission 185799) | Permafrost soil microbial communities from the Arctic, to analyse light accelerated degradation of dissolved organic matter (DOM) -... | ecosystem: Environmental > Terrestrial > Soil >...
GACGACCGTGGTGGTCACGGCTACCACGACGCTGGCTGGTGGAACGTCGATTGCGACGCAATCCAACGCTTTGACCGTGTCCACCGGCATTCCCACGAGCGCCAATATCTCGCTGTCCGTCAAGAACCACAACGTCGAAGCGTGGACCATCGACGGGGTGGTCGTGGCGGTCACGGTGAGAATGACCGACCGGTTCAGCAATCCGGTGCCCGACGGCACCACGGCCAATTTCCAGACCACACTGGGCGGCATCGACCCCAGCTGCCAGACGAAGAACGGTTCCTGCGCCGTGAACTGGGTTAGCAAGGCGCCTCGATCGGTATCCGGCAATCCGCGCACCACGGGCGGCAATGCCAACGCCGATCCCAATTATTGCCCGGGAGTGTGGTGCAACGGCACCACCAACGGCCGCAGCCCGATCTATGTGACCGCGATCGGCGAGGAGAGCTTCAAGGACGTGAAGGGCAACGGGTATTTCAATCCCGCCGACACGGTTGCATGGGATGCCACCAACCTCGCCCTCAATTGGCCCAGCGGTCCGATGGCCGGGCAGCCGAAGCCCTGGCAGGACACTCAGGAGCCGTTTCTGAACGAGTATGAGATGTACGATGCATACAATAACCCGGTCTGGGTGCCGGGCGAGCCGTACCTCGACTTCAACGGCAACGGCACGCACGACGGGCTGAACGTCGGCGGTACGGACTTTATCGGGGACGGACTCGTGCAAAGCGCCCTGTGTCAGGGCCCGCTCTGCAGCACGACGGGTTCCACGGTCGCGATATTCGACAGCAATGTGATTGTCATGTCCGGCAGCACGGCGTTCTTTACGCCCGCCTCCGGGACCGTATTCCACTATGGAGCCGGTTCGTCGGTTAGCGTTTCGGTGTTGATCACGGACCAGAACAATCAGCAGATGCCGGCGGGAACCACGGTCTCAGCGACTTTGGCGAGCGCAGCTGGAGCGATTCAGGGGCCTACGACATACACCTGGCCCGATTCGTCCGCGGTCGGCGGCCAGACCTTCACGTTCAACTGTGCGGCACCGACGCCTCCCACACTGCCCGCAGCGGGAAGCCTCATCGTCACGGTCACCACCCCGGGTGGCATCGTGAACACGCAGTTTTACACCGTCGCGCCCTGATTACTTAAGGGTTCCAACGGCATCGATTCGCGGCCGGAGCGCAGGGCGCCCCGGCCGCTTCGTTTGCGCCTCGAGCGCAGAAGGCCTGCGGTCCTTTATGATCGGCCCTATGCAGGGCGCCCGCAACATCTTTCTCATCGGACCCATGGGGTCGGGCAAGTCCGCCGTAGGCCGGCAGCTGGCGCGGATGCTGCGATTCTCCTTCCACGACAGTGATGCCGACATCGAGGCCAAGACCGGGGTCGATATCGCCTATATCTTCGATAAAGAGGGCGAGGCCGGTTTTCGGTTGCGCGAAAAGGAGTCGATCGAGCGATTGACGGCTTTGGATGGCGTCGTGCTGGCCACCGGAGGCGGTGCGGTGATCGATGCCGACAATCGGCGGGTGCTCGCCGAACGCGGTACCGTGGTGTACCTCGAGACTTCCGTCGATCAGCAGCTCGAGCGAACCCGCCACGGGCGCCACCGGCCGCTGCTGAACGACACGGACCCGCAGGAAAAGCTCAAGGAGCTGATGCAGCGGCGTGCGGCCTTGTATAAAGAAATCGCCGATTTGACCGTGTCGACCAACGGCCGCCGCGTGCAGATCGTGGCCGAGGAGATCTACCAGGCGCTGCGCCGGGCGCAGGCGCCGTAAAGCCCGGGCACGCCGGCTTTTAAGGCAGGCATAGGCCTTAAGGCGGGCGCGACGGCAGTAAGCCTCCATTGCGGGCCGTAAGCCGGGCATGGAGGCTATAATCCCTCGGTGCAAACGGTCCAGGTAGATGTCGGGCATTCGCGTTATCCCATCACGATCGGTTCAGGGTTGCTGACCCAACGCGAACTCCTCGACGCGCAGATTCCCGGGCGAGATCTCATGGTGGTCACCAACACCACCGTCGCGCCCTTGTACCTGCCGGCATTGCGCACGGCGCTCGGCGGGCGCCGGGTCGCCGAATGCGTGCTGCCGGACGGCGAACAGCACAAAACCCTTGAAACCGCCGGCCGGGTGTTCGACGCCCTGGTAGAGCACAAGCTCAATCGCGATGCGACGGTGCTGGCGCTGGGCGGCGGCGTCGTGGGCGATATCGCGGGCTTTTGCGCCGCCTGCTATCAGCGCGGGATCGGCTACGTGCAAGTCCCCACCACGTTGCTCGCGCAGGTGGACTCCTCGGTTGGCGGCAAGACCGGCGTCAATCACAGCGGCGGCAAGAATCTCATTGGCGCCTTTCATCAGCCCCTTGCCGTGATTGCGGACACCGACACACTGGCGACCCTGCCCGACCGTGAACTGTCCGCCGGCCTCGCCGAAGTGATCAAATACGGCTGCGTTTCGGATCCGCTGCTGTTCGATTGGCTGGAGCTCAATGTGGGCAAGCTCCTGGCGCGAGATACCGACGCCCTCAGCTACGCGATCGCGCGGTCCTGCCAAATCAAGGCGGCCGTGGTCGCGCAGGATGAACGCGAACAGGGTCTGCGCGCAATCCTGAATTTCGGTCACACCTTCGGCCACGCCATCGAAGCGGCCACCGCCTATGAAACCCTCCTGCATGGCGAAGCCGTGGCTCTCGGCATGCTCATCGCTGCCGACCTCTCGTGCCGATTGGGAATGATCGACGCTGCGGTCAAGGCGCGGCTGCACGACTTGGTGGCCCGCGCTGGCCTGCCGATCGATGTGCCCAAGATCGGGGCGGCACGCGCCGTTGCGCTCATGCAAATGGACAAGAAAGTGCTGTCGGGAAAATTGCGTCTGGTGCTGCTTCGGAAGCTCGGACTCGCCGTCGTCACGTCCACCTACGCGCGGAGCGCGCTCGATGCCGCGCTGCGCGAGAATTTTGCATGAGCGGCCTCGCATCCTATGCGGCCCACGAGGCCGAATCCCGCGGCCGGCGCCACGCCGAGCCCACTCCAGCCTATCGGTCCGAATATCAGCGCGATCGGGATCGGATCGTACACTCCACGGCGTTTCGCCGATTGGTGTACAAGACCCAGGTCTACGTCAATCACGAGGGCGACCTGTACCGGACCCGCCTCACGCATTCGCTCGAGGTGGCGCAGATCGCGCGCACCATGGCCGGGGCGCTCGAGCTCAACGAGGTGCTTTCCGAAGCGATTTGTCTCGCCCACGACCTGGGGCACACCCCGTTCGGGCACGCCGGGCAGGACGCCCTGAACGAATGCATGACGGACTACGGCGGCTTCGAGCACAATCTGCAGTCGCTTCGAGTCGTCGACGAACTCGAGGAGCATTACGCGGAATTCGACGGATTGAACCTGACGTTCGAATGCCGCGAGGGAATTCTCAAGCATTGTTCCCACAGCAACGCACTCGAACTCGGTGAATTGGGCGAGCGCTTCATTCGCAGGCAGCAGCCGGGATTGGAGGCGCAGCTTGCGAATTTCGCCGATGAAATCGCCTACAACAATCACGATGTCGACGACGGGATCCGCGCGGGCCTGATCAGCGTCGAGCAATTGCTCGAGGTGCCGCTGTTCGCGGTCTATCACGCCGAGGTTTGCGGGCGCTACCCGGGGCTCGCGGGGCGCCGGTTGGTGTTCGAGATATTGCGACGCATGATCAACCATCTGGTCACGGACCTGATCGATTCCTCGGCGGCGCGGCTGCGGGCCGCCGGAATCGTCTCGGCGGCGCAGGTCAGGGCGGCGCCCGGACCGCTGATCGGATTCAGCGAGGCGACGCGCGACCTGAATTCCGCCCTCAAGAAATTTCTGCGAGAGCGGGTGTATAAGCATTACAAGGTCCAACGCATGACGACCAAGGCGCGTCGCGTCGTGAGTGCCCTGTTCGAAGCGTTTTTCGACGATCCGGGCTTGATGCCGGAGGAGCATCAGACGAATGCCGCGCGCTGGGAGTCGGTGCGGGGGCCCGCCGGCCGTGCCCGCGCCGTTGCCGACTACATCGCGGGCATGACGGACCGCTACGCCATCTTGGAACATCGCCGGCTGTTTGACCCGAGTGCACGAACTTGAACGCTCAATTGAAGAATGATTTGCTGCTGCGCGCAATGCTGCGTCAACCGACCCCGCGGCGGCCGATCTGGCTGATGCGCCAGGCAGGCCGTTATCTGCCGGAGTACCGTGCGACTCGCGCGCGGGCCGGGAATTTCCTGGCGATGTGCACCAATCCCGAAATCGCCTGCGAAGTTACGCTGCAGCCCATCGATCGATATCCGCTCGACGCCGCGATTCTGTTCTCGGATATTCTCACCATCCCGCATGCCATGAATTTGGGCCTTGAATTCGACCCGGGTGAAGGCCCCAAGTTCGCGCGCCCGGTGCGATCGGCGGCGGACATCGACAAGCTCTGGATTCCCGATCCGGGCCGCGAACTCAAATACGTCGTCGATGCGGTAGCGCTCATCCGGCGCGAGCTCGCCGGCCGTGTTCCCCTGATCGGATTCGCGGGCAGCCCATGGACGGTGGGTACCTACATGGTGGAGGGCGGCAGCAGTAAGGGTTTCGGGCTCATCAAACGCATGATGTACCAACACCCCGGCGAACTGCATCGGCTTCTCGATCTGCTCGCCAAGGCGACCATTCTGTACCTCAACGCGCAAATCGCCGCCGGGGCTCAAGCGGTGATGTTGTTCGATACCTGGGGCGGCGTACTCACGCCGGCGCAGTACGCGGAGTTCTCGCTGCGCTACATGGCGCAGATCGTCGATGCGCTTACGCGTGAGGCCGGGGGTTGCCGCGTGCCGAATATCGTATTTACCAAGGGCGGAGGAGCGTGGCTCGCGAACATCGCCGCGATCGGCTGCGACGCCGTGGGCGTCGACTGGACCACCGATCTTGCAACCGCTCGGCGCGCCGTCGCCGACCGGGTGGCGCTGCAAGGGAATCTCGATCCTTCCGCTCTGTTCGCGCCGCCCGAAACGCTGCGCGCGGAAGCGCTGCGCGTGCTCGAGAGTTTCGGCGCCGGCAGCGGGCACGTGTTCAACCTGGGGCACGGCATCACGCCGGACGTCGATCCGGAGCGCGTTGCCTTGCTGGTCGATACGGTGCGCAATTACGCCGTACGGTAGCTCCGGCGCACGGTAGCTCTAGCGCCGCAGCTCGTCGCGCAACTCGCGGCGCATGACCTTGCCCACGTTGGTCTTCGGCAGCTCGGTGCGAAAATACACGTGCTTTGGCATCTTGTACCCGGTCAGGGAGGTACGGCAATGCTCGATCAAGGCTGCGGCGGTGAGATTGGGATCTTTCTTGACCACGAATAAGGCGACCGCGTCGCCCGAGTTTTCATCCGGCTGGGCAACGGCTGCAGCCTCCAGCACGCCCGGATGCTCGGCCGCGACGCTCTCGACCTCGTTCGGATACACATTGAAGCCGGAGACCAGAATCATGTCTTTCTTCCGGTCCTCGATGTAGACAAAGCCCTTGGCATCCATGCGGCCGATGTCGCCGGTGCGAAACCAGTCGCCGAACATCACCTTCTCGGTTTCATCGGGCCGGTTCCAGTAGCCGCGCATCAATTGCGGCCCAAAGACGCAAATCTCCCCCACGACATTCGGCGCCAATTCCGCGCCGCTGTCGTCGCGAATCGAGATATCGGTCGAGGAAATGGGCAGGCCGATCGAGCCGTTGAAATCGAGGCCCATGGGATTGATGCAGGCGGCCGGTGCGGTTTCGGTCAGCCCCCAGGCCTGCGTGAGCACGTTGCCCGTGACTTTTTTCCAGCGCTCGGCCACCACCGCCTGCACGGCCATCCCGCCGCCGAGGGTGATGCGCAAGGCGCTGAAGTCCAGCGACTCGAATCCCGGAGTGTGCAGCAGGGCGTTGAACAGCGTGTTGACGCCGCTGATGAAGAAGAACTTGTGCTTCTTCAGCTCGGCGACGAACCCCAAGAAATCGCGCGGGTTGGTGATCAGGATGTTATGGGCGCCCAAGCGCAGAAACAGCAGGCAGTTCGCGGTGAGCGAGAAGATGTGGTAAAGCGGCAGCGCCGTGATGACCACACGACTGGCGTTCGGACCGGTGTTCGACTGCAGCGCGGGCTTGATCCACGCGCTCGCCTGAAGCACGTTGGCGATCATATTGCGATGCGTGAGAATCGCCGCCTTGGCGACGCCGGTGGTGCCGCCGGTGTATTGCAGGAAGGCGATGTCCTGCGATCCGATTGCCACGGGATCGAGCTTCAATCCTAGCCCTGAGCCGAGCGCGCTCTTGAAAGTCATGGCGCCGGGAATGTTCCAGGCCGGAACTTGCTTGCGAACATGGCGCAATACGAAATTCACCAAGGGGCCGCGCGGGAATCCCAATAGATCGCCGACGCGGGTCACCAGAACGCGTTTGAGGCCGGTGTGCGGCAGAACCTGCTGCACCACGTGCGCAAAATTCTCGACCACCACGATCGCCTTGGCCCCGGAATCCTTGAGCTGGTGTTCGAGCTCGCGCGCGGTATACAAAGGATTGGTGTTCACCACGACCATGCCCGCTCGCAGCACGCCGAACAGCGCAATCGGGTATTGCAGAATGTTCGGCATCATCAGGGCAACGCGGTCGCCCGCCGCCAGGCCCGATTTGCGCTGCAGCCAGGTGGCAAACGCGCGGCTCAGCTCAACGAGCTGGGCGAAACTCAACGTCGCGCCCATATTCGTATAAGCCGGCAGATGACCGTAGGCGGCGCAGGCCTGGTCGAACATCTCCGTGAGCGAGGCATACCGATCCGGGTCGATATCGGTGGGTACGCCGGCCGGGTAGTGTCTTAACCATATACGATCCACGCGCAACGACTCCTCATTCAAGTCTGGCGTGTATAGCACCGGTTCAATACGCCAGCAACGTTGTTCGCCGACGGAGTATGCTGGAGTTGGATGAGCGGCAGGAGCCGCGGAGCGGTCAACATGTGTATCTGGCGAATTTGCGTCTTGAGTTTATGTCTGGCGTGTGCCGGCTGCGTGCCCGGCTACGGCGGCTGTCTGTTCATGGCGCCGGTCAAACATACGCTGACCGGCCGCGTGCACTTTCGCTCCTATCCGGCGGGGGACGGCGTCGACAATGTGCCGATTCTCGCTCTCGATCACACCGCGTACTTGTATTCGCCGTCGCAGAGTTTCAGCTGCCTGGCTGCCGACGAATTGCAGCTCGTGGGCGTCTCCGAGTTTCCGCAGAACGTCGTGGAAAATTCCCTGGTCAGCGTCAATGGCAAGCTGTTCGGGGCGGTATCAAGCCATCAGCACACGCGCTTTTTGATGAACGTGATCACCCTCTTGCCCCTCAACGCCGCTCATTAACCTGCTTGCGCGGCCAATGATCAGCGCTTGAGTAGCGGTTTCAAAGCCGGCCACACATTGTCGAGCAATCGCGGTTGACCGGCCGCGTTGGGGTGAATGTCGTCGGCCTGCATGAGTTCGGGCGACAGGGCGATTCCGGCCAGCGCAAAGGGCACCAAAGGCAGCTTCTGATCGCGCGCCAGGTCGGTGTACGCCTGGGCGAATTGTGCGGCGTACTGCGGGCCGTAGTTGGGAGGCATCCGCATGCCCAGCAGCGCGACCTTCGCCCCTGCCGCCTGCGCGAGCCCGACCATGCGCGCGAGGTTGCTGCGCATTTCCGCCACTGGCAGGGCGCGAAGGCCGTCATTGCCGCCCAACTCCAGGACCACGATTGCCGGCTGGTGCAGCTTGAGCGCGCGCGGCAGACGCGCAAGGCCCCCCTCGGTCGTTTCGCCGCTGACGCTGGCGTTGACGACCTGGTAACCGTACCCTTGATCCTTGAGCCTCGCCTGCAGCAATGCCGCCCAGCCTTGTTCCACGCGCGGCAACCCGTAGCCGGCGCTGATGCTGTCGCCGAACACGAGGATCACCGGCGCCGCGGCCATGGCCGGGACCGCGGTCAAACATAACACCAGCAGGATTAGAAGCCGTTTCACGGATGCTCCCGATGTCAGATCAAATCGTTCTCGAAGCGAGGAATGTCTCCAAAACCGTGCCGAGCCCGGAGGGTCCGCTCACCATTCTCGCCGATGTCAGCCTCAGCGTGCGAACCGGCGAGACCCTTGCCATCATCGGCGCCTCGGGCGCCGGAAAATCCACGCTGCTGGCGCTGCTTGCGGGGCTGGATTCACCGAGCGCGGGGCGCGTGTTCATCGCCGGCGCCGATTTGACCGAACTCGATGAAGACGGCCGTGCCGCCGTCCGCGGCCGCCATGTCGGCTTCGTATTTCAGTCGTTTCACTTGATCCCCTCGCTCACGGCCCTGGAAAACGTCATGTTGCCGCTGGAACTGCGCGGCCGCAGCGATGCGCGCGAGACCGCGGCGCAAGCGCTCGCCCAAGTGGGATTGGCGGCGCGCGCCGCCCATTATCCCAAGCAATTGTCCGGCGGCGAACAGCAACGTGTGGCAATTGCGCGCGCCTATGTGACGAGGCCCGAGGTTTTGTTCGCGGACGAGCCGACCGGCAATTTGGATACCCACACGGGGCAGCGCATCACGGATCTGCTGTTCGAACTCAACCGCGGCACCGGCAGCACATTGGTTCTGGTGACTCACGATCGGGAGCTGGCGAGCCGCTGCAGTCGAATCCTGGAACTCGACGCGGGCCACGCGGTGAGCTGACCGGATGCAGATCCTGCGTTTCGCTCTGCGCAATCTGTGGCGCGACCTGAAGTCCGGCGAGCTTTCGGTCTTGCTGCTTGCCTTGAGCGTGGCGGTCCTGTCGTTGACCGCCGTCGGCTTCTTCACCAGCCGCATTGCACAAGGGGTGCGCGCACAAGCGGCCGAGGTGCTGGCGGCCGATCTGCGCCTCGAATCGCCCTATGCAATTTCCGCGCGCTATTTCGACAAGGGCCGCGCGCTCGGCCTCAGAAGCGCGCAGGTCGTGTCGTTTCCGACCGCGATCTTCAACGGCGAGGCGAGCCAATTGGCGGCGCTCAATGCGGTGACGGCGGATTACCCGCTGCGTGGGCATGTGCGGATCGCCGACGCCCCGTTCGGCGCCGCGCGCATCACCGAGGGCATTCCCGGCCCGGGCGAAGTGTGGGTCGACGCTCGCATCATTGCGCAATTGAAGATCCCGCTGGGGGCGGATCTGCGCATCGGCGCCGCTTCGTTCAGGGTGACCGAAGTGCTCGATTACCGGCCGGACCAGGGCACGGGCTTCGTCAATTTGGCACCGGCGGTGCTGCTGAACTACCAAGACCTCGCCGCGACGCAGTTGATTCAGCCCGGCAGCCGCGCCACCTACGCCGCGCTGTTCGCCGGCGAGGCGGCGACGGTGGCCCTATTGCGCGACTTTGTGATCGCCACCAAAGGGGCCAGCGAACAATTGCGCGCGGTCGACGAATCGAGCCGCCAGTTGAACTCCGCCGTCGATCGGGCAAGCCGATTCTTGAATCTGGCGAGCCTCGCCTCGGTGTTGTTGGCGGCGGTCGCCGTTGCCATGGGTGCCCGACGCTATGCATCGCGCAACATCGAAAGCGTCGCGTTGATGAAATGCATGGGCGCATCGCAGCGCTTCGTACTGGCGATTTCCATCATCGAATTGACGCTCCTGGCACTGTCGGCGGTTGCCGCGGGCGCCGTGCTTGGCTACGCGGCGCAACTCGGGCTCGCGCGGCTGCTGCGCGATCTGATTCGCACGGATTTACCCGGCGCGTCGCTTGCGCCGTTGGCTATAGCGCTGGTCACCGTGCTGTCCATGCTGATCGGTTTCGCGCTGCCCTCTCTTCTGCAATTGAAAAGCACCCCGCCTGCCCGCGTGTTGCGCAAAACGGCGGCTGCTCCGCCGCTGCGATTCGGCCTCTCTTACGTGCTGGCATTCGCGGCGCTGTTCGCGATCTTGTGGGTCCTGGTGCGCGACAGCGAACTGGTGGTGAGCGTGCTGGCCGGCGTGCTCGGCGTGGGGCTGGTGCTGACCCTGGCGGGGTACGCTCTGGTGCGGGCGACGGGCCGCCTGCGTGGCGCCGTGGGGGTGGCGTGGCGCTACGGTCTCGCGAACGTCTCGCGCCGCGGCGGCGCCAGCGTGGTGCAAATCGTGGCCTTCGGCCTCGGCCTCATGATGCTGCTGCTGCTCGCGGTGGTGCGCGGCGACCTGTTGGCGGATTGGCGCCGCAGCCTGCCTGCCAACGTACCCAATAATTTCCTGATCAATATTCAGCCCGATGAGCGCGGCCCCTTGGAGGAATTCCTGAAGTCGCACGGCTTCGGGGATCCGCCGATGTACCCGATGGTGCGTGCGCGCATAACGGCGATCAATTCAAAGCCCAGCGAGTCGCTCAAGTTCAAGGCGGACAACGCGCGCGGCTTCCTCGAGCGCGAGCAGAATCTGACTTGGGCGTCGCGACTGATGGATGACAACCAATTGGTTGCGGGACATTGGTGGACGGATGCTGATATAGGCAAGCCCTTGGTGTCCATTTCGTCCGAATACCGAGAGGCGCTGCAGCTCGAACTCGGGGATACGCTGAGCTTCGATGTCGCAGGGGAGGCGCTCACGGTGCGCGTCGCCAGCATTCGCAAGGTGCGCTGGGACAGCTTCAGGCCGAATTTCTTTCTGGTATTTCCGCCGGGCCTGCTGGAGGGCGCGGCGGGTACCTACATGACCAGCGTTTATCTCACGCCCGAACAGCGTCCGGCCCTGGTCGATCTGGTGCGCCAGTTCCCGACCATATCGGTGTTCGACGTGGATGCCATCCTCAGGCAGATCCGCGCCATCATCGACCGCGCGACCCTGGCGGTGCAGTACGTGTTTCTGTTCACGCTGGCGGGCGGCATCGTGGTGCTGCTCGCCGCGGTCCAATCGACCCGTGACGAACGCCGCTACGAAAGCGCGATGCTGCGCACCTTGGGGGCGAGCCGACGCATCGTTTTGCAGGGAGTCGCGGCCGAATTCTCGGCTTTGGGTTTTCTCTCCGGTGCGCTGGCTGCCTGCGGCGCCAGCGGCGTCGGCTGGATATTGGCGCGCCGGCTGTTCGGTCTGCAGTTCACCTTCGACCCATGGGTGTGGGTGTTTGGCTTGGTGTGCGGAACGATACTCGTGGGCGTGAGCGGCACTCTGGCCACGCGGCGGGTGGTGAACACGCCGCCCATCGTCACCTTGCGCGACGAGTAGGCCCGATCAGTGCACTTCGAGGATCAGCCAACCTTCGGGGATGGGGATGCCGCGCGGCGGCAGCGCCTCTATGCGCACAGTGTAGACGCCGGCAGCGAGCCCCGTGGTATTGATCGTGAGGCGCAACTCGTTGTTCGAATCCTTAAGGATATTGTTGAGAACCAGGGCCCGTCCCTGATCCTGTTTGTCCACGAACATGCGGAACTGCATCATTTTCGAATAGCTCATATCGATGTGCACGTCGATTAGCTCTGGCGCCGCGCGGCTGACAACGATGCGCGCGCGGTCGAGCCCGGGCGCGCGATCCGGCCCGATGCGCAGGTCCCTTTCGGTTGCCGGCTGCACCAGCGATCCCTGGTGCGCTGTTTCGCGGGTATCCTGCAGCTCGCTGCGCAACAGCACGTATTTGCCCATCAGGAACCAGAATGCCACGAGGCAGAGCAGCGCCACCGCTCCCAGGCCGATCAGCGTGTACGGAGTCTTCCACCAGGGCAGCGGCGGTTCGCGCAGGTCCTGTACCTGGCCGCTCGCTTCCAGCAGTTTGAGGCTCGCCTGCGCACGCTCCGACAACTTGAGGTTATTCAGGTATTCGGGATGCTCGCGACACCAGTTCTCGAGATCGCGCGCACCCTTGTACGGCAATTTATTTTCGAGGTAGCGCTCGATCAGATGATGCTCTTCGATGAATTGGGCATCGAAGCGCCGCATGGGCGCTTTCAAATTCTCGACTGCAGCTGTTGGCGAGTTCATGGCCGGGTACTTCTCTAGATAAGCAGTTTGCCGGGTCCGGCCCGCGCAATATGTGAAATACTCGGCAAAAGCACCAGCAAAAGACTGAAAATTCAGCGTACTAGGTCGTAAAAGCCGGGTTTTCCGGGTCTGGCGGGAGCTCGGATGTCGCCCGCCCGAATATCAGCGTTTACGCGCGGCCATGACGTCGGCCAGCACGCCGCACACCCCGGAGATGGCCGCGGTGCGGGTACTCGACTTACGCCATACCGCGCCGACGGTGCGCATGGGCGCCGGTTTGGCGAATTGCAGCACCGTCAGGCCGCGTTGTGAACCGAACGGCGAGTCGACCGCCAATTCGGGCAGCAAGGTGATGCCGAGCCCCGCCACCACCATTTGCCGAAGGGTTTCCAGGCTGGTGGCGCGAAAGTCCTCGGCTTCGCGAGCGTCCACACGACTGCAGACTTCCAGGGCCTGATCGCGCAGGCAGTGGCCGTCCTCCAGCAGCAGCAGACACTGGTCCTTGAGATCCTGAACTTTGACCGTCGATTTGCCCGCCAGAACGTGGCCATTCGGAACGGCGACCGTGAAAGACTCCCGATAGAGAACCCGGGATTCCAGGCCGTCGAGCGGCGTCGGCAACGCCAGAATGCCCAGGTCGATTTCGCCGTCGTGCAGGAGCTTCAGCAAGCCCTCGGTCCGATGTTCGTACAGCATGAGTCGAAGATGCGGCAACGCCTTGCGGATCTTTTGCATGACGCGAGGCAACAGGTAGGGCCCTATCGTTGGAATGAGCGCCACCTTGAGCCTGCCGGAAAGCGGGTCGGCGCTGTTGCGGCCGAGCGCAACGATTTGGTTCGCTTCGTCCAGCATGCGCCGCGCATGCACCACGATTTGCCTGCCGGCCTCGGTGAGCTGCACGTTCTTCGGCTGGCGTTCCACCAGTTTCACGCCCAGGGTCTGCTCCAATTTCTTGAGCTGAGCCGACAGCGTCGGCTGACTGACGAAGCTGCGCTCGGCGGCCCGGCCGAAATGCCCGGTGTCCGCCAGCGCCACCAAATATTTCAGATCCTTGAGATTCATCGCGCCGCGGCCGCCTCCGTAACGAAATAGACAGCATCTATCATACTCATAAAATCAATCAATTTCACTAATGACGTGGTCATGGCATCATGCAGTCCTGATTCTGCAACGCAAGACCAAGGAAACTCTCAATGACACT
>Ga0209890_10000980_pt1 | contig 13133 bp, 13 predicted proteins | sample OrgsoiDNA2013049_FD_185799 | JGI IMG/M metagenome (GOLD analysis project Ga0209890, IMG submission 185799) | Permafrost soil microbial communities from the Arctic, to analyse light accelerated degradation of dissolved organic matter (DOM) -... | ecosystem: Environmental > Terrestrial > Soil >...
GTAGAATTGGTCGCGACAGACGGCTTCTTGTGGCCAACCGCAATTCTTGAAAAACGAAACCTAATGCGTCGTAAGGGCTTTCCAGAAAGCTATGATCTCGAAAGAATGCTGGTGTTTCTGGCGGAGCTAAAAGAAGGGAAATCGGAGCTTCGGGTGCCTGTCTACTCCCATGAGTTGTACGACATTGTCCCAGGACAATTTCAAACCATAAACCAGCCACAAGTCCTGATTCTCGAAGGGCTCAATGTCTTGCAGGGGTCGTCGCGGGATAGCGCCGCCGTGGCTGCAGACTACTTTGACTTTAGCGTCTACCTCGATGCCGATGAAAATGATGTGGAGCAATGGTACGTCGAGCGGTTCTCGGTACTCCAGAGAACCGTATTCCAGCGGCCCACCTCCTATTTTCATCATTTCAAAGATCTGCGGCCAGCGGAAGTCAGAAAGACAGGGCAGGGAATATGGCGGTCAATCAATCTGCCAAATCTTCTCCAGAACATACAGCCCACGCGAGAGCGCGCGTCCGTGATATTGCGCAAAGGTCAATCGCACGCAGTGAAGGAATTGCTGTGGCGACATTCAATCAATGGCAGATATCGGCAGTAGTGATGTCGCAGAGTATAGGCCGGTCGTCCGGCCGCGCTAGCGTGGCAACTGCACCCTCGTGGAAACGAACCAGTGCAGCCTCAAGCCGTAGAAGTAGACGATCTGGGAACAGAGGCGAGTCTTATGACAGCCAGTGCAGCGTAGCGTGCGAGGGAAAGTAATTTCCAGTGCGCAGCTATTCCCGTCTAGCCGGCTTTGCCTTGATCCTTGTTGGGATTGCGGCTGCTAACTGCCTTGCACCAGTCGTCGCTGCCGCTCCTACCGCGTTTGATCCGAAACCGTGGCTGGAGGACCTCGAGCAAACGCGTGAAGCGGTTGCCACCAAGTACGCGAACCTGGAATGGGTTGTGATCGAGCGCGAGATAGACCTTGCGTCATTGTTCGGGGAAGCGAAAACACAGCTGCAATCTACCTCAAGCGATGTAGATGCACGCGCGGTTTTCGATAAGTTGGCGCGCCGATTCGGCGATGGTCACGTGCGATTTCGATGGTCGAGTAATCAAAGTCCGACAAGGACGCCCAACGCCGACTGCGCAGCGCTTGGGTACAACGAGCGAATTCGAGGCGGCGTCACCGCTGTGTTTGTTCCGGGCTACTTACCGCTTGCGGACGCTCCCGGCAATGAGTTCCCGGCGGGAATAGTACAAGTGATCGGTCATCGGGTCGGTGTGATAAAAATCGGTATTTTTACTCCGCAGGGGATGCCGGAACTCTGCGCCGAATCGCTGATTGCGCTTAAACTTTCCCCTGAGTCGCTATGCGACGACCCGTGCAGAGATGATGAGTGTCGGAATCACCAGCGATGCCACGATCGCCAGCGCCCAGATCCAGCGACTGCGTGCCCGGCGCAGCCGCGCGGCGTGTTCCGCCGCGAGGGCAGCACCGCTGAGCAACAGCGTGATGACCACCACATACAACATCCATGTGAGCATTAGGATCAGTCCTTTTTCGATTTGCCGGCCAACAGCCTGCGCATCCGCCGGATCTGCTCGGGACTGAGCTTCTGGTCGGATACAAGGCGTGCAAACAAAAGTTCAGAGGAGTCCTTAAAGAGCTTGCCCAACAGATGTTTCAGCGCGCTTATCTGAGCGGCTTGCTGCTGGACCTTGGCAAAGTAGCGGTGCTGCCGTCCTTCCTCCTCATGTGCGACGTAGCCTTTGGCTTCGAGCGTGCGCAGCACGGTCAATACCGTGGTGTAGGCCAGCTTGTCGCTCAGGCGCTTCTGCACGTCGCTGACCACGGAGGGGCCATCATCCCAGAGCACCTGCATGACATCCGCTTCGCGGTCTGTAAAGGATATTTTCATCGTCCCTCACTACTAGAGCGCTAGTAAACAATAGGCTCGCGTGCCGAGTTTGTCAAAAAAACGTGGTACCGATGTCACTCGGCGGAGATGAACGCTGAAATGACAAACGAGTTGCAATGCGGCAGCTTGTCAATTACTACGACTATAGTGGACAAGTGGCGTGCTCGGTTTTACGATCTACTAAGACTCTAATAGTGAGACTCACTCGGGCAAGTCAAGAAACCAATCTCGATAACAAACGTCTGGTTGTCGGCAGCGGTGCCCGCACTTGTTGCGTTGATCGCCGCGCCTGCACCACCTCGTTACGGGGGGGTATATGTTGTATGTCTGTTGCGACGCCGCACCCGATGCGCCGGCCAAGCTACACGCGGCGTGTGCACCGTCGGTCAAACTTAGAATCAAATTAAAATGAATACGACGGTTCGATGGGGTGTAACCGCCGCGAGTCTTGATCGAACGGTATATGTCAAGCAGGTCGGATCCTGCCGACCAAAGATTTGTCGATCCGGGAAATTGGGCGCCGGCGTGGGTAACGCAGATGCGGCGAGAATAGAACGGGGCCCTCGAGTGCGTGGGGGCATGGCGAGGGCGGGCGAAAGGCCGCGCGCCTATCTTGACCCTTTGGTGCGCACCAGCAGTTCCACGTTCTCAAAAATCGGCAACGTGAACTCCCAGCTTATCGGCACCCTCGCTCAGCTAAAATGTCTTGCACCTTGGAGGGGCGGAGTGTGCTGTAAATTGCACCCACATGACGCGCCGCGCCGGCCGATCCGACCAGTTTCGTGATTTTGTCCCTACCGTCATCGCGAGCACTCCACGCGCGGTGCATCCCGACAATCGACGACAAGCCTCGAATTGAACGCAAGGTTGTCAGCCAACTCGCGAGCAGATACAGTCGATTCATTGTTCGCCGCTTTCAATGCGAGCGACAAACTCGGCCGCCGCTCCACGGATCGATCGCGGCTTCGATAAAATCGAGACTAAGGAGTAGGGGATGCAACAAGCGCAAGCGCGGCTGTGCCGCCGGTCCCTGTCGAGGGCAATTGCCGTGGCGCTCGGCCTGGGTGGTGCCGGTGCTGGTTTGGCACAAACCGCGACGGGCAGCGAGCTCGAGGAGGTGGTGGTCACGGCGACCCGCCGAAGCGAGAACCTTCAGGACGTGCCGATCGCCATCACCGCCTTGACCAACACCACGCTGAGCGAGCTCAACGTCCAAACGCTGGAGGACTTTGTAAAGTATTTGCCCAACGTATCGACCGCGGGTGTTGCTCCGGGACAAGACGAGGTGTACATGCGTGGCCTCGCCACCACGCACCAAGGCAGCCAAGTAGTCGGCGGAACCGGTACCTTTCCCAATGTGGCGGTCTATCTCGATGACCAATCGGTACAGCTTCCCGGGCGCAATCTCGACATATATGCTGCGGATCTCGCGCGAATCGAGGTGTTGGAAGGCCCGCAAGGAACCTTGTACGGCGCCGGCGCGCAAGCCGGCGCGGTGCGCTACATCACCAACAAGCCGAAGCTCGATGTAGTCGAAGGCTCCGTCGACGCGAGCTACTCGACGACGGCCCATGGCGACCCCAGCTCCTCGGGCGTCGCCATGATCAATATCCCGGTAATTCCCGGCACCCTGGCATTGCGGGCGGTCATCTACGATGACCGGCGCGGCGGCTACATTCACAATGTACCCTCGACGTTTACCCGCTCATCGAGCGACGTGGGCATTGCCTATTATTTTGCGGGCGCCGTGCCGGCCAACAGCGAAAGCCTCTCCAACGCTGGATTGGTCAGCCGCGCCTTCAACCCTCTGACTTACCAGGGGGGGCGGGTGTCCGGGCTGTATCAGTTCAACGATGATTGGAGTCTTCTGGTGCAGCAAAGCTATCAGAGCATGGAGGCGGACGGCGTTTTTGCCTACGATCCAGCGCTCGGTGATCTTCAGGTGCAGCAGTACAATCCATCGACGGATCTCGACAAGTTCGAGGACACCGCTTGGAACCTGAACGGGCGCATCGGCCCGCTCAAGCTCGTGTATACGGGGGGCTACCTGGTCAGAAACGTGAACCAGACGGCCGATTATACGAACTACGCGCGCGGCCCTTTCGCTGCGTACTATCAGTGCAATGGTCCGCAATTTACGCCCCATACCACGGCGACGTGCTACTCCCCGAGTTCCACGTGGCACAACATCGAGAGAAACACGCATCAGAGCCACGAATTTCGCGTGAGCACGCCCGACGAAGCGCGCCTGCGGGCAATCGGCGGTATTTTCTGGGAGGATTACCGAATCCAGACGTCGCAGAATTTCCTGTATGCCGATGCACAGGCGGGGTTTCCACCCCTGACGCCGGTTTCCGGCACGCAGGTCTTCGATTCAAGCTCGCGCGTCGCGGGCACGGCGTTCTTGAGCGACATTACGCGCGGCTATAAACAAAAGGCCATTTTCGGGGACGTCGCGTTTGATCTCGTCCCTCATTCGTTGACGCTGACGGTGGGGACACGCTTCTTTCACTTCGACAATTACGACCACGGGCAATCGGACTCGGTGTATGGCTGCCGGAACGTCGATCCCTGTGCGCCGCCGCACGGAATTTTCGATGTGTTCAATTTTTCACAGGTAAATTCGGGTCACAAGAGCAAGGCCAACCTCAGTTGGAAGCCGTGGGACGGCGTGATGCTTTACGCCACGTACTCCGAAGGCTTCAGGCCCGGTGGCTTCAACCAAGGTGTCGGGGTGCTGCCGAAAAGTTCACCGCTGTACGGTAAATTCACCGTGCCGCGTTTCTACGACAGCGATACGCTCAAGAACTACGAAATCGGCTGGAAGACGCAATGGTTCGACCATCGCCTGCAATTCAACGGCGCGGTGTACGACGAAGAGTGGTCTAATGTTCAGCTGCAAATTTACGACGCGGTGTTGTACGGCAATGCAGGATTCACCGTCAATGGCCCGAATTACCGCGTGCGCGGCGTCGAGGGAAACGTGGTGTTCCGCATCACGGACCAGCTCACGCTGAACTCATCGTTCGCGTGGAATCGCAGTGAGCAGGTCAACCAGCCCTCTTTGGTAGCCAACGGCACCACGATCTCGCTGTTCCCAACCCGGGGCATCGGCAGTCCCTTGGCCAATGCGCCGCCGTTTCAGGGCAACCTGCGTTTGCGGTACGAAGTCCCGATGTTCGACTACGTGTGGCACCTGCAAGCAGGCGCGCAGCACACCGATCATTCCTATGCCGACGTGATCAATCTGGGCACGATTGCTCCGCCCGACTATGAGCTCGCCCCGTATACCACCTACGATGCCGCAGCCGGCGTCGCAAGAGATGCCTGGTCGGCGGAGTTTTTCGCGGAAAACCTCACCGATACGCGAGCGCAACTCTTCATCAGTTCCGCAAGCTTCCAGACGCTGACCACGACCAACCGGCCACGCGTCATGGGCATACGCTTTTCCTATAAATTTGGCGGCAAGACCGCGCAGTAGCGCTCGCAGGCTTGGCGCCGTGAAGGTTTGCTTGGGGGGTTCGATGACTATTTCCCGCCGCAATGTGCTGTTCGGTACCGCCGCTTCAGCCTCGCTCGCCGCCATCGGCGGTCCGCTCGCGCTGACCAGCCCCCGATCCGGCTCTGCCCCCGCTTGGAGATTGCCGGCCAAGCAGCCGTTCAAAGTCATCGAGAATGAGTGGATTCCGATGCAGGACGGTGTGCGTCTGGCCGCCCGAATCTGGATGCCGGCGGGAGCTCAAGCCCATCCCGTTCCTGTGGTCTGGGAATACCTTCCTTACCGTCTATGGGACGATTTGAGGTGGCGCGACGATAAGACCGGCGAGAACCTCGCGCCCTATGGGGTCGCCTTTGTTCGGGTCGATATCCGCGGCACCGGAAACTCCGAAGGAGTCATGGTCGATGAGTACGACGTTCCCGAACTGACCGATGGCGTTGAGATCATTGCCTGGCTCGCGAGGCAATCGTGGTCGAACGGATCGGTGGGCATGCGGGGCATTTCCTGGGGCGGAATCAATGCGCTGCAGATCGCCGCCATGCGGCCTCCCGAGCTCAAGGCGATCATGCCCATGGGATGCGTCGTCGATCGCTACACCGACGATGCTCACTACATGGGCGGCGCCTACGGCGAGGAGAATATGGGTTGGGGTGCGTCATTCAAGGGCCACATGGCGGCTCCGCCGGATCCGCAAGTGGTTGGCGCAGACTGGGAGGCGATGTGGCGTCAGCGTCTGGATGCGACGCCTGCGATACTACAAACCTGGTCAACGCATCAGCGCTACGACGCCTACTGGAAGCGCGGCTCCATCGCGACTGACTATGCCGCCATCCAATGCCCGGTCTACGTCATTGACGGTTGGGGGGATCCCTACGAGAGCATCATCGGCGACCTGCTCACCAATCTCAAAGTTCCGCGCAAGGGTCTGATCGGCCCATGGGGTCACATCTTCCCCAATCTCGCAACGCCCCTCGGGCTCGACTGGCCCTATGAAGAAGTGCGCTGGTGGCAGCAATGGCTCGAAGGTACAGAGACCGGAATCATGAATGAGCCCATGTTCAGGGTCTACATGATGTACAAGGCGGATTCGGAGGCCTTTCCCGCCGAGGTGCCCGGCCGCTGGGTGGCAGAGCATGACTGGCCCTCTCCTCGCAACCGATCCTCGAACCTTTACTTCGATGCCGGCGGCCGGCTGTCGCCGAATCCAAATTCTCGCGACCACATCAAGTACGTAGGCGACAAAATCGTCGGGTTGACCAAACCACAATGGGTCTACGGCCGCCCGACCGAGTTCGAGCAAACCCCCGACGACCGAAACTCGCTGCTGTTCGATTCCGCACCGTTGGACCGCGACTTGGAAATCCTAGGGCTTCCGATCGCGAAGATTCGAGTCAGCGCCGATGTTCCGGTCGCCCAGATTGCGGTCCGCGTAACGGAAGTGACGCCGAAGGGAAAATCCTGGCTGGTGACCTACAACGTGCTCAATCTGACTCGTCGCGATTCGATGGAACAACCAACGGCCTTGAAGCCCGGCGAGTTTTACGATGTCGAGCTACCTCTGTACATGATCGCGCATCGATTCAAGAGGGGAAATCGCATCCGAGTTGCGGTTTCGGAGAGCTTGTGGCCGCTGATTTGGCCCTCGCCGCAGATCGCAACGCTTCATATCGCGCTAGGCGCCTCGCACCTCGTTCTCCCGGTGCGCCCCATTCCTGGAAAGGAAGCGCCGTTCACTATCCCGGTCATCCACGCTGCCAGCGAAAAGGACAAGGGTGCTCGCGGCTACGCCAACGGCCTGCAGTGGGTGAAGACGCCACTCACGAACCCCACGCTTCCGCAGATGCCGACACGCGATGCGACGGGACGAATCCGATATGACAGGGAAGGCGAGCCGAACAGCACGTTCATATCGGCGGTCGGCACCACCAGTACGACCGCCTCGAGCCGAACCATCGAGATCACCGAAGGGGATCCGACCAGCTGCCGCATGAAATTTGACCACACTGATCGCTGGAAGCGCGGCGATTGGGATTGCACGATCCAGTACGGCGGCGACTTGACGGCTACCGCTGAAGAGTTCCATCTGAAAGAGTGGGTGGTGGCCAAGAAAGGTGACGTGGAAATATTCCGCAGAGAGACGCCCAGCACCATCAAAAGGGATCTTTTGTAATCTCGTCATCGACTCGCGATGGCAGCCATCGATCGCGCGGCAAGCGGCATTTCGTACACTTGGAATGTACGTAATCTGGATTGATCTCGCCGGATTGAGCGCTTGTCGAGAGCTATTATTTAGTGCGGCTGTCGTCGCTGTCGGGTGGGAGCACGACCAGTCGCCCGTCGACTGGGAACGCCTTCAACTCAATACTGAATCCCAATCCCTCTTTGTGAGGAAACGCCGCGCCGATCTTGGTCCAGCGTTTACCTGCTTTGCCGTTGCTTTCGAACTCCTCGACGGTAAAGGAGATGTGCGGCGGAAACGGGGGTGGAATCCGGCGGACGGCACTTAAGTTTTCCTTAACAGTCGGTCAGGTATTGCGTTTGTTGTGCATTGGCAGGCGGTGCAATCTCAATACCGTTCGATCAATTCGACCATTGGAGAATGCTATGACAAACGAAACTCTCACAGTCCGGATCGCGCAGGCGCTTTTTGCCGTCGGCGTCACGACCGCTTCGGTTCTTGTCTTCCAGTTTGCGATGCTGGTGGGTTAGCTCGAAATGCCGGGACTCTCGAGCTCATGAGAGGCGTGAAAATATTTACCTAGACGGTGCCGATTCTTGAGCCCCGCATTCGTCTATAGGTTAGTCAACGAATGTTTAGCGAGATGAACAGTGATAGTGTCATTTAAATCCTTATTCACCTTGAGCGCTGGGGCGCGGCGTACGCCAGCGCCGCGGAACCTTGGCGCTTATGCAGCGGCAGTGATTGTGAAGCTGCGGGTTCTAGCGCCCTATGCGCTGATAGAAGTGGTTCTGCCGGGAGGCTCGGTGATGGCGGTTCTGCTGTGGCTTTATCGGCGGCAGAAGAAGGCTCCGGTTTTCGCGACCCAGGAGATTCTTGCTCTTCTATAGCTTTGCGGTGAAGCCGATGCTGCGGCGGTTGGGTGCCGGCGGGCTCATGAGTTCACGAATGGCCGAAAGAATCGCGGCGATGGCGGCGAGCTCAGCATCCAGCAGCACGCGATGACCGCGCAGGATGAGAATGCTTCCGGTGATTTGTTCGACGGTGGTGGGTCTTGTCTTGGCCATGATGTGCGCACTTTCGGATCGGGTTCCGAGCTTAGCACCGTGTGATTCGGACGTGGAACGCACGTCGAAGCAATGGCGCGGGTGGCCAAACCGACTGGGAACTATCGACGTGGGCTCGGTAGTTCGAACGTCGCTTTGTCGTCGCAATTTGCGACTTCAAAGAGCGCTGGTGCGGCGGGACGACGTCAGGGTGACCCGTAACGCGTGGCCAGGAGTGCGATAGCGAGGCGTCGCGGTGCGAAGCCCGGTGTGACGCCACGACTTTGTACATTGGACGTGACTTTGAGCGATTGTCGCTACGCGGGACTCAAGTCGTGGACTTATCATTAGCCCTCGGTGAGCACCGCCGCCGAAGAAAGATCAGCGTTTCACAGTCAGTTATATACGCTCACCTTGAAGATGTTGCCGTGGTTGTCTTGGGCGACGCCTTTGGTATTACCGCGAGTATTAGTTTCGTTACTCATTTCGACGTACATGATTGAGCCGGTGTTTCCAGTTAGCGTTGCTCGAGCAAAGAGTTTGTTACCGACGACGTGAGCTGTGTAAAAGCCGGTTCCGTACACGAGGTCCCAATCGCCGGCCATGTCGGGTGGTAAGGGACTCGCAGCGTTCGAATTGCTCTTGGTGTCCGGCGGCGTCTTCGACACGAATGCCCATGGTCCCTGACACACTTCGCCGTTAGCAAGAATGACTGAAACGGTGCCAGAGAATATGCCACTCATCTTTGCGGAATAGGTCGGTAGCGGAGATTGCTGAGTTAGAGGTCCCTGGACAGGCGAGAAGCCGCCTGGCACCGACAGAGAGATGCATCCCGCAAGCAGGGCTGCAGTCGCGAATAGAGGGAAGATCGAATATTTCATGGCAGCAAATCCTATGCTGAACGCTGGTCCTGGACGTCAAAATGCTCATCAAGGGGTGATTGGGATGCCTATGACCGGCGCTCCGCCGGTTACTGGTAGGTAGATATCGCCGCCAAGGGAAATACCGATGACGGGGGCACCGCCGGTCACCGGCATGATCATGCGCGGCCCTATGTTTTGATCTGGAAACGGAGAAGCGCTCGTTGCGGGAGCGAAGTCGATGCCCGCCGCCGCGACGGTGGAAGCGCTACTCGCTTGGGCTCCCAGGGCCGTGCCGAGCGTTGCACAGCCTGCGGTGGAGACAACGAGAATCATGAGAATAAGAGCTTTCATGCGTTTCCCTCTGCGGCGATAGCCGGCACCGGTTTCTTGAACTCCATTGTTAACCCTAACGCAGACTTCATGATTCGGTATACCCAGGATCTGTAAAGATTGGTCAAGCGCACGTGAAGCTGTTTTTGGAGCAGAAGTGCCAGAATTCCAACTACGTCGGCACCTGAAGCAGCGAACGCCAGCGGCCGGTCAGTGATTCAACGATGTTACCGCTCACCCATGCTGGAGCGCGCAAGGCGGCATTGTGTGCATAGGCCCAGGCGGCTACGCTTAGCTCGGCGCGCAACGCCAATGAGTAGCAAATGATATTCCGATTCGCCCATGGTCCGAACGAGCCAGAGTCTCGTGGTGTTAGAGGCACACACGAGCAACGACGTAATAAGGACGGCGACCCCAGCGGGCAACGAGTAAAAGGGAAGCACCGCGATCAGTATGGTCGCGCCGGCAAAGGGCCATCGTAGCCGTCGTACGATGGGGTTCGCCTCGAGCTTCAAGGTCGGTGAAAGCAGATAGGTGGACCCGACGTTGCCCAAGCGAGCCAGTAGCAACAAGAAGGCGATGACGTGGGGCAGTTGTTGATAGGTAGGCTGATTCCGAATCCATGGAGGTTGAATCATCCTACGGCAATCGAACCAGCACAACGTGCTAAGAGACCTGGTCCTGTGCTCAGTCGGGGCTTGTAGGCGGCCAACCCTTGCTTCCCCCGTGAGCTTCCATGAAACTGGCCATGCTGCGGCAGGGTTTGCCACAGGGACGTGGCAACGGACGGCAGTCCGTGAGGGTGAGATCGGATGCGTTTTCGACGAGATACAAAATCTCGTCGAACCGATCGAACGACCGGACATGGATGTCCGGGCAGGGCCGCAGCGAAGCAGGAGCCGGAAGGCGTGGTGCAGCGGCGGCGGCGGCGGGAGGCGAGGAAGGCAGAGACAGCGGACCGAAGTGTATGCTGCAATCGTGGCGACTCGTGAGAAATGGCCGACTTCTCGAATCGTGATGATTGGCGCCTGGGTTCTCGATGTGTTGTGGTTACCGTTGATGTACTAAGGGGCGGGAGAAGGGCTAAGGCGTCATGAATGAGTCGGAAGTCTGTGCGCTGCTCGATGCACATGATGCCTTGGTGAAGGCATACGTCGACTCGAGTCTCACATTTTCTGAGTTCGTATCTGCCTACGGGGACTTCCCGCACAATTATGCGCTCGATGGTCACGCGGGGACAGCGGAAGAGCGCACGGTGTTGCGATGTTTCCGACAGCGGATTGTGTTCCACTTGCGAGTGTCGGGCGTATTGTCGGGGCTTCGCTCGGCTGACGATCCCGCGGACATTTCGCACGACGATGCCGACCGCTTTCTGCCGGCTGTAGGGTTGATCCGGATTCGCGAACTGGTGGCTCGATATCCGGACTTTAAGGCGGAGCCGGATTTGGGGGTTTAAGCTACAACGATGGGTTGGCATGCCAATGCCCAAGTTGAATGAAGGATTCAAAGTGGCTCTGCGCGTTGGCGTGGCGTTGACCATGGGTGGCTGGTTGATTGGCTGTGGACCGGTTGGCCCATACCTGCGCTATGAAGAGCCAGGGAAGGCCGAACCCACTGCTGTCGTCGTCAGCCAGATCGGCGGTTCAGCGGTAACGTGCCAATTGCCGGGGTCGAGTGGTGTTTGCAAGGATGCGCCAGCCGGACACCCTCAGGGTGATGACGGTCCGGATTACTCCTACTACATTGCGACCGCCGTTCCGCGCGAATCTCTGCAATCCATACTGGACGCCGCCTCACCGATTCATCGGAACGGAAGAGTTTTCTATGGGCACACAGAGTGGCACGTGCAATGGACCATGTCGTGGTCGAAAGAGACCGACGGCCCTTGCAAGATGACCAAGGTCACGACGCAGATTACCGCAAATATCATTTTGCCAAAACTAGTCAATGCGACTCCGACGCAGCAAATCCGGTTCAACGCATTGCTGTCGGCACTGCGCGTCCATGAACTGGGTCATTACGACTTTGCCAAGGAAGCGGCTACAGATATAGAAAACGAAATAATTTCAATGCCGGAGATGGTTACATGCGCAGCGCTAGAAGTGGCTGCCGATGATCTCGGAAATCGGACATTGAGTGAATACGAAATGAAAGAGAGCAAGTACGATCTTGAAACGGACTATGGAAGGTCGCAAGGTGCGTGGCTTGATTAAGTCAGATCTCTGAAATCGGAGTGGAGGAGAGGCGGGGTTTTCGCAGTATGGTGCGCCGCTTTCGGTCGTGATCCCCACATAGTGTGCGACGGTCGGCTCATTTCTTTAACCATCTGATATTTAATGCCGGTAGGAGCTTTACCAACAGGGAGCGTGCGCTGTGAAATACGGATTGCTTTTCAGTTTATTGGTTCTTGCGGGCTGCACCAGCGTTAATGTGCGACCGATTGCGGCGTCGGCGAAAGTCGACAAGATTTGCATCCAATTCAACGACGATGTCAACGTGGACGATTTCGTGCCTGTCATGCAGGAAGACTTTTTCAGCCACGGCATTACGTCGGTTGTCTTCAAAGCCGAAAGGCCTAAAACCTGCGAATTCACTTTGAATTATACGGTAGACCGTTGGTGGGATTTTGCGCCCTACATGGTTGATGCGCAGATGACTGTGAATAGGAACGATGCGTTCATTGGCAGCGCGCATTATCACTTGACCGGTCACGGGGGCTTAAGCCTCGCCAAATGGGCAGGCACCCATTCCAAAATGGACCCCGTCATCGATGAGATGTTACGCAATTATCCGAAGGTCGATATGGGAACGGGAACGGCCTCGAAGACGGCTGCGAACTAGCCAAAGCAATCGGGCACAGTAATAAATGGGGACCTATTCAAGATCAGTGTTTGTGATTCTCGTGATGGCGGCTTCTTCATTGCCGGCATCGGCGAAGTCGCCGATCTATAGATGCATCAAGGACGGCCAGACGGTGCTTACCGACAAACCGTGTGACGCATCGGCCGCCGCATCCTCTTCGGAGCCGGCGGGTAGTCAGACATCGGCGCCGGAGTCGATCGTCGGGCAGTGGCGCGGGCAGACTCAGTTTCAAGGTGCCGAAGAAGGTCGAGAGCTGCAGGAGGTGCATTCTGTCGTCCCTTTGGTGCTGACGTTCAGCGCCGACGGCAAGGTCTCGGGGGTGAGCGCTGATAACGAGTGCCAGTTGTTGGGTCTTTGGTCTCCCGCTGTTACGCCACGACTGTTTACGCTGGACGTGACCTTGAGCGATTGTCGCTACGCGGGACTCAATCGGCGGTACTCGGGT
>Ga0209890_10000982_pt1 | contig 13117 bp, 25 predicted proteins | sample OrgsoiDNA2013049_FD_185799 | JGI IMG/M metagenome (GOLD analysis project Ga0209890, IMG submission 185799) | Permafrost soil microbial communities from the Arctic, to analyse light accelerated degradation of dissolved organic matter (DOM) -... | ecosystem: Environmental > Terrestrial > Soil >...
GCTCATCAGTCCGATTGCGATGGAGGACGGTTTGCGCTTTGCGATCCGTGAGGGCGGCAAGACCGTCGGCGCAGGCGTCGTGTCGAAAATCCTGAAGTAAGGCAATCACATGGCCAACCAGAACATCCGCATACGTCTAAAAGCCTTCGATCATCGTTTGATCGACAGCTCCGCCCGTGAAATCGTCGAGACCGCCAGGCGCACCGGCGCCACCGTGCGCGGTCCCGTGCCGCTGCCGACCAAGATGGAGCGCTTCACGCTCCTGGTCTCGCCGCACGGGGATAAGGACGCGCGCGACCAGTTTGAGCTGCGCACGCACAAGCGCCTGATGGACATTCTGAACCCGACCGACAAGACGGTGGATGCGCTCATGAAACTCGATCTTCCGGCCGGCGTTGACGTCCAGATCAAGTTGAACTGAAGGTACTCGCTGCGTATACTGCGCGGCTGTTTCGCCCCCGGACAAAAGCTCACGGGGGCTGGCCGCGAATGCGGCATCGGGCGAGGTTGGAGCCTTTGAGCTCCAAGACCACTCGAGACCCGCGATGTCTCTTGCGACGCCGCGGAACTCTCCTGTCGGCTCTCCTTACCGCTGTCGCGCCCCGCGACGCGCCAACCGTAGCGCGTCGCACTAGAGGAAGTCATCGATGCCAATGGGTTTGCTAGGGCGTAAGTGCGGCATGACGCGCGTGTTCACCGAGGCCGGTGCGACCGTGCCCGTGACCGTGATCGAAGTGCTGCCGAACCGCGTCACGCAGGTGAAGTCTGCCGAGACGGACGGCTATCGGGCCGTGCAGATCAGTTTTGGAGTGAAGCGCCCGCAACTTCTGTCTGCTGCGGTTGCCGGCCACTACGCCAAGGCGAAAGTTGCTCCCGGCCGCACGCTCATGGAATTTCGTCTCGGCGACAAAGAGAGCACTGAGCTGGCAGCCGGCTCCGAGATCACGGTCGAGCTCTTCAAGGCGGGCGATGCGGTTGATGTCACCGGCACGACCATTGGCAAGGGCTTCGCCGGCACCATCAAGCGTCACAACTTTGCAGGCGGCATGGCCTCGCACGGTAACTCGCTATCACACCGCGCCCCAGGCTCCATCGGGCAGCGCCAGACCCCGGGCCGCGTATTCTTGGGCAAGCGCATGTCCGGCCACATGGGCGCGATTCGCCGCATGACTGAGAACCTGAAGGTCGTCGAAGTCGACGTCGAGAGAAATCTTCTCCTGATCCGCGGCGCAGTTCCGGGAGCCGCAGGCGGCAACGTCATCGTACGCCCGTCATTGAAAGCCGCGCGCCAGGCCGCGAGGAAGAAGCTCACTCCGGTGAAGGCTGCCCCGAATCCCGTCGCGGCGAAGAAGTAACGGGCGTCTTTAAGATGAAGCTCAAAGTGTTGAACGGCAAGGCGGAGCTGCAGGTGTCTGATGCGGCGTTCGGCCGCGAATTCAACGAGGCACTCGTGCACCAGGTCGTGACCGCCTATCAGGCGGCCGGCCGTGCCGGCACGAAAGCGCAGAAGACGCGCGCCGAAGTACGCGGCGGCGGCAGAAAGCCATACGCGCAGAAGGGCACGGGCCAGGCGCGCGCGGGCTCGAGCCGAAGCCCGATCTGGGTCGGCGGCGGACGGACGTTTGCAGCGAAGCCGCGCGACTTTTCGCAGAAGGTAAACCGCAAGATGTATCAGGGCGCCATGCGCTCGATGCTCTCGGAGCTTGCGCGCCAGGACCGCCTGTGCGTCACCGAGGACATCACGCTGGAGGCCGGCAAGACGCGCCTGCTCGTCAATCAGCTGAAGACCTGGGAGCTCGATGACGTGCTCATCATCGTCGAGGCCGTTGAGGAGAAGCTGTTCCTCGCGGCGCGCAATCTGCACAAGGTGGAAGTGCTCGAGGTCGGCAAGTTGAACCCGGTCGCGCTCGCCAGTCACGACAAGGTGCTGATGACGGTCGCCGCGGTGAAGATGCTCGAGGGGCGCCTGCCATGAACCGCGAAGAGCTGATGACCGTGCTGATCGCGCCGCACGTCACGGAGAAGAGCTCGCTTGCGATGCAGAACCACAATCAGTACACGTTCCGCGTGCGCCGCGACGCCACCAAGATTGACGTGAAGAAGGCCGTGCAGATGATGTTCGACGTGCAGGTGCGCGCCGTACAGATTCTTAACGAGCCGGGCAAGACGCGCCGCTTTGGCGGCCGCAGCGGACGTACTCAGGACTCAAAGAAGGCCTATGTGAGTCTGGCTGCCGGCCAGACGATTGATTACGAGGCGAGGGCCAAGGCATGAGCCTGATCAAATACAAGCCGACCTCCCCGGGCACCCGCTCGGTCATCAAGGTCAACCGCGCGCATCTGCACAAGGGCGGTCCGCACGGGCCGCTTACGGTCGCACAGAGCAAGACCGGCGCGCGCAATCATTTTGGTCGCATCACGACGCGTCACGTCGGCGGCGGCTCGCGCCAGAAGTACCGCATCATCGACTTCAAGCGCGACAAGGACGGCATTGCAGGTGTCGTCGAGCACATCGAATACGACCCGAACCGCACCGCTCACATTGCGCTCGTCCTGTACGCCGATGGCGAGCGCCGCTACATCCTCGCGCCGAAGGGTGTCGCCGCGGGGGATGAGATCCGCTCGGGCGCCGATGCGCCGATCAAGCCCGGCAATGCGATGGCGCTCAGGCACATTCCGGTGGGCTCACTCGTACACAACGTCGAGTTGAAGCCCGGCAAGGGGGGGCAGCTCGCGAGAAGCGCCGGCGGCTCGGTGCAGTACACCTCGCGCGAGGGCGTTTACGCATCGCTGCGTCTGAAGTCGACCGAGACGCGCCGCGTGCATGTGGATTGCCGCGCAACCGTCGGCGAGGTCGGACACGACGAGCACAACCTCAGGAGCTACGGCAAGGCGGGAGCCAAGCGCTGGCGCGGCATCCGCCCGACGGTGCGCGGTCTTGCGATGAATCCGGTGGATCACCCGCACGGCGGTGGTGAGGGCAAGTCGGGGCAGGGCAATCCACATCCGGTATCGCCCTGGGGCCAGAATGCCAAGGGTTTGAAAACGCGCCACAACAAGCGCACCGATCACATGATTCTGCAGCGTCGTAAGAACAAGGTACGTTGATATGCCGCGTTCATTGAAGAAAGGCCCGTTCGTTGATCTGCATCTTGCGAAGAAGGTGCAGGTGGCTTCGGCGAAGAACGACAGGAAGCCCATCAAGACCTGGTCGCGCCGCTCCATGGTCATCCCTGAGATGGTGGGCCTCACGATCGCCGTGCACAACGGCCGTCAGCACATCCCGGTGCTCATGACCGAGAACATGGTCGGCCACAAGCTCGGCGAGTTCGCGCCCACACGCACTTTCAAAGCGCATTCGGGCGACAAGAAAGTCTCGGCGGCGACCTAAGAGGTATAGGCAATGGAAGTCATGGCCAAGCTGCGTTACGCACGCATCTCACCGCAGAAGTGCCGCCTGGTCGCGGACGTCGTGCGCGGCGAGCCGGTCGGCAACGCGCTTTCGGTTTTGAAGTTCATGCCGAAGAAGGGCGCGGAGCTGGTGCGCAAGGTCTTAGCCTCGGCCGTCGCCAACGCCGAGCACAATCATGGCGTCGACATCGACGAGCTCAAAGTTTCGCGGGTGCTCGTGGACGCAGCCCCGCAGCTCAAGCGCTTTTCCGCCCGCGCCAAAGGCCGCGGCACACGCATCATCAAGCGTAACAGCCACATCACCGTCGCCGTCAGCGACGGCAAGAAGGACTAGCGCATGGGTCAAAAGGTCAATCCGATCGGCATTCGCTTAGGGATCACCCGTGACTGGGTGTCAAAGTGGTATGCGGGCAAGAAGCAGTTTCCGGCACATGTGCATACGGACTTTCGAGTGCGCGCGTTCTTGCGCAAAAAGCTCGCCGAGGCATCGGTGAGCCGCATTCACCTTGAGCGCGCTGCGAAGAAGGTCAACATCACGATCCAGACCGCCCGTCCCGGCATCGTCATCGGCAAGAAGGGCGAGGACATCGAGAAGCTGCGCCAGGAGACGGCCAAGCTCTTAGGCATGCCCGTCAGCGACGTACGTTTGAATATCGCCGAGATCAGAAAGCCCGAGCTTGATGCGCAGCTCGTTGCGGACAGCATCGCGCAGCAGATCGAGAAGCGCGTGATGTTCCGGCGCGCCATGAAGCGCGCCGTGATGAGCACCATGCGAAGCGGCGCACTCGGCGTGAAGGTGCGAGTTTCCGGACGCCTGAATGGCTCGGAAATCGCGCGCACCGAGTGGTACCGCGAAGGACGCATTCCGCTGCACACGTTCCGCGCCGACATCGACTATGGCCTCACCGAAGCGCACACCACTTACGGCGTGATCGGCGTGAAGGTCTGGATCTTCAAGGGTGAGGTGTTTGAGAAGCCCAAGGTTGAGGTGGTCGCCGAGGGCGAGGCTGCCCAGGCGGCCGCAGCGCCTATCGCGGTAGCGGTAACGACGCCATCGGTTGCCGCGGCGGAACAACCGAGCGCATGAGTCAATAGCCGTGTTGCAACCCAAGCGCACCAAATATCGAAAGCAGTTCAAGGGCCGAAACGCAGGCCTTGCGCTGCGCGGCAGCTCCGTGTCGTTCGGCGAATTCGGATTGAAGGCGACGAGCCGCGCGCGCATGACGGCGCGCGAAATCGAAGCTGCGCGCCGCGCCATGGCGCACTACGTCAAACGCGGCGGCCAGATTTGGATCCGCGTGTTTCCGGACGTGCCCATTTCCAAGAAGCCTCTTGAAGTGCGCATGGGCAGCGGCAAGGGCAACATCGAGTATTGGATCGCGCGCGTGCAGCCCGGCAAGGTGCTGTTTGAGATGGAAGGGGTGAATGAGACGACCGCTCGCGAGGCGTTTCGCCTGGCGGGCTCGAAGCTCTCGGTATCCACGATGTTCGTGAAACGGCAGGTGCGCTAGTGGACGCCAAACAGTTGCGCAGCAAAAAGGCCCCGGAGCTTGCGGATGAACTCGTGAAGCTGCGCAAGGAGCAGTTCTCGCTGCGCCTGCAGCGCGCGACCGGGCAGTCCCCCAAGCCCGATCAGTTCACCAAGGTACGACGCAACATTGCGCGCCTGAAGACGATCATGCGCGAGGCGCGCACGAGCCCCGCCGGAGAGAAAAAGTGAGCACCGAATTGCCCGCCGCAGCAACCCCTGAGAAGAAGCCGCGCACCCTCACGGGGCGCGTCGTCAGCACCAAGATGCAGAAGACGATCGCGGTTGAGATCGAGCGCCTCGTCAAGCACCCGCAGTACGGCAAATACATCCGCCGCACGACGAAGCTGCTCGCGCACGATGAGAGGGGCGAGTCCCACGAGGGCGACACCGTGACCATTACGCCGTGTCGGCCGCTGTCACGGCACAAGTCGTGGCGGTTGCTTGCGATCGTGGACAAGGCCGCGGGCTAGTGATCCACGAGGCAGCAGCACCATGATTCAGATGCGCACAATGTTGAACGCCGCCGATAACAGCGGCGCGCGCACCCTGATGTGTATCAAGGTGCTGGGCGGCACGCGTCGCCGCTATGCAACCGTAGGCGACGTCATCAAGGTGAGCGTCAAGGATGCGATCCCGCGCGGCAAGGTCAAAAAAGGTGAGGTCTACGACGCCGTCGTGGTGCGCACCAAGTTTGGCGTAAGAAGGCCCGATGGCTCGCTGATCCGCTTTGATGGCAACGCGGCGGTGCTGTTGACGAACAAGCTCGAGCCGATCGGTACGCGCATCTTCGGGCCGGTGACGCGCGAGCTGCGCAACGTGCAGTTCATGAAGATCATCTCGCTCGCACCGGAAGTGTTATGAGGAAGATCAGAAAAGGCGATCAGGTCGTGGTGCTGTCGGGGCGGGACAAGGGCCGCCGCGGCGCCGTGCTCCAGGTCCTGGCCGACGGCCTCTTGGTCGTCGAAAGCATCAATATCGTGAAGAAGCATCAGCGCGGCAATCCGCAAGGCGGTCAGGCCGGCGGCATCATCGACAAGACGATGCCGATTCGCGCCTCCAAGGTTGCGATTTGGAATCCCTCGGGCAAGCAGGGCGATCGCGTCGGGGTCAAGACCTTGAACGACGGCCGCAAGGTGCGCTTCTTCAAATCAAACGGAGAAATGATCGACGCGTGAGCGTCGACATTGCAAACCCATGACGAGGCTGCAGCAGTTCTATCGCGAGAAGGTCGTCCCCCGTTTGACGGAGGAGCTCGGCCTTAAAAACCCGATGCAGGTGCCGCGCATCACGAAGATCACCATCAACATGGGGGTCGGTGAGGCGGTCGCCGATAAGAAGGTGATGGACGCGGCTGTCGCGGATCTCGCCAAGCTCTCCGGCCAGAAGCCGCTCGTGTGCAAGTCGAAGAAGTCGATCGCCTCGTTCAAGCTGCGCGAGGGCCTGGCGGTCGGCTGCAAGGTGACCTTGCGCGGCGCGCGCATGTACGAGTTCCTGGACCGCTTGATCAGCATTGCAATTCCGCGCATCCGCGATTTTCGCGGCATGTCGGCACGCTCCTTCGACGGCCGCGGCAATTACAGCCTGGGCGTCAAAGAGCAGATCATCTTCCCCGAGATCCAGTACGACCAGGTCGATCAGATCCGGGGCATGGACATCACGATTACGACGACGGCCGTCGACAACAAACAGGGTCGAGCGCTGCTCGAGGCTTTCAGCTTCCCATTCCGGAAGCAATGAGGATTTCTTAAGGCTATGGCGAAAACCAACATGGTCATGCGCGAGAAGCGTCGCGCGCAGGTCGTAAAGAAATACGCATCCAAACGCGCCGAGCTGAAGGAGACGATCCGCAGCCCGAAGACTTCGCACGAGGATCGGCAGGCGGCGCAGGCGAAGCTGCAGGCGATGCCGCGTGATGCGAGTCCCTCGCGGCAGCGCAATCGCTGTGCGATCACCGGTCGTTCGCGCGGCGTGTACCGCAAGTTCGGCCTGTCGCGCGTGAAGATCCGCGAAGTCGCGAATCGCGGCGAAATTCCGGGTCTTGTCAAGGCGAGCTGGTGAGGTACGCCGCATGAGTATGACCGATCCCATCGCGGACCTCCTGACCCGCATCCGTAACGGCCAGTCGGCCGGTAAGCCCGAGGTGAGCCTGGCTTCCTCGAAGCTTAAAAAGGCTGTTCTGAAGGTCCTGAAGGACGAGGGCTATATCGCCGGCTTTCGTCCCGTGACAGGCGAGGGCCATGAGACCCTGACCGTCGATCTCAAATATTTTGAGGGCAAGCCCGTGATCGACCGCATTGAGCGCGTCAGCCGTCCGGGCTTGCGCATTTATCGCGGCAAGGATGAGTTGCCGAAAGTGCTGGGTGGCATGGGCACGGTGATTGTCTCGACACCGAAGGGTGTGATGACCGATCGCCAGGCGCGCTCCATCGGCCAGGGCGGTGAAGTGCTATGCATCGTCGCGTGATGAACCATGAGTAGAGTTGCCAAAGCACCCGTCGACCTGCCGCAGGGCGTGACGGCGACCGTGACCGTTGACCTCGTGACAATCAAGGGCGCGAAGGGCTCTTTGACGCTGCCCTTGAGGGGCGGCGTTGCGGTCGAACAGGCGGACAAGAAGTTGAACGTCCAGTACTCGGGCTTAGGGCCGATGCGCGTGCAGGCGGGAGCCACGCGTGCGCATCTTGCGAACATGGTGACCGGCGTGACGAAGGGCTATGAGCGCAAGCTCGAGTTGGTCGGCGTTGGCTTTCGCGCGCAGGTGCAGGGCAAAAACCTGAATCTGACGCTCGGCTTCTCGCACCCGGTGCAGTACGCGATCCCGGACGGCATAACAATTGAGACCCCGACGCTGACGGAAATCCTCATCAAGGGCATCGATCGGCAAAAGGTCGGACAGGTTTCCGCAGAGATCCGCCACATTCGCCCCCCCGAGCCCTACAAGGGCAAGGGTGTGCGCTATGCGAACGAGCAGATCACGCTGAAGGAAGGAAAGAAGAAGTGATGAAGAAGGAAAAGCGGCTGCGCCGCGCCGTCAAGACGCGCGCGCACATCCGTACGCGCGAGATTGCACGTCTGACCGTGCACCGCACACCGAAGCATATCTACGCGCAGTTGACCGATGCGGCGGGCGCCAAGGTGATCGCGTCGGCATCCACGGTGCAGGCGGCGCTCAGGACGGGTTTGAAGGGTACGGGTAATGTCGAAGCGGCACGTGTCGTGGGACGTGCGATCGGCGAACGCGGCAAGGCGGCGGGTATCACTCGCGTCGCTTTCGATCGGTCGGGGTTTCAGTACCACGGCCGCGTGAAGGCGCTTGCGGAAGCGGCGCGCGAGGCTGGGCTCGAGTTCTAACGCGCTTCTCCTAAGGCAAGGTAAACACATGGCGAGAATGGAAAAAGGACAGTCGGCGGATGAATTCGTCGAGAAGCTGGTCGCTGTCAACCGCACCGCAAAAGTGGTCAAAGGCGGCCGGCAGTTCGGATTCACCGCGTTGACGGTGGTCGGCGACGGCGCGGGCCGCGTCGGTTACGGGTTCGGCAAGGCGCGTGAGGTGCCGGTCGCGATCTCGAAGGCCATGGCGCAGGCGCGCAAGAACATGGTGAACGTCAGCTTGCGCAACGACACCCTGCACTACGCGGTCAAGATGGAGCAGGGCGCGACGCGTGTTTACATGCAGCCCGCATCGGACGGTACCGGGGTGATCGCCGGCGGCGGCATGCGCGCCGTGCTCGAGTGCGCGGGTGTGCGCAACGTGCTCGCGAAGAGCTACGGCTCGAGAAACCCGATCAACGTGGTGCGCGCGACGATCGCGGCACTCACCAAGGTACGCTCGCCCGAAGAGATCGCGGCCAAGCGCGGCAAGAGCCTCGAGGACATCACGGGGTGAGCGCCATGGGCGACAAAACGAGTCAGTTGAAGATCACGCTCTTGAAGAGCATTCACGGGCAGCTTGCGAACATCGCATCTTCCGTGCGTGGGCTCGGCCTGCGCAAGCGCCATCAGAGCGTGACGATTTCCGACACGCCGGAAAATCGCGGCATGGTCAAGATTGCGGAGCATCTCCTGAGAGTGGAAAAGGCCTAAAGTCATGAGACTCAATACCTTAAAGCCGGGCTCCGGAGCCAAGCGTGCGCGACTGCGCGTCGGCCGCGGGGCGTCGGCTGGCCAGGGCAAGACCTGCGGTCGTGGCGTCAAAGGCCAGCGCGCAAGGAAAGGCGGTTACCACAAGGTCGGCTTCGAGGGAGGGCAGACGACGCTTGATCGCCGCCTGCCGAAGTTCGGCTTTCGCTCCAAGATCAAGGCGAGCCGTGCCGAAGTGCGCCTGAACGAGCTTGAAAAGGTCACCTCCGGCGTCATCGACCTGGATGCGTTGAAGGCCGCCGGGCTCGTCCCCATGTTCACCGAACGTGTGAAAGTCATCCTCTCCGGGGAAATCAAGAAAGCCGTCACCTTGAAGGGCGTGAGCGCGACGAAGGGAGCTCGGGCCGCGATCGAAGCCGTGGGCGGACGGTTCGAAGGCTAAAGCGTGGCGACCCCCTCACTCACGAATTCGGCGGCATCGTTAGGCGATGCGGCGCGCTATGGAGAGATCCGCGGCCGTTTACTGTTTCTCATTGGCGCGCTCGTGGTGTTTCGCTTAGGCACTTACATCCCGGTGCCGGGCATCAATCCGAGCGAAGTGGCGCGTTTCTTCAACGATCAGTCGAACGGCATCTTAGGCATCGTCAATATGTTCTCGGGCGGCGGCCTATCGCGCCTGTCGATATTCGCGATGGGCGTCATGCCGTATATCTCGGCCTCCATCATCATTCAGATGATGTCGATGGTCGTGCCCTCGCTCATGGAATTGCGCAAGGAAGGCGAGGCGGGCCGCAGGAAGCTGACCGAGCTCACGCGCTACATCACGGTGATGCTCGCGGCGTTCCAGTCGTTCGCCGCGGCGGTGGCGCTGCAGAACGGCAACCTCACGCTCTACACGGGCTTTCCGTGGCTGTTCACCGCCACGATCACGATGACGACCGGCACGCTCTTTCTCATGTGGCTGGGCGAGCAGATCACCGAGCGCGGCGTCGGCAACGGCATCTCGATGATCATTCTGGCCGGCATCGTCTCGGGGCTGCCGGGTGCAGTTGGGCGTACCGCCGAGGCTGTCAACACGGGCGAAATGCAGGGCCCCTTCGCGCTCCTTTTGATCCTCATCGTGCTTGGGGTCACGGCCTTCGTGGTGTTCGTCGAGCGCGCGCAGCGGCGCATCGCCGTCAATTATGCGAAGCGCCAGGTCGGCCGGCGCATGTACGCGGGCCAGAGTAGCCATCTGCCCTTCAAGCTCAACATGTCGGGCGTCATTCCGCCGATCTTCGCCTCGAGCCTGCTGCTGTTTCCGGCGACGATCGCAAATTTCTTCGGCACCGGCAACGACAGCGCTGCAGGCGGCGTCATGCAGAACATCGCGCAGGCCCTGGGCTACGGGCAGCCGCTGCATCTTCTGATCTACGCGCTCCTGATCGTGTTTTTCTGCTTCTTCTACACGGCGCTCGTTTTCAACGCGCGCGATACGGCGGAGAACCTGAAGAAGTCCGGCGCCTTCATTCCCGGCATCCGCCCCGGGGCGCACACCGGCGAGTACATTGACCGGGTGCTGACGCGTTTGACCTTGTGGGGAGCGCTGTACGTGATGGCGGTGTGCGTTCTGCCGGAGATTCTCATCTCCTCGCAGGGCGTGCCGTTCCAGTTCGGCGGCACCTCGCTCCTCATCGTTGTGGTGGTAGTGATGGATTTCATGTCGCAGCTGCAGGCGCACATGATGTCGCATCACTACCCGGGCCTTCTGAAGAAGGCAAATCTGCTCGGCTATGGCCGCAGCGGTTCAGGCACGTGACGGATCTGCGCCGCGCCCCATGAGAACTCTATGAAAGTACGACCATCGGTCAAAAAGATCTGCAAGAACTGCAAGATCGTGCGCCGCAAGCGCGTGGTCTATGTGATCTGCACGGATCCGCGCCACAAGCAGCGGCAAGGGTAAGTAAAATGGCACGCATAGCCGGTATCAATATTCCGATGAACAAGCACGTGTGGATCGGACTCACCCAGATCTACGGTGTTGGCAAGGCGCGTGCGCGCCTGGCCTGCGAGGGCGCGGGGGTCGATCCGCGCACCAAGGTGAAGGATCTCACCGAGATCGAGGTCAATGCGATCCGCTCGCAGATCGCGAAATTCGCGGTTGAAGGCGATCTGCGCCGCGAAGTCTCCATGAACATCAAGCGCTTGATGGATCTGGGCTCGCACCGCGGCATCCGTCATCGGCGCGGTTTGCCGGTGCGCGGCCAGCGCACCCGCACCAATGCACGCACGAGGAAGGGTCCGCGCAAGCAGGCGGTGAAATTGAATGCGCCGCCAGGCAAGATTTGAGGCACTAACACATGGCTGAACAGAAATCCCAGCAGCAAGGCGCCGCGGCAAACGCTGCGAAGAAACCGAAGAAGGCGCGCAAGAACGTGCTCGATGCGATCGCGCACGTACACGCCTCCTTCAACAACACGATCATCACGATCACCGATCGCCAGGGCAATACGCTCTCCTGGGCGACCTCCGGCGGCTGTGGCTTTCGCGGCTCGAGGAAGAGCACCCCGTTCGCAGCTCAAGTCGCAGCGGAGAAGGCCGGCACGGCAGCTCAGGAGCACGGCGTGAAGAACGTTGAAGTACGCGTCGGCGGTCCGGGACCGGGTCGCGAATCCGCAGTGCGCGCGCTCAACACCTGCGGATTGAAGGTGACGAGCATCGCCGATGTGACACCGATTCCGCACAACGGCTGCCGTCCGCCGAAGAAGCGCAGGGTCTAGAGGAGCTTAAGAAGTATATGGCGCGTTACGTAGGCCCCAAGTGCAAGCTCGCTCGTCGCGAGGGCACCGATCTATTCTTAAAGAGCGGCGTCAAGCCGATCGAGAGCAAGTGCAAGTTCACGGTGCCGCCGGGCGGCATCAAGGGCGAGCGGCGCACGCGCCTGTCGGACTACGGTCTGCAGCTGCGCGAAAAGCAGAAGCTTCGCCGCATGTACGGCGTGCTCGAGCGGCAGTTTGGCAACTATTACGAAGAGGCGGCGCGCCGCGCTGGCGCAACCGGCGAGAACCTCTTGAAACTTCTGGAATGCCGCCTAGATAACGTTGTATATCGCATGGGCTTCGCGGCCACGCGCGCCGAGGCGCGGCAGCTGGTAAGCCACAAGGCTCTGTCGGTGAACGAGCAGGTCGTCTCCATCGCGTCCTATCAGTGCAAGGCCGGCGACGTCGTGCAGATTCGCGAGAAGTCGAAGAAGCAGCTTCGTATCCAGGGCGCGCTCACTGTCGCCCAGCAGGTTGGATTCCCCGAGTGGGTCGAGGTGAACGACAAGGAGATGCGCGGGGTTTTCAAGGCCGTGCCGGCGCGCGAGGATGTTCTCCCGGACATCAACGAAAACCTGGTGGTTGAGCTCTACTCGAAGTAGTCATTGTCTGTTAGACCGGCATTTGAGGCCGGAAGGTGTTTCCTATGCAGCCTTTTGTAGCTGAATTCTTGAAGCCGCGCGTGGTGAAGGTGCAGCCGCTTGCACCGCGCCAGGCGCGCGTCGTCATTGAGCCCTTCGAGCGCGGCTTTGGTCATACGCTCGGCAATGCGCTGCGGCGCGTGCTCTTGTCGTCCATGCCCGGCAGCGCCATCACCGAGGTCGAGATCGACGGAGTGCTGCACGAGTACACGAGCATCGAAGGCGTGCAGGAAGATGTGGTCGACATCCTCCTGAACCTGAAGTCGGTGGCGCTGCGCATGCACACACGCGACAACGCCGAACTGCGACTGCACAAGAGGGGCCCGGGCCCGGTGACGGCCGGTGACATTCAGACCGACCATGACATCGACGTCGTCAATCCGGAGCTCGTGATCGCAAATCTGACCAAGGCGGGCGAGCTCAATATGACGCTGCGCGTCGAGCGTGGCCGCGGCTACCGGCCCGCCGCGCAGCGCGCGGCCTTCGAGGAGCAGACGCGCCCCATCGGGCGGCTGCAGCTTGATGCCTCGTTCTCGCCGGTGCGGCGCGTGACCTACTCGGTCGACGCGGCACGTGTCGAGCAGCGCACCGATCTCGACAAGCTCATCATCGACATCGAGACCAACGGCACCATCGATGCGGAGGAGGCGATCCGCC
>Ga0209890_10000983_pt1 | contig 13102 bp, 8 predicted proteins | sample OrgsoiDNA2013049_FD_185799 | JGI IMG/M metagenome (GOLD analysis project Ga0209890, IMG submission 185799) | Permafrost soil microbial communities from the Arctic, to analyse light accelerated degradation of dissolved organic matter (DOM) -... | ecosystem: Environmental > Terrestrial > Soil >...
GCGACGGCCGTTCGCGCTCAGACGGGAAAGGCGTGGCTCTCGCCAGCCTTGATCTCGTGGACCGTCTGGCCCACTCCGACCCTCACAGACGTGTCGGAGCTTTTCGCCTGGACGCCGACCGTCAGTTTGCCGCCCTCGAGCGTCAACTCCAACAGTGTCCCTCGAAACCGCATGGGCAGGGACATCCCGTCCAGCCTGTCGATCGGCTGGGGGTTGAAGTAGACGGTGCCGTCGCGGATGCTTTCCCCGAGGTAGCACCGCTGAACCAGGTCCAGCGTCCCGGACATCACCCCCATGTGGATGCCCTCCTCAGTCGTACCGCCCTGGACATCGCCGATATCGCTCTCGAGCGCGACCATGAACCTCTCCCACGAGCTCGCGACATCGAAGCTGGACAGCGCGCCGGCGTGGGCTACAAAGCTCAGCGTCGAGCCGTGAGAGGTCCTCTCGTCGTAGTAAGAGATGGTCTTGCGGACCGCCTCAGGTGAGTAGGCGTAGCCGAGCCGATCAAAAATCTGCCGGAGCTCCTCGTCGCGGAAGAGGAAGAAAAGGAGCACGACATCGGCCTGCTTGGTCAGTTTGTAGCGGTCCGGCTCCTCGCCGTCGGCCTTCAGTATCCGGTCGAGGCGCTGGATGTTGCCGTGCTTCTGACGATATGCGTCCCAGTCCAGCTCATCCAGTTCCTCGTAGCCCTCGAACTAGCTGATGATGCCGTCGTCGTGGAAGGGCACGAACATCTTGCGGCTCATCTCCCTCCAGGTCTCGACCTGCGCGTCGTCGAGCCCGATCTTGGCGCACAGCGACCGACGGCGTCGCTCGGGGAGCAGCTCGAGGACCTTCGGGGCGGTGTCGGAGATCCACGCGACCATCACGTTGGTGTACGCGTTGTTTCGGAGTCCGCCCTCGTCCGAGCCAGGGTATTTCTCGTGGAATTCGTCCGGCCCCATCACGCCGTGGATCTCGTAGCGATCACGATCGGGGTTGAAGTGGGCGATGCTGGACCAGAAGCGTGCGATCTCTAGCATCATCTCCGCGCCATATTCCAGCAAGAACGCGGAATCCCCGGTAGCGCTGTAGTAGTGCCAGATGTTGTAAAAGATGGCGGCATTGACGTGGCGCTGGGTTTGACTCAGATCGGGCTCCCACAGTCCGTTCTCTGGGTTGAGATGGACGACCTGAGCCTCTTCCTCGCCGTCGCTGCCACTCTGCCAGGGATACATCGCGCCCTTGTAGCCGGCCTCCCTGGCCAGTGCACGGGCCTCATCCAACCGCCTGTACCGATACCTGAGGAGCCCTCGCGTGATGTTGGGCAGCCGAAAGTTCAGGAACGGATAGATGTAGAGCTCGTCCCAGAAGATGTGCCCGCGGTAAGCCTCGCCGTTCAGACCGCGGGCGGGAACACCAGCATCGAGTTCAGGCGTGTGCGGTGAGCAGACCTGCAGGATGTGAGAGATGTGGAAGCGAAGCAGGAACTGGACCCGCTCGTCCCGCGGGACACGGATGTCACATTCGCTCCACAGGTCGTCCCACGCCCGCACGTGACGCTCGAACGCGTCGGCGAACGTCCCCTGGCGGCCGACCGTCTTCTCGGCGTTGCTCCGGGGTTCGTTGATGGCCCTGTCATTCGACGTGTAGAAGGTGACCACCTTCTCCACCCGAATCGGCGTCTGCTCTTCGACCCGGAATGTCAACGTCTGCTGGACGTAGTCCTCCATCTGGTAGAGATCACGCTTGGTCTGCAGCTCTCCTCGCTCGTCATACACGCGAGTCCGCGCCGCTTCGGCGATGTAGATGTGCGACTGCCGGGTCTGAGCCGACAATGAGATGACGTCGGGCCACGGCGATCGGCCGCCGATCGGGTTCAAGTGGCGACCTTCCAGCTCGCGGTAGCGGGCGACGCCCTGGTTGGCCACCCGCGCGTCCAGCGCCGTGATCACCGCGACGTTGCCTGTCCAATTCTCCGGTGTGACCGTCCATTCGATCGCCGCCACATGCCTATCGGCCATGCTGACGAAGCGGCGGCTCGCGAGCGCAGTCTCGCGGCCCGCCCGGTCGCGAAAGCGGAGTGTCCGCAGGTTGGTCGCATTGCGGACGTCGAGTTCGTGTCTGTAGCTCAGGAGTTCCACGTTGCCCAGACTGATCGGCTCCTCGTCCTCGATCCGCAGCTTCAGCAGCAGCCAGTTCGGCAGGTTGACCAGATCTTCGTTGAGCACCGGGCGTGCGTCCATGATCGTCGTCTCCCGGTTGTAGACCCCGTGGGCGTAGGTGCCCGGGTAGTGCACCTCGCCCACCTCGGCCCACTCCGCGGCACCGCGTGTGCAGAAGTAGCCGTTGCCAGTCGAGGTCAACACCTCGCGAAGCCTCTCCTCCTCGGGAACGAACGAATCGTAGGCGAGGGTCCAGTCACGCATGGCGGTTCTCCCCCGCCTCAGGTGCTGCGCCATTCGCGACCGAAGGTTCGCCCAATGAGTCGGCAAGCGCGCGGAGAAACCGTTCCACCTCCGGCATCGTGTGCAGGACATAGTCGGCGGAGGTGGTCCGGCTGCCCACCTCGGGGTCGTCGGCGCGGCCCACGAAAATGCCGATGCCCCGGCCTGAAAGCGCTTGAAAGGCGTCCTCATCGGTGATGTCATCGCCGATGTACAGAGGCGCGACGTCGTCACCGCTGAGGTCCAGCACCTCCAGCAGATAGAGCACGGCCTTCCCCTTGTCCCAATCGATCTTCGGTTGGATCTCTTGCACCATCTTGCCGGGCGTCAGCTTCAGCTCTTTCGGGTGCTCGGCGATCACCGCATCGACGATCTCCTTGACCTTGTGCTTCTCACTGTCAGAGACGAGCCGGTAGTGGGCGGCGACGGAGTTGCTCTTCGGTTCCACCATGGCGCCGTCGATGCCGTCCATCTCCTCACGCAATGGCGCCTCCACTTCCTCAATCAGCCGCTTGGAGCCCTCGCCCTCGTCCCGTTGAACCGCGCCACCCTCCGGACTCCAGATGTCGAAGCCATGACTGCCGGCGACGATGAGGTTGTCCAGACCCATCAGATCCTGCACCACTCGGCGGTCTCGCCCGCTGACCACGCACACCGGGCAGCGTCTGGCCAGCAACCGAATCGCGTCCCGCATCCTTGAGGAGATGATCGCGTCCTCCGGCCGGTCCACGATCGGCGTCAGCGTGCCGTCGTAGTCGAGGAACACGGCTGGTCGCTTTTCGGCCAGACGCCGGGCCAACTCGTCGCGGTCGCGCAGCGCATGCGGTAGGTCGGCGATCTGCCGGGGCATGGCCTCTCCTTTGGTGTCGGGCAGTGCTCAGTGCATCGAGGCTCGTTCCAGCCGGCCCCTGGATAGTGCGTTGACGGCGACCTCGTCGAGCGAGGTGACGACCAGGTCGGCGCCGGCATCTTTCAAGAGCGTCTGGTCGCTCATCCTCGCGATGCCGAGCGCCGCACATTCGCCCGCTTTGGCCGCCTCCACGCCAGATGTTGCGTCCTCGACGACAAAGCAGTTCTCAGACGGAACACCGAGCTCCTGCGCCGCCGTCAGGAACATCATCGGATGCGGCTTACCGTGCTCGAAGTCCCGACCTGAGATGTCCGCGTCGAAGAGGTCGAGCAACGTCAGGCCCTCTTCGATGAAGTCATATGGCAAGCCCCTCTCGGCCGCGAAGACGTCGAGCCGGATCTTCTTCAACAGGAGTCCGGCGTTCTTGGACGAGGATGCGACAGCAACCGGGATGCCCAAACTCTTGACGGCCAGGAGAAAGCGCAGAGCGTCGGCGAAGGCGTGGAACTGGCCGGCTTCGATCAGCTCGGTGACTCGCTCCTGCTTCCGCTGTCCGTATTCGTCGGCGCGCTTTTCAGCATCGGGCACTTCGAAGAACTCGAGCGCAGCCAGCGCGCCACCCCTGCGCGGCTTCCCAGCCATTTCCTCCTGATAGACAGCGGGAGTGAAACGTTCAGGCGTGTACGTGGTTTGATTGCGGATGTCGCCCCACTCGGTCTCCATCAGATCCTGGAGAGCTTCCCGCCAGGCAAGCTCATGGGGCGAATCAACCAGCACCCCGTCGACGTCGAAGATCGCTCCACGAAAGCCCACGGACACTCCCCTCTGCCCAGTACAGCCCGGCTCAACTCCGGAATTATCCGCTCACCCGCGGGGCACGATCATGACGCGGCCGCGGTTGACCTGTGTAGTCTGCTGACATCGTGGTCGTCCCGTCGCCCGTCACGGTGTCCTCCGACGCCGACGTCCCGGCGGGGCAGGCTGTTCCGGTCGTCGAGCTCGGCGGCTCGCACGTGGCAGGCGCGCTGGTCGGTCCGGACGGGAACCCACCCGTGATCCGGAAGCTCATCACCGCTCCGGTGGACCCGGCTGCATCCGCCGGCGTGCTGCTCGACGCCGTGCTGCGCTGTGCCCGGGCGCTCGACGCGCCCGCGGGCGCGCGCTGGGGCGTGGCGGTGCCGGGGCCGTTCGACTATGCCGCCGGTGTCGCGTGGTACCGCGGGGTCGCCAAGTTCGACTCGCTCTACGGTGTTGACGTTGGCGCTCGGCTCCGGGACGGCCTCGGCCCGGGGGCGGCGGCCGACCTGGTCTTCCTGGGCGACGCGGAGGCCTTTGCCCTCGGCGAGTGGGTCTTCGGCGCCGGGCGATCGTACCGCCGGATCCTCGGCGTGACACTGGGCACCGGCGTGGGCGCGTCGTTCCTCGACGGTGGGATTGCGGTCGTCGGCGGTCCGGACGTCCCGCCGGCCGGCCGAGCCGACCTGCTCACGGTCAACGACCGACCGCTGGAGGAGAGCGTCTCCACCCGGGCGATCGTGGAGCAATACGCCCGCGCCGGGGGTCCGTCGAGCTCGGCGGAGGAGATCGCCGAGCGGGCACGCGGGGGCGAGGAGCGTGCGCGCGGTGTCCTGGACGAGACGTTCGCCATCCTCGGCGCAGCGCTGGCCCCCTGGGTGGCGTCCTTCGGAGCGGAGGTGGTGGTCGTCGGCGGCGCCATGGTGCAGTCCTGGGACCTCATAGCCGCACCGCTGCGCCGGGGTATGGGCGCCGGCACCAACGGCGACCCTGCAGACGCCACGGCCGATGCCCAACCGATGCTGGTGCCGGCGACGCACCCCGACCACGCGGCCTTCTTCGGTGCGGCGCACCGTGCCGCCGGACCAGACCAGTAGGGGTGTCAATGACCTGGCCGCCCGGCTCTCCCTCAGGCCGCCTCCTTTTCGAAGACTCCATTGACTTCCTCCACGGACAGCCCTTTCGTCTCCGGTAGGAAACGGGCGACGAACCCGATGGCGAGCACGGCGAGAACCGCGAATATCACCATCACCCACGCCAGGCCGATCGCAGTTTTCAAAGAAGGGAATATTTCGATGATGATGAAGTTGGCCAACCAGTCGATCGCTGCGCCGATGGCTGCCGCTCGACCGCGAACCGCAGTGGGGAACACCTCGCCTTGGATCAGCCAGCCGGTCCCGCCGACACCGATCGCGAATGAGGTGATGAAGAAGGAGAAACCGACCATGACCGTCACGGTCTTCGGCGCCCCGGTCAGAAAGCCCACGGCTGCCGCGGCGACCAGCATGAACACTGCCATTCCCAGGTAGCCGAAGATCGCCAGCGGGCGCCGGCCGATCTTGTCGATCCAGCGGAAGCCAAAGTAGGTGGCGGCGACGTTGACCACCCCCAGGATGATCGTCACCTCGACTCCGGCGACGGCGGCGTCGACAGCGGTGGTTCCCGCGCCCTGGAAAAAGCTGCCCAGCAGCAGCGGCCCATAGTAGAAGGGGATGTTGATCCCCGTTATCTGCTGGAAGAAGAAGAAGACACAGACCACGATGAGCGCTCGCCGGACACCCGGTGTCCACAGGGTTTTGCCTTTCTGGTCGCGCTCGCGCTCCTCAGCAGCGTGCTCCTCGGCCGCCGCCTTCACCTGCTCCTCGGTGACGTCGATTCCCAGTACCTGCAGCGCCTTTTTGGTGTCGGCGTAGCGCCCCTTCACCATCAACCATCTCGGGGACTCCGGCATCCGCGCGCGCAACCCGATCGCGATGAAAGCAGGGATTGCTCCAAGTCCGAGTATCAGCCTCCAGCCCAGATTGCCGACCTTGTCAGGCATCGCCTTGAGGATGACCAGGGCAATGATGTAGGAGGCGAGGATCCCGATGGTGATCATCCACTGCTGGAGCATGGCGAGGCCGCCTCGCCTCTTTTTGGGGGCGAACTCGGCGATGTAGGCGGTGGCGATTGCCGAGTCCGCTCCAACGGCCAGCCCGATGAGCGTACGGGCAGCGAGAAGCATGGGAGCATTCACAGCCAGCCCCGACAGCACCGCTCCGATCGCGAAGATGGCCGCGTCCACGATCAGCAAAGACTTACGTCCGAAGCGGTCAGTCAACCATCCGGCCGCGAGTGCTCCCACCGCCGCCCCGAGGGACGCTCCGCCCACGAGGTAGCCCATCGAGAATCCGGTCAGCTTGTAGGGGATGAACGCAAGGGCCGAGCCGATGTCCGCCGTGTCGTACCCGAACAGGAACCCCCCGATGGTCGCAAGCAGGGCCAGGTACCAGTAGAAGGACGTGGGAGCCTTGGTGTCCAGGTCGGCAAAGACCCCTTGCTCCGACGGCTGTTGGCCGCTCGTCACAGACATCCTTCGCCTCCTGCCCTTGGGCATCCTTGCGAATCGCAGGCGGGGAAGTAGGCGCGTTCGTGGCCAGGGTTGTCAACAAGTCGTCTGCATACGTTGTCATCGAACGTAGGCCTTGACGACACGAGCGGATCCCGCCCCGGCGACGCGCATGGTGTACACCCCCACCGCCGCAGGCACGACGATGGTCTCTGCGTAGGCCACAGCCACGCTGCTGCCGTCGCCGGTGTCGATGATCACACCGTCGCCGTCGACCACATTGAGCACATGGAACCGGCCGGCGGTGTCCTCGCGCACCTCCGCGCCGGCATCGAGCGCGACGCGTCGGACGTCGAAGAACATTTCGGGCAGGTCCCCGAGCACCTCCTCGCGCCAACCCGCTCCCGACCTGGCGGTTCGGGGGACCGGGACCAGGTCTGCGCTGACCCGGCTGCCCTGCCGGCTGCGGTCGAGGTTGCAAAACGCATGGGCGACATGCACGGGACGCCGGCGTTCGGCGGCGTCCCGGCGTAGCCAGTCGTAGAACCTCAGCGAGTACAGGTACGGCGTCGCGCTGACCTCCAGCACGACGTTGCCGATGCCGCTACCGTGCGGCGTCCCGGCGGGGATGAGGAAGAGCTGATGCGACGTTGCAGGGAAGGTCTGCACGTGGCGGCTGATGTCGAACGACGCGCCGGACTGTTGGGCGGCCTCACTGTGGCGGCGGAACTCGTCGACGTCGAGATCGCCGCGGACACCGAGGTAGATCACCGAGTCGGTCCCGCCGACCATCACGTAGTAACTCTCGTGCTGCGGGTACGACCATCCGAAGACCTCGCTCATGTACGCCGGCCTCGGATGGCAGTGCACCGACAGCCCCCCACCTGAGACCGTGTCGAGGTAGTCGAACCGGATCGGAAACGAGGTCCCGAAGGCCTCGTGCACCGCGTCGCCGAGCAGCATTCGTGGATGCCGGTCGACGAGCAGCTGGAACGGCACCTCGACCTGGTGGGTCTCGTCGTCCCCGACAAGGACGCCGGACTCCGGCGCGACGAGTTCGTACCCGAGCGCCGTATTCGGAGCCCCCGGGTTCATCCCCAGCTCGCGCTGAGCCCAATGCCCGCCCCAGGACGTCGTGTTGAACGTCGGACGGGTCCGAAAAGGACGGTGCACGAGCGCCGACAGGGTTCGGGCCATCGTGTGCGCGGACAGCGAGGTCGGACGGACCGGGTCTTGCAGATCCCACCAGCGGTCGACACGATCGGCCATGTCGGCGCGATGTCGTTCCAAGATCGGCCAGTCGATGTAGAACAGTCGGCGGGTGGTCGGAGGATTGGCGGCATCGGCCTGTCCGAGGTGCATGCCAATGCCCGCGACCACGGCGGCCTCCGCGTAGCGCTTCGGTTGCTCCAAGTACCACAGCACGTCCGGTTCGGACAGGGCCGATCCCGGTCCGAACAGAAGGAGTAGATCGACGTCAGCGTCGGCCGGAAGAGCCGGGCGGGCCTCGAAGAGGACGTCGATTGTCGCCGTGGCGAGACGGGCAAAATCCGGATCGCCTGCAAGCTCCGCAGCGTCGGTCCGCTCCAGGATCGTCGGCCACGGCGCGTAGCACCGGCGCACATCCACCGACACCGTGATACGGCCACTTGCGCGCGAAGCCTCCTGGAGGTCGTCGACGATCCGCGTCCAGTCCAGCGTGGGCGCCCCGTCGACAGCCAGGACCGTGCGGGTGCGCGGCAGCCCCTCGATCCCGGCGTCCCAGCCGATGCGAACCCGCCCGCCCACCGCCGGATAGCGCGGGTTGGGGTCGTATCGGTTCGGGCCGTCGGCGCTCACGCCACGATCAGCCGCTCAGGTCGACGACGACCTTGACGTCATCGTCCTTCTTGTGCAGCCCGTCGGCGAAGCCGCTCATCGACACCCGTCGGGTGATGAGGCGCTCCAACCAGCTGTGGTCGACCTTGGCGAGGGCGTCGGCGGCCTGCTCGTAATGGCGGCGGCCGGCGTTGACCGAGCCGAACAGCACCGTGTTCTCCAGCACCATTCCCTTGTTCATCTGGTCCAGTCCGACAGTGATGGAGTGGGTGCCGGAGGAGATTCCCATCAGGCAGATCACCGCGTCGGGGGCGACCTTGTTGGCCAGTTCGAAGACCAGCGATCCGTGGCCGGTGCATTCCATCACCACGTCGGGGGTGATGCCGATGTCTTCGACCTGCCCGGTGTGGAACGTGGCGCCGAGGTCGGCGACCAGCTGTTTCTTGGGTCCGCCGGTGGTGCGGTCGAGCACGTGCACCTCCAGGCCTCGCTGCACGCCCAGCAGCGCCGCGAAGAGGCCGATCGGGCCGGCGCCGGTGACCAGTGCGACCTTTGGCCGCCAGCTGGCGCGGGTGAAGATCCGCTCAGTCTGTTCCCAGGCCTTGGCGAGAATTGAGGCGGGTTCGATCAGCACCCCACAGTCACCAAGGCTGGCGTCGACGCTGACGGCGTACTCCGGTTCGATCCGCCAGAGCTGGGACCCGTACCCGTCGAGCTCCTTGATGCCGCGCTCGGTGTACTGGCCGTTGCGGCAGAAGTCCCACTCGCCGAGTGAGCACGGCTCGCACGGCACCGGGTCGGGTCGGCGAACGATCCCGACGACGAGGTCCCCAGCCGTGAATCCGCTGCCTTTGGGGGCCTCGACGACAGCGCCGAGCGACTCGTGGCCGATCACCAGTCGGTCCCGCCCCGGGGGTGGCCAGCCGTAGCCGTTCTCAACGATGTCGACGTCGGTTCCGCAGATGCCGAGGAGCCGTCCTTGCACGAGCAGCGTGGCTGGCTCGGGCTGCGGGTCAGGAAGCTCGCTGACCTGCACCTGGTCGGGCTTCCCGGGCACCACGGTGATCGCCTCCATGGTTATCTCCTCACTGCTTGGTCGATGGCGGTGTTGTTCCCAGGCAATCAGTCCGCGTTTCGGAGGCGTCAGGCCGGCGCTGGTGTCACGCGCACCGTATCTCAGTCTGGCTTCGGCGACTCGATAGCGTCAACGACCAGCGGTTCATCGCCGAGGACCAACAGACGGGTGACGAGGTTCTGCGCCTGATCTCAGCCCGCGCCGATTGCCAGCGCGCCTCGAGGCCAGCACCCCGCGCACCTGCCCGCTGGATGGCGCGACAGGTCTGCCAACGATGGGCGGCGGAGCTGGCTCAGCGACCGCGCAGCGACCACTTCGACCGACAGATCGGGCATCGCCTCCCCGTGGCAGCGGCGATCTCACGGAGAAGGAGCAGTCCTGCAACCGCCACAGCGCCACCGATGGCCAGAACGCTCGCCCTGCTCTCGTTCCCTTGGTTGTAGGCGGTCACGGCGGCGATGACGAAGGTGGCGATCAACACCGCCCCGCCCAGCCCCAGCCCGCGCACCTTCGGTTTCTGTGCCACCACCAACCGGTTGCAGGTAGTGCACCAACGCTCCCTCACCCGCGGATTGTGCAAATGTTGGAGAAGCCCTCTGAGGCGTGCTCTCGGAGCGGACAAGTACGGTGAGCCTTCTCGTTCTCCCTCTTGCCTCAGACCACGCTGAACGATCCCACAAGGGGCGCGGTCGAGCTGTCGCCGACGTAGGCCTCGATCGTTCCGGGCTCCACCACGAACTTGCCGTTGTTGTCAAAGAAGCCGACGCTGTTGCGATTCAGGGTGAACTTGACCGTCGTTGTCTGTCCGGGGGTCAGCGTCACACGCTGAAAGCCCTGAAGGCGTCGCACCGGCTGGACGATGCTGGCGACGGGATCGTGGATGTACAGCTGGACCACCTCGTCACCGGTGCGCGCTCCGGTGTTCTGCACATTGACGGATACCGTGACGCTTCCGGTCGAGCGCATCGTGGTGCTGCTGATGACGGGATTCGAGAATCCGAAGGTCGTGTAGCTGAGCCCGTAACCAAAGGGGTACAGCGGGGTGAAGGGGCCGTCGTTGTACTTGGACGTGTACTTGTTGTTGGGATCGGGCGGCCGGCCCGTGCTGTCATGGTTGTAATAGAGCGGGATCTGGCCAAGGTTCTGCGGGAACGTGTCCGGCAGCTTGCCCCCGGGGTTGGCTTTGCCGAAGAGGATGTCGGCAACCGCGTTGCCGCCTTCGGTCCCCGGGAACCACGCCTCGAGGATGGCTGGCGATTCGGCATCAAGAGCGGGGATGGTCAGCGGGCGCCCGTTCATCAGAACGACCACGAACGGCCTGCCGGTGGCCTTGATGGCGTCGACGAGGTGCTGCTCCTGACCGATGAGGTCGATGTTGCTGCGCGACTCCGCCTCTCCGCTCATCGCAGCCGGCTCGCCGACCACCACGACCGTCACGGCCGCGCTCTGGGCCGCGGTCACGGCCGCGTGGAAGCCGGCGTTCGACGCGCAGGTCTGGTCGGCGGCCCCGGTGCCGTCAATGCAGCCAGGCGCATAGGTCACCGTGGTGCCCGGGACGGCGGCCTTGATGCCCGCGACCACCGAGACGGCATCCGCCGCCTGCCCCTGCGCTCCGATCCCGGGTGTACCGAGGATCTCTTGCTGACTGTTCGCTGCCGGGCCGACCACGGCGATCGAAGGCAGCGTGCTCGAGAGCGGCAGCGCGTTGCCGGCGTTCTTCAGCAGCACCATCGAGCGGTCGGCGGCCGACCGCGCGGCCGCACGGTCCGCGGCTGTGAGCGTGTGCGCCGCCACCTGGGACACGTCCACGTACGGGTGGTCGAAAAGGCCGGCCTCGTACTTGATCGTGAGGATCCGGCGCACCGCATTGTCGATCGTCTGCTGCGAGATCAGACGCTGCGCCAGCAGCTGCTTGCCGAAGGTGACGTAGTTGGTGCTGACCATCTCCATGTCGGTCCCCGCATTGAGGGCGAGGCGGGCGGCGTCGGCACCGTCTGCGGCGAGGCCGTGGGCGATCAGCTCCTGGACGGCGGTGTAATCACTGTCAATGAAGCCCTGGAAGCCCCACTGGGTCCTGAGGATTTGGGTCTCGGTGTACGGGTTGGCCGTGGACGGGACGCCGTTGAGGGCATCGAACGCCGACATCACTGAGCCGACTCCGGCATCGACGGCGGCCTTGAAGGGCGGGAGGTACAGGTTCCACAGGCGCTGGATGGACATGTCCGCGGTGTTGTAGTCGCGGCCACCCTCCGGTTGCCCGTAAGCGACGAAGTGCTTCAGCGTGGCGATCACCTTGTCCGCGGAGGCCATGTCCTGCTTCCCGGCGGCGTTGTCCTGAGATCCCATCACCCGGGCAACGGCAAAGGCCGATCCCAGGAAGGGATCCTCGCCCGCGCCCTCCGCCACCCTTCCCCAGCGGGGGTCATGGCTGACGTCGATCATCGGTGCGAACACCTGCTTGATGCCGTTGTGCGCCGACTCGTCAGCTCCCACCGAGGCATCGGTACGGCCGATGCTGGGATCGAAGCTGCTCGCCTCCCCAAGCGGGATTGGAAAGATGGTGCTGTACCCGTGGATCGTGTCCAGGCCGAAGATGAGCGGGATGTGCAGCCGTGACTGGTCGACGGCCACGTGCTGGAGAGCGTTGATGTTGGTGGCGCCGGTGAGGTCCAGGACGGCGCCGAGCATGCCGTTTTTCGCCTGCGTCTCGAGGACACCGGGGGGCTGGGGGACCTGCTGCTGAAGCTGTCCGAGCTTCTCATCGATGGTCATCTGCGCCATCAGGGCGTTGACCTTGTTGGCGACGCTGGCCGCGGAGGTCTCGGAAGCAGACCGGGTCGTCACGCCCACCCCCCGGGCCGCCAAGAGAACCCACGATAGCCAGACCCAGCCCGACCAGGAACAATCTGCGGCGTCCACTGCGCACGTCAACTCCTCCGTTCGGCCCGATTGCGCCGTTCTGTCGCGAACCCGGAGGATGCGAATCTAGGCGCCAGCGCACCACCCATCAGTATCGCGCTCACTTCTTAGGTTAGTCAAGGACGTACCAAGTGATTCAGCAAGGCATTAGCTCCTTCGGTATAAGAGCTATCAGGAAACCCTCCGCACGTACTGTGAGGTTCACGTCGATTCGCCACCCGGCGATGCCAGCGCACGGTGACGGCGGTCCCGTTGGGAAGGGCTTCAGACGTCACCTCGCGTTTACAGGCGGCGCGCCCATCAACGCGGGGCAGCAGTTGCGAGCACCATTCCTAGTCAATGGATGGCCGTGTCCACTACCGTCACGGCCGCGGCGGGCGCGGCTCCACGGTCGTCATCAACCGGTAATGGTCGGGCAGTGAGCATCCCGCGGTCGGCGACCAACGACGGAGGTAACGACATCGAGCGCCGACGCTGGACCTGGTCACCAGGCACGCAGGCGTTGCTCGCGGTCGAGCAAGCCGAACGACCGCCGCTGAGGTGGGCGACCCTGCGCACCGCCGCGGACGGGAGCAGGCGACGCCCTGATGGCGTCGTCATCGGCGTCTTCGCTGCGTCGGGTGCGGCCGGCCTGATGTACCAGGTGGTGTGGTCGAGCCAGCTGATCA
>Ga0209890_10000984_pt1 | contig 13093 bp, 12 predicted proteins | sample OrgsoiDNA2013049_FD_185799 | JGI IMG/M metagenome (GOLD analysis project Ga0209890, IMG submission 185799) | Permafrost soil microbial communities from the Arctic, to analyse light accelerated degradation of dissolved organic matter (DOM) -... | ecosystem: Environmental > Terrestrial > Soil >...
TCGGCGAAGAACAGACGCCAGAGGCTGGCCTCCTTGTGCGGCACGCGGCCCCAGAAAATCGCGACCGGCACCAGGTCGACGTCGAATTGCGGATGGGCGGCCGCTGCGGCGACCAGTTGTACGAGGATGCGCGGGGCGCGCACGGCGCGCCGGGTAAACAAGCCCTTGGGTAGGATCAACTCGAAGTAGGCCTTGTCGGCGCGCCGTCCGCCTAAATTTAAGCGCCTTTCCGGACGGGGCAGATTCAGCTGCGTGCAGACATTGCTCAAGACGGCGAGATCAGTCTTGCTCTCGCGTTCGAGCACATAGCACACCGGCCGCGGAGCCGCGGCGATCATGGCAGCGGCGTCATCGGGCTTGATGGTTACCCCAACCCACAGCCCCAGGGTCTTGCTAAGGAGGCGTATCGCCGCGCTCTTGAGTGTCGACCGCTTTGCGCGCCGCGTCTGCGTACTCGTCCACAGTTTTCTGCACCTCATGCGCGCGCTGTGCCGCTTGCAGCAAGGGTTGGATAACGGTCTTGGGCTTGGGCGGCCCGTCGTGAGGCGCGCAACCGACAGTGAACAAAATCGACAGCGACATTGTCACATTCTTCGACATACCCGTGTGCACCTCGGAACCGCCGGCCGCATAATGCCCGGAGTGTACAGTCGATCCGGACGTACAGTCACTCGGAGTTCGCGCATGTTTCGATTTGCATTGCTCATGCTCTTGACCACGGGTGCTAATGCCGCGCAGTCCGTCGACATCGAGACCGCGGCGAGGATTTATCAAGAGGCGGCCATGCGCGACCAGGTGCGCGCCTCGTTGGGCGGGATGCCGGAGCATATACGGCAGCTGTTTTCCGCCGATGCCGCCGCGCAGCTGTCCGACCGGCAGATGAACGCAGTGACCGCCGCGGCCAAGCGCGGATTTCGCATCGACGTATTCGAAGTCCCCGCGTTGAGCACGCTCGCCGCCAATCTGGATCCGGCGACCGAGAAGAAAACCGAGGAATTCCTTTTGAGCGATCTCGGCCGGCGCATGGTGGCGGCAGACGCGGCCACGGCCGCGCTCGAGGAGGCCAAAGTAGACAAAATCATGAACGGCGAAATCGCCGCTCCGTCGACGTCGCAGCGCGACGTCCTGCTCGAAAAATTGGAAATGGTCTCGCGCTCCACCGAATCCACCGTGAAGATTTTCCTCAGCATGGGACAGGCGGTGGCAATCGGCACCGCGGTCGGAGCGGGAAGAGATTCGGCTGGAGTCGCAGAGAGAGAGCGCAAATCCGGCGAAACCAGCCGTCCGGGTTTGGAACAGAACATGCGCGTGCCGATGCGCCGCTACCTCGCCTACAGCTATCGCGACTTGAGCGATGCCGACCTCAAACACTTGCTGGCGTTTCTGGAATCCGCGCCCGGGAAACGCTTCGTGTCCGCCTACATCGCCTCGCTGGGCGCCGGTTTCGACGCCATGGGCAGGCGCTGCGGCGAACAGCTCGGAGAGAGCCTGCGCGAGCTGGCGCAGGCGCAAATGGCCGTCACCACCTTAGGCCCGCCGCCGGGCATTGCGGCGCCGACGCGGCCGCAGTAATCCTTGGGGATCCTGTCATCAGGGTCCAAGAGCGGTCAAGAACGCCCGCAGCAGCACGCAAATCGCTGCGATCTGATCCTCCAGCCGGTGATCCGAGTTGAGCAAGTGCAGCGCCGCCCGATGCTCGCGCGCCCAACGAATACTGTTCTCGACCGGTACGATGTCATCATGCCAGCCGTGCACGATGGCGGTCGGACAGGCGACGTCCTGCGGCGTGTATGCTTCGTATCCCGCCATATAAAAGGCGGGGGCCAATAAGAAGAGGCCGCGCGGCTGCAGCCGGCTCGCCGCGGCGGCGGAGACATGCCCGCCCATGCTCGATCCGACGAGAACCACGCCTTCTTCGAGTTCCGAACCCACTGCCAGGAGTTTCCGGACCCGCTCGGCGGGATCGTCGAGGCCCCGATAATCCACCGACTCCACCGCGGCCCCCATGTCGCGCACCGCCGCCGCCATGGCCGTGATCTTCGAGCCCCACGGCCCGCTTTCCTTCCCATGCGAAAACACTACCGTGCCGAAGGACCTCAACATGACACCCCAAAACTCAATAATCGCGGTTTGCGGCCGCTAACTTAACGATGGCACTGGATGAAGAGCAATCGAGCGCAGCGCACGAGATACGCCGCGCGATCGACTGTCTGCGCGAATGTGCTGACCTCACCGGCGTAGATCCTGCCACCCTCGAGGCGCTGGCGGCCGGCGCGGTGCATTTCTCGCTGCCGGCCGGCAGCTTGCTGTTCGACTCCGGATCCACTCCGGACGGAGTATATCTGCTCGCGAGCGGCCGCCTAGGCGTCAAGGCACCGGGGATGACGCACCTGACCGCCGAAATCGAGCGCAGCGAGCTGGTCGGCGAGACCGGCTGGCTGCTGCAGGAGCAGCGCAGCGCCGCCGTGTTTGCCGTGCGCGACAGCGAGTTGCTGCTGCTGCCGACGCCGCTGCTGGACGAGCTTGCCGCCCAATCGACGCATTTCTCGTTGGCGCTTGCCCGCCTCTGCGCCCGGCGGCTGCAGTGCAGCAATCGGCAGGAGCCGCAGCAGAAACAGGCGCGCGTGTTCGCCATCGTGCCCCATAGCGTCGAGATCGACGTGGCCTCCTTTGCCACCCGGCTGGTCGCGGAATTTGCGCACGCCGGACGGACGGAGCTTGTCTGGGATGCGCGGGCCAGCACCCACACCGCGCGCTGGTTCAACGCCATCGAGGAATCGAACGACTATGTGGTGTACGTAGCGGATCCGAGCGCCTCCGGTTGGACGCGGCAATGTTGCCGCCAAGCGGACGTGATACTGCTGGTCGCACCGGCCGGCGCGGCCTCGAAGCCCTGGCCGAGCGGCATCGCCGAGGCGGCGCTGGCGCGCGGCGCGCGCGTCGAGCTCGCCCTGCTGCACGAGCAGCGTATCGAAACGGGAGCCGCCACCCGCTGGCTCGGCACTTCGCCCGTCGCCCAGCATCACCACATCGTCGACGCCGCGGATCTCGCCCGGCTTGCCCGGCTGCTGACGCGGCGCGGGGTGGGGCTCGTGCTGTCGGGCGGCGGTGCGCGCGGCTTTGCGCACTTGGGCGTCATTCGCGCCTTGCGCGAGGCCCGCGTGCCCATCGACTTCGTCGGCGGTTCGAGCATCGGGGCGATCATCGCCGCCGGCGTCGCGGTCGGTTGGAGCGACGACGAGATGCGCATGCGCTACCGCAGAGGCTTCGTTGACTCCAACCCGCTGAGCGATTACACCTTCCCCTTCGTTGCGCTGACCCGCGGCCGCAAGGTCTCGCGGCTGCTGCAGCGGGAATACGGCGACGTGCTGATCGAGGATTTACCCCAGCCGTACTTTTGCGTCAGCGCCAACCTCACCACCGGCCGTGCACTCGAACATCGCGACGGCCGCCTCGCCGCCGCGCTGCGCGCATCGGTCGCGATTCCCGGCGTCATGCCGCCGGTGTATCGCGGCGAGCACGTGCTGGTCGACGGCGCCGCCATCAACAACCTCCCCGTCGATATCATGCAAGCCCACGCGCCGGGCCTCGTGATCGGCAGCGACGTCGGCGCGGATCGCTTCCCGCTGGCGCGCGGCGGCAAGCACGGCATGAATATTTTCCGGATTCTGATGCACTCCGGCATGATCAACGGCGCATCGAGCGCGGCCGTGCAGCGCGAGCTTGCCGACGTGTTGCTGAAGCCGCCGCTCGCGAATGTCGACCTGCTCAATTGGCATGCGTTCGATCGCGCGATTCAAGCCGGTTACGATTACGCTCGCCGCGTGCTCGAGACGCTGCCGGACCTGCCGCGTCTGCCCGCCGCGGCCGTCCGGACCCCGCGCAGTTCCCTGGCGGCGGAGCTGGAAAGACGCTTGGCAGCCGCGATATAGGCGCCTGTCTGTTACTCCTAGTTCGGCAGACCATCTTGGTCCGACAGACTTCGGGCCAGGCTGTCGACCCATTCGAGCTCCGCCGGGCTGTAGTGCGCATCATTCAATCGGTTCAAGGTGACGGGCACCACCTGGCTGCCCGCGGGCGAGTGCACGATGCGGTAGCTGTGAAATCCAGGCTTGGCCCGGGCGGCAAAACCGATGACGAGATGAAATTCGCTGCGCTGGTCGCAAACGACGAAAAAGGAGTTTCGCAGCGGCCGCGTGCCGAAGGCTTGGTCCTCGTGAAGCGCCTCGAAGAATGCCCGCACCTGGGCCGCAGCCGTCTCGGCAACCTCGACGTGCGGGTGCGCCGTTGCCACCCAGCGGGTACCGCGCTCGATGCTGTTGACGATGAACAGAGCGAGGCGGCGCGCCGCCAGATACTGCCAATCGGCGTGTGCCGCTTTGCCCCTGCCCAAGGTGCGCGCGCTGACGCCGATGCGCGCGGCCGACCGCCCGGCCAGTATGGTGTTGACTCCCAGGGCCGCGAGCCGCATGCGGCGGTCTTCGGTCACGAGGCAGACCGGCCGGTATCCGGGACGGAGGAGCGCCTCGTCGTTTTTTTGGGGGGCCCAGACCCCCGATGCCTCGTCGCCGCGCGCCAGCATGCCGGCAACCGCGCCGCTGGGGGCGAAGGACTCAAAATGGCCTCGCAGCTTGTCGTGCGCGAGCACTCGCGGAAAATACATCAACGAATTCTCGTCGGAAAAATTCCAATCGCGCATGCCCCGCAGCGCATCGTCCGCGGTATTCCAGCTCGACGGCGGATCGACGATCAAGAGCGCGCGGCGCTCCTTGCACACGCGCGCACCTACCAGCAGCGCGACCGGTCCGACGTCCTGATCGTGGGACAGCGGCGGAATGCAGAGGAAATTGAAATAGTCCAAAGATCCGAGCGCGAACAGGCCGGTGCGATCGTCGGCCCGGCCGATCAGGTCATAGTCGGTGAGCGGTGCGCCGTCATCGCCGTCGCAGTTCGAATTGACATAGCCGGTGGCGAGTCCGCTGGCCGCGTCCAAGGTTCGATCAGGCCGCTGCGACGGGATCTCGCCCGCCAGTTCGATCAGCTGTGAATCGCTTAGCGCCTGCGGCAGGTAGCCGGGCGCCGTCGGTAGCACCGACAGCTTGTGGAAAATCTCCTGATCTTCCACTTGGGCGGTGCCAGCAACGCGCACGCGCTGCACCGTGAGATTGAAATCCGCGATGTCTCCCGCCGGAATATTGTCGTAGTCGACGCTGGCACGGAGGTATTCCCGGGTGCCGGGCCGCACCGCTTGCAAGCGCAGCGCCGCCGCGCCCGCGCTTAAAGTGAGGGTCGCGGAGCGCGCGCCGTTGACCACGCGCACGATGAGGGCCTCGCGGCCGCCGTTGTCGAAGAATTGTTCGACCGAATACCCCAAGGGGCTGGGCTGCCAGAGGCCGCCGAACAGACGTTGGAATTCCGTGAAGCTCGTGATGAGTATCGGACGATTGACCGGCCCGCGCAGCGTGCGGCCGACAAACGCGGTGCGCGCGGTACCGAGGCGCGCGATGCCTTGATCGGGCCCGCGTTCCTCCTCGACCTCCATCCCCAAATTGCTCGTGAAGTTACTCGGCGTCACCAATTTTTTTCTCTCGGGCGCAGGTAGTAGACTCTATCACAACCGGCCGCCGCTCATCCGCGCGGGCTTGCTCCTCGGCGCGGGCTTGCTCGGCCTCCGCTTTTTTGCGTGAGACTTCCTCGAGCATCACTTTCATCCACTCGGTGATCATTCCGATCCTTCCGCGCCTTCGGGAGTCACGATGGCGTCGATCGCCGCCGCGGTTTGCGGGTGAAGCTCGGGTCGTGCAAGGGCGTAGACGCGTTTCGCAAATTCGCTGCCCGCGGGCGTCTTCATCAATTCGACGTACAGGGGCTCGATCAGCCTGCGGCGGCCGACCGTCTTCAGGTATTCCTCGAGACGAACATAGGCCGGCCGGTAATCGTTGCGAATCACGAGCTGAAGCCAGCTGCGTTCGATTTCGGCATTCCGGCTGCGCGTCAAGGCGTACGCCTGATCCAGGTCGCCGAGCTGCTTGGCGCGCAGCGTCGCCGGCATGCCATCCAGGAAATACAGCCACTGCTCCGCGCCCCAATCGAGCCCGAACTTCTTCGGCGCGAGCGTGCCTGCGAGCCAGGAGGCGCGCGCCTGATCCACCTGCGACAAGGCGCTCGAGACCGGCAACACCGCATCAGCCGGAATGCCGGGGGCATTTTCCCACGCGAGAACCTCCTCGTGCGCGACGATGCCGGGAAAACGGTCCAGCAGATTTTCCCACAGGTATTGGTTGAACTGTAGCGTCGTGATGCTCTTGAAGGCGAAATGATCGAAATAGCCGCGCAAGAATGCATCGAACCGGTCTTTCCCAAACTTTGCATCGAGATAGCTCAAGAACAGCCGCCCCTTCTCAGAGGGCACCGGGCCGAACGCCAGTCCCGGATCCCGATCGCGCAGGTCGATGGCGAGCACCTGGTCCAAAGGCCTGCGTCCAGCCAAGTCCTCGCGCAGGGATTTGAGGCCGAGCACCGCGTCCATCGAGGCGCGCTGCTCGCCGAACACCGCATTCACCAGGCGGCTCTCAAGGTATGCGCTGACACCCTCGTTCAGCCACAGGTCGCGCCAGGTCGCATTGCTGACGAGATTTCCCGACCAGGAATGCGCCAATTCGCGTGCGATGACCGGCGCCAGGCTCCTGTCGCCGGCAATCACCGTCGGGCTTAGGAAGGAGAGACGCGGATTCGCCATCCCGGACACGGGGAAACTTGGGCTGAGCACCAAGATGTCGAAACGCTTCCAGCGATAGGGCCCGAATAGTTTCTCGCCGGCGGCGATCATCGCCTCGGTGTCGGCGAATTCCTTGGCAGCCGCCTTGACCACGGGCTTCTCCGCGTACACCCCGCTGCGCGGGCCGGTTTCCTGGAATGCGAGATCACCGACCGCCAGCGCAATCGAATAAGACGGTATCGGCTGCGCCATGACGAACGAATACTCGCCATTGCGCGCACGCGTAGGATCGTTGTCGGCGCTCATGACCGCCAGCATGTCGGAATCGGTGTGGATCATTGCCCTATAGGTGGCGCGCACCTGCGGAGTGTCTTGCAAGGGGATCCAGGTACGCGTGCCGATCGGCTCCGACAGCGTGTAAAGAAGGGATTTGCGCCGCCCGGCGGCTTTGTTCGGCGCGAGCCACTGCAGTGCCGCGACCGTGTCCTGCGTTTCGTAATCGATGCGGATGGACTCGACGGTCTTGCGCGTCGGCGGCAGTTCGATGACCAGCGCGCTGCCGAGTACGGGATCGGGCTTCTCCAAGCGAAACGGCCGGCTGACCCAGAAGGTTTGATTCTTTGCGGTTGCACCCAACACGTCGGTGGCCTTCTGGCTCACGTCATTGACCATCAAATCCTTGGTATCGAGCACCAGCTGCGTCGCGCGCGCATCGAGTCTTGTTAACTCCAGAGTGGCGCTGCCGCTGATCGACTTGAACTGCAGATCTACCCGCAGGTCGAGGTCGATATGAGTGACCCGAAATTGATCGACATTGGCGAAGGAGTGGTAATCGAAGCCCGGATCGATCGGCGACGTCTCGGCGGCGAATGCCGGCAATGCCCAGGCGAGAACCAGCCCCCCTAAACTCAAGCGGATCCCGGACTCGGTCATTAGCGAACGGAAGCTTGCGTCTGCGACGTGGGAGGCGCTTCGGCGCGGCCGCCGACCAATTCCTTGAATGTCTTTTCGTCCAACAACAACCCGGTCTTGCCGTCCCAGTTGGAGCCCACGGGCAGTGTGTTTTGCACGAGCTGTGAGTTCGAAATCACATCGTCGACGCCGCCCTCAGCGCCCGTGACGGGCACGGGAACGGCGCGCGGGGTGTGTGCCAGATCGCCGACGCGTTGCCAGTCGATTTCGTTATCGTGATCGGAGATCCTCTTTTGCAGCTTCGGATTCAGGAGCCTCGCGAGCAGGCGCTTGCGGTTCTTGCTCCAATCGCGCGAATCGTCTTCCATCACGGTGTAGGCCTGCAAATACAGCGTCCCGTCGCGCCATCCGAACAAATACGGCTGATTGACCACCGTCACTTTCGTGCCGATCGGAATCAAGTCGAAAAATACCGCAATGTCCTCGGGGTACAAGCGCATGCAGCCGTGACTCGAGCGCATGCCCACACCGTAGGGTTTGTTCGTTCCGTGAATCAAATAACTCGGCCACCCCAGACGAAACATGTACTGGCCGAGCGGATTGTCGGGCCCGGGGGGAACTTGGGCGGGCAGCTTTTCGCCGTCCTCGGCGTGTTCATCGCGGACCGACTTCGGCACCACCCACACCGGGTCCTTTTGGCGGCTGACGATCTTGGTCGTGCCTTCGGGAGTCTTCCAACCCACCTTGCCGATCCCGATGGGGTGCGTAAACACGATCTGGGGTTCGCCCTTCTTGTGCGGCGGATAGTAGAAAATGCGCATCGCGGCCACGTTCACCACGACTCCCTCATGCGGAGCCGCCGGCAGCACGAATTGCGTGGGCACGACCACCTCGCGCCCGACGCCGGGCAACCAGGGATCGACTCCGGGATTTGCAGTGAGCATTTCCTCGTAACCCACGTCGAAGCGCCGCGCAATGTCGGGCAGCGTGTCCTCCTTGCCGACGATGGTCTTCTGTACGTAGCCCACGAGATCGCTGCCCGGATCGACTTCGGAGCGGTGTGTCGCGTTGGGCTGGGGTAATTGCGGCGCCGGCGGCAGCGCCTTGGCCACCGGCGGCTGCGCAACCGGCGTCGGCCGAAACATCGAACACCCGCCGAGGGCCAACCCGCCGATGCAAACGGCCAGCTTAAGGTGCTTCATTGCGACCTATCTACAGCAAAGTCGGGCGGTCAGGCAATTCGTTAATCGACCGTGCCGGCTGCTCGGAAATGGCCGGAAAGTGGCGCCTCAGCAAACTACCGACGGCGTCGACTCCCGCGATCGAGCCGGCCTCGAAGCGGCCCGCCCGGTAATGCTCTTCCATGAGGCGGCACACCGCCTCCCATTCGGCCGGGCTGACGCGGCCCTCGAAGCCCCGGTCCACGACGATTTCGACGACACGGTCGGCCAGCTGCACGTAAATCAAGACTCCGTTGTTATGCACGGTATCCCACACTCTTAGGGAAGCGAAGACATCGTGCGCGCGGGCGCGAGGCGCCATGCCGTTCAGCACGTGCAGCGGCGGCAGCGCCGTTTCGATCGCAAAGCGAATCTCTCCGGCATGCGTCCGCTCGACGCGGGCGATGGCCTGCTCGATGGCGTCGAGCGTGGCGCTGGGGAACATCATGCGCGTGCGCCAATGCGTCGCCGCAGCGTGGCGGATCAGGCGCCCGATTTGCATCACCAGCTCCCCGAGGCGCCGCCGCCACTGAAACCACCGCCACCGCCGCTGAAGCCACCGCCGCCCCCACCGCCGCCGCTGAAGCCGCCGCCGCCAAAACCACCGCCCAGACCGCCGCCGAAGCCGCCTCCCCAGCCCGTGCCGGCCGACCATCCGCGGGAAGTCGATCCCGCCAGCATGGCGAACAAGAATGCGACGATGCCGGCGCCCAAGCCGATGGGGAGGAAGTGGCTCAATAGCCACGCGATGCCGCCGGTCATCCCCCCCGTGGCCACCGACCCCAACAATCGGCCGAACAGGGCGCGCAGTACCCCGCTCGCGACGAACACCACCACCAGCAGCAGCGGCAGCAGGTGGCCCAGGCCGCTGTGGCGTTCCCACTTGCGGTCCGGTTCGGGCAAGGGCTCGCCATTGACCACGGAGATCATCTTATCGACGCCGGCCTCGACCCCGCCGTCATAGTCGCCCACTTTGAAATGCGGAGTAATCGCCTCCGTAATGATACGGTTCGCGATGGCGTCCGGCAGCGCCCCCTCCAAGCCCCGCCCCACTTCGATACGCAGGCGCCGGTCGTTCTTGGACACGATCAAGATCGCCCCGTCATCGACGCCCTTGCGGCCGAGCTTCCACGCGTCCGCGACGCGAATGCCGAATTGCTCGATGTCCTCGGGCTGCGTGGTCGGCACGATGAGCACCGCGATCTGACTGCCTTTCTTGGCCTCGAGGTTCCCGAGCTTGGCCTCGATGCGCGTGACGGCACCGCCCGACAGGGTACCGGTGAGATCGGTCACCCGTGCAGTGAGCGGCGGAATGGCCACTTCCGCACATGTGGCCGACGCACCCAGCAGCAGCGCCAATCCTGCTCCCACGCGGCCGATGCGGCAAAGAAAAGTCACGCGAGCCTTAAGCCTTAGGCGGAGCCTAATGCGTCGGCGCGGGAGCCGGTGTCACCGCTGAGGCGGGCGCCGGGGGCGGTGTCGGGGCCGCGGCCGGCGCCGCGAAATCGACTGCCGGCGGCTTGGAAATAACCGCCTCATTCTCGACGGTGAAATTCGGCTTCGGTTTGTACCCGAAGATCATCGCCGTCAAGTTTCCGGGGAACGAACGGACCGTCACGTTGTAATTCTGCACCGCCTGAATGTAGCGGTTGCGCGCCACCGTGATGCGATTTTCAGTGCCTTCGAGTTGTGCCTGAAGGTCGCGGAAATTTTGATCGGATTTCAATTGCGGGTAATTTTCGGTGACGACCAGGAGGCGCGACAAGGCGCTCGACAGTTCCCCTTGAGCGGCTTGAAACTTGGCGAATGCCGCCGGATCGTTGACCAGTTCGGGCGTTGCTTGAATCGAACCGACTTTTGCGCGCGCTTGGGTCACGCCCAGCAGGACCGAGCTCTCCTGAGCCGCGTACCCCTTGACCGTATTGACCAGATTCGGGATGAGGTCGGCGCGGCGCTGATATTGATTCAGGACTTCCGACCAGGCGGACTTGATCTGCTCATCCTGAGTCTGTATCGCGTTGTAACCGCAACCCGATAACAGCAAGCCCATCGCGGCCAACCCCAAAGCCAATTTACGCATGAATCCCCTCCTGCCCCTCTCGAATGGGGGGTGTTCCTCAAGTCTAACACCGTGGCAAAAAAAGCCCCGAGTGTTGAGCTCGGGGCTGGAGAGGCGGACTTCAATGAAGGGAAGTAAAGCCCGCTAGGGGAATCATGAGCTCAGTGCAGGTGGTCCCACTGCAGCACTTGGATGTCGGTTTCCTCGAGATCGAAGCTGCGGGCCAGCATGCGCGCAATGTCGCGGTCACCCTGGAAACTGCTCGACCGGTCGAGGAGCTCGACGACGCCGCGATACTCGTTGTATTCGACGGCACCTTCCGATTGCGCGATGAAGTGGGTGTAATATTTAACGCTCATGGGTGTGAGCTTATGATTCGCGGCGTGCGCAATCTGTGAACGACCGCTCAGTCGATTGCAATCGCTTTGAACTTGGTTCACGACTCTGAATGTCCGTTACACTTTGATGCAGCGTGTCAAGATATCGCCCCCCCACACCGCCCGGCTCAAAGTACATCACCCCGGAAGGCGCCAAGCGGCTGCTTGATGAACTTCATCGGCTGTGGCACGACGAGCGCCCGCGGGTGACCGCCGCAGTTGCCGAAGCCGCCGCGCAAGGCGATCGCTCCGAGAATGCCGAATACACCTACGGCAAGAAGCGCCTGCACGAGATCGATCGGCGGGTGCGGTTCTTGCGCAAGCGCCTCGAAGGCATGACCATCGTCGATCCCGAGGCACTGTCCGGCCGGCGCGATCCCGAGCGGATTTACTTCGGCGCCTGGGTGCAGATGAGCGACCGCGCCCCACGATGGCATCGCCTCGTTGGGCCGGACGAGTTCGACATGGCGGAGGACTACATCAGCATGGACTCGCCCTTGGGACGAAGCTTGCTCGGCAAGCGCCGGGGCGACGCCGTGACTGTCACGCTGCCGGGAGGGGCGACCACCTTCACGGTGGTCGCCGTGGGTTACGGGCTCAAACCACCCGAATGTTCTTGAACTGCCATGGATCAGCGGTGTCCAGATCTTCGGAAAACAACTCGCCGCGCTGATACAGCGGCGTCCAGTCCGTGTACGCGCCGACCACCTTTCCGAGATACGGCGTGCAAATCTCGAGCGGACGTTCGAATTCCATGTCGTCGGGCTCGACGATGCCGCGGTTCGGATTCTCCATGGCCCAAATCATCCCCGACAACGCGGCCGACGTGACTTGCAGACTCGTGGCGCTGTTGTACGGCGCCAATTTGCGCGCATCCTCGATGGACAGCTGCGAGCCGTACCAATAGGCGTTCTTCGCATGGCCGGCGAGCAGCACCCCGAGCTCGTCGATACCCGCCGTGATCTCGTTCATCATGATGCGTTTGCGATCCTGCAGGTGCCAGTTGTTGCCGGCGAATTCGTGCATGGACAAAACCGCGTTGTCGCTCGGGTGGTAGGCGTAGTGAGTCGTGGGCCGGTAGGCCACGCGCCCGCCGTCCATGACCGTGTAGTAATCCGCCAGCGAAATCGCTTCGGAATGCGTGATCAGGAATCCGTGGAAATGTCCCGCCGCGGGAGTCCAGGTTCGCACGCGCGTGCTGGCGCCGGGACGATTCAAAAAGATGGCGCAGCCTGAACCCAGCTTGTGGCGGCCGCCGTCCGCCGGGAAATGCTTCTCATGGGTGCCCCAGCCGAGTTCGGCGGGCTGAGCGCCCTCGCTCACGAAGCCGTCGACCGACCAGGTATTGACGAACTCATTCGCCGCCTTCGGCACATTCGTCACCTGGGTGTCGCGCTCGGCGATATGCATGACCTTGATGTCGAGAGTCCGCGCGAGCGCAGCCCACGCCTCGCGGCCGCGGGGCTGTCCCGCATCCACCCCGGTATCTTTGGCGATGTTGAGCAGGGCCTGCTTTACCAGGTGCGAAACCAAGCCCGGATTCGCGCCATGGGTGAGCACGGCCGTGGGCGATTCTTGCACGCCGCGGCGCAAGGCCAGAGCCTCCAGGCGCATGGTGTAGTTGCTGCGGGACTCCACCGTCGCCTTCGGGTCGACATATCCCCCCGCCCAGGGTTCGATGCAGGTATCGAGATACAGCGCGCCGCGCTCGCGCGCCAACTGAATGAGTGCGACGCTCGAGACGTCGACGGATAAATTCAACAGGAAATCCCCGGCGTCCAGCAGCGGGTTGAGGACCCCACGGTAG
>Ga0209890_10000985_pt1 | contig 13086 bp, 10 predicted proteins | sample OrgsoiDNA2013049_FD_185799 | JGI IMG/M metagenome (GOLD analysis project Ga0209890, IMG submission 185799) | Permafrost soil microbial communities from the Arctic, to analyse light accelerated degradation of dissolved organic matter (DOM) -... | ecosystem: Environmental > Terrestrial > Soil >...
TCGAATCTCCCCTTCCCGACCACCGATCCGGGCCCTTCGCCTTGCGGCACACGCCGTGTCCCGGGCGACATCAGCTCACGCGTTAGCCACCGGCTACGCTCGCGATGCCGAGACACGTCGATCGTTGAGAGCGACGCAGCCGTCATGGCGTCTCACCGGCTGGCCGCATCTTGAACATGCTGCAACTTCGGCGAGCATCAGGGGCGGCCCGCCAGAGCGCGCTCAGACAAGGGTCACTCGGCCGGACCACGTTCCATCGGCGAGGATTTGACTGGTGGCCGCCTGACCGGCGGCCTACTGTCGAGCCATCGCACCGGCGCCGCCGCGCAGCAGGAACTTCTGGATCTTTCCGGTTGCCGTCTTCGGCAGCTCGTCGACCGGGTGCCACCCCTTCGGCACCTTGAAGTGGGCCATGCGCTCGCGAATGAATGCGGTCAGCTCCTCATCGCTCGCTGACATGCCGGGCCGGAACACGAGGAAGGCGTGCGGGGACTCGCCCCAGCGCTCGTCCGCCAGGCCAACCACGGCGGCCTCCATCACCGCGGGGTGGCGCAGGAGCACCGCCTCAACCTCCACCGAGGAGATGTTCTCGCCCCCACTGATGATGACGTCCTTGATGCGATCGCGTATTTCGACGTACCCGTCAGGGTGCACCACCGCGACATCGCCGGAGCGGAACCACCCATCGCCCATGCAGGTGTCCGTGGCCTGCGGGTCCCGGTAGTAGCCCTGCATGACGGCGTTGCCGCACACGACGATTTCGCCCAGCGACTGCCCGTCCAAGGGCACGTCACGCCCTTTGTCGTCGAGGACGCGCAATTCGCCACTAGTCAGGAGCTCGACTCCTTGGCGTGCCTTGACGACCGCTCGTTCAGCGGTTGATAGCGCGGCGTGCTCCGGTAACGGAGCGCACACAGTGATGAAGGGCGAGGTCTCGGTCAGCCCATAGACCTGGGTCACCTCCCAGCCGAGCTCGCCCTCGACCTTCTCGATCGTCGCCGGTGCCGGAGGCGCACCGGCAGTGACCACGTGGACACCGGTGGGTAGCTCGCCGCGCACATCGGCCGGGGCGTTCGCCATCCCGATGAGGATGGTGGGGGCCGCGCAAAGCCAGGAGATCCCCTCCTCCCGGACGAGCCGGAAGACTTGTGCCGGCTCCACACGGCGCAGGCACACGTGGACCGCCGCCGCCGCGGTCACCGTCCACGTGAAGGTCCACCCGTTGGCGTGGAACATGGGAAGCGTCCACAGGTAGCGATCGCCCACCCCAAGATCGAGGTGGACGAGCGTGCCGATGGAGTTCACCCACGCGTTGCGGTGCGTGATCATCACACCCTTGGGTCGCGCGGTCGTACCGCTTGTGTAATTGATCGTCAGCAGGTCACTCTCCGCGATCGCCGGACGGGTGAATGTCGCCGGCGCTTCGGCCAGCAGCTTCTCGTAGTCGAGCCAGTCGTCGCGAGCGCCCTCGAGCGCGACGAAGTGCTCCACACCTGACATGCGCTCGCGCACCGCGTCGATGGCGTCAAGTTGGTCGCTGTGCGCCACTACGACGCGCGCGCCTGAGTGGTCGATGATGAAGACCCAGTCGTCGCCAGTCAGCCGGAAGTTGACCGGGACCAAGACCGCGCCGAGCTGGGGGACCGCGTAGTACTGCTCGAGATGACCGTGAGTGTTAGGGGCGATCACGGCCACCCGGTCGCCACGGCCCACGCCGAGCCGCTCCAGGGCCGCCGAGCCGCGGTCGCAGCGGCTCAGGAACTCCTCGTACGTCATGCGCAGGTCGCCGTCCACGACTGCGGCGCGCTGCCCATGGAGACGTCGCGTTCGGCGGGCGAAATCCAGGGGGGTAAACGGCACCTCCATCGACTGGTGATCTCCCGTGGGTGCTTGTTTGACGAGTGCCCGCCCGCAGCCCCGCAGGGCCTGGCGGTTCCCTGCGCTGCACAATAGAACCCGCAATGCGGCCCGCGCCACCTCCAATGACAGCGGTGCAGCGCAGACGACGCGCCTGGTCATCGCAGGCCCCTTCAGAGATCTCCGTTTGTTGATCTCCGTTTGGAGGTGGTGCGTGTGCCGGGCGTGAAGCTACAGTCCGCGCCGCACGACGTTGCGACGCGAGCGAAGGAATGAGGAGTGAGTACGGGCGTCACTGATCGCGCTACGAGAGGATGCCCGACAAGCAGGGTTTGCGCAGAGCGGGCGTGCTCCGATGGCGTGCTCGTCTGCTCCGCGCAACAACACGGTCGGGATCGGATCGCTGGCCGCGGTTACGCGAGCGTGGACACGGCCACGGGGAGTGAGCGCAGACCCTCCAACGACGTGTTCGCGTCGCGAACCGTGCACGTCGCAGCCTCGATGCCGACCTTCAGTCCGTCAGCACACCTGACCGCGATCAGGAGGTTGTTCGGTGTTTTCGGGCTTACTGAAAGATCCGGGCTAACGGGCGCTCGTTACCGCGGTTACTGCGCGCCGACTGGGGTCAAACCTCAGCGCCGGCCCAGCGCTGAGGCGCCGAACGGAAAGCTTGCGCGCTCGGTATACACATTGCCGCCCGGAGCGCTGACGGATTCGTACAGCACCAGGCGGGCCGCCTTGAACGGCGCCACCCGCACGGGCCCTGCGGCGGCTGCGCGCCACGCATCAAGACCCTCCTGCGACCAGGGCTCGCGAGGACGTCCCAGCGTGCAGTGCGCGCGGAACGTGCGCTCGTCCACCTCGAAACCGGCGCCCCTCAGCGCCGCACGGCATCCCTGTACGAGAGCGGTGAACATCGGCATCTCCTTGGCAGCGCCGAGCCAGAGGACGCGCGCGCGACCGCGTGGCGGAAAGGTTCCAAGCCCGTCCAGCCCGGCCGGGAACGGTGGCGTGTCATCCGCAACCGGCATGACCGCCTGGAGACCGCTGCCCACCTGTTCGTCGGCGATGTTGCCGAAGAAGTGAACAGTGATGTGCAGCGCCTCGGGATGCACCCAGCGCACACCCGGCACCTGCTCGCGGAGCGACGCGAGCAGTCGCTGCGCACCGGCGAGCGCAGGCGCTTCGACCGGGACGGCGATGAAGCACCTCACCGCTTGGACTCGGCAGAGGTCCCGCGGCCACCGAACAGGCCGACGGCATCCGCTTCCGACCGGTTACGTCGGGGAGCCTTGCGGGGCTTCGTCGGCTGGTACTGGGCACTGGTGGGCGATGGCGTCAGAGTCACCGGCATGCCCGATGCCGACCCGCTCGCCGCAGCGCGGACCACCAAAGCGGTCGCCGCCCTGCTGCGCGAAGCCCGCTTCCTGCTCCGGCGCACCGACAAGCTCGCCCATGCCGCCGACGCCGTGGCTGACCCCGAAACCGTCCTCCGCCTGGCCGGCGAGGCACGGCAGGCCATCGAGCAGCTGGTCCACCACGTCGGCTACCTCGAGGAGCAGCACAAGCGCCAAGCCCGAGACGCGGCCCGGCGGGGTCGCTGACGAGGTGCGCCCGCCGGCGGGTCAGACGTCCGGGCTGAGCGGCGAATGAAGACCCTCTATCTCTTGCGCCACGCCAAGTCGAGCTGGGCCGACACCGGGATCGGTGATCTGGACCGGCCCCTGGCCCCGCGGGGCCAGCGCGCTGCTGAGAAGATCGCCAACCACCTGCGCCGGCAAGGGATAGCACCGGCGATCGTGCTGTGCTCATCGGCCCGCCGAGCTCGCGAGACGCTCGCGGTGGTGGCCCCCGCGTTCGGCAGCGCGACGGAGCACGGCATTGAAAAGGGTCTCTACGCCGCCTCGGCCGCGGAGCTGCTCAGCCGGCTGCGGCGGATTCCCGACGGGACGCAGTCCGTGATGATCATCGGCCACAACCCGGGCCTTCAGGATCTCGCCGTCACGCTGGTAGGGCACGGCGCCTGGCTCGAGCGCCTCAGTGAGGGGTTTCCGACCGCGGCGCTCGCCGTCCTGCGCAGTCCCATCGCGAGTTGGAGCGAGCTCGGCCCCGGGGAGGCCGAGCTCATCGACTTCGTGGTGCCCCGAGAGCTCTGACCAGCTCGACCGGCGGGTGGCCCTCCCTCAATAGCTAGCACTCGCTGTCTTGCAGTTGAAGAGCGAGGCCAGCTGCCGGGTGTCGGCCTTGCCGCATTGCGGGCAGGCCGGGGGCTGGTCCTTCAGCTTCGCATGCTCCGTGATCAGTGCAATGACGTCGAAGCGCTTCTGGCAATCGCGGCACTCAAACTCGTACGTGGGCATCGATAACCCTCCGAACCTGGCGGCTTCCGCGTCAAGGGCGTCCACACCGCAGCCTCGGTGTCAGCCTCCGCCGCAGACGCGCCGCCACACATCAGGATGACACTTCGATCGCAGGTTTTCCAGTCAGACGGGCCGTGCGATAACGCCGGTGACTTTTCGGTGGATCCCGACACGCGGAGCGCTGGCTGAGCCGTCAGCGTCCAGCTCAGTGCGGTGACGGTTCCTGGAACCGGGCAACGGTGAAGCTGACGCCCCTGGACGTCGTGGTGCGAGGCGCGAGCCTGGCCGATATCGCTGCCAAGTTGGAAGCGACTGGCCTGGGTCAACCTCGCTGCGCTGTGCCCTGGACAGGCAGCGACGTGCGACGGGTGCTCGTCGCGCCGCGACTTGCCGGTCTGCTTGTACGCCGTGGCGAGATCGCAGTTGACAAGGACGGCAACGAGATAGGAATGGCAGGGCCGCCCATCGTGTCCCGCGATCTGTGGGAGGCGTGCCGCTCCGTGCTAGCCGCCAGAGCGATCGGCGCGGGCATCGTGCGGCGGCGCTCGATCCTCACCGGCCTGCTGCGGTGCGTGTGGGGCCAAAATGACGAAGTCGAGCATCAGGGTCGGATCCTCTCTGGCGGTGCTGGAGGGACAAGGGCGGGTCCGGTGCTGTGTCGATTGGCGCGGATCCGCTCGAGGCGCTCATCACCGCGGCCCTTTTCGCGGACGTGGACGGCGGCGAGCTGTGGGACGCACTCGCGAACTCGCAACGACGGCCTGGTGCAACATGGCACCGCGCGGGCCAGTAGCGCCGGGTGCAGGCGGTCAGGCGGGTACCGCCTCGAGCACCGGTAACGGCAACGACACCGAAAGGCGCGTGCCGTGTCCCGGCGAACTCTGCACCGACAGGGTGCCTTCCAGCGCGTCGAGACGATCCTCCATGTTGGTGAGCCCGGCACCACGCTTCGCCGTCGCCACATCGAAGCCGGCGCCATCGTCCTCGACCTCGACCTCCAGTTGGCCATCCGCCTCGCGCAGACGGACGGTGACCTGTGTCGCCTTCGCGTACTTCTGCACGTTCTGCAGCGCCTCGAGGACGCAGAAGTACACTGCCGCCTCGAGATCCTGCTGGTGGCGGGTGATGCCCGCGGCGTCCACCAGCACCGGCAGCGTCGCCTTGCGAGCCTGGGATTCGAGCGCCGTGACCAGCCCCTTCTCGGCGAGCAACGGCGGGTAGATGCCACGGGCCAGGTCGCGCAGGGTCTCCAGCGCCTCGTCGGCGTCGCCCTTGAGCTCCTCCAGGGTTGCGGTCGCCTTCGCCGGATCGCGCGCCAGCAGCATTTCCACGAGCCCGAGCTTCACCTTCAGCGCCACCAGGTGCTGCTGGGCGCCATCGTGCAGGTTCCGTTCGAGTCGGCGGCGTTCCTCGTCCTGCGCGCTCACCAAGCGCTGTCGCGATGCACGCAGGTCTTCGAGTCGTGCTTGTAGGTCGGCGGTCAGACCGACGTTCTTGAGCACCAGCCCAGCTTGATGGGCAAGGTCGTCAACCAGCTTCTGCTCGATCGGGGTCAGCGCCTCTCCTCTGCGCTTGTTGACGCTCAGCGCGCCGAGCAACTCGCTCTGATGGCGGACCTCCACGGATCTCGTCGCCCCGGGCAAGGCCGGTAAGGTCCCATCGCGCATCGGCACCACGGCGAGGCCGTTCGCGGCCTCCGGGAATGTGGCTGCAGCACGCAGCTCGTCACCACCGCGAAGCCACACAGTCGCCGACTCCGCGCCCGTTCCCTCCTGCAGAACACGGGCCATGCGCGGCAGCACGTCGTCGCTGGCATACGACTCGGCGACTCGCTCGGAGAATTCGCTGAGCACCTCATACGGTGTGGCCCGCTTGCCGTACACAAGCCGGTTGGCCACCTTCTGCACGCGCTCGCGCACCGGCTGGAACCCGATCGCAACGATGGCAGTGGCGAGGATCGACAGCCCCAGGTTGGGCTTGCCGCTGCTGCCGACGAGCGTGCCGATCCCCACGGCGATGCCCACGTACACCGCGGTGATGAAGACGGCGAGTGATCCGTACACCAGCGTGCGGCTGATGACGATGTCGATGTCGTAGAGACGGTGCTTGAAGATCGCGACCCCGGCCGCGATCGGCACCAGGATGCCGAATCCGATCGCGATGTCGACGTTGCCGAGCGACGTGGGCAGGAAAGCCAGCGGGATGTACGCAACGGCGGTGACGGTGACCGCAGACGCGATCCACTTCAGCTGCTGGCGCTCGTCACCGGCAGCCCTGCGCATGCGCACCAGCGGGGCGCACGCTGCGGCGAGGAAGAGCGCGAGACCCGGAAGCCAGAGCAGGCCGAGCGACTGCACCGCGACCTCGAGACCTCCGGTGACGGGGAGCCCGATGGGGTTGTTCGGGGTCGCGAAGTTGGTGTTCGTGCCCAGTGGGCCGGGGATGAAGATGGCGACCGGGACGATGACGGCGGTGAGCACCAGGCAGGTGACAGCGAGCGGCTTCCATCTGCGCGACGGCAGATGCCCGTCGGGGAAGAGCAGCAGCATCAGCGCCACGGCACCCGCGGGAAAGATGGTGATGCTGACCCAGCTGTCGACCCACAGCGCCCAGATCCCTGCCGGCGCCCCCGGGTGGGTCACGAAGGCGAAGTGGGCATACCCGTCCGCGACTCCCTGGATCCCACCCACCACCGCGATGAAGAGGAACAGCCAGCCGACGGGGTTCTGCCGCTGCCGCGTGGCGACCAGCGCGCCGAGGATGCCGAACGCGATCGGGACGTCGAACGACGGCAGTTCGGCGTTGAGCAGTCCGTGGAACGTCGGCGCGTTGGCGATCGCGAGGACGATGGTCGCAACGCCGGTCAGCGCGGCGAACACGCCCGCCGTCACAGCCAGCGCGCGAAGGCCCACGCTGCGCGATCCGGGGGCGCTCATGCCGGCGCCGTCCCCTTGAGATATGCGCCGACCGCGGTCTGGCGTCTCTTCATGTCGGCGGCTCGAGCCGTTCGCAACAGGGCTTCGTGGCGAGCGGGTCGTAGGTCGGATCGCTGAGCACCGTCTGCCCTGGGCGTATCCCCAAGGCCAAGTGTGCGTAGCCGTCTGCCACACCCTGGCGTTCGCTCATGGCGGGACGAGCGTATCAACGCGAAAGGCATATGTCGCGGGTGCCCACCACCCCACCAGCAGGGGTGCTGCCTTCCCGAGGCATCGCGGATCCATCGTCCCGAAAGAAGCGCCGCTATCCGGTCCGCGCGACCACCTCAGGGAGGTGCCGAAGCACAGCTCTGACTCTCAAGCGAACGATGACATCGCCGGGGGCCTCCGACCGAGGCGACCAGGGCGAGTGGGTAACAAAGAGCGTCCTCGGTGGGTTCGATCGTCCAGACAAGTACACTCGATTCCATCGCTTTCCAACTTGCAGGGACTAGCGATCTTTCCAACCATTTCCCGACGAAAGCACTTTAAGTTGAATTCGACGCGACCGCTAGGAATAAGTACTGGTCTGGGGACCAGGGATCGCAGGTTCGAGTCCTGTCTCCCCGAGCTTCTGCTAGTGGTGGCATGAACGCCGACAGCCATCCGCACCGCGCTGACAGCGTTGGACCTTCGCCGCCGCGCGCTCGTCCAGGCCTTCGCCGATGGCGGGGGCCCGAGAGTGCTCCGGATCGCCTCGGATGCACTCGACGCAGCGGGCAGGCAGCTCGAGGCGGAGTTGGTCCGGCCAGCGCAGATCGCCGCTCGACGAATACGGAGACGCTCGTGGGGCGCTCGCCGCATGGCCGGGGTTGACGTCCGACCAGCACCGGACGGTCATCGACTGGGCCTTCGGTGCCGTCACGGTGGCCCCGGCAACCAACCTCGGACGCAGGTTCGACCCAACACGGGTTAGTTTCGGCAAGGCACCGGGTTCGTAAGAACCTCGACCGGGCGACGTGACCGCAGCCCCAGCGCTAGCTCACACCCGCGGAAAATCTCAGGAGATAACTATGACCCCCACGGTGGGGGTCCGCGAGTTGGAGGCACAGCGCTCAGCGCGTGACACTTCATGTACATCATCTGGTCCATCCGCAGCGGGAGTCCCGGCGTCGATCAGGGCAGGACTACGGCCGTGCTGGGCTCGTCGTTGTGTGACCCTGCGAGAGTCGGGGTTACGAGACAACAAGCTCCCCTTCGCTGGCGGTAACGGAGCCCGGGTCTGAAAGGACCACCACCTCCCCCTTACTCGCGGCCTGGGCCGCGTCCAAGAGCGATGTCACGGTTCCGCTGCGATCAATCGCTTGTGGCCAGTTATCCCATATTCGCTTATAGCTAGATGCTTCTACCGGAACAAATCGCACGATGTCAGAAGTCGCTCCAACGTGGAAACTCGGGACAAGGAGTTGCGACGACCTCGCGGCAGGAAGGCCTGGCGCGGGACCGAGTGTTGGGCTTCGCAGCGCGAACGTCTGTTGCGAATCCCTCTCGCGCCGCGTTTCGTATTCACACAGCCGACATCCGACGGTGGTTATCGACGCGAGTGGCCGCGGCACATGAGTCGTCACTGAGCGGAGGCCAAGAGCGTGATGCCTACGCCGCCGTGGGTGACCCGCGGCGGCGTGCGACCTTCGTCATGCTCGGAGGGACGAGCTTCATCACCAGATGGGTGACGCCGTGGGCCGGTGTGGCTCGCTGAACGGTGACGACCTCGCTCGAGTAGAACACGCCGAGCATGGCCAGGTTGTCCGAGTGGGTGTCGGCGACGAAGAAGCGAATGCCCTGGTTCCACGCGATCGGCGCCAGCATCGCCAGCAACCGGCTGCCGAGACCGCCTCCCTGGTAGCGATCGTCGACAACAAACGCAACCTCTGCGGTGTCGCCGCCGGGGGCACAAATGTACCGACCAACCGCAACGATCTGTCGCTCGACGGTGGCGATTATCGCCGTCCGAGTGTTGGGGTCGAATTCGGTGAAATAGCGAGCTTCCTCATCGGAGAGCAGGGGGTGAGGGGAAAAGTATCGACGCCGGACCGTCTCCTCCGAGAGACGCCGGTGGAACGCCTGCAGGCCAGGTGCATCCGAGGGTAGGATCGGCCGCATGATCGGGAGGTTCGGGCTGGGGGATTGCTCCGGCATGTCGTCCTCCTCGTTAGCGCCCCGGAATCGATCGACAGCGCCCCGGAATCGATCGACGTGGGGCCTGGCGGGCTGAGGCGGAGGCTGAGGCTGAGGCTGAGGCTGAGGCTGAGGCTGAGGCGCTAAGTATACCAAGCAGACGGATGGCCCGGAGTTTGCCTGCTGGTGCCCTTCATCCCCGGTCGCGGCAAGGGCGGCACCACCCGACGACGTGACCGCCCACTAGCTCAGCCGTACCTCAGCGAAGTCACTGACGCAGGGTCGACCAGCAGCGTGCCGGTAGCTCACCGAACGGCCAGCTGCCGACACAACAAGCGAGGCGGAAACCGTGCCATACGTGTCGCTGTGGATGCAGACGGCGTCCCGGGCATCGCCTCCGTCGGTAGTGTGGTCACCGAGGAGAGCAGTCATGGCGTCGACACATTCGGTGGTGGAGCGGACGCCGCGCAGCGCCTGGCCCAGACACCTACTGACTCGCATCTCCTTGGCGTGGACGGGGTCGTCGACGTCGTGGACGCAGAGGACATGGGCACCAGGCTCGAGCTCGACGATGTCGACGCTGTCGGCGCCGACGCCATACCCGAGCAGCGCATGGTCGGCATCGAGCACCAGCACATTGAATGCGTTGTAGTCAGCGGGCCGGATTCGCCGCATCGCGCCGAGCGCATCGCCGCCCGGGGGGCGAAGAAGCGCGAGTGGCAACTCGCCTCGGGATCGCCGGCTTGGATCGCGCCCGACCTCGTCCCGGGTCTCGGCCCGGCGGTTGGTCACCGCGGCGACCCGGCCGTCAGGAGTGACCGCCAGCCAGGTGCCGCCGGCGAGAAGGTCCTGGCCGCCATAGATCGGCGGCGTCTCGCTCAGCCGTCGGGGAGGAGCCGTCGGTCTTGCAACCAGCTCGTCTCTGTTGGCGGCGAGGACGAATTCCGCATCATCCAAGCAGCGCCACGCAAGGAGGATGGTGCACACCAGTGGAACAGGCTATCAGCTGCACTTGGGAAGATATCGGCCGCTCCAGGTGGCGTAGCTCTTATCAGCAGCAGACCAAGTCGGAGGCAATGGCGTGGAGCGAAGAAATTGGAGCTGGCTGCGAAGCCCGCCGGCACTACTCGCGGTCGAGCAGACGGCCGGACCAGGGCGGGCGTGGACGGCTGCGCGCTCCGTCCCCGATCGGGAAGCGGCTTCTCCCCTGGCGACGAAGCTCGCCTGTGGCAGAGCGGGGGCAACTCACGGCCCTGATCAACTGCCGGCACGGGGTGGCCGAGTTCTGTCACCAGGACACCACTTTTTAAGCGGGAGACACTGACGTGGGAAGCTACGAACAGACGTACCGGCGCAGCATCGACGACCCGGAGGGATTCTGGGGTGAGGCGGCCCGGCTCATCGACTGGACTCGCAAACCGACCCAGGTGCTCGACATCTCGGAGCTCCCTTTCGTTCACTGGTTCCCAGACGGCGAGCTCAACACCTGCTACAACGCCCTGGATCGGCACGTCGAGGCGGGCCGCGGCGAGACGTTGGCCCTGATCTACGACAGCCCGGTGACACAGACTATCCGGCGCTATACCTACGTCGAGCTCCGTGACGAGACCGCTCGACTTGCGGGCGCGCTCCGAGCTCTCGGGGTCGAGAAGGGCGACACCGTCATCATCTACATGCCGATGGTCCCCGAGGCGGCGATGGCGATGTTGGCGTGCGCGCGTGTCGGCGCGGTCCACTCGGTCGTCTTCGGCGGCTTTGCCGCTCCGGAGCTGGCGGCGCGGATCGACGACGCCAAGCCCAAGGTGGTGCTCAGCGCCTCCTGCGGCATCGAGCCCACTCGCATCGTCGCCTACAAGCCACTGCTCGACGAGGCCATCCGGCTAGCGGCGCACAAGCCCCGGCACAGCATCATCTTGCAGCGCCCGCAGGCGACCGCGGTGCTGCACGGCACAGACCAGGACTGGGAGGAGACGGTGGCGGCCGCCAGCCCGGTCGACTGCGTGCCGGTCAAGGCCACCGACCCCCTGTACATCCTTTACACGTCGGGGACCACAGCCGGGCCCAAGGGCGTCGTCCGCGACAACGGCGGACACGCGGTGGCACTGGCGTGGAGCATGCCCAACATTTACGACGTCCGACCGGGTGACGTCTACTGGGCGGCCTCGGACGTCGGCTGGGTGGTGGGACACTCGTACATCGTCTACGCGCCGCTGCTTGCCGGTGTCACAAGCGTGCTCTACGAGGGCAAGCCGGTGGGCACTCCCGACCCCGGTGCGTTCTGGCGGGTGATCGCAGAGCACAAGGTCAACACCCTGTTCTGTGCGCCCACCGCCTTTCGTGTCATCAAGAAGGAGGACCCGCAGGCCAAGTACAAGCAGAGCTACGACACCAGTTGCCTCCGCGCCCTGTTCCTGGCCGGCGAGCGACTCGATCCAACGACATACGAATGGGCGCGGGATGTCCTGTCGGTACCGGTCATTGACCACTGGTGGCAGACGGAGACCGGCTGGCCGATCGCGGCTCTCAGCCTCGGGATCGAGGCCAAGGCGGTCAAGCCCGGCTCGCCCACCCACCCGGTGCCGGGATACGACGTGGTGGTGGTCGACGAGAGCAGCAATCCGGTGCCAGCCGGCGTGCAGGGCGAGATCGTCATCCGTCAGCCGCTACCACCAGGCGCGTTGACCACTCTCTACAACGCCGACGAACGCTTTCGGGACTCGTACTTCACCTGCCATCCGGGCTTCTACCGCACGGGTGACGGCGGCTATTTCGACGAGGACGGCTACATCTGGGTTATGGGCCGGATCGACGACGTGATCAATGTCGCTGGCCACCGCCTGTCGACCGGCGCCATGGAGGAGGTCCTGGCCCAACATCCCGCGGTCGCGGAATGCGCAGTGATTGGTGTCGTCAACTCCATCAAGGGGCAGGTCCCCATGGGACTCGTGGTGCTCAAAGCCGGGGTCGAGGTCGACCCACAGCAGCTGCGCTCCGAGCTGATCCTCGGAGTACGCGAGCACATCGGGGCGGTCGCCTCGTTCCACGACGTGGAGGTGGTGGCGAAGCTGCCGAAGACGCGGTCGGGCAAGATCCTCCGCGCTACCATGCGCGCGATCGCAGATGGACGCGAGTACACGGTACCCGGCACCATCGAGGACGCCACAGTGCTCGAGGGAATCACGGAGGTCATCGCTCCGAAGGCGCGGACGTCATAGGGGCGTCGTTTCGGTCCCCCAGCCTGTCGACGGCCACGCAAGCGAGCGGTCAGCCGTCTACTCAAGCCCGGCCGAGCTGCGGCTAAGTGCTCGACGACGGAAGGACGCGGTCCCAGCTCGGCAAGGGGCATCTCGATCACTTGTCCCAGGTGCCTGCTCCGGATGCCAGTTCTCGAGCGCGCGATCGTGCCAACGGGGCTTCCTGAAGTGGCGCCCGTTTGCGCACGGGAGATACTTGTGGCCACAGCGGTTCGTCGAAGGCAATTCGTTGAGCTGGACCGCACAGCGCTTACGGCCGGACACTTGCCGGAAATCTGCGCTATGCAGTCATTGAACACCGTCTGGTTGGCCGGGCCGTGGCGCGATCCCGCCCCTGCCGCCCCTGGGGAAGTTTGAGGTGGCGAGCCGATATTCGGGCAGAACTTGGCGATGAACTGGGCTGTGGGAGCATGACCTGACTTGTCGACGACCTGACGCCGTGCGCGTCATCACCGGACGAGGGCGGTTCACCAAGTCGGTGGGGTCGAGCCGACCCAACCTAGACTTGCAGCGGACCGGCCC
>Ga0209890_10000987_pt1 | contig 13057 bp, 10 predicted proteins | sample OrgsoiDNA2013049_FD_185799 | JGI IMG/M metagenome (GOLD analysis project Ga0209890, IMG submission 185799) | Permafrost soil microbial communities from the Arctic, to analyse light accelerated degradation of dissolved organic matter (DOM) -... | ecosystem: Environmental > Terrestrial > Soil >...
CGCACAAGGGCTATCTGGATATTCTCATGCGGCCGGAACGGCACAATGCGGTGAAGGTGCTGCTGTTCTTCGACATCGGCGGCTCGATGGACTGGCACATCAAGGCGACCGAGGAGCTGTTCTCGGCCGCGCGCTCCGAGTTCAAGCACATGGAGCATCTCTACTTCCACAATTGCCTGTACGAGAAAGTGTGGAAGGAAAACCGCCGGAGATTCCAGGAGACCACGCCAACCTGGGACGTGCTGCACACCTATCCGCACGACTATAAGGTGGTGTTCGTCGGCGATGCTTCGATGTCGCCTTACGAGATCACCGCGCCGGGCGGCTCGGTCGAACATTTCAACGACGAGCCGGGCGCCACCTGGCTCGAGCGCGTGACGCGCACCTATCCGGCGGCGGTGTGGCTCAACCCGGTGCCCGAGCAGGAGTGGGACTTCACCTATTCGATCCAGATGGTGCGCCAGTTGATGGGCGGGCGGATGTATCCGCTCACCTTGGAGGGGCTGGATCGGGCGATGCGGGAGTTGGTGAGGTAGCCGCCTGACGTGTGCTCCGGCCCGGCCCGGCGCTGCCTGCCCGCAATTTATATGTGTCTTTTACGGTCGCCTGTCTGGACACTGGCATCGTAATTTGCGCAAAGCGCCGCCCACGTAGGGTATTGGGGGCGGTCATGCGTAATCTTTGTTCGGTGCTGATTGGCGCCGTGATTTTCTCGGCGCCGGCACTGGCGGCGGACATGCCTGTGAAGGCGCAGCCGATGGCGCCGGTCTATAGCTGGACCGGCTTCTACGTCGGCGGGCACGCCGGCTACGCCTGGACCACGCAAAATATGTCGGCGACCGATCGCGCGGCGATCACGGCGACTTACGGCGCGGTCCCATCGCCGAAAGGCTTCGTTGGCGGCCTGCATGCCGGCTACGACTATCAGCTGGCAAACCGCGTCGTGGTCGGTCTCGGCCTCGAGGTGAACGGCTTCGGGGTCGATGCCGTCAATAATACGACCGGCATCGCGCCGGGTTCGAGCCTCAAGTCCACCATCGATTGGGATTTCACGGTATTCGGCCGGGTGGGCTATGCCTTCGACCGTTTCTTGCCCTATGTCCTGCTCGGTGGCGCCTGGGATCACAACAAGACCAACGGCTTTAACGGATTCATCGGCCCATTTTCGGTCAATGTCTGGCACACCGGTTGGACGGTCGGCGCCGGTGTCGAGATGCCGATCGCGAACCATTGGACCGGACGCGTGCAATACCGCTTTGTCGACAGCGACACCCAGACTTACCTCAACCGGCAGATCAGCGGGACCGGGTCCATTATTGACGTTGGCATAAGCTACCGGTTCTAAGGCCAATACCGCACGCGGCTGCCGTTGGTGAGCTGAGCCCTACGTATTTTTCCGGAAGCTTTGCGCTTGGCCCGTTGCGCTGGATCAATGCAGCGCCGGCAAAATCGGTTCAAACAAAAACCATGGACCGATTGATCAAACCGCAAAAGTTGCCCTCGGCGCCTCAGGCGCAGCCCGATACCGTGCGCGGCACGGCGGCGATTGAGTTGGCGACCGTTGTGGCAGCTTGGCCGACCGGAGTGTCGCCATTGGCGCAGGCCGTTGACGCCTGCCAGCGCGCCGATAGCGAGCAAGTGTCTACGGATTGGCTGGCGCGCGCCCGGTCCAATCGTGCCGCCGCCGGCTTTCTGCCCGGTTGACTAGCGCGGTACCCAGATATCGCCGGCCTTGACGTAGCTGCGCTTGACCGCCGCCCATGCGATCATGTGCGCGCGCCTTTCGCGATCCGGTTCGCCGGCATGGGCGACATAGGCGTGGTTGAACGCCTCGCGGTAGATGTCCTGCGCATGGTCGGGCAGATGGTTGCGCACGGCAGGCGGCAAGTCGCCATTGGCGCTGTACGGCATTCGAAGAACTCTCGGCCCCCGCCGGGATGATGCGGCCGCAAGCTAGCGGGAAACGGCGCCGATCTGCCTTGCGGTAAATCAAAGGGGTGCGACGACGGAGCTCTTCAACCTCCCCCCTGAAGGGGGGAAGAAGAGTCAAAAACGGCATCGCCGGGCGCGGCCCGGCGATGCGGCAGGTTTCGTCGAAATCCTTATGCGGCGTTGGCGGCGCGCGGCCGCGCGGGCTCGGCCGGCGCCGGCGGGTTGCGTTGCAGTGTCATCACTTCGCGCATCGCCTTGGCATAATCCCTGCGGGCGGCGTCCAGCGCGCCTTCCGCCAGGGCCCGCGCCAGTTTTTCGCGGCGCAACATTGCGTCGAGGCCCTCGATCTTTTGCTCGACGGCTTGTTTCTCAGCGGCACGCACAGCTTCCAGTGCCCGGACGCGGTCGTTGAGCGCGCCGTTGGCGTCTTCGGCCAGTGTGAGCGCAGCTTCCTTTGCGGTGAAAGCGCGCGCCAGCGTCTCATTGCGCTCCAGATAGGCCGTTCGAATCTGGTCGGCCTCCTTGTATTTGGATTCGAATTCGATGAGCGCGGCTTGCAGGTTGGATACCCGCTCGTGCAAGGCATCGCGCTCGGACGCAATTTCACTATTGCGCCGGTCGTATTCGCGGATCTGTTCGGCGCGGGCAAGCAGCAACTCGCGCGCATCGCCCACCACCTTTTCGAGCGTCGTCGCGCGCGACTGCAGCGAGTCAAATCGCATATTCTGGCCGCTGCGCTCGCGCTCGTACCGCTCGTTAATCTCGTCGATTGTCGTGACAAGCCGGGCGTGCTCGATATTTGCTTCGTTGATGCTCGCTTCCGCGTGACGCAGGCGCCCCTGTACGGCGTTGAAGCTCGCTTCTGTTTCGGTCAACTTGCGCGACAAGCGCGCGGTTTCCGTACCCGCCTTGTCGAGCATGACATGCTGCGCGCGCTTTTCATCTTCGGTCACCAGCAGCCGCTGGCGTGCGGCGGCCAAATCGGATTCAATCGCTATCGCACGTTTTTCGGCGGCGACCAGCCGTTCGTCGAAGCGGCGATTCTCCTCGCGTAATGCGAGGCATTCCCCCGTCCGCTGCGCGAGGTTCGATTCCAGATCGGCGATATGCGCGCGGCCGGCGGCGAGATCGATGGAGAAATCGGTTTTGGTCGATTCCAGCGTATGCAGCAGACTTTGCGCGGCGGCGAGATCCTGGCGCAGCGTCTGGCATTCGTGCTCGGAGGCGGCCAGGTTCTTTTCGAGGTCGCCAACCTCGTTGCGCAATTTACCGTAGGCCGTGCGCGTATTGTTGAGCACCGTCTGCAGGCCGACCTTCTCGGTCTTCTCGGCCTCGAAATCGCGCAGCGCCTTGCCGACCGGCTCGACCAGCTTGCCGACCGCGGCCTTGATGGTGTCGAGCTCGCCGATCTTGTTGTTGGCGTCGAGCAGCATGTTGCGCAGCGCCTCGTTCTCGCCGCCAAGTTGGGCGCCGAGCGCGGAAAACAGTTCCTCGTCAAGTTCGAGCGGGTTATCGCTTGCGGCTGCTGGCTCGTTCGGCTTTTCGGCGGGGCCCGGTTTGCGGGCGAGAAAGCCAAATCTGCTCATGGCAGTGATTCCTTAATTGCGCCGATCCGCCCGGCCGAAGCGACGCCGAATCACACTGCAATTGATATTAGCGGAATGAATAACGAACCGCGATGGCAAACGCGACGTTAGCGGCTTGCGGCGGCGGACGAAACGCCATTTAAGGTCAATAGTTTACGCGCCTCGCCGAGGAGGTCTACGCCCGCTTTTTATGTTCGCCCGCTTACGCGCGCCTGGCGATGAACAGGCCTTCGCACAGGCGGAAGGTGAGCTCAGGCCCGGCGCCCTTCGGCTCCAGCGTGGCTTTCACCTCGGGCGTCGCCTGCGCCAGCATCGCGCGCAGAAAGGCCTGCATGTTGGCGTCGTGGCGGCCGGCCCAGCTCTTGAATTCCATCTGCTTGGTGAGCTGCTCCTCGTGGCCGATGGCAAAGCCGTGCGCTTTGAGCGCTGCACGCCATTCCTCCATGGTCCAGGCGCGCAGATGGCTGGGATCGCGGAACCGCTCGAAGGCGTTGACATAATCGCCGACGCTGCCGGCCGGCACCACATTGTCCACCACCGCGAATAGTCCGCTCGGCTTGAGTACGCGGTGCACCTCGTCGAGGAATACCGGGATCGAGTCGAAGTGATGCGGCGCGATGCGGGTGGTGACCAGGTCGAAGCTTGAGTCCTCGAAGGGGAGCGCCTCGGCCTTGGCGTAGGCGGTGCGTACATTGGCGAGGCCGCGCTTGGCCGCTTCGCCCTTCACCATGTCGAGCATTTCCTGGGTGATGTCGGTCGCCCACATGCGCTCGACATGCGGCGCGAAGGTGTACGCGACGTGGCCGCCGCCGGTGGCGACGTCGACCGCGCGCCAGGTCTTCTGCGGGGCGGTGAGCGCCACCAGCCGCTCCAGGCTCTTGCCGAGCGCGTGCGGCGTCGAGGTCAGATAAGTGGCGGCGGTCTTGCCGAATTGTTCCTGGACCAGGGTCTTGTTCATGGGGCTTTCCGGGTGGGTTTGACGGCCGGACTATAGCGCGCGGCATAAGAAAAAGCCCTGCATCTTTCGATGCAGGGCAGTGTTGCATTGAACTCCCAAAAGACGGTGTCTAGTACACCATATGGGTGAATGGCGGCACGTAGGCCTGCAGCATCACCAGGATGCCGACCAGGCAGGCCAGCGCGATCGAGTGCAGGAACACGAAGCGCAGGATCGAGCCTTCGTGGCCGAACCAGTTGGTGGCGGTGGAGGCGACGACGATCGACTGCGCGTCGATCATCTTGCCCATGACGCCGCCGGACGAGTTGGCCGCAGCCATCAGGATCGGGTTGAGGCCCAATTGTTCCGACGTGATCTTCTGCAGGTTGCCGAACAGGATGTTCGATGCCGTGTCGGAGCCAGTGAGCGCGACGCCGAGCCAGCCGAGCAGCGTGCCGAAGAAGGGATAGAGCACGCCGGCGCCGGCGAAGGCGAGACCGAGCGTCGCATCGATGCCGGACAGCCGCGTGAGCGTTCCGATCGCCAGCATCGCCGAGATGGTGACGAGCGAATAGGCGCAGATCCTGATCGTCCGCGCATAGACGGTAACGAGCCGCACTGGCGAGAAGCCCATGAAGAAGCCGGCGATGATCGCGGCGATCAACATCCCCGAGCCGGTGTAGGACAGCCAGGTGAAAGCGAACACCGCGCCTTCCTTGGTCGGCGTGGCGACCACCGGTGGCACCTTGTTGATCATGTTGTGCAGCTCGGGAACCGGATAGTTCCAGGTGGCGTAGGGATTGACGGTCGCTTTGAACCAGCCGGTGCCCCAAACCAGTAGAACGGCGCAAACGATGATCCACGGCATGAGCGAGGCCCAGACCTGCGCGGTGGTCGGCTTCGGTCCGGCCGGGCGCGGGGGGGCCATCGTTGACGCGGAATCGTCATGGCTGCGCAAAGCCGGCGACGTCCAGATTTTCTTCGGCTTCCAGATTTTCAGGAAGCCGATCAGGCAGGCCATTGAGACCAGCGAGGCAACGATATCGACGAACCACGGATTGACATAGTTCGACACCAGGAATTGCGGGATCGCGAAGGAGACGCCGGTGACCAGAATCGCGGGCCAGATGTCCTTCATGCCCTTGTAGCCGGCGAACGCCCAGATCAGCCAGAACGGCACGATCAGCGAGAAGAACGGCAATTGCCGTCCGACCATCGCGCCGAGGATGTAGGGGTCGATGCCGGTGACGCTGGCTAGTCCGGCGATCGGCGTGCCGAGCGCGCCATAGGCGACCGGCGCGGTGTTGGCGATGAGGGACAGGCCCGAAGCCGCGAGCGGCGAGAAGCCGAGCCCGATCAGGATCGCGCCGGTGACCGCCACCGGGGTGCCGAAGCCGGACGCGCCCTCGAAGAAGGCGCCGAAGGAAAAGGCGATGAGCAGAAGCTGCAGCCGGCGGTCCTGGGTCACGCCGCCGATCGTATTCTGCAGCGTCTCGAACGCGCCCTTCTCCACCGTCAGTTGGTAGAGGAAAATGACGTTCAAGACGATCCAGCCGATCGGGAAGAAACCGGTGACGGCGCCGAGCACCGTCGCGCGTAGCGACATGTTCGCGGGCATGGTGAAGATGTAGATCGCGATGAGATTGGCCACGATCAACGCGACGATAGCGGCGATATGAGCCTTCACCTTGCCCGACGCGATCAGGACCAGCAGCGTGACCACCGGCAAGGCCGCGGCCAATGTCGAAAACGTCGCATTATTGAATGGATTGTAGATTTGGTTCCACATGGTTCCGACCCCGTTTGATCCGACTTGTTTGGATTGCGAATTTTTTAGTCAGATACAGCCCGGGGTGGAGTATAGCGGCGTAATTTCAAAACCCAACTGGTTATGAGTTTCGCACCGCAACATCAGAGCAGTTATGCCCAATATAAAGACTTTAGAACGGAGAGGGGCAAGGTCGTCGATACCGGCGGCGTAGACCAGCCGATGGGAGGATTCAGTGTCGCTCACTGTCGCCCCCGCTGAGGTCGTCGTAGCCGTGGCGGCTCGAATAGAACACCAGCGCCATCAGCCCGCCGCCGACCAGAAGCGAGAACAGTGCGCCGCCGGCGATGGCGACATAGCCATAGAACGGGATGGCGTCGCCGCCGAGCCGCTCCCAGGCGGCGCCGGCGAACCAGACCGATGCCCCCAGCAAGGCGAATAAAGCGAGGATGATAAGGGTGCGCATGGGGCCGATATAGGTCGCGCCCGTGCCGTTGTCACGGCGGCGTGCGCGCATCCACGCAATCGGCCGCCGATAAAAAAACGCCCGAACGCGGACCTTGCGCCTGGCGTTCCGAACATGGAGGAATGTTTGGGTGCGGCGCGGCGAGAATCCGCTCGATCAGCATGGTCTTGTCTGAACTCAGGTCCCCATCCATGAAACCGGCGCGTGTTCGATTTTGTCACGCAGGCGGTCGATATGAGCATTGACCGCGCGAGCGCCGGCGAGGGCGCCGTTGCCTATGCCTACCGGCCTTCGCTGCTGGGCGCGGCCTGGGAGTTCAAGCTCACCGGCGACGGCATCGATTGGGCCGCCGGGCGCAAAGCGGGCCATATTCCGTTTCGCAGTGTCCGCCGCCTGCGCATGTCCTATCGGCCGGTGAGCATGCAGTCGCATCGCTTCATGACCGAGCTGTGGGCGGAGGGCGCGCCCAAGCTCAAGATCCTGTCGAGCTCGTGGAAAAGCATGGTCGAGCAGGAGCGGAAGGATAAATCCTATGCGGCCTTCGTCGCCGAGTTGCATCGGCGCATCGCGCTGGCCGGCCCGCCGGCGCGCTTCGAGCAGGGCAGCCATCCGCTGCTGTATTGGCCGGGCCTGCTCGTGTTCGTCGGCGTGGCGCTAGGGTTTGCCGCACTGATCGCGCGGGCGCTGCAGGCCGGCGCCATGAGCGGCGCGGCTTTCGTCGGCGGCTTCCTCGTGCTGTTTCTCTGGCAGGGCGGAAATTTCTTTCGCCGCAATCGGCCGGGCCTTTATCGCCCCGAGGCGTTGCCGGCCGAGCTGATGCCGAAGGGCTGACACGGCGGTGCGCGCCGGCGGTCTCAGTTTTTAGCGTTGCGCACCACCAGCACCGAGCACTTGGCGTAGCGCACCACATGGCCGGCATTGGAGCCGAGAAAATAAGTGCGCATGGCGGGCCGGTGCGAACTCATCACGATCAGGTCGGCGTTGTTCGCCTTCGCTTCTTCCAGCACCTCGTGATAGATGCCGCCTTGCCGCACGGTGCCGGAAATATGCGCGCCGTCGAGCCCGCTTTCACCCGCGATGATGCTCATGGCTTCTTCCGCCGACTTGCGCTGCTGCACGTCGAAATCCGGCGGCACATATTCCGCCAGCATCACCGGCGTCATCGGCAGCACATTGACCAGGCGCACATGCCCGCCCGATGAGCGGGCCAGCGTAATCGCGGCCTCGATGGCGGGCTTGGCCAAATCGGTGTCGGCAAGGTCGATCGGGACCAGGATCTGCTTGTACATGACAGCGCCCCTCTTTTTCGCTGCAGGGTTCCGATCATGGCATGTTTTCAAACATTTTGCTTGCGCATGATCTTGTCCGAAAACCGGTACCCACTTTTCGGGATCATGCGCGAGGTGTGAGCTTTCAACAGGTTGTCCATCTGGCCCTGACCGGACATCAGCCGGTCGCTTTACGACCTATGGCTGAACTCCCACACGGCCCCTTCCAGTGTGCTAGTTTCAACCGCTACGATGCTTTGTCCCGAGCCTCGGGGGAGGCAATGAGACGGCGCGAGTTCATCTTAGCTCTCGGCGGCGCGGCGGCGGCATCGTCGAAGCTTTGGCCGCTGGCCGCGCACGCGCAAAATCCGGCGCTGCCTATCGTGGGCTTCCTCCACGTCGCCTCCGCCAAACCCTTCGCGCATATCGTGGCCGGGTTTCGCCAGGGCCTGAAGGAAACCGGCGCCGTCGAAGGACAGAACGTCACGATCGAATTCCGTTGGGCTGAGGGCCAAATCGGCCGGCTGCCCGAACTGGCCGCCGAACTGGTCCAGCGTCAGGTGGCCGTCCTTGTCACCGGCGGCGGCGAGGCTCCAGCCCTTGCGGCCAAGGCCGCGACCTCGACGATTCCGATCGTCTTCAACATCGGCAATGATCCGGTCCAGGCCGGTCTGGTCGCCAGCCTCAACCGGCCGGGCGGCGATGCAACTGGCGTTAACATATTGACCACCGAGTTGGAGGCGAAGCGGCTGGGGCTGCTGCACGAGATGGTGCCCACCGCCTCGATCGTCGCTCATCTCGTGAATCCGGCCTACCCACCGACCAAAACCAACGTCAGAGACGTGGCGGCGGCGGCCCGCGTCATGGGGCTGCAAATCATACTTGTGGAGGCCAGCAGCGAAAGCGAGATCGACGCCGCTTTTGCGGCGATCCTGCAAAAGCGAGCCGGCGCTCTCCTTGTTGGCGCCGACCCGTTCTTCAACGGCCGGCGCAATCAGATCGTGGCGCTGGCGGCAAGCCACGCCCTTCCTGCGATATTTGAGCAGCGCGAGTTCATCGCGGCTGGCGGCCTGATGAGCTACGGAACCAGCATTACGGACGCCTATCGGCAGATGGGAATCTACGCCGGGAGAATCCTCAAGGGCGAGAAGCCCGCCGATCTACCGGTCGTGCAGTCGGTCAAATTCGAGCTGGTCATCAACCTCAAGACCGCCAAGTCGCTCGGCCTCACGCTGCCGTCCGGGCTGCTCTCCATCGCCGACGAGGTGATCGAATGAAGCGGCGCGAGTTCATTACGCTGCTCGGCGGCGCGGCGGCGTGGCCGCTGGCCGCGCGCGCGCAACAGCCGGCGATGCCGGTGGTCGGGTTTCTCAACGCCCGCTCGCCCATTGACACCGCACATCTTGTGGCCGCGTTCCGCCGCGGCTTGGCCGAAAACGGCTACGTCGAGGGTCAGAGCGTGACTATCGACTACCGCTGGGCGTCGGGCCAACCCGATCGGCTGCCGGCGATGGCGATGGAGCTCGTCGACCGGCCGGTGGTCGTCCTGGCTGCAACCGGCGGCGAAAATTCGGCGATGGCGGCGAAGGCCGCGACCTCGACCATTCCGATCGTCTTTGCCGTGGGCAGCGATCCGATCAAGCTGGGGCTGGTGGCGAGCTACAACCGGCCGGGCGGAAACGTAACCGGAATAAATATCCTGACCACCACGCTGGAGGCCAAGCGGCTCGGGCTGTTGCATGAACTGGTGCCGCAGGCGGCAACGGTCGGCGTCTTGCTGAACCCGAACTGGCCGCCGTCCGCGAACCAGTTGAGAGACGTGCAGGATGCAGCACGTGTTGTAGGTCTGCAGATTAATGTCTTGCGGGCCAGTACCGACCAGGAGATCGACGCGGCATTTGAAACTGTCGCTCAACAACGCATTGCCGCGCTCGCCGTGACCGGCAATCCGTTCTACGACACGCGCCGCGAAAAGCTCGTGGCACTGGCGGCGCGCCACGCGGTGCCGGTGATATATCAATTTCGCGAATTTACCGCGGCCGGCGGCCTCATGAGCTATGGCATCGATCTGCCCGACGCGTATCGCCAAGTCGGCGTCTATGTCGGCCGCGTCCTCAAAGGTGCCAAGCCAGCGGACCTGCCGGTCTTGCAGCCGACCAAGTTTGAGTTCGTGATCAATCTCAAGACGGCGAAGGCGCTCGGGGTCAAATTCTCCGACAATCTGATGTCGCTCGCCGACGAGGTGATCGAATGACCGATCACGCGGCACCGCTTCAAGCAGGAACATCCGACACGCCGGCGCCGCGGAAGATCCGCAGCCGCCTGTTCCTGAAATATGCCGGGCTGTTCGTTGCCGTGGTCTGCGTGGCGCTGCTGACCAATGGCCTGTTTGAAATATGGGTTTCCTATCGAGAACATAAAGACGCATTGATCCAGATCCAGCATGAGCAGGCGGATTCGGCAGCGGCCAAGATCGGTCAGTTCATCAAGGAAATCGAAAGTCAGGTGGGCTGGACGACGCAGTTGCTCTGGTCTGCCGGGACCATCGAACAGCGCCGCTTCGATGCGCTGCGCTTGTTGCGTCAGGTTCCCGCGATCACCGAGCTTGCGCAGGTCGATGCGAGCGGCAAGGAGCAATTGCGGGTGTCGCGGCTGGCCATGGATGTCGTCGGCAGCGGTCTCGACCTGTCGCAAGAGCCGAAATTCGCCGATGCGGTGAAGAACAAGATTTATTACGGTCCGGTCTATTTCCGCCGCGAGTCTGAGCCGTACATGACATTGTCGCTCTCCGGTACGCGCCGCGACGCCGGCGTCAGCATCGCCGAGGTCAATCTCAAGCTGATTTGGGACGTGGTGTCGAAGATCAAGGTCGGCGAGCGCGGACACGCCTATGTGGTGGATGCGCAGGGCCGTTTGATCGCGCACCCGGACATCAGTTTGGTTCTGCGTAAAACAGATATGACGCGCCTTGCTCAGGTTCAGGCGGCGCGGCAAGTCGCGACCGGCGCCGCGGCGGAGGACATCGAAACCGCCACCGATATCCAGGGTCGGCAGGTGCTGACCGCCTTTGCGCCGGTGGCCCCGCTTGGCTGGACCGTGTTTGTCGAGCTGCCGGTGGATGAGGCCTACCAGCCGCTGATTACCTCGATCCAGCGCACGGCTTTTGTCCTGTTGGGCGCACTCCTTCTCGCGGCGCTCGCCGGTATATTCCTGGCGCGCCGGATGATGGTGCCGATCCAGGCCTTGCGGGCTGGCGCGGCGCGGATCGGCGGCGGCGATCTATCGCAACGTATCTCGGTCAAGACCGGCGACGAACTGGAGGCGCTCGCCGATCAGTTCAACGACATGACCGGACGGTTGCAGGAGTCCTACGCCGGTTTGGAACAGAAGGTGGAGGCCCGCACCCGCGAATTGAGCGAGTCGCTGGAGCAGCAGACCGCGACCTCTGAGGTGCTGCAAGTTATCTCGAGTTCGCCCGGCGAGCTGAAGCCGGTGTTCGAGGCCATGCTGGCGAATGCAACCAGGCTATGCGCGGCAAGTTACGGCGGAATGTTTCTGAGCGAAGAAGATTCTTTTAGGACCGCCGCGCTACACGGCGATCTGTCGACGGTCTTCAAGTCCCAATGGCAAGACGGGACTTTGTTCAAGCCACACCCGAATATCCCGCTTGCCCGTGCCTTCCGATCTGGCAAGGCCGTGCATGTGGCCAATCTTCGTGAAGATCAGGCGTACCTCAGCGGCGATCCATTGGCGGTTGGCGCCGTCGACGTTGCCGGCATCCGCACGATGCTCGCTATCCCCATGCTGAAGGAATCCGCGGCGGTTGGCATCATCGCGATCTACCGCACAGAGGTGAGCCCATTCACCGATAAGCAAATCGAGCTGGTGACGAACTTTGCTGCCCAAGCCGTCATCGCGATCGAGAACACGCGGCTGCTTAAGGAGCTGCGCCAGCGTACCGACGATCTGAGCGAGTCGCTGCAGCAGCAAACCGCGACCTCCGAGGTGCTCAGCGTCATCAGCAGTTCGCCGGGCGAGCTGGAACCCGTGTTCCAGGCCATGCTGGCGAATGCGACGCGGCTTTGCACGGCGAAATTCGGCAACCTTTATCTTTGTGAAGGCGACGCGTTCCGTACGACCGCAATGTACAACGTGCCGCCGGCGTTTGCCGAGGTGCGCAGGCGCGAGCCCTTGGTTCACCCCATGCCAGGAAGCTTGCTTGCCCGCCTCACCAGCTCAAAGCGGGCGGTTCACATTCCAGACGCTACCGCAGACCCAGGCTACATTGAACGCCAACCAATGTTCGTCACCGCCGTGGAGCTCGGTGGATTTCGAGCCCTGCTTGCGGTGCCAATGCTTAAAGACGGAAATCTTATTGGCGCAATCGTTATCTACCGGCAGGACGCCGGCACTTTCTCTGACAAGCAGATCGATCTGGTCCAAAGCTTCGCCGCCCAGGCCGTCATCGCCATCGAGAACACGCGGCTGCTCAAGGAGCTGCGCCAGCGCACCGACGATCTGAGCGAGTCGTTGGAGCAGCAGACCGCGACCTCCGAGGTGCTCCGCGTCATCAGCAGTTCGCCGGGCGAATTGGAGCCGGTCTTCAATGCGATGCTGGAGAACGCAGTACGCATTTGCGATGCAAAATTTGGTCACCTCTGGCTACGCGAGGGCGATACCCTTCGCGTTGGCGCGACGCACGGCGCACCTGAGGCCTTTGCTGCCCATCTTCGTGAAGAACCGGTATCCCGTCCAAAACCAGAGACAGGCCTGGGGCAATTGCTGCTGACGAAACAACTCTTTCAACTCGCAGATATAGCGGCAGTGCCGACTTACGGCGACGAGCTACGCGAGGCCACGATCAAACTTGCTGGCGCGCGAAGTTTGATCGGAGTCCCAATGGTTAAGGACGACGAGGTGATCGGCGCAATTGTCATTTACCGCCAGGAGGTGCGGCCATTCACAGATAAGCAAATTGAATTGGTGCAGAACTTCGCCGCCCAGGCGGTCATCGCCATCGAGAACACGCGGCTGCTCAAGGAGCTGCGGCAATCGCTGCAACAGCAGACCGCCACCGCCGATGTGCTCAAGGTCATCAGC
>Ga0209890_10000990_pt1 | contig 13049 bp, 12 predicted proteins | sample OrgsoiDNA2013049_FD_185799 | JGI IMG/M metagenome (GOLD analysis project Ga0209890, IMG submission 185799) | Permafrost soil microbial communities from the Arctic, to analyse light accelerated degradation of dissolved organic matter (DOM) -... | ecosystem: Environmental > Terrestrial > Soil >...
AAGAGCTACCTGTCCGCGGCGCTGGCCGCAGCGGACGTGCTTCAGATCGGCCACGGCCACGGACCAGTCCACCACTTCCACCAGACCTGGAGTCACTGATGTCGTTCTCGCAGGACGCATGGGAGTCGATCGCCCCCATTCGCAAGGCGATTGACGAGCTGCCCTTTCTGAACGGCATGGAAGACGGTAGCCTGCCCCGAGCCTGGTTCATCTACTACATGGCGCAGGACGCGCACTACCTTGCTGACTACGGCCGGGTGCTGGCCGCGGCCGCGAGCCAGACGACGCACGCCGACGAGCTGATCTTCTGGGCTCGCAGCGCCAACATGACAGTCATCGTGGAGCGCGAGCTCCACGCCGCGCACGTGGCCGACTTCGCGGCGATCCCCAAGTCGCCCACATGTACGGCATACACGTCGTATCTGTTCTCGCTGGCGGCCGCCGGCCGCTACCCGGCCCTGGCCGCGGGCATCGTGCCCTGTTTCTGGATCTACGAGGATGTGGGTCGTCGCCTCAAGGAACGCGTCATTGACCTCGCTGGACACCCTTATGGCGACTGGATCAGTACGTACGGTGACCAGGACTTCGCCGCATCGACCGAACAGGCCAAGCAGATCCTCGATCGCCTTGGGGCACAAGCGGATCCGGTCATGCTCGAGGGTATGCACGAAGCGTTCGCGACGGCCTCGCGCTACGAGTGGATGTTCTGGGACGCGGCCTGGCGCCAGGAGACCTGGCCCGTCTGAGCGGGCCCGAGCACCAACGCGACAACGACCCTCATCAGTGCTGCCACCGCGGCCCCGAGGAACACCATGTGCACCCGCACGACCCCTGCGGCCGCGATCGGCGCCAACTGATCCTAGGGTCGCCAGTGCTGAACGTGCCCTCAGACTCAAACGTGATGTGGGGCTCAAGGGTGGACGCTTGGACGATCGTCCACACCGGACTGCGGTAGCAGCGGGGCAGGGCCCGCGCCACTGCGCGAAGGTGATGGCGGCCGTGTCCGAGGCGACGATGGGCGACATGAAGGGGCCTGACCGACGCCGGGACCTGATCGGCCAGTGGAAGGGCCGGCGCAGCCTCGGGGTGGATCCCGAGCAAGGCGTGGAGAAACCCGCGATCCGTCAGGACGAGCTGGAAGGGCGGCGGCGCGACTGAGGACTTTGTGAGGTGCTTGAGAACCTGAGCCGGGGATTGGCAGCGTTAGCAGGTGAGGAGAACATCGTTGGTGGTCGCCGAAACCAAGAGCCTGGTGCTGTGGCGTCGTGGGTCGAGGTCAGTGCTTCACCGCGCCAGCGAGGATTGGTTTCGCTGAGGGCGCCAGCTGGGCGAAGCGAAACGTTGGCACCAACTCCATCGGTAGCGCTGGTATCTGGGCGAGCCGTGCAGATCTTCTCCGCACCCTCACCGTCACCCTTACGCCGCACCCGCCCCTCAGCAGGTGAGGATGCCGGGGCCATCAACCGCGCGCTACGCGACGCGACGACCGCGGCCTTCAACGTCGTGACCTGCGGCGGGGAGGTCGGGACCCCGGCTTTGGAGTCGTTCCAGCTGGGTGGTCCGGAGCTGGTCCACCGACCACCGCTCTGCCCGTCATACAGGTTCGGGCGGGGCTCGATCAGGGCAGGGAATCTACTTGCCCCTACTGGCCACAGACCGCGACCGGCCGCGGAACTCCGCAATCACCGTCCCGTCGGACTCCCGGGAGATGGTGACGTCCGTGATCCCATTGCGCCCGTATACCGTCCGCTGGGTTGCGTCGGCCACGAGGACGTCGCCGAGGCGAGCGGCTGCGACAAAGGTGATGTCGGCGCCTGCGGCCACGGTGAGCTGGCCGCGCGAGTTGCACGCCAGGGCAAAGGCCGAGTCAGCCAGAGTGAAGAGGTACCCCCCTTGTGCGGTTGCGTGCCCGTTGACCATGACGGAGGTGATCGTCATCCGCACCCGAGCATGGTCCAGCCTGAAGTCGATGAGCTCCATGCCCAGTCCCCGCGAGGCCGCATCATCTGCCCACATACGTTCGGCATGGCCCAGGTCGGTCATGACCCCACCTGAGCGTCCAGCGCCGGGCTCGGCCGGTAGCGACCGCCGGGGAAAGCGGTATCGAGCTGGCGTAGCTGCGCGGCGATCACGTCGAAGCCGATCTCGGCGCCCCAGGCGATCGGACCCTTGGGATAGTTGGTGCCCAGCTTCATGGCGGTGTCGACGTCTCCGGCGCTCGCCTCACCGCGTGCGACCAGGTCGACCGCCTCATTGACGAGCATTGCCAGCGTTCGGCCCAGCGGGTTGGTGACGATCGGCCCGTTGGCCAGCGCGGCGGTAAGGGTCCTGTCGGGCGAGGCATCGAGCGGCGCCCCGGCGTCGTCATAGCGGAAGACGCCGCGGCCGGTCTTGCGGCCCAGGCGACCATCGGCTACGAGCTGGCGCTGAAGATCTGTTGGGGCGTAACGCTCGTCGCGGCCGGTCTGCTCCCACACCGATGTCCCCACAGCCAGATTCACGTCCTGCCCGATGAGATCGGTGAGCTCCATCGGTCCCATCCTGAAGCCGCCCACCTCGCGGATGACTAGGTCGATGGTCGCGGCATCGGCGACCCCAGCCTCGACCATACGCTGGGCCTCGCCATAGAAGGGTCTGGCGACACGGTTGACGATGAAGCCGGGCGTGGACGTGCAGCGCACCGGGGTCTTGCCCCACGCCCGCATGAGTTCCATGGCAGCGGTGACGGACTCATCGCTGGTCTGATGGCCGTGGATCACCTCGACCAGACGCATCAGTGGGGGCGGGTTGAAGAAGTGCAGTCCCAGCACGCGTTCGGGGTGAGGCAGCCCTTGGGTGAGCTTTGTGATGTCCAGGCTCGAGGTGTTGCTGGCTAACAACGTGCCGGCCGGCTGCATCCTGGCCAGTGCGGCGAACAGCGCCCGCTTGTCGCCAAGATCCTCGCGGATCGCCTCGATGACCAGTCCGCACTCGGGCAGGTCTGCCGTGGAGCTGGCGATGTGAACGCGGGCACTGGCCGCCTGCGCCTGGGCCGCGGTGATCCTGCCCTTGGCTTCTAGTCCGACCAGCAGTGAGGCCAGTCGGTCTTGTGCCGCGGCAGCAGCGCCCTCCAAGGCGTCGACAAGGTAGACCTCATGGCCGGCCTGTGACGCGATCTGGGCGATGCCCGATCCCATCGCGCCGGCCCCGATGACGGCGACGGCGACGGCGGACAGCTGACGGTCAACAGTCACGTGATGCATGACTGCAGATGCTTACGGTTTGTGAAGCCATAGGTAGCATTCTTGCGTGACGACCACTGACATGAGCTTATCGAACCATGGCTCTCACGACCGGACGCCGAACGTCGCGGCTCAGCTGATCGAGGCCCTGCAGCAGGGCCGGGACGCACTCGCGTCGCGTTGCTACTTCTCGCGTTACCCCGAGTCGCCATCGCCGCGAGTCTATGGCGAGACTGCCGCCGTCGACGGCCTGGCCGCCTTCGAGGCCCACCTCGCGTCCGAGTTCTCGGCGCTAGGTGACCAGCCGAGCGACGGGACCTTCGCAGGCAGCGAGGTGTCGCCATACGGACCGGAGCTGCAGGTTCGCTATCCGCGACTGGACGTCGACGCGGGCATCGCTGCGGCAACAGCAGCGATGCCCGCATGGCGCGACGCCGGGGCCCTGACCCGCGCGGCAGTCTGCGTCGAGATTGTCGACGCAATCAACACGCGGTCCTTCGAGATCGCCAACTCCGTGATGCACACCAGCGGTCAGCCTTTCGTCATGTCGTTCCAGGCCGCCGGGCCGAACGCCCAGGACCGGGCGTTCGAGTCGATCATCGCGGCGCTGGTCGAGCAGGAGCGCGTGCCTGCGTCCGTGGTGTGGGAGAAGCCGGCCAAGGAGGTGCCGATCCGCCTGCGCAAGGACTACCGCATCGTCCCGCGCGGCATCGCACTTGTCATCGGCTGCAACACGTTCCCGACGTGGAACAGCTACCCGGGCCTGTTCGCCTCGCTCGCCACCGGCAACCCGGTCATCGTCAAGCCCCACCCGCGCGCCGTTCTGCCGCTTGCCATCAGTGTCGACGTCGCCCGAAAGGTGATGCGGGACAATGGCTTCGATCCTGCTCTTGTACAGCTGGCGCCTGAGTCCGATGGCGAGGGACTGGCCAAGACCCTTGCCCAACGTCGCGAGGTCGCGATCATCGACTACACCGGCGGCCCCACGTTCGGCAGTTGGCTGGAGCATGAGGGAGCCGAGGGCGGCAAGCTCGTCTACACCGAGAAGTCCGGTGTGAACTCGATCGTGATGGACTCGACGGACAACCTGCGTGGCGTGTTGGGCAACCTCGCGTTCTCGCTCTCGCTGTACTCCGGCCAGATGTGCACGACCCCGCAGAACATCTACATTCCCGGCACCGGCGTCGAGACCGACGAGGGTCATCTGTCTTTCGAGGACTTCGGCGCAAAGCTCGCCGGGGTGCTGACCAAGTTCACCGATGATGACGCCAAAGCTGTCGAGATCCTCGGCGCCTTAGTCAATGACGATGTGCGTTCCCGGGCGAACGACCTGCCCGGTCTGGCGGCCCGGCTCGGCGGCACGGTCGTGCTCGATACCCGCAAGGTGACGCACCCGTCATACCCGGGTGCGGTGGTGCGCACGCCCGGGCTGGTCGCGCTCGGTGTCGCCAGCGAGGCGGCATACGCGCAGGAGTGCTTCGGCCCGATCGCCTTCCTCATCGCAACCGAGTCCACGGTCAACTCTCTTGAGCGCATGAGCACGACGATCAAGGAGCACGGTGCCATGACGGCGGGCGTCTACTCAACGTCAGAGAACGTCCTGAAGGACGCTCGTGACGCCGCCGCCGATGCTGGCGTCGCGCTGTCGGAGAACCTCACCGGTCCGGTCTTCGTCAACCAGACGGCCGCGTTCAGCGACTACCACGGGACGGGCGCCAACCCGGCGGCCAACGCGGCATACGTGGACGCTGCATTCGTCGCCAACCGCTTCCGCGTCGTCACCTCAAGGCGCCACATCTGACGGGTCTGCCGACGCGGCCTCTCACGACCGAACACCGCTGCGGCACCCTCTCATGCATGAACACGTCGTGACGGTGCCGCAACGGTGATCGCAGAGGTCGAGCCAGCGACCAAACTGACCCAACCGGCTGGTGAGGTGGCTGAGATCCCATCGGCTGTCAGTGACCGCAATCCCTGGGGCCACAGGCATCGCGTCGCTGACGGATCCATGTGTGTCCCCGCGTTCGATCTCGAAGCCGAGGCCGCCCCGGGTCGCCACTGGCGAACCCTGCTGCGAGCACGTACCAGGGCTGGGGGCCGACCAGTGGGGTCGCTATCATCCACCAGAGCCATGGGGCGCTCGCCGTTGCCGCCGGACTCACCCACCACGGCATCGGCGATCCACATCGCCTCGGCCTTGCCGAAGAAGCGTCCGCTCTGGTTGAACCCCTGGACATGAGGGCGGCCAGCTCCACAGCTGTCGGAACCTTACAGACGGCAGGCGCGTCGCTGGGGCGCGCGATCCATGCGGTGGCACCGGCGACCGGACCGGACCAGGGGTCGTGCCGCCTGGCCGGGGTCGAGCGAGTGCGGACTGCTGTGGTTGCGGGGCACGGCAGAGGTCCCCTCGTGCGATCCGATCTGAGCCTCGGGCAACACTGTTTGCTGGAACGCGTCACAGGTCGGGATACTGGGCTCATGTACGGCAACGACTTCATCGACCCCGGCGAGCCCCTGAATGCCGCCGAGTCCGGAGACATCGACCGCGCCGTGGCGGCGGCCGCGGCGGCTCTCGCCGCGCGTCCGGACGAGGGCGTGTCCTTTGACGCGTTGCTGGCTGCCGACCAGCGCATCGAGCCGCGGGACGAGATGCCCGAGGCTTACCGCAAGACGCTGATCCGTCAGATCGCCCAGCATGCCCACTCCGAGATCATCGGGATGCAGCCGGAGGGCAACTGGATCGGCCGCGCGCCGTCCTTGCGCCGCAAGGCCATCCTGATGGCCAAGGTTCAGGACGAAGCCGGACACGGGCTCTACCTCTACAGTGCGGCCGAGACGCTGGGGATCGACCGTGCCGAGCTGCTCGACATGCTGCACAGCGGCAGGCAGAAGTACTCCTCGATCTTCAACTACCCGACGCTGACGTGGGCCGACAACGGTGCGATTGGCTGGCTGGTCGACGGGGCCGCGATCATGAACCAGGTTCCGTTGTGCCGTTGCTCGTACGGTCCGTACGCCCGAGCGATGATCCGTGTCTGCAAGGAGGAGTCCTTCCACCAGCGACAGGGCTTCGAGATCCTGTGGACCTTGATGCGGGGGACCCAGGAACAGCAGGCCATGGCCCAGGACGCCGTTAACCGTTGGTGGTGGCCGGCGTTGATGATGTTCGGACCCCCGGACACCGGTGAGGCGGCCAGCCCGGGTGGGCACACGGAGCAGTCCATGGCGTGGGGCATCAAGCGGTTCAGCAACGACGGTCTGCGTCAGAGGTTCGTGGACACGTCGGTTCCCCAGGCGCAGAAGATCGGGCTCACGCTGCCGGACCGGGACCTGAGGTGGAACGATGAGAGGGGTCACTGGGATTTTGGTGCCGTCGATTGGAGTGAGCTCTGGCGCGTCATCAAGGGTGACGGAGCGTGCAACGCCGAACGGATCGAGCACCGGGTCGGTGCCCACAATGAGGGAGCGTGGGCGCGAGAGGCCGCCAGCGCGTATGCCGCCAAACACGACCGCGCGCAGCAGGAAGAGTTTGTCGCATGAGCACGCCCGCGGCTAACACCCCTGCAGCTAGCCCGCCTGCAGCCAACGGAGGCTCGCCCGATCGCAGCTGGCCGCTATGGGAGGTCTTCGTCCGAGGAAAGCGCGGTCTCTCACATGTCCACGTCGGCTCGCTGCACGCACCTGACGCAGAGATGGCGTTGCGCAACGGTCGGGACCTTTACACCCGGCGCCAGGAGGGAGTCTCCCTCTGGGTGGTCAAGTCCACGGACATCACGGCGAACAGCCCCGACGAGCGTGACTCGTTCTTCGACCCAGCGGCCGACAAGATCTATCGACACCCCTCGTTCTACGAGGTGCCCAAGGATGTCGAATACTTATGAGCCAGAATGCGATTGACACCCAAGGTACGACGCTTGCGGCGGCATACTGCCTCCAGCTCGGCGACGACGCGCTCATCTACGCCCAACGCCTGGGGGAGTGGATAAGCCGCGCTCCGCAGATCGAGGAGGACATGGCCCTGGGCAACATCGGCCTCGACCTGCTCGGCCAGGCACGGGTGCTGCTCACCCGAGCTGGCGAGCTCGATGGCACCGGTCGGTCCGAGGACGACCTTGCTTATCTGCGCAACGAGCGCGAGTTCCACAACGTCCACCTCGTCGAGCAGGAGCGAGGTGATTTCGGTTTCGAGATGGCCCGGATGCTGTGGTTCGCCGCCTACCAGTGCGAGCTGTACGCCGCGCTCATCAGCTCTATCGACGACACGATCGCCGGAGTGGCGGTCAAGGCCGTCAAGGAGGTCGACTACCACCGCGACCATGCCAGCCAGTGGGTGCTTCGCCTGGGCGACGGTACGCCGGCGTCGCACGTGCGGATGCGGGAGTCGCTCGAGCGGGTTGCGCCCTATGTCGCAGAGCTGTTCGAGGACGATGCCGTGAGCATCGCGGCCGCCGAAGCCGGATTGGGCACGCTGCCGTCTTCATTGTGGGACAGCGCTTTTGGCCATGTCGGGCGGGTCGTGGCTCAGGCCACGCTGACCGTCCCTGCCAACTCCCCCTGGCGTTCGCGGGGCGGTCGCAGCGGTATCCACTCCCGCCCCATGGGATACCTGCTCGCCGAGATGCAACACATTGCACGCTCATACCCAGGTGCCACATGGTGACCTCGGCCACGACGCCGACGACAGTCGCGGTGGCGACGGCCACCTTCGATCTGCGTGCCGCGATCGCATCCATCCCTGACCCAGAGGTCCCCGTCATCACGATTGAGGATCTCGGCATCCTGTGCGAGGTGGTGGTCGATGAGCAGGCCCGCACGGTGAACGTGCTGATCACCCCGACCTACTCCGGCTGCCCGGCGATGGATGCGATCCGTCAGCACATTGAGCACGTCGCCCGCCGTCGGGGGTATACCGCGAGCGTGCAGACGCGGCTCAGCCCCGCCTGGACAACAGACTTGATGTCCGCCACAGGGCGCGACAAACTGCGAGAGTTCGGGATTGCTCCTCCGGGTCAGCGGTCCGATCAAGGATCCGATGTTGTTCGGTATCCGGTCGGTGTCAGCCTCACGATCCGTCGGGTCACCTGCCCGCTCTGTGGTTCGGTTGACACCCAGGAGATCTCACGTTTCGGCTCGACGGCGTGCAAGGCGCTTCGTCGGTGCAACGAATGCCGGGAGCCCTTCGACGAGTTCAAGTCGATCTGATGACTTTGCTGAGCACCACGTCGGTGCGACACCGTGCCCGATTCCACATGCTGACGGTCACCGACGTCGAGCGACTCACCGAGGATGCGGTCGCTATCTCGTTCGCCGTTCCGGACGAGCTGGCAGAGGAGTTCGTGTTCGAGCCGGGACAACACCTCACCCTGCGGGCGACCGTCGACGGCCAGGACGTGCGACGTTCGTACTCGATCTGCCGATCGCGCCCGGATGTGTTGCAGCGCAAGGAGCTTCGCGTCGCCGCAGCTCGGGTCGCCGGCGGGCTGATGTCTAACTGGATCAACGACTGCGTCGTGGCCGGTGACCAGATCGAGATTATGACCCCGCTGGGGGGATTCACCAGCGCCACGCAACCGGCCGGCATACGTCATCACGTCGCCATCGTTGCCGGCTCGGGCATCACTCCGGTGATGTCATTGCTCTCCACTGCGCTCGTTGAGGAGCCCAGGTCACGCGCGACGCTCATCTTCGGCAACCGCGGGACGTCGTCGATCATGTTCCTGGAGGAGCTCGAGGATCTCAAGAACGAGTACCCGGACCGGTTCCACCTGATCAACGTCCTGTCCCGCGAGGCCCAGGACGTGGAGCTGTTCAGCGGCAGGATCGACCGCGAGCGGCTGGAGCGTATCCTCGGCGCGCTCGTCCCGGTGCCTACCGTTGACCAGTGGTACCTCTGTGGTCCCTTCGGATTGGTCCGGACCGCTGAAGAGCTCCTGGCCGACCTCGGTGTCGACTCCTATCGCGTCCATCACGAGGTGTTTCACGTCGACGACTCTGGTACGCCCGTCGTCGCGGCAGAGCCGGTCGTGATCGCGCCCGGAGTGCCGGCCGAGACTGTGCTCACCGTGAACCTCGACGGCCGCACGACAGTGATCGAGATGGCCTTACGCAGCGAGACGATCTTGGCTGCGACGCTGTCGGCCCGGCCGGATGCGCCTTTCAGCTGCGCCGGCGGCGTGTGTGGCACCTGCCGTGCCCGCCTGGTCGAGGGTGAGGTGCGGATGGATCGCAACTATGCCCTTGAGCCCGGGGAGGTGGCCGCCGGCATCGTGTTGGCCTGTCAGTCGCACCCGCTCACGGCGACGGTCGCGCTGGACTACGACGCCTGACTCTGGCACGGGTCCTTCCGCGCCAGTACCGGCTGCGCCGATCCGCCGAGAACTCTCCGCCGCTCCCGACGGCTACCGGCGCAAGCTGCAGAGGCCACGGACGGGCACCCAGCCCTGCGTCGCCTGTGCGGGCTGGTCTACCGCTGCCCGCTGCCGACGCATGCTCGTTCAGGGCAGCGTGTCGACAGTGAGCCTGACCGGACTCACTGACAGGAACGCAGGGGGCGGCACGCGATCACCGACGTAGATGAGTCCCGATCAAGGCCTCGGTCGCGCCAGAGGTCACTGCCAATTCGAAGGCGGACCGTCGAGGAGCTGGACGGTCGTGAACGGTCCGTGCCTTCGACTGCGTGAACACTGCCAGGCAACCCCGGGGGACCTTTGGCTCTACCACGTTGCGGCACCGGTGAGCCACGCTGGCACCGAAGGGGATCGAGATGTCGATTCGGTGGCTACAACGGCGTCATCAAGCAGGTCAAGCGCGTCTCCTGCGGTGTCCGGAACCAGCAGAACTACGAAAGGCGCATCATCTTGGCGAGCGGCCCACCTGGCCGCGTGAACTGCCAGCGTTCGAGGTCAGCCCCGCTCAAATACGATGCGGCCGATTGCAAGAAGAGGGACATGTACAGGATTCTTGAGCGAGTGGACTATTCAGATGACGTGTACATGCAGGTCATCGAGGCTCCGGCGGTCGCCGCAGCCTGCCAGCCGGGACAGTTCATCATCCTGATGATCCACGAAGAAGGGGAGAGGATCCCGCTCACCATCGCCGACTTCGACCGCGAGGCAGGCACAATCACCATCGTCGTCCAGGCGGTCGGCACGTCGACGCGGCATCTGCAGAAGCTGGGCAGGGGCGACTCGGTCAGCAACTTCATCGGCCCGCTGGGCATGCCGAGCGAGATCGAGAACGTGGGCACGGTCATCTGCGCCGGCGGCGGTGTCGGGGTGGCGCCGATCTATCCCATCGCCAGGGCGCTGAAGGAAGCCGGCAACAAGGTCATCTCCATCATTGCCGCCCGCAACCAGGACCTGCTGTTCTGGGAGGACAAGATGAGGGAGGTCAGTGACGAGCTAATAGTCACCACTGATGACGGCAGTCGCGGCCGCCATTGCCTGGTCACCGAACCGCTCAAGGAACTGTGCGAAGCCGGCGGCATCGACCTGGTCTACGCCATCGGCCCGGGAATCATGATGAAGTTCTGCGCCAAGACCACTCAGGAGTACGGCGTCAAGACCTTCGTCAGCCTCAATTCGATAATGGTGGACGGCACCGGAATGTGCGGCGGATGTCGCGTCAGCGTCGGGGGCGAGACCAAGTTCGTCTGCGTCGACGGACCGGAGTTCGACGGGCACCTGGTCGACTTCGATCTGCTCATGTCCCGCCAGCGGCAGTATCTCTCACAGGAAAAAGAGTCACTGGACGCGTATCTGTTGAATGCGGCGGTGACAATCGATGCCTGACATCACTCACGCCGCCACCGGAGACAGGCCACAGAGGAAACCAAAGCGGCCGAAGATCCCCCGCACGGAGATTCCCTGCCAGCCCGCGAAGCAGCGGGCGACCAATTTTGAGGAAGTGACTCTCGGCTACGACTCGGACATGGCCATGCTCGAGGCCAGCCGCTGCCTGCTGTGCAAGAAGCCCAAATGCGTGCTCGGCTGCCCCGTGGGCATCGACATCCCCGCCGTCGTCAGGCTGATCGCGGCCGGCGATCCCGCCGGCGCTATCGCCAAGCTCAAGGAGACCACCAGCTTCCCGGCCGTCTGCGGCCGGGTCTGCCCACAGGAGGAGCAGTGCGAACGGCTCTGCGTCCTCGGCGTGAAGCAGGAGCCGGTCGCCATCGGGCGCTTGGAGCGCTACGCCGCCGATTGGGAGTTTGCCCATGGCGCCTCCGCCAAGCCTCAGACGGCGCCGAGGAAGGGCAAGCGTGTGGGTGTGGTCGGTTCCGGTCCCGCGGGCCTCACCTGCGCCGGCGAGCTGGCCAAGATGGGCTATGACGTCACAATCTATGAAGCGCTACACAAACCTGGAGGGGTGCTGGTCTACGGCATCCCCGAGTTCCGTCTGCCCAAGGCGATCGTGGCGCGCGAGTGCGACTACGTCGAGTCCCTGGGCGTGGAGATCAAGGTGGATTACGTCATCGGGCGCACCTTGACGGTTGACCAGATGCTCGCTGACGGCCATGAGGCTATCTTCTTGGCCAACGGTGCCGGACTGCCCTCATTCATGGACATCCCGGGAGAGAACCTTAACGGTGTCTACTCCGCCAACGAGTTTCTCACTCGGTCGAACCTGATGAAGGCCTACCGTTTCCCTGAGTACGACACGCCGATCGCGGTAGGCAAGAAGGTCGCCGTTATCGGCGGCGGCAATGTGGCCTTGGACGCGGCGCGAACTGCCTTGAGGCTGGGCGCCGAGGTACACCTCATCTACCGCCGTTCTCTCGAAGAGATGCCGGCACGGGGTGAGGAGATCCACCACGCCGAGGAGGAGGGGATCGTCTTCGACCTTCTGGCCAACCCGACGCAGATCATCGGCGATGCCGATGGCTGGGTCAAGGAGATTGAAGTCATCGACATGGAGCTGGGTGAACCGGACGCCAGCGGACGCCGGCGCCCCGTGCCCGTCGGTGGCTCCGAGAGGCGCATCCCCGTGGACGTGGTCATCGTCTCGGTCGGCACCAATGCCAATCCGCTGCTGACCAAGAGCACCCGTGGACTTGAGCTGACCAAGCGCGGCAACATCGTCGCCGACGAGCACACTCTGGCGACCAGCAAGGAGGGCGTCTTCGCCGGCGGCGACATCGTCACCGGCGCCGCCACGGTCATCCTGGCAATGGGCGCCGGCAAGACCGGCGCGCGCTCCATCGACCGCTATCTGCAGGGCCAGCCTCTGCTGACAGCCGAAGAGGAGGAAGCGATCCTTGCCTCTTCGCCCGTGACCGGGGTGGCGTCGTGAGTTGAGGCTGCTGACCTCGACCTGCGGTGGTCCCCACGTGGTCAGCCCAAGAGAGCCACGAGCCATGAATGACCGTACGAAGTTGTTGTCGGCGCTGCCCGGGTTCCAGGTCCGCAACGTCACGCTGGCACCTGACGGCAGCTGCCTGGTGCACATGAGAGGCGTCGGCGCCGGCGGTGGTTGCTCGGCGTGTGGGGGGCTGTCGCCATGGGTGAGCGAACGCCCGACCTCGCGGCTGAAGGACCGGCGCACGTGTCGACCGCTGAGCCGACGGCGATGTGCGCAACCTGATCGGCCCGCAGAATTCAGAGTTGAGTCCAGCAGAGTGGTGTACGACCTGGTGACCGCCCCGGTGTAGACGTGGGCGCGGTCACCGCGTGATTCTTCGAGAGATCTACCAAAACCCGCTCGAAGGAAGGCACTGCGATGACCGCGAACTCCAGTATTGACAGTGAGAATGAACACGTGGCCCGCAGCGGCCGTCCTGACCCAAGTATTGACTGACTCCGGGTCTTCGTAGGGATCTGTCGGTCGGTCCGC
>Ga0209890_10000991_pt1 | contig 13047 bp, 10 predicted proteins | sample OrgsoiDNA2013049_FD_185799 | JGI IMG/M metagenome (GOLD analysis project Ga0209890, IMG submission 185799) | Permafrost soil microbial communities from the Arctic, to analyse light accelerated degradation of dissolved organic matter (DOM) -... | ecosystem: Environmental > Terrestrial > Soil >...
CTGCTTGCGCTTTTTCAATTCCGCGAGGAGCCGAAGAGCGTCGGCGCGCCGCCCAGCGTGGGCATACGCCCTCACCAGCACTCCGATCACGCCCGGGCTGCCGTCAGAGATAGAAACTGCTTTCTCCAAAAAGGGAATCGCTTCCTCCGGTTGATTTTTGGCGATGAGTACGTATCCAAGATGCCAAAGAGCGATTGCGTTGTTGGGGCTCCCCGCCGGCACGCTTTGCAGTTCGGGAAGAGCCTCGTCGTAGCGACGGGAGAGGAACAGAATCCACCCGACTGCATTGCCGGAAACTGCAATCGGGTCGAGTGCGCGCGCCCGTTTGACCCCTGCTATGGCCTCCTCTGCACGTCCCTGGCAAACCATCCACCCGGCAAGTCCGAGGTGCGCCATAGGGTGGTTGGGATTCAACTCGAGAGCGCGTCTGTATTCGCCCTCAGCTTCGGCCCAATGCCACTGTGCCTGCTGTATGTTTGCCAGCAGGGCGTGCGCGTCGGCAGATTCCGGATCGAGTTCCAGGGCTGTTCGCACGGCCTTCATTATTTTCGGGCGCACATTTTCCGGGGAAGCGCCGAGGAAAACCGTGCTCAGGTCGCCATACGCGGTTGCCAGGCCGACGTAAGCTGGCGCAAACTTCGAATCTCTCTTAATTGCCTCCTCGAAGTAGCCAATACTCTCCTCGGTGCCTGCCCTGCTGTTGCTTTTCTGCAAGGCGAACAGACCTTTGAGATAGCTCTCATACACTTCCGGCGAGACGGACTTCACCGCAGCAAGTCTCTCGTGTTCCTTCCCAGTGACCGTCACCTCCACTTTTGTGGCGATGGATTGCGCTACTTCGCTCTCCAAAGCAAGCACGTCCCGCAACTCGCGGTCGTAGGTTTCCGACCAGAAGTGGTCGTCGGTTGCGCCGCGAATCAACTGGGCGGTAACTCGAATCCGATTGCCGTCGCGGATCACCGACCCTTCGACAACGGCATCCACCCGCAGCGTGCTGGCAATCTGCGGAACCGAGAGGTGTGTGTCCTTGAATTGCATCACCGATGTGCGTGAGATGACTCGCAGATCGTGAATATTGGCGAGGCGTCCGACAAGCGCCTCGGTCATCCCGTCAGCGAGGTATTCCTGGTTGGGGTCGCCGGACAGGTTTTTCAAAGGCAGCACCGCCAGGGAATGAATGGCGGATGGCGGATAGCGGAAACGATTGTAGGTAATTGCCATACTCAGCGTCGCCAGAAGGACGAGGGACGCGATCAGATATCGGCGTAACGTCTTCTTACGAACCGGGTGTTGCGGGGAGAACAATGCTGGTGCGACGCGATCGCCGATGACTTCTATGCCGCGCAAATCTTGGACTGGAGCAGGCTGCCGAGCTGCAGGATTTAGAGACGCGGAAGCAGTGACCGTTTGCGCCACCGGGGCTATAAATCGATACCCTCTGCCCGTGACTGTCTGCACGAAGCGAGGTTGCTCAGGGTCATCTTTGAGCACCTGGCGGATTTTCCGGATGGCGGCGTTGATGCTGTTGTCGGTGTCAAGGAAGACATCCTTGCCCCAGACTCTTTCTATGATCTGCTCCCGCGTGACCAGCTGACCTCGTTGCTCGACCAGCAGAAGCAGCAGATCCATTGGAATCCGCTCCAGCTTGAGCACACGACCCGAACGCCGCAGTTGATAGCTGTGCGCGTCGAGCTCGAGATCGTCTCCGAATCTGATTGGTTCCGAAATGCCAGCTGGCTCCGACGCCACGAATAACTCACCTCAGGGTGGACGCTATTCTACATTGAGTCCGCAATCACCCGACAAACCTAGTGTTTGCAGCTATTTGCGAGTTCATACAAATTAAGGCAGCTTCAGATGTGCGCCATTGCTAAAAACACGGAGCCGCACCAGGATGCGTTCGCGTCCTGAGGGCCGCTCGCGACTTAAATCAAGCGCGACTAAATCAAGAAGGAGCACCGCCATGAAGTTTGCCAAATGCTTACGATCCGATTTTCTCAAGGTCTCCCTTTTTTGTGCACTGTTGAGCGTGTCTTTCATGAATGCCCAGCAACTAGCCTCGTCGTCTGCGGTGCCTCGGTTCGTAAATTTTTCGGGAAAGGCAGCCGATGCCCAGGGAAAAACTATTGCCGGCATTGCCGGGGTCACCTTCGCCATCTACAAGGACCAGTCCGAAGGCGCTGCCCTGTGGCTGGAAACTCAGAACATCCAGGCCGACGCCAAGGGCAACTACACCGTTCAACTCGGGGCCACCAAGCCCGACGGTTTGCCGCTGGATCTTTTCAGTTCGGGCGAGGCGCGCTGGTTGGGCGTGACCATCAACGGTGACACGGAGCAACCGCGCGCTTTGCTGCTGAGCGTACCTTATGCTTTGAAGGCACTCGACGCGGAGACTCTGGGGGGCAAACCGGCTTCCGCATTCCTCATAGCGCCGACCGCCGCAAGCTCCACGAGCCAGACGGCGGCGGGCGTTCCGCCGCCAGCCGAGCAGGCGAATGAGATCGTCTGTTCCTCCGGCACAGCCTGCAAGACGAACTTCTTTCCCCTCTTTTCCACGAACGGCGGCAGCGCCAAAGTCATCGACTCGATCGTTACGCAGAGTGGCGCAACCGTTAAGGTCGCCGGCAGTGCAACTGTCACCAGCACGGCCAGTTCTCCGGCGCTGCTGGGCCAGAGTTCCGGCACAAATGCGGTTTCGGATGGAGTCGACGGCGTAACCAGCAGCGGGACCGCTTCCGGAGTTGCTGGCATCAACAACGGAAACGGGATAGGAGTCTATGGCACCGGCGGCACCGGCGTCTATGGCATTGGCAGTTCCGGCTATGGCATTTACGGCTTCAGCAACTCCAGCTACGGCATTTACGGCACTAGCAACACCAGCCACGGCATCGTCGGCATCAGCAACGGCAACTTTTTCGGAGTTGTCGGCGAAGGCGGCGGCGCTGGTCTCTATGGCTCCGGGCCCGCCGGAATTCTTGGGTTTGGGACATCCGGCAATGGCATCTACGGGCAGCACGTAGGTGCCAGTACACGCGGGGACGAGATTCCGTACGCCGGCGTCTGGGGCGACACCAACACTACGGGTGCCGCGGGCGTGGCTGGGACGGGGCAGGATGGGATCGGCGGAATATTCCTGAACGACTCCCCCAGCGGAAACTGGGCGCTGGTGGCCGCGAACTACAACAGCAATGGCCCCATATTCACCGCAGAAAATCAGGCGAACGGCGTACAGTGCAACATCAACGCGTTCGCCACCCTGCAATGCGACGGCGGCATCGGCGCCACGGTCCCGCTCGACAGCGGCAAGCGCAAGGTTGCGATGTCTGGCATCCAGTCGCCAGAGAACTGGTTTGAGGATTTCGGTTCCGCGCAGCTCGTCAACGGCGTGGCTGTCATCAAGTTCGACCCGGATTTCATCCAGACCGTCAACACCGGGAAGGACTACAGAGTCTTCCCCGTGCCCAACGGCGACTGCAAGGGACTCTATGTGACCAACAAGACCGCAAACTCGTTCGAAGTGCGTGAACTCGGCAACGGCAGCTCGAATATCCGCTTCGACTATCGCATCACGGCGATCCGCAGAAACTACGAGACGGTCCGCTTCGCCGATCACACCAAAGACCGCGATGCCAGACAGATGCTCGAGCAAATGCGGAAAGCCAAACCGGCATCGACCTTCGATCCGGCGTCAGGGAAACCTGCGTTGGTGCCAATCGCTGGAGTTCCCGCAGCACCGCTGTCGAACAGGTGAATTATCCGGATTCCCACTCATCCCGTTCTGGCGATGAGTGGGAAAATCCGGAGGCGCCTGGGCATATTGTCACCACCGTGCCGGCAGGCGCCACTCCAGGCAAAGTTCAGGTGAACACTCCTGGAGGAACGCTCATCAGCAACCTAGCTTTCCACGTGCTCCCTTAATCGAGGAACGAGTCGAAAAAAGAAGACGGGTGGTGGGAGTTGGCCCACCACCTTTGCCCACCTCGCTTTCACTATGTCTGTTTCCAGCGGTGATGCTTCGCGAGACAATCCGGATATGCTGGGTGACGGAACGGGGAATCTCTCTTCACACTTGCGGGCCATTGAGCAAGTAGCCGAAAGTAAGCCGACGTTGTCGCAGACTCTGGTCGGCGAGGAAGGATACTCGTGCAATCCATTTCTTGTTTACGCTGCAGGCGGGAGATTGAGGCGGGGCACAAGTCCGTCGCGGTTTACATGTTCGCGCAGACGGTGGGGGTGAAGCCGCGGCAGAAGTCAGGGGCGCAGCGGATTTGTTTTTGTCCGCAGTGTGCGGTGTCGCTGGCGATGGGGATGCCGCCGGAGGGTGCGCTCAATCTGGCTGCCTGGGACATGATTCGCGATCTGGTGAGCTCGGAGCCATCGCTGAATGAGGCGGCTTGGGAGAGCTTGCGAGGAGTGGTTGCGATGCTGGGTTCGGGCGAGGATGCCGCTCCGGATACAAAGGTGCGGTACCGCAGAGCGGGGTAAGCAAGCGATGCCTCCCACGTTTGGTAGCGGCAAGATTTGCTACATACAGATTCCAGCGATCGACATTGCGCGCTCGGCGGATTTCTACAAATGTGTGTTCGGGTGGAACATTCGGCAGCGCGCGGATGGTCATATTGCGTTTGATGACGGAGTCGGCGAGGTCAGTGGTGAGTGGGTGGTGGGGCGCATACCCGGCTCCGAGCCCGGTCTTCTCGTCTATATCATGGTAGACAGCGTGGCTGCGACGGTGGAGTTGGTGATCGCGAACGGCGGCGAGATCGTACAGGCGATCGGGGCGGACGCGCCGGAGGTTACGGCGAGATTTCGCGATCCGGGCGGGAACGTGCTGGGGATCTATCAGGAGCCGGCGTGAGAGATCAGGCTCCCGGTTCGTCGCCGAAGAGGTAAAGGGAGAATGCCTTTGATCACGCGCCAGATGTGTCCGCGAATCTGGGATCCTTCGACTGCGCAGTGGCTTCGCATGCGCGAAGCCGCCGCTTCGCTCAGGATGACAAAGCCTTCTTAAAACTCAAGATTGGGGCTTCTGGTCGGCATCGGCTTTCTTCTTGGCGAGGGAGCGGACGTAGTTGACCAGGTCCCAATTCTCTTCGGTCTTGATCCTTGGACCTTCGGCGGGCATATCGTTGTGGCCGTTCTTAATGATGTAGAAGATCTCGCCGTCGGTGCGGTCTTTAAAGGTAGTGGGGTCGGTGAAGTCCGCCAACTTGAGTTTCATGTCCTGCGCGGTCTCGCCTTTGCCGTCGCCGTCTTTGCCGTGGCACATGGCGCAATCGAGATTCCACCACTTCTTGGCGCGGGTAAGAGACTCGGGAGTCGATTTCACCGGATTCGGCGCTTTGGCAGCTTCAACGGGGATCGCAGCGTACGTTGGAGCCTGCTGGATGGTTGGGGTTGAGGATTGCTGCGCGGCCAATGCGGGCGCGAAGAGAAAAAGAGCGGGAAGAACCAGTGTGAATCTTGCCACAGGAACCTCCTCTTAAATTCAAGAGTGGCCTACGAGAGAATTGTAGCACCGCGCGGGCACTCATCTGTGCGATGGGGATTGCTAGAAGGAGCCTGGCGAGCCCTCTCCGCGGGGTGCATACGATGGGGCTGGAACGCGTGGAGGCAGAGACGTAGCAAGCTACGTCTCTACAACAGATTTATTCTTCGTGATCCAAGGGTTTGCCGTCGGGGCCTACCTGGAGTTCTTTTTTCTTGCCGGCGATTTGCACTACGGCTTCGTAGGCCACCAGTTTGTCGTGCTTGGTGAGGGATTCGACTTTGAGGATCTTGCCTGCGCCGGCTTTGGCCTGCAACGCGTCTTTCACGACTGGCGGGAGGGAGTCGAACTGGACCTGCTCTTCGACTTCTACGATGGCGCCGTTGGCATCGATGAGCACGTCTTTGGTGTGACCGCTCACGGTCATTTCGGCTTCGAAGTAGGTCTGGCCTTTTTCTTTTTCCTGAGAGAAGCCCTTGATGGTGGCTCCTTCGCTCTGGGCGGCTACGGTTTTTTCGACGGCCGGAGGAAGGTCGGCGCGTTGAATCTTCTTTTCCTGGGCGAAGGCGATGGTGCTGAGGGCGAGGGCTGTAAAGACGGCAAAGTTTGAAATTTTCATAGATTCTCCGGAAACGGGGCGGCAATGATACGGGGCTGCCGCCCATCATTCCGTTCAACCACGGATCGATTACATACCGAGAGCCTGAAGACTAGATGAAGACGAGCCGACGAGAGACGGGGATGGCACCGGCTGGCGGTTGGCGTCGCGTATGATGTTTTCGTTGGTCTGCTCTGTGGGACACGGACTGGTGGCACCACAGCGGAACTATTCTCAAGAAAGATTTCTCCCGGAAGAATATGGATAAGAAATTTCGTGTATTTGCCACTTGCGACATCGGAGAAGCCATCGAGGTGTTGCGCCAGCGTGGATATGAGGTAGAAGTGTATCCGCGTCCGGAAGCGCCGCCGAAGAGTGTGATTCTCGACAAGGTGAAGTCGGGAGTGGACGGGCTGATTACGACGCTCCGCGATGCGATCGATGCGGAGGTGTTTGAGGCGGGCAAGGGTAAGTTGAAAGTGGTGGCGCAGATTGCGGTGGGGTTTGACAACATTAGCCGCGCGGACGCCAACCGCTACCAGATCCCGTTCACGCATACCGCCGATGTGCTGACGGAAGCGACGGCGGAGTTCGCATTTTTCATGATGGGGACGCTGGCGCGGAAGATGTGGACGGCGGAACACCTGACGCGCGAGAACCAGTGGGGCTACTGGCATCCTTATTTGCCGTTCCTGGGGGACGAAGTCACCGGCAAGACCGTGGCCGTGATTGGGACCGGGCGCATTGGGTTGGCGTTCATCAAGAAGTGCGTAGGGTTCGATATGAATGTTCTGTGCTATGACCCGGCGTATGAGAATCATGCGTTCGTCAAAACCATTCAGGAGGTCAACGACCTGCGGCACGCACGAGGGCTGGCGCGGGAGAAAGCCTGGATCAAGTACGTTCCGTTTGAAGAGGCGCTGCGGGGAGCGGATTTTGTGAGCGTGCACGTGCCGCTGCTGCGGGCGGAGGAGAGCGCGACACCGACGTACCACCTGTTCAATGAGAAGACATTGCGTCAGATGAAATCGACTGCGTATCTGGTGAATACTTCGCGAGGGCCTGTGGTGCAGGAGGCGGCACTGGCGCGGGCGCTGCGGGAAAACTGGATTGCGGGGGCCGCGCTGGATGTCTATGAGAAGGAACCGTTGCCGGCGGATTCTCAGTTGCGTGATCCGGCGATTGCGGACCGGTGCCGGTTGATGCCGCACTTCGCCAGTGCGGGGCGGATTACCCGGCTCTCGACCGATCCGGCGAAAGGGATGGCCGGGCGATGTGCCCAGGGGGTGATCGACGTGCTGGAAGGAAACTACGGTGGAGACATCACCAAAATGCCCTATGTTGTTAATAAAGAGGGGTTTGGGAAATAGTTGAAAGGACGGGAGGAATCACGCCGGGTACGGGGTTTAAGTTAGAGACATCGGAACGTTTCATGCGACGGCGGGGCGGCCTGCGCGTACAATGTGGGCTTGGGTTATCGAAATCAGGGATGGAATGAATAAAAGACTTTTGAGGATGGTTCCGTGCGTGCTGCTTTGCGCTTCGGCATGGGCGCTGGATTCCGATGGGCGGACGCAGTTAAAGCTGGTGCCTGCGCCGAAAGAAGTGCAACTGCGCGATGGCGGTTTTCAGGTTGGACCGCGGACCAAGATTTTCGTGCAACTTGGCCATCAGTCCGAGGACCGTATTGCCGCCGAAACACTGGCGGAAGAAGTTGCGGACCAATCAGGGCTGAAGCTCGACATCGTGCGCATGAAGGCTGCGGGTAAAGCGGAGGATGGCGCGATCGTGCTGGCTCGCCTGCAGGATTCGCGGGTGAGGAAGTTTCTGGCGCGGAACGGACTCAAAGCCGACGACGTGGTTGGCGAGGATGGCTACCTGTTGTTCTCGGATAAGGCACATCTGATCGTGGCGGCCAAAACGGGACAGGGATTGTTTTATGGGGTACAGACGCTGCGGCAACTGCTGCGACCCGCAGGCAAGGGCCTGATCTGCCCGGCGGTAGGGATTCGCGATTGGCCCAGCCTGGAGAGACGGAACACGCAAGACGACGTAAGTCGCAGCGACGTTCCCCTACTGATGAAATTTAGAGGGCCGGGCGCGTAGAACATCTGTATCGCGATCTGTTTCGTCGCCCGGGACATTGCTCCAAATTTTTGCCCCCGCATCTTAAGAGATGCCCCATCCTAAACGTCGCAAAGGACGCGACGTATTAGGATGGGGCATTTTTATGCTTGGAACTGGCAGGTGTTCAGCTGCCCGAGACCAGGCAGAATCCCACCTGCTTGGTGTTGAAGTTATGACCGCCGGGACCGCTGCCGACGATGCTGTTGTCCCAGATCTCGAGATCCACGACATAACCGCAAGTGCTCATGCCGGTGGTATCGAGTTGCCAGATGTCTCCGGGCGGCGGAGCAGTCTGGGAAGTTGACGGAGTCGCTGTCGTTGGTTCGTTCGGCGACAACGAGGTAGGCAACGTCACGAAACCGAAGACGCCGAAGTGCAAGTCCTGCGCCACGAAGTGACCCGTGATGATGGTTCCCGGGGTGAACTGCTTGCAGTCTCCAGAGCTGTCGATGTGGATGTCCACCGACGGAGCCGTGTTGTCGAGTTGAATGAGGTACTTCGTAGTCGAGGCGAGCACAGTGTCGCTGCTGTCCGCAAGTTCCAGCCAGACATACCACTGATCGTCGCCCGAGGAGAACCAGTAGGCGAGGACGTCGTCGATGTTCTGACTGTTGTCGAGATAGGGGAAGAAACCGCTTCCATCGGGAGTGCGTGAGGTTGGAGTGCCAAACATGTCGGTGGTAATGATCGAGTCGGTTAACGCGACCGGCAGAGGCGATCCGACTTTCTGCACCCAGACGCGGTAGCGGTTGCCGACGGATGGCAATCCCTGAATCACGATCTGGCCGCCGAACGGACATTGCCGGCTGCTGATCCACGGATCGGCATTGGTGCCGGTCAGAGCGAACACGGCAAACGGGTTGGTGAGGCCGGTGAAGACGGTGTCGATCTGGTCGACGCCGATTCCGCCGATGATGGCGATGTTGGGAGTGCCGGTGACGAAGGGATCGCCGGCTGGGATTTGCACCAGCGCGTCGGACTGATTACCCCAGGTGGGCACGTAGTTGGGATCGGTGGTGGGCGGAGCGGTCTGCCACGACAGAATCGCGCGCACCTTCACGACCTGCGGTCCGTCCGAGCAGGGCTTTTGGTGGCTCGCCACATCAATTGGCAGAACAACGGCATACTCAAGACCGCCGGCGGGAACGCCTGAGATGTCGTGAACGTTCTGCGACACCGTCCCCTGGTACTCGTAGCCAGAACCCCAGTCCACCCAGAAAGCAACGTATTCCTCGCTGCCTACGGTGCAGAGTCCGCCATTGAACCCGTAAGGCAATTTCACCTTGACGACGCCGACGAGAGTGTCGCGGTTGATGTCGAGGCCGACGCAGTCTAGCTCTTCGTAGGTGGTATCGCCGCTGGTAGCAAGAATCGCGCCGATCACCTCGGAGATGTTCACGTCGATGGGAATGAAAGAGAGCTTCTTCGCTGACTTGGCGGAAGCGCTCAGGACTGGCTGAACAACCGTCGTGAGATTCTGGCTGCTCTTCTGGATCTCGGGATAGAGATAGCGCGCCGGAGTGACGGGCTTGCCTTTGTACGACGATGCGATCTCAGCCACGCTGAGCGATTTCTTGGGAGCGGCCGGGATCTGCTGCTTGAGATCGACGGCGTTCTTGAAGTTGGCCGGAAGCTGAATCTTGGCCTTCTCCAGCAAGCCCGACAGGATAATGAATTCAAATGCCGGAATCTGAATGGTGACGTTGACCACGTTGCCAAAGACCGGGATGAAGTCGGGAGTGTTGGCGGGCGGCTCGAAGTTCCAGGAGAGAATGGCCCGCACCTGCGGGAGGTTCTCGAAAAAGCAGAAATCTTCCGCCACAGAAATAGACTGGGCCACGCTGTATTCCAGCGGCTTGGGACCGGAGATGTCGTGGGCATTGAAGCCGGTGACGCCTTGGTCTTGCCAGGTGGCGCCGCCGTCGAAGGAGAGGTAGAAGCGCACGTATTCCTGAGAGCCGGGCGTGCAGACTCCTCCGCCGTAGCCGGAGTTTTGCTTGATGGAAACCACAGCTTCGAGCCGGCTGAGCGCGTCGGAAAATCCGACGCAGCCGATCTCTTCAAACGATGTGTCGCCGCTGATGGAGAGGACAGGTTCGAACTCGCTTTCCTTCAGGTTGCCGAAATAATTGGGATTCGCCAGCAGCAACATATGGAAGTTGCCTCGCGCCTGCTCCGGTGGGAGTTTGGCGAGCGAAATAGGATTCTTCTTGGTGGACATAGTTTCTCCTTGATTGACCTGGGCGTCCGCATTGCGCACATCGTCAGAATGGTTGGTAGATCGGATCGAAGGGGAAGGCCCCACTGGGAGGCTGATACTCGTATGGTGAGCGGCTAGGGGAAAGCGTTTCAGCGGGAGTGGCGGACTGGGCTAAATCCCAAGCGTTGGGTAACGACATTTTTGGTGGGTCGGGCAGAAAAGCATCGACACTTTCGTCATCGCAGCGCTCTCCGAAAAAAACAGTGCCGCATGCTATAGTGCGATTTCGCCATGGGATCGTTTCTCTTCTTCGCATTTTCGTGGTGGTCGATCGCGCTGCGGATTGTGGCCATCGTCCATTTCATCCGGCGGCGGCCGGACTTCTTTTGGATCTGGGTGATTCTGTTTCACTGGGTGGGAGCGCTGGTCTACATTGTTGTGGAAGTGATTCCGGACGCAGGGCTGCTGCGAAGTTCGTTTCAGGTTTTTCCGCGGCGGCGGCGGATTCAGGAACTGGAGCGCACCGTCCTCGACAATCCTTCGGCGGGAAACTACGAAGAGCTGGGATTGTTGTACCTGGACGACGGGAATTTCGCGCGGGCGCGGGCGTGCTATGACAGGGCCATTTCGTCGCGCACCGATCATGCGGATCCGTTCTACCGGCGAGCCATTGCGGAGGTGGAACTGGGGGATTTTGCAGCGGCGGTGCCCGATCTGGAGCACGCCGTGAGTTCGGATCCCGACTACGATTTCCACCGCGCCAAGGGACTGCTCGCATGGGCTTACGCACAGACTGAGCAGACCGAGAAGGCGAATGCGCTGTTTCTGCAATCGCAGGGACGCATCGTCGAAGCGCGGGAATGGTCGAAGAAGATTCTGGACAAAAAGCCGACGATGCCGGGGTATCTGAAGCGGCGAGAACGGCCGTGGTTCCGCAAAGCCAGCGCCCTGCTGGCGAGGCTCCCCGCGCGGTCCAGCTAGACAGCGGCACAAAAGAAACGGGAGCGAACGATCATGCGACCTCTCATTGCTGGAAAGGCAGCGCCCGGATGCTAAGATTATAAGTGGTGAAGAGTTTCAAGCCTTCCATTCGATTGCTGGCGACCGACATCGACGGCACGCTGCTCAATCCACAATTCAAGATATCTGACGGGGATCTGATGGCACTGCGGCGGGCACATGCCGCAGGGGTCGAGATCGTGCTTGTAACTGGACGGAGGCATTCGTTTGCGCTCCCGATCGCCAAACGGCTTGGGTTTGATCTGTGGCTGATCAGTTCGAATGGTGCGGTAACGCGGTCGCTGGCGGGGGAGACGTTTCATCGCGACATGATGCCTGCGGAGACCTGCCGGAGGCTTTGTGGAGCGATGCAAGAATTCCGGGGTCACACCGTTCTAACCTTTGACAAGGAGACCAAGGGCGCAATTGTGCTCGAAACGCTCGATGAACTTGGGGCCAGCATCCGGCGCTGGCTGGAGAAGAATATGGAGTACATCGAGTTCGTGGTGCCACTGGAAGATGCGCTGGTGAGCAATCCGGTGCAGGCCATGTTCTGTGGGACGATGGCGAGGATGAGCGAGGCGCTGCGGGCGCTGGATGGCGCTGGAATGGATGGGGCCGTCACGGTGTTGCGGACGGAGTATCCGGAGAGGGATTTGTCGATGATTGACGTATTAAATTCCGGATGCTCCAAGGGGCACGCGCTGGAGCGGTGGGCGGCGCATCGCGGATATGGCCGCGAAGAGGTCATGGCCGTCGGTGACAACCACAATGACGTGGAAATGCTTGAGTTTGCAGGGTATCCGGTTATCATGGGGAATGCCTGCGAGGAATTGCGCAATCGCGGGTGGACGGTCACGCGCGGCAATGATGAGTGCGGTATTGCGGCAGCGGTAGATCTGGCCCTGGGGGCACCGTCGCTGGTCGTCGGTCGTTAAGTATTGGCAGATGCGACATCTGATTTCATCCCGGTTGCGGTTCGGCGTCCTCGCGCTATTGGCGTTGGCAGCGCTTCCCTGCTTTGGGGGCGAAGTTGCGGTGCTGCGCAACGGATTTTCCATCCGGCATGAGCGGCGGGAGAGGGTTGGGGACATCACCCGGCTGTATGTAACCGCGGATGGCGCGAGTTTCGTGGATGTACCCACGGCTGAGATTGAACACTTTGAGGCGGCGCCGGAGCTGCCGGCTTCCGGGTCCCGGCTTGCGGCTTCCCGAGAGAAATCCAGTTCAACGCTTTCTCCATTCGCTCGGAACGCCCCGCATGCACCAGTCGCACTGAATCTAGACGAGGTCGTTAATGTCGCGAGCGGGCACTATCGACTGGATCCAGACCTCGTCAATAGTGTGATTAAGGCGGAGAGTGGATTCAACGTACGGGCCGTTTCTCCGAAGGGAGCGCAAGGGCTGATGCAGTTGATGCCGGGGACGGCGTCGCAACTGGGGGTGCCGAATGCGTTCGATCCACAGGCCAATGTTGAGGGTGGAACGAAGTATCTGCGCGAACTGCTGGAGCGCTACAACTTTGATCTGGTAAAGGCGTTGGCGGCCTACAACGCGGGGCCGCAGCGGGTTGAGCAGTTCGGGGGCGTGCCTCCTTACTATGAGACCCGGGTCTATGTGGCGCGGATCGTGCGG